>Ga0181538_10000011_pt1 | contig 166604 bp, 151 predicted proteins | sample PEATcosm2014_Bin_40_FD_119773 | JGI IMG/M metagenome (GOLD analysis project Ga0181538, IMG submission 119773) | Peatland microbial communities from MTU Mesocosm Facility, Houghton, MI, USA - PEATcosm2014_Bin23_30_metaG | ecosystem: Environmental > Terrestrial > Soil > Wetlands > Peat | place... | reverse complement strand
GCCATGGAGCAGCGCATCGTCAACACGGACGCGGCGATGACGGGGCATCCGCGGTGACCGGCCTCGTCGCAACCGTCCTGCCCGTCGCGCTCGGCGGCGCGCTACTGGCCGGCTTCTCGTACCCGGGCGGAGCGCGGTCTATGCCGCGCCGCCGCGGCGCGCCGCGCGGCGCTCGTTGGGCCGGGCGGCGCGACCTGCGCCCGTTGCTGGTCGGTCCGGACCCTCCTACGCCCGCCGGCCGTCTCCTGCTCGGCGAGGTCCCGGGCACGTGGCGGCCCTCCGGGGTCGCGGCGGAGCCGGCCCAGTCCCTGGTCGTGGTCGGCCCGACGCAGAGCGGCAAGACGACGAGCCTGGCCGTGCCGGCCATCCTGGGGTGGCACGGGCCGGTGGTGGCCGCCAGCGTCAAGAGCGACCTGCTGCGCGACACGCTCGGCGTGTGCACCCGCCGGGGTCGGGTGTGGTGCATCGACCCGACCGGCTGCAGCGGCGTGCCGGCCGATACGTGGTCGCCGGTCACCGGTTGCAGCGAGTGGGGTCGAGCCAGCCGGGTGGCGTCGGATCTGTGCGAGGCGGCCAAGGCCGACGGCATGACGGCGGACGGCGAGTTCTGGTACGCCACGGCGGCCAAGCTCCTGGCCCCGCTTCTCCTTGCCGCGGCGCTGGACCGTCGCACCATGGCCGACGTGGTGCGCTGGGTCGACACGCAGGAAGTGGGCGAGGTCGCCGGCATCCTGGAGGGTGCGGCGCCGCCCGAAGCGATCGACGCGGCGCGGGCGACCTGGTGCCGCGACGAGCGGACGCGCAGCTCCGTCTACACCACGGCCGAGACGGTGCTCGCACCGTTCGCCCACGGGCCGCCGGCGACCTCGTCGGCCGCACCGTTCGAGCCGCGTCTGCTGCTGGGCGGTCCCCACACGCTCTACCTGTGCGCGCCCGCGCACGACCAGCGCCGCCTGCGCGGCTATTTCACGGCGCTGACCCAGCAGGTGCTCGCCCACGCGTTCGCCACTGCCACGAGGTCCGGACCTCTGCATCCGCCGCTGCTGGTGGTGCTCGACGAGGCGGCGCACATCGCGCCGCTCCCCGAGCTCGACGGGTTGGCGGCAACCTGTGCGTCGCACGGGATACAGATCGTGACGGTGTGGCAGGACCTGGCCCAGGTGAGGGGGCGCTACGGAGCTCGGGCGCCCACGGTGCTCAACAACCATCGGGCCAAGCTGTTCCTGCCCGGGATCGCCGACCCGGACACGCTCGAGTACGCCAGCCGGCTCATCGGCGACGAGGAGGTCGCACAGCCCTCGGTCACCCGGGACCCGACGGGGCGTCGCTCGACCACGTCGACGACCGGGCCGCGCCGGCTCCTGCCGCCCGAGGAGCTCCGCTGCCTGCCGCGGGGCCGGGCCGTCCTCGTCTACGGCACGCTGCCGCCGGCGAGGTTGCGACTGCGGCCGTGGTGGGCGCGGGGACCGTCGAGGCTGTCGTCGCTCAGGCGGGCTCGGGCTTCCTGACGATCGGGGGGTCGCCTTGACCCGTCGAGTCAGGCCTCCGTAGTGTCGCCTGCAGTACAGGTCGACACGAAAGGGGGCGGAGGCATGGCCAACCAGAGTGGTGAGGTCCGCATGCTCATCGACGGCGAGCTCGTCGAGGCAGCCTCGGGCAAGCGCTTCGAGAACATCAACCCGGCGACGGAGGAGGTGCTCGGCGAGGTGGCCGATGCCTCGCCCGAGGACATGCAGCGGGCCATCGCCTCCTCGCGGCGGGCCTTCGACGAGTCCGACTGGTCGACGAACCGCGCCCTGCGCAAGCGCTGCCTCGAGCAGCTGCAGGAGGCGCTCGAGGCCGAACGGGAGGTCTACCGCGAAGAGCTGATCGCCGAGGTCGGGACCCCGCGCATGATGACCTTCGCGGCGCAGCTCGACTGGCCGCTCGAGGAGGCGCTCCGCTGGCCGGCGAAGATGATCGACGAGTTCGCCTGGGAGCGTGACCTGCCCGACGGGAACATGATGGGCATGCAAAGCCGCCGCTCGGTGTGGAAGGAGCCCATCGGCGTCATCGGCGCCATCGTGCCGTGGAACTACCCGCTCGAGGTGACGCTCAACAAGCTGGGCCCGATTCTCGCCACCGGCAACACGGCGATCCTCAAGCCGGCACCCGACACCCCCTGGAACGCCACCCGCCTGGGGCGCCTGGTGGCCGAGAAGACCGACATCCCGCCCGGCGTCCTCAACATCGTCACCTCCGCCGACCACCTGGTCGGGGAGGAGCTGACGGTCTCACCCCTGGTGGACATGATCTCGTTCACGGGCTCCACCGCCACCGGCAAGAGGATCATGGAGAAGGGCGCTCCCACGCTCAAGAAGGTCTTCCTGGAGCTGGGGGGCAAGTCGGCCATGATCGTGTGCGACGACGCGGACTTCGCCTCCGTCGTGCCGGGCGGCGCAATGGTCTGCATCCACGCGGGCCAGGGCTGCGCCATGCAGACCCGGATGCTCCTGCCCCGCTCGCGCTACGACGAGGGCGTCGAGCTCATCAGCGCCGCCATGGCGGGGATCCCCTACGGGGACCCGAGCAGCGATGCGGTGTTCATGGGACCGGTGGTCAGCGCGCGCCAGCGTGACCGCGTGCTCGGGTACATCGAGCGCGGGAAGGAGGAGGGGGCGACGCTGGTGACCGGCGGTGGCCGTCCCGCCCACCTCCCCAAGGGGTGGTTCGTGGAGCCCACGCTCTTCGTCGACGTCGACAATTCCATGACCATCGCCCAGGAGGAGATCTTCGGCCCGGTGCTCGCGGTGATCCCCTACGACGACGACGAGGATGCGATCCGGATCGCCAACGACAACAGTTACGGGCTCTCGGGCGGCATCTTCTCCGGCTCCGACGAGCGTGCCACGTCGATCGCCCGCCGCATCCGGACCGGGTCCATGAGTGTCAACGGTGGCCTCTGGTACGGGGCCGACTCGCCCTACGGGGGCTACAAGGCGAGCGGGATCGGCCGCCAGTGCGGCCTCGAGGGCCTGGAGCAGTACCTCGAGACCAAGGCCATCGCCTGGCCCCTGCCCCAGGCCTGAACCAGACGGTCGCCGGCGGCGCGGCGCCGGGCGGGGCGCAGCGCCGACCCCGCCTCAGGCCGCCCACTCGGCGAGGATCTCGTCCACCGTCGCCAGGCGGGCGACGAAGGCGAGGCTGTGCCGCAACATCGAGGCGTGGTGCTCCGGAGGGGTGCCGATGCAGCCGTCCGTCGGGATGGTCACCGCGAAGTCCTCGTCGGCCGCGCCGGCGGCGGCGAGCGGGATGGCCAGATTCGTCGACACACCGGCCACGACGACGTCTGCGATCCCCATGTTGCGCAGCACGGTCAGGATCTCGGTGCGGTGCACGGGGGAGAACCCCTGGTGCCGTGGCAGCACCAGGTCGTCGGGTCCGACCCCGATTTCGGGGACGATCTCCATCGCGGGGTGCGAGACATCCCACACCGAATTCGACGCGGTGGCCCGCATGAGCGGGGCGCGTCGGTTGGCCGATCGCCCGCCTGCGAGCGGCAGGTAGGTCAAGTGGGCCACCTGGACGCCCGCCTCGCGGGCGCCCGCGGCGAGCCGGCCCATGGCGGCCAGGACCGGCCGCGCCGACTCGGCCAGGGCGGGGAGCACGGACAGGTCGCCGACGACGCCCCGCTGGCACTCGATGAAGAGCAGCGCGGTCGTGTCGGGCCCGCTCACGCGTTCAGCCTAGGCAATGGCGTCTGGACGTCCGTCCGGGACAGGCCAATACTGGGCGAACAGAGTGTACTGAATGGGGAAGGGGAGGCGTTTCCATGACCGACATGCGCACGGCCGGCGACGCGGGAGAGTGCCCGTACCCGGTCCGCGAGTACGACAACGCCACCGCGGGTCCCGTCCTCTCCCACGCGGAGGAGATCGATGCGTTGCGCACGGAGCACCCCTTCATGCGCAGCACCTACGGCAACGGGTTCTGGGTCCTGACGACGGCGGAGATGATCCGCGAGGCGCTCCAGCACCCCGACATCTTGTCGAGCTCGGTGGTGACCGTGCAGGACCCGGATCCTCCGTACAAGTGGATCCCCGAGATGCTCGATCCCCCCGAGCACACCACGTGGCGCCAGCTGCTCGCGCCGCACTTCGCCCCCAAGGCGATGGAGCGGCTCGAGGGCAAGGTGCGGCAACGTTGCCTGTCGCTCATCGAGGGATTCGCCGGCTCCGGCCATTGTGACTTCCTGCGGGACTTCGCCTGGCGCTACCCGACGACGATCTTCATGGAGCTCATGGGACTCCCGCTCGAGGGATTGGAGCAGTTCCTCGAATGGGAGCACCAGATCCTGCACCCCAGCGCCGAGGACGATCCGGAGCACTCGCAGGGCCTCGAGGCCATGTTGGCCGTCATGGGGTACTTCAGCGAGCTCATCGAGGTGAAGCGGGCCCACCCCTCGGAGGACCTGCTCTCGAGCTCGCTCGAATGGACGATCGACGGCCGGCCCATCCCGATGGAGGACCTGCTCTCGTGGTGCCTCCTCATGTTCATGGCCGGCCTCGACACCGTGTCGATCCAACTGAGCTACACGTTCTGGCACCTGGCCGGACATCCCGACGATCGCCGCCGGATCGTGGGGGACCCGACGGTGATACCCGCCGCGGTCGAGGAGTTCCTGCGCCAGTTCGCCTTCGTGGCTCCCTCCCGCAAGGTCATGGTGGACACGGACTTTCGCGGTTGCCCGCTCAAGAAGGGCGACATGGTCTTCGTCCCGTTGAGCGGCGCCACCCGCGATCCCGCGCTCTTCGAAGACGCAGGGACGGTGCACATCGATCGGTCGCACAACAACCACATCGCCTTCGGGGCCGGGCCGCACCGGTGCCTCGGCTCGCATCTCGCCCGGCGCGAGCTGCGGGTCGCGCTCGAGGAATGGCACCGCCTGATACCCGACTACCGGCTCACCGACGGGATCGAGGTCACCGAGCACGGTGGGGGCCTGTACAGCATCGATCGGCTCCAGCTCAGCTGGGAGGTCTGACGCCTGCGTCGTCGGGCACGAAGACCGGCACGAACACCTCGCCGTGCTGTTCGAACTGCACGCGCACGGGCATGCCGATGTGGACGTCCTCGGGCGGGCAGTCGACGACATTGGTGGTGAACCGGAGCCCCGCTTGCTCGGGCAGCTCGACGATCGAGATGTTGTAGGGCACGGGGACTGCGGGGTTGTAGGGGTGCGAGTTCGCGGTGTGCGTGAAGACCGTCCCCTTCCCGCTCGTTGCCTCGTACGCGGTCGAACCGCCACATTCGGGACACGCGGCCGAGAGCGGGAAGACCCATCGACGGCACGACTGGCACCGGGTGATCTGGAGCACGCCCGACGCACCGCCGGTCCAGAAGGGCCGGTTGAGCTCGTCGAGCGACGGCGTGATGCGGGGCGCGACCTCTGTCATGGGCCCACTGTAGGGTTCGGCGCGTGAGCGACATCATCGAACAGGGCGCGATCATCTCGGGAATCGGCATCTCGCGCATCGGGCGCAAGACCGGCATCCCCGGGCTCGAACTGACCACGGAATCATCGGCACAGGCCATCGCCGACGCAGGACTGTCCGCCGCCGACATCGACGGAGTCGCCACCATGGGAGAGACCCCCGTCACTGAAGCGACAGCGCATCTCGGCATCGAGCACGCCTGGACCGGCTCCCCCGTCGGCCGGTGGGGGCTGCTCAGCCCCGTGGTGAACGCGTTCCACGCGGTCGCGTCCGGCCAGGCCCGCCATGTGCTCGTGTACCGGACCGTGAACATGATGGGGGGCTCGGTCATGCCCCAGCCGGACGCAGGGGATGCGCCGGCCCAGCCGTCGCCTTCGCCGGATCGCGCCGCCTCGCCCCCTCCTCTCGAGGAGAGGGAGAATCCGATGGCCGACATACCCCGGCTCATCGCGGCGCACGCGTACTCAGCCGCCAATTGGCTGGCCCTCCATGCCCGGCGCCACATGCACCTGTACGGCACGACGAAGGAGCAACTCGGCTGGCTGGCCCTCAACAGCCGGAGGAACGCCGCGCTCAACTCCCGGGCGGCCTACCGCGACCCGCTCACCATGGAGGACTACCTGTCGGCCCGGCCGATCTCGGATCCCTTCGGGCTGCTCGACTGCGACGTCCCCGTCGACGGCTCCGTCGCCTTCGTCGTGTCGACCGCCGATGCGGCCGCCGACTGTGACCATCCCGTCCGGGTGGCGGCGTGCGGTGGCTCGTCCGGCCTCGGCGGCTGGGACCAGCGGGCCGACTATCCCAAGATGGCGGCGACCGATGCCGCCGCGGAGCTGTGGAGCCGCACCGATCTGACGCCGGCGGACGTCGACCTCGCGGAGCTCTACGACGGCTTCACGTTCCTCACCTTCGCCTGGCTGGAGGCGCTGGGGTTCTGCGCTGACGGCGAGGCGGGGCCGTTCGTCGAGGGCGCGGGGCGCATCGCCCTCGACGGGCAGCTCCCGCTCAACACCTACGGCGGCCAGCTCTCGGCGGGTCGCATGCACGGCAACTGGGTGCTCCACGAGGCCTGCCTGCAATTGAGGGGTCAGGCGGGGGAGCGCCAGGTGGGGCGGCGCGACGTGGCCGCCGTCTCCAACGGCGGCGGTCCCATCGCAGGTTGCATACTTCTGACCCGCTAGCAGCGGGTCGGAGGATTCCCGCGTTCCGCGCGACAATTCCGGCGGTGACCGACGGCGATGAGTCCGGGTGGGGTAGGCGGCGCAACCTGCTGCAGGCGAGATACGAGCAGATCGCGTGGGGTCTCTTCGCCCAGCGGGGGTTCAAGGAGGTCACGGTCGACGAGATCGCCGAGGCCGCCGGCGTGTCGGCGCGGACCCTCTTCCGCTACTTCCCCTCGAAGGAGGACTTCCTCCTGGGCTTCACCCGTCGTGGCGCGCAGGACCTGGTCGAATTGATCGCCCGGCTCGAGCCGAGCCCGGACCCACTGCGGAGCGTCTGGCAACTCGTGCGTGCCCATTCGCTGCAGAGCCCACCGGACGTGCGCCTGCTCACGCTCTGGCGTCGGGCCGCCGCCGACGCCCCCGAGATCCATGCCCGGGTCCGGGGTGAGCGGGTGCACGTGCTCACCGAGGCGGTGACGTCGTACTGCGCGAAGTCGATGGCTGGCATCGGCTCGGACGATCCCACGCCGCGCCTCCTGGCCGCAGTCGTGGTCGGGGTCGAGATGGCGGTGATCGAACTGTGGGGACGCTCCGGACTGGCGCTCCCGGAGATCCTCGACGCGGCGGAGGCCGCCGTGCCGGATCTGACCCGGCCGGGGCGCGGCGGTCGGACCTGATCGGCCGGGACCGAATTGGCCCTTGCCACCGTGCGGGCTCCGGGCGTAGATTGTCAGGAAGTGACGATTCTTCTGCCGGGAGAGATCGGCGATCCGGGGGCCGGGCATGCTGCCTGACGACGTCCAGCTGATCTCGGTCGACGACCACGTCATTGAGCACGAGCGGGTGTGGCTCGATCGCCTGCCCGCCAAGTACCTCGAGGCCGGACCGCACATCGTCGAGGTGGACGGCGGCAAGCAGGTGTGGAAGTTCGAGGACAGGATCATCCCCACCATCGGCCTGAACGCCGTGGCCGGCAAGGATCCCAAGGACTTCGGCGTGGACCCCGTCAGCTTCGACGAGATGCTCCCCGGGTGCTACGACGTCGCCGCCCGGCTGGCGGACATGGACACCGACGGGGTCCACGCGCAGATGTGCTTCCCGTCCTTCCCCGGCTTCGCCGGCGGCACGCTGTTCGCGGCGGAGGACAAGGAGCTCGCGACGGCATGCGTCGTGGCCTGGAACGACTTCATCCTCGACGAGTGGAGTGCGGCCGCACCGGACCGCTTCATCCCCATGGTCATGGTCCCGTTCTGGGACGTGCCGGCATCAGTGGCCGAGCTCGAGCGCACCGCGGCCAAGGGGGCCAGGGCCATCACCTTCACCGAAGCGCCGCACCGGCTGGGGCTGCCGTCGTACCACGGCGACCACTGGGACCCGTTCCTTGCCGCCGCCCAGGCGGCCGACCTGCCGCTGTGCCTGCACTTCGGCAGCGGCGGCGCACCCGTCACCGCTCCCGACGCCAACTTCGCCGTCGCCATCGCACTCTTCGGGATGAACTCGCAGTTCACCACCGTCGACCTGTTGTTGTCGCCCGTCTTCCACAAGTTCCCGCGTCTGCGCGTGGCGCTGTCGGAGGGTGGCATCGGCTGGATGCCCTACGTGCTCGAGCGGGTCGACTACACATGGGAGCGACACCGCTGGTACACCGGCGTCAACCCCGACGTGCGGCCCTCCGACCTGTTCCGCGACCACATCTTCGGCTGCTTCATCGCCGACAACGCCGGGATCGAGGAGCGGGAGCTCATCGGCGTGGACAACATCATGTTCGAGGGCGACTACCCCCACAGCGACAGCAACTTCCCCGCCTCCCGCAAGAAGCTGTCCGACGTCCTCTTCGAGGTGCCCGACGACGACGCTCGCAAGATCGCGGAGGACAATGCCCGGAGCGTGTTCAACTTCCCCCGCTCCTAGCCCGGCCGATGGCACCCTCTCGGCACCTTCCAGGGCCACCGCTTCCGGTCCGGGAAGGTGCACGGAGGTACCGGGAAGGTGCACGGAGGTACCGGGAAGGTGCACGGAGGAAATTGTGCGCCAGGTAGGGCACGATTGGGAGGCCACCACCAGGCTCGGCCGATCGGGCGCGCCCGGTCGGGTCGGGCAGGGCAAGCACACGGAGCCAACGACGGAGACGACGAAATGACCTGGAATTACGAGCTGTTCATTGACGGAGCGTGGACCTCTGAAGGGGCGGAGGGATCGATCGACGTCCTCGACCCCGCCACCGAGGAGGTGATCGGCTCCGTCCCGGAGGCCACGACGAAGACCGCCCTGCGCGCCATCGAGGCGGCCCGCCGCGCCTTCGACGAGGGCCCCTGGCCTTACATGAAGCCGTCGGAGCGCGCCGCCAAGTTGACCGCGATGGCGGAGATCCTGGAGGCACGGGCCAGCGACCTGCGCGAGCTGATCATCGCCGAGACGGGCTCGACGGGATTCCTCACCGACGCCATCCAGGGCGCGGGGTCGATCGGGATGCTGCGGTCGAACGCCGCCCTGGCCGAGCACTCCTTTCCCTGGGTCGAGAACAACCCGCCGACCGGTGGCCCCACCGGGGTGGGGGGCAGCGCCCTCGTCCGTGAGCCCATCGGCGTGGTCGCCGCCATCACGCCGTTCAACTTCCCCTTCATGCTCAACATCGTGAAGGTGGCGCCGGCCCTCGCGACCGGTTGCACCGTGGTCCTCAAGCCGCACCCCTGGACGCCGCTCGACGCGATGATGATCGCCGAGGCCGCCGCCGAGGCGGGGGTCCCCCCCGGTGTGCTCAACGTCATCACCGGGCACGGCGAGGTGGGCGACGAGCTCACCTCGAACCCGATGGTCGACATGGTGACCTTCACCGGCTCCACGGCGACCGGCCGGCGCATCATGGCCTCGGCATCGGGCACGGTGAAGCGCGTCCAGCTCGAGCTCGGTGGCAAGAGCGCCACCGTCGTGCTGGGCGACGTCGGCGAGGACTACGCCCGGACCATCGGCTTCGGCCAGGTGCTGGCGCACTGCGGCCAGGGCTGCGTGCTGCACACCCGCCTGCTGCTGCCCGAGCGGCTGCTGCAGGCCTACAAGGAGGGTTTGGAGGCGATGCGGCCGCTCATCACCATCGGCGACCCCAGGAACGAGGGCACCGTCCTGGGGCCGCTCATCCGGGAGCAGCAACGACAGCGGGTCGAGGGGTACGTGGCCTCGGGCATCGAACAGGGCGCGGAGCTGCTCTGCGGGGGCAAGCGCCCTGAGGGCTTGGACAAGGGCTTCTTCTACGAGCCGACGGTCTTCGTGAGCTCCAACGACACCAGGATCGCCCAGGAGGAGATCTTCGGCCCGGTCCTCACGGTCGTGCCCTACTCGGGCGAGGACGACGATGCCGTCCGGCTGGCCAACGACTCCGTCTACGGCCTGGGCGGCGGTGTGGTGTCGACGTCGGACTCGCGGGCCTTCAACGTCGCCCGCCAGATCCGGGCCGGCCTCGTCACGGCGCAGAAGGTGGGCTCCGAGCCGCTTTCGGACCTGGGCCCGGGCGGCGGTCAGGGGCCCGGGTGGGGAGCCGACCCGAAGGGCATCGGCCAGAGCGGGGCGTTCGGCGGCTACAAGCAGTCGGGGCTCGGCCGCGAGTGGGGACGTCACGGGCTGGAGGACTTCACCGAGGTCAAGAACCTGGTCTGGAGCTGACGGACGACGTGGTGGGTGCGCTCGAGGGGAAGGTCGCCGTCGTCACGGGCGCCTCGAGCGGCTCAGGTCTCGGCGTTGCCCGGCGCTTCGGCGAGGAGGGGGCCACGGTGGTCATGCTCGCCCGCGGCGGCGAGCGGCTCGAGAAGATCGCGCCGACGGTCGGCGCGGGCGGGGTCCCCATCGTGACCGACGTGGGCGATCCGCACAGCGTCGGGCGGGCCTTCGGCGAGATCGGTGATCGGTTCGGCCGCGTGGACGTCCTCGTCAACAACGCCGCCGTCTACCGGCCCTGCCGCGTCGAGCTCCTCAGCGATCTCGACATTCAACAGCAGATCGCCACCAATTTCGCCGGGCCGGTGCACACCTGCCGGGCGGCCATCCCCCTGCTGCGCGCCGCCGGCGGGGGCGACATCGTCAATACGTCCAGCGAGTCGACGCTGCACCCCTTCCCCATGCTGTCCATGTACGTCGCCACCAAGGCTGCCCTCGAGGCCTTCGCGGTCGTCCTGGCCCAGGAGGTCCGCGACGACGACATCCGGGTCACGACGGTGATCCAGGGCGGGACCAACGGTGCCGGTGGCGGATCGACGGACTGGGAGTGGGACCCGGAGCACGGTGCGGCCGCGATCGACCTGTGGACCAAGACGGGCCTGATGTCGCAGGCCTACGGCCGCAACGGCGGGCAGGAGGTGGCGGCCGTCGGCGACGTGCACGTCTTCATCGTCACCCGGCCCCGGACCCAGAAGATGGACACGGTCTACTGCCGCAGCTTCTGATCATCGACACCTTGGCAATCACCGACACGAGGAGGAACACATGGCTGGACGCGTAGAGGGCAAGGTCGCATTCATCACCGGGGCGGCGCGGGGGCAGGGGCGGGCGCACGCCGTCCGCATGGCCCAGGAGGGGGCGGACATCATCGCCGTCGACATCTGCCGCCAGATCGAATCGAACAATTACCCGCTCTCGACGCCCGAGGACCTCGCGGAGACCGAGCGCGCCGTCAAGGAGCTGGGCCGCCGCATCGTGGCCCGCCAGGCCGACGTCCGGGAGCGTTCCGAGCTGCGCGACGCGCTCGAGGCGGGCCTCACCGATCTCGGACGGCTCGACATCGTCGTCGCGAACGCCGGTATCCTCCCCATGGCCCTGGGTGAACCGGAGCCGTCCGACTTCGTCGACGCCACCGACGTCGACCTCCTCGGCGTGATGAACACGGTCGCCGTCGCCCTCCCGCACATCGTGGACGGTGGCTCCATCATCGTGACCGGGTCCACGGCGGGCCTCATGCCCGGGGCTGCCGACAATCCGGTCATGGGCCCGGGCGGCGACGGCTACGCGTGGTCCAAGCGGACACTTGTGGGCTACAGCGAGCAGATGGCCCGGCACCTGGCCTCACGATTCATCCGCGTGAACACGATCCACCCGACCAACTGCAACACCCACCTGCTCCACAACGAGGGGCTCTACAAGATCTTCCGCCCCGACCTCGAGAACCCCAGCCGCGAGGACGCCGAGCCGGCGTTCAACTTCTTCCAGGCCATGCCCATCCCCTACGTGGAGCCCGAGGACATCGCCAACCTGGCCCTCTTCCTGGCCAGCGACGAATCGCGCTACATCACCGGACAGCAGATACGTGTGGATGCCGGGTCGCTGCTGAAGTTCCCGAACGGCCCCGCCAGTTGATCAGCGCGTCCGCACAGAAGGGCCGATGGGCATGACCACCACGTCTTCGGAACACGAGATCTATTACGACCCGTACGACTTCGACGTCGACGCCGACCCGTATCCGGTGTGGAAGCGGATGCGTGACGAGGCGCCGCTCTACTACAACGAGAAGCACGACTTCTACGCGCTGAGCCGGTTCGACGATGTCAGAAGCTGCAGTACGGACTGGACCACCTACATCTCGGGTAGGGGGTCGGTCCTCGAGCTCATCAAGAGCGGGATGGAGATCCCGCCGGGGATCATCCTGTTCGAGGACCCGCCCGCCCACGATCTGCACCGAAGTCTCTTGAGCCGGGTGTTCACGCCGAAGCGGATGGCCGAGATCGAGCCGCAGGCGCGGAGCTTCTGCGCCCGTGCGCTCGACCCGCTCGTGGCCGTGGGCAGGTTCGACTTCATCCACGACCTGGCCGCGGAGATGCCGATGCGAGTCATCGGCATGCTGCTCGGAATCCCCGAGGACGACCAGGAGGAGATCCGCGACCGGATCGACGAGGGCATGCGGCTCGACGAAGGGAACGCGCCGGGTGAGCACGACGGCCTCGGGGTGCTCGACGGCAGCGGATTCGCGCGGTACATCGACTGGCGGGCGGAGCACCCGTCCGACGACCTCATGACCGAGCTGCTCAACGCCGAGTTCGAGGACGTCACCGGAACCATCCGGGGGCTCTCCCGCGACGAGATCCTGAACTACGTGGGACTCCTGGCCGCCGCCGGCAACGAGACGACGACACGTCTGATCGGTTGGGCCGGCAAGGTGCTCGCAGAGCATCCCGACCAGCGCCGCGAGCTGGCGAAGGATCCCGGACTCGTTCCTGGCGCCATCGAGGAACTGCTCCGCTACGAATCGCCCTCTCCGGTCCAGGCCCGTTATGTGACGCGCGACGTGGAGCACCACGGGGTGAAAGTGCCCGAGGGCAGCGTGCTGCTGATGATGAACGCGGCCGCCAACCGGGACGAGCGGAAGTTCGACGACCCTGACCGTTTCGACATCCACCGCACCATGCAGCAACACCTGGCCTTCGGGTACGGGATCCACTTCTGCCTCGGGAGCCACCTCGCGCGGTTGGAGGGCAGGATCGCACTGGAAGAGGTCCTGAAGCGGTTCCCGAGCTGGGAGGTCGATTGGGACAACGCGGTGCAGGCCCACACCTCGACCGTGCGCGGCTGGGAGTCACTGCCGGTCAGCGTGGGGTAGCAGCCCCCGCTCCGGCGGTCGCTCCGGATGGTGCATTCGCGCCAATTGCCGGCGCCCGCACCCACAAATCAGCAGGACTTGGGACTTTGGTCCCTCCGGCCTGGGGACCTTTGGCCCTACGGGGGCCGGTGGTCCGCCCCGACACTTGACCTGTCAATCCAACGTGAGGAGCAGTCATGCAACGAAAGTTCTTCGATGTGTTTGCGAGCGCCATCGGTTTGGTCATGGTGGTCGCCCTTGTCGTGGCCGGCAGCCTCTTGATGTGGGGCTACAGCTTCGCCAACTCGAACGTGCACAACCAGTTGGCGGCGCAGGACATCACCTTCCCGACCGCGGCGGAGTTCGCTCACGCCAAGCCGGGGACGGAGATCACCCCGCAGATGCTGCCGTACCTGCTGCAGTACGCAGGCCAGCCCCTGACAACGGGTGCACAGGCCGAGGCTTACGCGAATCACTTCATTGCGTACCACCTCGCCGAAATGCCCTACAACGGTGTGTACGCCACGGTGAGCGCCGAGTCCCGGGCCAACCCGACCAACGCCAAGTTGGCGGCGGAGGTCAACACGGTCTTCACCGGCACCACGCTGCGGGGACTGCTGCTCGAGGCCTACGCCTTCAGCGTGATCGCGACGATCGCCTACTGGGCGGGGATCGCGGCCTTCGTCCTGGCCGGCATCATGCTCGTCCTGGTCGCCTTCGGCTTCTGGCACGCCCGCCGGACTCGTGAGGACGAGGAGCTCCACGTGCGCAACGATCACCTCGTGGTCAAGAGCGAGGGGCAAGACGGGAACGGGCACGTCAAGGACGTGGAGGCGGTCACCGTCTGACCTCAGACGACAGCCCCGATCTACATCGTCTCCGCCCGGCTCACCTCGTGGGTCGGGCGGAGGCGCGTCTGCTCACGGTTCGATCGCCAGCTCCGCCAGGACCCGTGCCGTGTCGGCCCCCATTCCGGGGGCGGCCGTCTCCACGGGCCGTGCCCGTGGGGGCGAGACGGCCAACTCTCCAGGCACGGGAAGGGTCGGACCGGCCAGCTCCGCGCTGATGTCGGACATGGAGACGTCGAGGAGCCAGCGCCCCCCGGTCTGCAGCGCGCCGAGACAGGCGTCGGCGGCCGCCAACCCGGTGAGCGGGTCGGCGACGGCATCGCCGCAGAACAGTGGATCCCCCCCTCGCCAGACGACGAGACCGCCGGCGGCGCCCGCGTCGTCGCCGAACGCAACCCGATCGGCCGAGTCACCGGCGCGCCCGTAGCCAGTGATGGAGACCCACACCTGGGGACCTCCGTCCCGCACGATGCTCTCGGCATCGAGCCCCAGCTGCCTCAGCGCCCGCGGACGGCTGGCTTCGATCACGACGTCGGCTCTCCCGACCAGCCGGTGCAGCGCCCGGATCCCCTCCGTGCTCCTCAGGTCGAGAGCGACCGAACGCTTGCGCCCGTTCAACAGGTCGAAGAAGTCCTGGGCGCCGCGCCGCGCGCCGTCGGGCCGCTGGGTCGACTCGACCTTCACGACGGCTGCGCCCGCCCGGGCCAGGAGGTCGCCGCAGAGTGGACCGGCCCAAAGCGCCGAGAGGTCGACCACGAGCACTCCGGTCGCGTCAGGACGCGGCGGCGCAGCGCCGAGCGGCGATCGCAGCACGCCGGCGCGCTCCCCCGCCTCGCCGACCCGGGCGACGGGCAGCCCCAGAAGCCCCGCCCTCTCCAACAGCTGACCCTGATCGCGGTGTTGGACGCTCCGGGCCACCTCGGACCACAGGGCGGGAGCGGAGGCCGGCATGGCGTCGAGCTCCAGCCACGCCGGCACCAGCTCCATGTCCTCGGCACGCGGGAGCGACACCGCCAGGAACCCGTCCGCACAGGGCAGCAGCCGGCAGCTCCCGCCGCAGCTGGTCGCGCCGCGCCGCCAGAGTCCCATGAGGGCGGCGCGCTCGCCGAGGAGGGCCAGCGCGTCCAACTGGTCGAAGCGGGTACCGAGGCGGTCGATGCCCTCCACGAGACCGGCGGGTGGCCCGAGTGCGTCGTCGACGGTGCCCGTGAGCGCCATCGCGCCGCTGGCCGCCCAGCGCTCCACCGGGCTCTCGTCCATGGCGGCAGGGTAACGTCTCGCGATCCTCGAAGATCTCAGCGCCGACGTCCTCCTCGCGGAGCTGACCAGCCCCGTCCCACTCGACAGGTCCGGTGCGGTCCTGGTCACGCTCGAGAGGGGAGTGCCGGGCCCGATGGGGCCGCTGGCCCACCGTCTGGCGAGCCTGCCGCTCGTCGTCGTCGGTGTGCTGCACGGTGAGGTCGACGAGAACTGGTTCGAGCTGTGCGACGTCGTCGTGGCGGCGGGCGACCCGGCGCTGGGCGCCATTCAGGAGAACCTCGAACGGTTCCCGCTCACGGCCGCCGCCCTTGCGCTCCTGCTGCGGGGTCAGCCGGGACGTTCGGTCGACGAGGGCCTGGTGGCCGAGTCCGCGGTCTACTCCGTCCTGCAGTCGGGACCCGAGTTCTCGGCCTGGCGGGCTCAGCATCCGGTCCGCCACGAGCCAGACGATGGTGCGCGGGTGCGGGTGAAGCGAGAGGGCCCGAGGTTGATGCTCACCTTGACCCGTCCGGACCGGCTCAACGCCCTCGATGCCCGGATGCGCGATGAGCTCATTGAGGGGCTGGCTATCGCCGCCGCCGACCCCGGGATCACGGTGGTCGAGTTACGAGGGGAGGGGCCGGCCTTCTGTGCCGGAGGCGACCTCGACGAGTTCGGGAGCCGATCCGATCCGGCCAGCGCGCACATCCTCCGCCTGCAGCGCAGCATCGGGCGCGAGATGTCGAACCTCGGGGCTCGGACGACGGCTTACGTGCACGGGGCCTGCGTCGGATCGGGCATTGAGCTCGCCGCCTTCACCGCGCGCGTCGTCGCTGCGGCCGACACCCGGATCGCTCTGCCGGAGATCGGCCTCGGCCTCGTGCCCGGCGCCGGCGGGACGGTCAGCCTCACGCGCCGCATCGGTCGCTTGCGGACGGCCTGGCTCGCGTTCTCGGGGACCACGATCGATGCTGCCACGGCGCTCGAATGGGGACTGGTGGACGACCTCGAGCCGTAGGCGTCCCGGCCCCTTCAGCCCAGTCCGCCGCTCTCGCGCATCGCGCTGATGGCGTCCCAGTCCAGGCCCGCCTCGAGCAGCACCTCTTCGGTGTGCTGGCCGAGCTCGGGAGCCGGCCCGGGAGGCTCGGTCGTGTGGCCGGAGAAGTGCATCGGCGCCGCCACCAGATTGAAGTCGCTGCCCGTGGTGGCCGCGACCCGGGGCAGGAAGCCGTTGATCTCCACCTGCGGATGGGCATACAGCTCCGAGGGGCGGAGCACCGGGGCCCAGACGCCGCTGAACCCGGTGAACTTCTCCTTGATCTCGTCCAGGGTCAAGCCGGCGAAGACGCGGTCGAGCTCGAGGATCAGCTCGGTCCGGTTCTGGAAGCGTCCCGCCGGATCGGCGTAGCGCTCGTCGGTGATCAGGTCGGGGCGACCCAGCAAAGTGCAGAACTCGTCCCAGAACCGGTCCGGCTGCAGGCAGACGAAGTAGATCCAGCGCTCGTCCTTGGTCGCGTAGCCGTTGACCAACGGGTTGGGTGACTTGGTGCGGTCGCCGTAGGAGGCGCTGTCGCCGGAGAACGGCGCGCCCACGATGTCGGGTGACAGGGCCCACATGCCCACGTGCATCAGCGACACGTCGACCACCGAGGTCTCACCCGTGGTCGCCCGTTTGTAGAGGGCCATCCCGATGGCACCGGCGATGGTGTTGGCGCCCTGCAGGTCGAAGAACGCCGCCGGCTGGGGCAGTGGCTCAATGCCGCCCCGCGTCATCTTGAACGCCATGCCGCTGCTGGCCCACCCGCACGCCATGTCGTACCCGCCGACCTCGGCCATCGGGCCCTCGTTGCCCCAGCCCGTCCCGCGCACGTAGATGATGTCGGGGTTGGCCGCCCGCACGTCCTCGACGTCGATGTGCAGCTTCGTGCGGATCGGGGCGAGGTTCGAGGTGACGAACACGTCGGCGCCCGCCAGGATGGCGGCGAGGGCGCGGCGACCGTCGTCCGTGGTCAGGTCGCACGTGACGCTGCGCTTGCCGCGGTTGGGGATCTCGAGGAACGGGTTGGGGCCGTCCTCGCTGAGGTTCAGCATGTTGCGCAGGGCGCGCTGGGGGTCGCCATTGGGCGGCTCGATCTTGATGACGTCCGCGCCGAGGTCGGCGAGCACCGCGCCGGCCGCCGGGACGAACGTCCAGTTGGCTACCTCGACGACGCGGACTCCGTTGAATGGGCCGGGCACGGCTTCCCCCCTTACTTCTGTCTCGATCGGGACGGCGAACGGGTTCGCCGGGGCGATCATGTCTCGCGGGGGCGGCGGTGTCGAATTACCCAGCGGCAGAACAGTGCCCTCTATCGGCTCCCAGGCGGGGGCAGCCCGGCCCGCCGGGCCACCGCCCGGAGTCCTCGATCGTGCCGGTCCTCTGACAGGTACGGCGAGACCACCAGAACCTCGAGATCGCGAGCGAGGTCCTCGGGCCGGTCGTCGACGAACACGGTGCGGCGCGTGTCGACCGGGAGATGCACCGTGAGGTAGCACCCGTCCCTGTCGCGCCCCTCCTTGGGGAAGTAGCCGCTGACATGGCGGTCCAGGCCGAACTGCTGCGCCCGGACCCTGGCGTATTCTCCGCCGCCTGCGCTCCACAGGAGGACCCGACTCCGGATCCCCAGATAGCGGAGAACCTCTTCGGCCTCCGGCCGGAGCGACGTTCCCGTCAGCGAGTCGACGAGGCAACCGTCGACGTCGAAGACCCAGCAGTCCACGTCGGACGGCGCAGCGAGGCCCCCCGGGCCGCCCTCTTCTGGCTGGGCCGAACGCATTATTGGTATACTCTATTCGGGATGCAGAACCCCTGGGACCAGCGGCTCGGTTTCTGGTACATCGCCGACGAACATCCGGACCAGCCGGCGGTCGTCGGCTGCCCCTCGGGCGTGACGCTCACCTTCGGCGAGCTCGCCGGCCGCGCCCACCAGCTGGTCCACGCGCTCCGGGCGCACGGCCTCGGTGCCGGCGACATCTTCGCCTACGCCCTTCCGAACGGCATCGACATGTTGTACTGGCAACTCGCCGCCCACGAGGGCGGGTACCAGTCCATCGCTCTCAACCCTGCCCTGTCGGGCGCGGAGATCCAGCGCATCGTGGACCACTCGGAGGCGGCGGCCATGGTGCTGCACGCCGACTTCGCGGACCGGGTCGGGCGGATGTCGGGCACCGGGTCGATTCAGCTCCGGGTCTCGGTCGGTGGCGACATCGCGGGCTTCACGAGCTACGAGACGCTGGTCGAGGGCCAGCCGGAGACCGAGCCTCCCGATCGCGAGCTCGGCCTCCCCATCACCTACTCCTCCGGGACGACCGGCCAGCCCAAGGCCGTCGTCCGGCCGAGAACGCCGAAGATGGACCCCTCCGCGGCCACCGATGCCATGAAGAGCTTCGGACACGCGTTCCAGTTCCAACCCTTCACCGGGGTCCATCTCGTCTCGGCGGGCATGCACCACGGCGGGTGCCAGGGCTTCTATCACGGAGCGCTGAACGTCGGACAGGCGCTGGCCATCCTCGGCAAGTTCGACCCCGAGGTGACGCTGGCGGCCATCGACAGGTACGGCGTCACGACCGCCTACATGGTGCCGACGCAATTCGTCCGCATGCTCCGCCTGCCCCAGGAGGTGAAGGACCGGTACGACGTGTCCACCCTGGAGGTCGTCGTCCACTCCGCCGCACCCTGCCCGCTCGAGGTCAAGCGGCAGATGATGGACTGGTGGGGCCCGGTCATCTGGGAGACCTACGGAGGCATGGAAGGCGCGGCCACGATCGCCAAGCCCTACCGCTGGCTCGAGAAGCCGGGCACGGTGGGGCGGTCCGTGGCCGGCATGAAGGTGAAGATCCTCGACGAGGACGGGAACGAGCTGCCACGCGGTGACATCGGCCACGTGTACCTGGAGTCCGAGCGGGGAGCCACGTTCACCTACAAGGGGGACCCCGAGCTGACGGCATCGGTCAGCAAGGGCAGGGCGTTCACACTGGGCGACGTCGGCTACATGGACGAGGACGGCTATCTCTTCATCAACGACCGCGCCAAGGACATGATCATCAGCGGTGGGATCAACATCTACCCCGCCGAGGTGGAGGGCGTCCTGTCCGAGCACCCTGCGGTGGGCGACGTCGCCGTCATCGGCGTCCCCGACCCCGAGTGGGGCGAGCAGGTCAAGGCCGTCGTCGAGCTCGTCGACGGCGTTGCGCCCAGCGACAAGCTGGCCGCGGAGCTGATCGCCCACTGCCAGGAGCGGATGGGCCGCTACAAGTGCCCCCGCACAGTCGACTTCCGCGAGCAGCTGCCGCGCACCGACGGTGGCAAGCTCTACAAGCGCATCCTGCGCGACGAGTACTGGGCCGCCGCCGAGCGCCGCGTGTGATGCCGACCGCGGCGAAGCCGGGAGGAGATCGCTAGGCCATGGATTTCGGGTTCGGCGAGGACCAGGAGCTGCTGCGCGCGACGACCCGCCGCTTCCTCATGGAGCACCAGTCGCTCGCCGACGTGCGGCGCTCCATGGAGGAAGCCGACGTGTTCGACTCCGGCGTCTGGCGGCGGGGGGCGGAGCTCGGATGGACCGCCGTGCTGATCCCGGCCGAGCACGAGGGCGGCAGTGTCACCGACCAGCCCCTGGTCGACCTCGTCGTCCTGGCCGAAGAGCTGGGGCGTGCGCTCAACCCCGGACCGTTCGTGCCCTGCAACGTGGTGGCCGATGCCATTGCCCGCTTCGGGACGGAGGTGCATGCGAAGGAGCACCTGCCGCGGATCGCGCGGGGCGAGGTGACCTGCGCCTGGTGCCTGAGTGGCGACGCATCCCCCGAGCCGTCCGCCGTCGAAGTGCGGGCGACGCGCGTCGGCGACGGCTGGCGCCTCGACGGCGTGGCCCGCTACGTCCACGCCGCCGGCGACGCGGCGCTGCTCCTCGTGACGGCGGTGGGCGCCGACACGGGTGGCGTCGTGAACTTCCTGGTACCCCGACCGGCCGCGGGCGTGACCGAGCGCGTGCTCACCGGACTCGACCTCACCCGTCGCTTCGCCGAGGTGCGCTTCGACGGCGTGTCGCTGCCCGGCAACGCCGAGCTGGCGGGCGGGTGGCCCGTCGTGGAGCGCTGCCTCTCGCTGGCAACGGTCCTGCAGGCGGCCGAATCCGTCGGCGCCGCCGATCTCCTCTTCGAGTCCACCGTGGACTACGCCAAGAAGCGCGTGCAGTTCGGGCGGACGATCGGAAGCTTCCAGGCGATCAAGCACCGGCTGGCCGACCTCTTGATCGAGCTCGAGGGCATGCGCGCCGCAGCGCACTACGCGGCGCTGGCCCTCGGTGACGGCCTGCCCGATGCCGACGAGGCGGTGGCCACGGCCGGGGCCTACGTCGACGACGCCTTCGCCCACCTCAGTGGCGAGGCGCTCCAACTGCACGGCGGCATCGGCTTCACGTGGGAGCACGACGTCCACCTGTTCGTGCGCCGGGCCAAGGTCAACCAGGTGCTCTACGGCGACGGCGCGTGGCACCGCGAGCGGCTGACGCGCCTCGTCGAGGCCGCCGCGGCGCCGGCCGGGGGAGCGTGAGCCCGTGGATGTGATCATCCCGCCCATCCCCGACACCTACGACGCGTACCGGGCCACCCTCCGGTCCTTCATTGCCGGGCACACGCCGACGCTCCAGTGGAAGCAGCGCACCGGCCTGCGCGTACCCGACGATGCGGCCGACGTGGAGCTGCTGCGCACCTACGCCCGGGCCGTCTACGACGCCGGCTACGTGCTCGACCGCTTCTCCACCGAGCGCGGCGACCCCTACGAGCAACGCATCCTCGAGCAGGAGCTCGGTGCGGCGGGCGTACCCCACGTGCTCGGCAACCCGCTCGTCGCCGGTGCGCTCAAGCACTTCGGGACCGACGAGCAGCGAGCCGTCTACCTGCCGCCGATGGCCCGGGGCGACCACATCTGGACGCAGCTCTTCAGCGAGCCCGACGCGGGGAGCGACCTGACGTCGTTGCAGACGCGGGCCGGCCGCGACGGCGACGACTACGTCGTCGTGGGCCAGAAGGTGTGGAGCACCTGGGCCCAGTGGTCCGACGTCGGGTACCTGCTGGCACGCACCGAACCGGTCGAGGGCCCGGCCGGGATCTCCGCGTTCATCCTCGACATGCGCAGCCCGGGCGTCGACGTCCGGCCGCTGCGCGAGATGACCGGCACGACCGACTTCAACGAGGTGTTCTTCGACGAGGTGCGGGTCCCGGCCGCCAACATGATCGGGGGGCCGGGCGAGGGCTGGCGGGTGGCCGGCGCCAGCCTGGCCGAGGAGCGCTCCAACGTGGGCGGCGCCGGCGGTGCCGACCCGGTGCAGCGCCTCGTCGACGTGGCCCGACGCCACAATCGGGGTGGCCGTCCCGCCATCGACGACGGAGCGGTCCGCCAGCAGATCGGGACCTTCGCCGCCCGGGCGCGCATCCAGCGCCACCTGGGCCAGCGCATGGCCACCAAGGCGATGAAAGGCCAGGTCACGGCAGTCGATGCCCCACTTTCGAAGATCTGGTTCAGCGAGCTCAATCTGGAGATGGCCGAGGCGGCGCTGGCCCTCCAGGGTCCCCGGTCGATGACCTGTGAGGGCGACGAGCTCGCGTTCGAGGATGGGCGCTGGCAGGACGCCTTCCTTTACGCTCGGGCCTGGACCATTGCAGGAGGATCGAACGAGATCATGCGCAACCTCATCGCCGAGCGTGGACTGGGGCTGCCCCGCGAGCCGCGGGGACAGTCGTGACCTCGACGTCGAAGCACACCCGCGCACACCCGCCGCACGCACAGCGCGCCCGCGGTGCGGCGGCGGCCAACGACCCGTTCCCCGGCGTCGAGAAGGTCCGGCCCGGGTTGTGGAGCATCCCGGTGCCCCTGCCCAACAACTCGCTGCGCTACGTCCTGGTGTACCTCTTCGAGACCGACCGCGGCCCGTACCTCATCGATGCCGGATGGAACACCGACGACGCGTTCGGCGCGCTGGAGAGCGGTATGCAGGAGGCCGGCTGCGACATCGGCGACGTCCAGGGCGTCATGGTCACCCACATCCACCCCGATCACTACGGCCTGGCGGGTCGCATCCGCGAGGCGTCGGGCGCGTGGATCTCGCTGCACCCCGCCGATGCCGATCTCATCCACGACCGCTACGACGAGCCCGACGACCTGCTCGACCGCGTCGCCGCTGCGCTGCGCCGCATGGGGGCGCCACCCGAGGAGCTCGAGCCGCTGCGCAACGCGGCCATGCCGGTACGGCAACTGGTCGACGCGGTCGTCCCCGACGTGCTGCTCGAGGACGGCGAGAAGCCCGAGGTGCCGGGCTGGGACCTCCAGGCCATCTGGACGCCGGGCCACTCGCCGGGCCACCTGTGCTTCTACGAGTCGCGCCAGGAGCTGATGCTCTCTGGGGATCACGTCCTGCCGCGCATCACCCCGAACATCCCGTTCCATCCCCAGGCCGGGGCCAACCCGTTGGGGGACTACCTGAAGTCGCTCGACAAGCTCGAGCCCTACCAGGTCAACGAGGTCCTGCCGGCGCACGAGTACCGCTTCGACGACCTGCACACGAGGCTCGAGGAGCTGCGCCAACACCACCGGGACCGCTTCGCCGAGGTGATCGGCATCCTGCGCGACGGGCCGAAGACCGCCTGGTACATCGCGTCCCACATGAAATGGTCGCGGCCCTGGGACGACATCGCCGGCTTCATGCGCCGCGCCGCGGTGGGCGAGACCGTGTCGCACCTGCGGGTGCTCGAGATCGACGGCACGGTCCAGGTCGAGGACGGTGAGCCGGCCCTGTGGTCGCTCGCCGACAAGGCCGGCTGAGGCCCGGACTCGGCTCGGGCCGTCAGCCGGGTGTCGCCCCGAGCGCCCGTTCGCAGAACGAGCGCACCTGGCGCGCCGCTTCAGCTCGCGGCAGCTTCTCCCGGGTCGGGTTGAGCCCGGCCGCCGACCAGACCACCGATTGCACCAGCGGTGCGTCAGCTGCCGGGTCGGTGAGGGGGAACGAGCCGTCGGCCGCGCCTGCGGCGAGCAGCGTCTCGAGCGGCACCATCAGCAGCTTGGCCGCCCGGCGCGTCTCGTCCGCATACCCCTCGGCCCGCATGGCTCCGGGCGACCCCAGCACAGCCACCCGGGCCGCCTTGGTGCGGTGGTGGCCGAAGCTGAGAATCTCGTCGATCCACGCGTCGAGCGCGGCCCGCGGGCTCGTGGCGGCGTCGACCTTGGCGGTCAACCGTGCCGCCGCCGCCTCCGCCTCGCGGCGGTAGAGCGCGCACAGCAGCTGGTCCTTCGACTCGAAGTGGCGGTAGAACGAGCGCGTCGACAGGTCCGCCTCGTGCAAGATGTCGGCCACCGCGGCATCGACGTACCCGTTGCGCTCCATCACGGCGAGCGCGGCGTCGAGGAGGATGCGCAGCTCGTCCTCCGCCTCGAAGCGCCGGGGACGCCCGGCCTTGGGGGCCGGCATTGCCTTGGGCCCTGCCACGCCGGCCTCAGGCCATCCGGGCCCGGGGGAGCGGGAAGGTGTCGCTGACCTGGTCGAACCAGATCTGCACCTTGTCGCCGATCTTGATCGCGTCCGGGTCGGCGTCGGTGATGTTGAGGAGGAGCCGCGCGCCCGCCCCCTGCGTCCCGTCCAGCTCGATCACACCCGACACGTAGGGCACCACGTCGGCCAGCTGGGGGGCCAGCGGATGGCGCACCACGGTGTAGGTGTAGACGGTCCCGGTGCCGGGCAGGTCCACCCACGCGAACGCCTGGCTCTGGCACTCGAAGCAGAACGGCTGGGGGGGCAGGACGAAGGTGCCGCACACGGTGCACTGGGGAGCAGTCAGCCTGCCCTCGGCGGCGGCGTCCCAGAAGGGCTGGGTCAGCGCGTCGGCGAAGGGGTCCTGCATCATGGACGGGAAGGTCCCCCGCTTGAGATCGGTCATCGTCGTCGCGTCCTCACTCTCGGTCGTCGTGTCATCAGTTGTGCAGCAGTGTGCCGCTGACGGGAAGCCCCGACGGCCCGCCGGTGACGATGGCCACCTCGGCGCCGTCGACCTGGTTCACCGCCACTCCGCGCAGCTGTTCGACCGCCTCGCGGACGTGGGTCATGCCGATGATGTAGGCCTCGGACAGGTGCCCACCGTGCGTGTTCACGGGGATGGAGCCCCCCTTCCAGCGGATGTTGCCGTCGGCCACGAACGGGCCGCCCTCGCCGATGGGGCAGAACCCGTAGTCCTCGAGCTGCATGATCACCATCGGTGAGAAGTGGTCGTAGAACAGGGCGACGTCGACGTCCTCGGGGCCCATGCCCGCCATCTCGTACATGCGTTTGGCGATGGGCCGATTGCCAGAGGAGGCGAAGTACTCGTCGGGCATCTGGAAGTAGGTGAAGATGGCCGAGCCCCAGCGGCCGGCGCCACCGTGTGCACTGCCGCCGATGTACACCGGCTTCTGGCGCAGGTCTTTGGCCCGCTCCGCCGATGTCACGACGGCGGCCACCGCACCGTCGGTCTCCATCGTGTAGTCGAAGAGACACAGCGGGTCACTGATCATCCGTGCGTCGAAGTACTCGTCGAGCGTGAGCGGGTCTTTGCGGATGGCCGTCGGGCGCCGGATGGCGTTCTCGCGCTGCGAGATGCACACCTCGGCCAGGTGCTCGCGCTTCGTGCCGTAGAGCTCCATGTGCCGCCGGGTCAGCAGGGCGAAGCTGTGCCCGGGCGCCATCATGCCCGCACCGCTGATGAAGGCCGCGTAGTTGGGCACGCCGCCGCTTCCGTAGGGGCTGCCACCACCGCCGAGGCCCGGCCCGCCGCCGCCCACGGCACTGCCACCCAGCCGCCGCTTGGCCTGCTGCAGCGCCATCAGGGTGACGCACACCTCGGCCTGTCCCGAGACGATGGCGGACGCGGCCAATCCGAGGGAGCCGGCCGAGCCGCCGCCACCGGACGTCAGTGAGGCGGCGAACCGCACTTCCGGGACGCCGAGGACCGACGCCACCTGTGCCGGGTCGCACGAGCTCGAGTAGATGGTGAACCCGTCGAGGTCCTTGACGGTGAGACCGGCGTCCTCGAGCGCGCCGAGGATTGCCTTGCACGCGAGCTCGAGCTCGGTCTGGGGCAGCGACTCACCGCGCCGGTAGTAGGGCGTCGCCCCGATGCCGACGACGGCCGTCTTGTCCTTGAGCGTCTCCGTCATTGCGTGGATGTCCTTTCAGTGGGTCAATCCGGGAGCGAGGCGGCGAGCACGGGCACCTCTGCCAGCGAACGGAGGCCGTCGTTCAAGTGTGTGCAGCAGTCGGTGGCGCGCAGCCGCTGCAGCACCTCGGTGCGCATCGTCCGCAGGTCCGTGCCGGCCATCCACGTCGCGTTGGGTGCTGCCCCCGGGCACTCGACGTAGGGAAGCACACGAGGCTGTGCGGTGACGGAGAGCAGCGTCCCCGTCTCCCGGTCGGCCTGGCCGAGCATCTGGTACTCGTGAATGGCCTCTTCGTGCCCTTCGGGCGTCCAGACGCTGTCGCGGAACCAGGCGTCGATCTCGATGAGCGCCTCGTTCGCCCAGACGTCGATGCGCCGGGCGCGGCGCATGCCGATCAGCGGGTGCTCGTGCAGTTCGTGCCAGCCGATCGGGTCGGACGGATCCACCAGGGACGCGGTGCGTGCGGTGTTCTGCCGGACGTGCGACAGAGTCCCATCGTCTTTGAGAGCGATCGACCCGGGACGGAAACCAGAGCAGGTGCCCTGCATGACGCGCTGCGGACCGTTCTCGATGCGGCGACGCACCTCGGGAAAGACGTCGGCCCAGCGGAAGTAGGTGTACCCGGCGATCAAGGTCGTTCCGCCCAGGTCGTCAAGGAGGAGGTACAGGGGTGTCCCGCCTTCGACCTCCTCGGGCAGCTCCCGTGCGATGGCGCTGCGCAGGCCGGATCCGGCCCGGACGCCGACGAGGCGCTGCAGCCCAGCGACAGGCGGATCGGCGTCGATGGTCTGGATGTCGCGCTCGCGTCCGGTGACGGCGGTGAGGTCTGCCGCCGCCAGGACGTGGGGAGCGCCGTGCACCGGCGTGAGTAGGTCGCGGGCCCGACCCTGGAGGTACAGCTCGGGGGTGCCAAGGCCGTCCGGCCAGGACATCAATACGGTCGACGTGCGCCGGACCGAACCCGGGCGGCGCACCGGCGGCGCGACGACGGGATCCGACGGGGCGGACGTCAGCGGCGCCTCCACCCGCCCGCCTCTTCGCAAATCATGTTTTCATTATATGAAGCCTGGTCCGACTGTGCACCTTTTCCGACCACTCTTTTGGCGAATGCGCTGGTCAAAAGCGTAGCGGGATGAACCTGGCCCGGTAGGATTGGCGGATGGCGACCCCGACGGCGACACGCGACGTGCCTCGCCCGGGCGCCGATTCGAACGCCAAACGGGCGGCCAAGGTGGCGGACCGCATCATCGAGGATGTCATGGCCCTCGGTTGGCCGGTTGGTCAGGTGCTCGGCTCCGAGGCCGATCTCCTCGAGCGCTACCAGGTCAGCCGGGCCGTGTTCCGGGAGGCCGTACGCCTGGTGGAGCACCAGCAGGTCGCTCGCACCCGACGCGGTCCCGGGGGAGGGCTCGTCATCACGGAGCCCACCGTGGGGGCGGTCATCGACGCGGTGGTGCTGTACCTGCACCGGGTCGATGCGCGCCTCGACGAGATCTTCGAGGCCCGCATCATCCTCGAGGAGATCGCCTGCCAGCTGGCGTCGGAGCGGACTGACGAGAAGGACCTGGCCGAGCTCCGACGTTTCACCGACGACGCGCCGGTCGAACCCGAGAGAGACCCACGCGAGCTCCACACCCTGGTGGCGGCGATCAGCCGCAACGCGGGTCTCGAGCTCTTCGTCGACGTCTTCAACCGGGTGGCGATGCTGTACTCACCGGACTGGCAGCGCTTCGGCAGCGCCATCGCGAAGGAGACGAGGCACGCCCATGCCATGGTCGCCGAGGCCATCATGGCCGGCGACGCCGGTCTGGCTCGCAACCGCATGCGCAAGCACCTGCAGGCCGAGGCCGACTTCTTCCAACGCCGTCGCTCTACCCGCCAGCTGCTGCCCGACTCGGTGGTGCTGGCGCAATCGGGTCAGGGCAAGGGTGCGGAAATCGTGGCCCGCAACATCACCCAGACCATCGTGACCGAGGACCTGGAGCCCGGGGACCTGGTGGGGACCGAGCCCGAGCTCATCGAGCGTGAAGGTGTCAGCCGTGCCCTGTTGCGTGAGGCCGTCCGGCTGTTGGAGCACCATCAGATCGCACGCATGCGCCGGGGCCCGGGGGGCGGTCTCTTCGTCATGGCCCCGAGCGCGAACGCGGTCACCGAGGTGGCCGCCATCTACCTGGCCCGGCGCGGCATGCAGCTGCCCGAGCTGGCCGAGCTGCGTACCGGTGTCGAGGTGGCCATCACGGACCTGGCGGCGGAGCGCATCGATGACGACGGTGTCGCGGGGCTCCACGAGGCGCTTCTGCGGGAGGAGCACAGTACCGATGCCGAGCAGGCCGAGGCCGTCCACGATCTGCACGCCGCCGTCGCGGCGGCGGCCCAGAACCGGGTGCTCCAATTGGTCGCGCTGGTCCTCATCCGGCTCAGCCGTCTGCACCAGATCGAGCGGCTGGCGCCCAAGGCCCGCGGTCAAATCAGGGCCGAGGTGCTCCGGACGCACGAGGGTATCGCCAGTGCGGTCGAGTCGGGCGACCGCGAACTGGCTCGGCACCGCATGCGCCGGCATCTCGAGGCGCTCGGCTCCCTCATGCGCTGATCCAGCGTTCTCGCTGGCGAATTCCGCTGGGTCTTGACACGGGCACCTATATGAGAACATCATTTGCATATTGAGCGCGAGCGGGCGCACTGACGCGAGATGAGGGAGGGCGCATGAGCGACCCGGGAGAGAAGAAGTTGTGGGCGAACTCGGGCGACTCGCACCTGATGGAGCCGCCGGATCTGTTCGCCTCGTTGCCCGACGAAATCAGGGAGCGCCTTCCCCGCAGCGTCAAGGACCCCGGCGGCGACTTCGAGACCATCTACATCGACGGCCAGGAGTTCCGGCGTGACCTGCCGAAGGGCGACAAGCCCAGGAAGGGCCTCGGTATCAACGCCCGGCCGACCGACTCCCAGGAGGAGGACTTCATCAACCGGGTCATCGGCGGGAATGACCCCGTGGCGCGCATCAAGGACCTCGACAACGAGGGCGTCTGGGGTGAGGTCATGTACCCCTCCCTGGGCATCTGGACCTTCAACGTCCGGACACCTCGAGTGGTCCGGGAAGGGTGTCGTGCCCTGAACGACTGGGCCCTCGAGTTCCAGCACCATTCACCCCGGTTCGTGTGCGTGGCCTCCATCCCGCTGATCGACATCGACGATGCCGTGGCCGAGGTGAAGCGCGCCCACGAGGGTGGCTTCCTGTGCGGCTTCCTGCCCACCCGTCCGCCGATCGGCCGGCCCCAGTGGAACGACGAGGAGTGGGACCCCCTCTGGGCGGCATTTGCCGGGTCGGGAATGGTCATCGGCTTCCACATCGGCACGGAGCCCCACGACCCCACCGAGCGCACGGGGGTCTACTACCGCGGCCGTGGTGGTGCGGTCCTCAACTACGTCGAGACCACCTATGGCGGGCAGCGTGCGGTCACCCAGCTCATCGCCTGTGGGGCCCTCGACCGCCATCCCGACCTCAAGGTCCTCGTGTCCGAGGGTGGCGCGACGTGGGGGCCCTTCATCGCTGACCGCATGGACGAGGGTTACCGCCAGCACGGCGCCGCAGTCCGGCCGACGCTCTCCAAGCTCCCGAGCCGCTTCCTCTACGACCAGGTCTACGCCTCGTTCCAGCACGACATCTCGGCCGTGGCAGCCAATTCGGCCATGGGATGGCAGAACGTGATGTGGGGCAGTGACTACCCGCATTTCGAGGGCACGTTCGGCCACACTCAGAAGACGCTGCACGAGCTCTTCGACGGTGTGGACGCCGCCGTCAGCCGGCGCATCCGGATCGGCGCCTTCCAGGAGCTCTTCCCCAGCGTCCCCCCTCCTCCCGAGGACTGAACCCGCCCGCTCCGTCCCGAACCCATCACCTTCTCGCGGGCCGTCCCGCATCTTTTAGGATACTCTTTAGGGGAGATCGAGATACGGGAGTGACATGGCGACGACCACATCCGAAGAGTTCGAAAAGGCCACCGACTTCCAGTTCAAGGAAGACGACATCGAGCGGGCCAAGGCGCTGGTCGGCGCTTGGGCTCCTTCCGGGGCGCGCGAGTTCCTGACGACCGCGACGCCGGACGCCATGCGCAACTTCGCCCGCAGCTACGGGGACGACAACCCGCTCTTCGCCTCCGAGGAGTACGCCACGACGACGCGCTGGGGCGGCCAGATCGCGCCGCCCATGATCCCCATCGCCCTCAACCGGCCGCTCCACGGCGATCCGCCGAAGGAGCGGATCAAGCGGCCCTCGTTCCGCGGCATCCACGTCTTCGTCTCCGGCAGCACCTGGCAGTGGTTCCGCCCCCTCCAGGACGGTGACCAGCTCTACAGCTTCGGCGGGACCGAGTCGGTGGTGGAGAAGAAGTCCGAGTTCGCCGAGCGCTCTCTCCTGGTCACCTACGCCAGCGTCAAGATGAATCAACGGGCCGAGATCGTCGCCATCTCGCGGACCCTCGCCATCCACACCGAGCGCAAGACGGCCCGGGAGAAGGGCAAGTACTCGGCGCTCGAACCGGCGACCTACACCGATGAGGACATGGAGAAGATCGACGCCATCTACGGAGCGGAAGAGGTCAGGGGCCCCGAGCACCGTTACTGGGAGGACGTGCACGTCGGTGACGTGCTCACCCCCATGGCGAAGGGACCGCTGACGACGACCGACATGATCGTCTTCCATGCCGGCGGCTACGGCTTCGTGCCCTACGAGCCCTGCGCCAACCGGATCGCCTACAAGAACCGTCAGCGCATCGCGCCCTTCTACGTCAAGAACGAGTACGGCGTGCCCGACGTGGCCCAGCGGGTCCACTGGGATTCGGCGTGGGCCCAGGCCATCGGCAACCCGATGGCCTACGACTACGGGGTGATGCGCGACTGCTGGCTGAGCCACTACATGACCGACTTCATCGGCGACGACGGCTGGTTGGTCTCGCAGAGCTCCGAGATCCGCAAGTTCAACTACATGGGCGACACCCACATCCTCACCGGCGAAGTCGTCGACAAGCGCCAGGAGGACGGGCACTGCGTGGTCGACATCGAGATGCGCGGCACGAACCAGCGCGACACGGTCACCTGCCCGGCCAAGGCCACCGTCGCCCTGCCCAGTCGCGAGCACGGGCCCGTCCGCCTGCCCGAACCGCCGGCCGACCTGCAGGCCCAGGCGCTCGCCATGCTCGAGCGGCACCACGAGATCGTCGCCGAGCGCAGGGCCAAGGGCCAGGGGTGAGCGAAGGCGACCTGGCCGCCCGCGTCCAGGCCTGGGTGGAGGCCAACTGGGACACCTCCCTCACGGTGCGCGAGTGGTGGCTGCGCCTGGCCGACGCCGGCTATGCCTACCCGACCTGGCCCCTCGGACTGGGCGGCTCGGGTGCGTCGCGTCGCGACGCCTCGACGGTCGCCGGCGTGCTCGCGCGCAACAGGGTCATCGGGCCCCCGGTGGGCGCCATGGCGGCCACTCTGGCCGCGCCGACATTGATGGAGCACGCCACCGAGACCCAACGGATCGAACTGGTGCGACCGATCGCCGCGGGCGAGGCGGCCTGGTGCCAGCTCTTCAGCGAGCCCGGCTCCGGGTCCGACCTGGCCAGTGTCGGGACACGGGCCGTGCGCGACGGGGACGAGTGGGTCGTCACGGGCCAGAAGGTCTGGAACTCCTCGGCCGACTCCGCGGACTTCGGCATGCTGCTGGCCCGGACCGACGTCGACGTGCCCAAGCACGCGGGCATGACGTACTTCGTGATCGACATGAAGCAGCCCGGGATAGAGGCACGGCCGCTCAGGCAGATGAACGGCGCGTCCAACTTCTGTGAGGTCTTCCTGACGGAAGCCCGAGTCCGGGCCGACCAGGTCATCGGCGAGGTCAACGGGGGCTGGCGGGTGGCGCAGTCGACGCTGTTCCACGAGCGCAACTCCGTGGCCGGCGGCGGACTGCCGGGACTGGTGATGGCCCGCTCGGGAACCGAGGGCGACCTCGACCGCAAGGTGGGCGAGGTGCTCGACCGGGCCCGCGACCTCGCCAAGGCCCGCAAGAGCCCCATCCGCGCCGGGGCCGTGCCGGCCAAGTTGATGGTCGAGCTGGCGCAGAAGTTCGGCGTCTCGGGGGACCCCGTCATCCGCCAGGAGCTGGCCCGCTACATCAGCCGGGTCCGGGTAAACGGCTGGACGATGCGACGCAGCGGCGTCGCCGGCGGGAAGCTGACCGGGGCCGACGGTTCCATCGCCAAGCTGACAACGGCGCGTATCTGCCAGGAGTCCCGCGACCTGTCCTACCGAATCGTCGGCGCACGGGGGATGCTGATGGGCCAGGAGTCCCCCTTGGAAGGTGACCTGCAGATGGTCAACCTGGCGAGCCCGGGCAACCGCCTCGGCGGTGGGACCGACGAAATCCAGCTCAACGTGCTCGGTGAGCGGGCGCTCGGGCTTCCCAGGGAGCCGAGCAGCGACAAGGACGTGCCGTACCGGGACCTCAAGGTGGGGACGCAGGCGGCACGGTAGGCCCGATCCCGCCAACCGTACTTCTTCGCGTTTTCTTACGATTCGCTTTGACTATCCCCACATTCGGGGGCGAGAGTTCCTCCCATGGGGAATCGCAAGGGTCGGGCCGTCGCGGTGGGGATCCTGTGTGCCATCGCCGCCACCATCGGCCTGTGGAGCGGTGCATTGGCGTCGGCGTCCGGGGCCTTGCACTCGCCGGCCCAGGCCCGGACGACCTCCTCGCACTCGCAGCGGTAGCTCCCCGTCCGGCGACGCCGGCTCAGCCCCCGGCCAACCGCTCCGCCGACTGCTCCTTCTGCGCCAGGCGCGCCATCATCGCCCTGGCCGACGCGCCCTGGTTCTCGGCCTCGTGGGCGAAGAGCCAACGGCGGCGCTCGACCTCGTCCTCGGCCGCGTTGAGGTTGTCCTTCACGAGGGCCAGCAGGGTGGCGGGGGTGCGCACCAGCTTGTGGGCGACCTCGTACGTGTAGGCATGGAGCTCGCCGCCGGGCAGCACGGCGTGCACCATGCCGAGCTCGAGCGCCTGTGCGGCCGGGATCTTCTCGTTGAGCAGGTAGAGGCGCCGGGCCAGGGCGGTCCCGGCGATGCGCGTCCAGAAGAAGGAGCCCCCGTAGTCCCCGGACAGCCCGTTAGGCGAGAAGTTGGCGGAGAAAACCGCATCTTCGGAGGCGAAGCGGAGATCGCAGGCGGCGGCCAGGCTGCAGCCTGCGCCGATGGCGGGTCCGCCCACCATGGCGATGGTGGGCTTGGGCATGAGGTGCAGCAACATGGCAGCGTGGAGGTCGTGGCGGGACAGGTCGCCCGAGAGTGCGTCCGGCGGGACACCCTTCTCGCTCCCCGGTGAGCCCCGCCCACCGCTCTTCACGTCGCCCCCCGAGCAGAAGCCGCCCCGGCCCCCCTCGGGTGCGGCGCCGGTGAGGACGATCACCTTGGCGTCTGGGTCGTCCGCCATCCGGCGCACGGCGCCGTCGAGGGCGCCGATGAGCTCGCCGTTGAGCGCGTTGCGCCGCGCCGGGCGGTTCATCGTGATCGTCCCGACCCGGTCGGTGACGTCCGTCAGGATCACGGGCTCGTCGTCGGCGTGTGCTGCGGGGGGTTCTGCCACGGTTGCACGGTCTCCCGGCTCGGCTCCCTGGGGTGCTATTCAGTATACTCAAAATCGGGTCCATCGATCAGGGAGCACGTGGCCATGACGTCTGGGGGTGAGCGCTGATGGAGCACGATCCGACCACCGACACGGCGGCCGGCCCACTCGCGGGTCTGCGCGTGCTGGACCTGTCGACCAGTCCCGCCGGGGCGCAGGCCAGCCAGACGCTGGTCGACTTCGGGGCCGAGGTGGTGCAGGTGGAACAGCCCGGCGGGAGCGCATTGCGGGCCCTGCCGTCATACCCGCTGATCTGCCGGGGGAAGAAGTCCATGGTGCTCGACCTGCATCACGCGAGCGACGCCGCGCTGGCGCGGGAGATGGCGCTCGGCGCCGACGTGCTCATCGAGACGTTCCGTCCCGGCGTGATGGAGCGGTGGGGGCTCGGGTACCACGATCTGGCCGCCGCCAACCCCCGCCTCGTCTACGGATCGGTGACAGGCTTCGGGCGGAAGGGACCCTATGCCCACGCCAAGGCGTACGAGGCCCTCGTCATGGCCCGCGTCGGTGCGCTCTGGGCCTCGCAAGCCATGGTCACGCGCGAAGGGCCGGCCCATGTGTCGGTGCCCTACTGCAGCTACGGGGCGAGCCAGCAGCTGCTGACCGGCATCTGCGCTGCTCTGCACGAGCGTGAGCGCAGTGGAGTGGGCCAGCACGTGGACGCCACGCTGGTCAACGGTGTCGCGTCCCTCGGCACCTGGAACTGGTATCTCAATGTCATCACGTCGAAGTTCCCCGACGCCTTCACGCCCTCGTCGCCGATCGGCCAGTACGGCAACCCGCTGACTCCCATGGTCTTCATGCTGCTCATCGCCCTGAGCAGGGATGGGCGCTGGCTCCAGTTCTCCCAGGTCCAGCTCCACCTCTATATGGAGATGCTCAAGGTGATGGGCCTGGACTGGATGCTCGAGGACGAGGAGTGGAAGGACGCCGTGTGGGCGGCCGACAGCCCCAAGACCGGCGAGTTCTGGGACAAGCTCTACGAGGCGGTGCAATCCAAGTCCCTGGCCGAGTGGAACGAGGTCTTCGAGAACGACCACGACGTCTGGGCCGAGACGATGCGTCGGGGGAGCGAACTGCTCGACCATCCACAGATGCAGCATCTCGGCGCGGTCGTGGAGATCGACGACGCAGAACGCGGCCTCGTGCGCCAGCCCGGGCCCATCGTCAAGATGTCGGGCACACCTGCGGTCCTCCACCGGGGCGCCCCGGTGCTCGACGCCGACGGGGACGCCCTGCGGTCGGCGCCGTGGAAGGCGCTCGGCGGCACCGACGTCCTTGTCGCCGCAGGGTCGACGGCGAGAGACCGTGCGCTCGGCGACGTCACCGTGCTGGAGCTCGGGACCTTCTTCGCCGCCCCGTTCGGCGGCACGGTGCTGCGCGAGGTGGGGGCCCGGGTGATCAAGGTGGAGCCGCTGGCGGGCGAGCCCATGCGTGCTCTGCTGCCCTTCCCCGAGGTGGGCGCAGCGAAATGCATGCAGGGCAAGGAGTCCATCTGCGTCGATCTGTCGACCCCCGAGGGCCGGGAGATCGTCCACTCGCTGGCCAGGACCTCTGACATGGTGCTGCAGTCGTTCCGAGCCGGTGTGGCGAAACGCCAGGGCGTCGACGCCGACACGCTCCGGAGCATCAATCCGGACCTGCTGTACCTCAACTCACCGGGGTACGGGGTCGACGGGCCCTGCGGAGACCGACCTGCCTACGCACCGACGATCGGTGCCGGCAGTGGCCTCGTCATGCGCAACATCGGCTCGTCCATCGAGGAGCGGGCGGGTCTGTCATTGCGGGAGATCCGGGCCGACGCCCTGCGCCTGTCGGGAGCGGGGACGACGGAGTACGCGCAGGCGGACGGGATCTCGGCGTTGACGTCGGCCAGTGCCATGGCGCTGGGGCTGCTCGTCCGCGACCGCACCGGGACGTCACAGGAGATGCTGACGACCATGTTGACGTCGACCGCTCAGGCGCTGGCTGACGACATCGTGGAGTACAAGGACCGACCGCCCACCCAGGGGGCCGATCCGGAGCTCCTGGGCTACTCGGCCCGCTACCGCCTTTACCAGGCCGCTGACGGATGGGTGTACCTCGCTGCCCCCTACCCGGGCGAATGGAGCGCATTGTGTGCCGCGCTGGCGGAGGCGGTGGACCTGGCCGGCGACGCGCGCTTTGCCGACGAGCAGTCCCGTGCGGACAACGACGATGCGCTGGCGCAGGTGCTGGCCGGGGTGTTCGCCGGCCAGCCGGCCCAGCACTGGGAGGACACGTTGCTGGCGGCCGACGTCGGGTGCATCGTGGCGCACCGCGAACCTCCCGAGACGGTGCTGCAGTCGGCCGAGTTCGCCGGGGCGGCGGACATGCTGGTCGAGGTGGAGCACCCGACGTTCGGCGGGCACGTGCGCCTGAAGCCCTACATTGGGCTCTCCCGGAGCGAGACCGTGGCCGAGCCCGGGTCGCTGGCGGGGCAGCACACCGATGCGATCCTGCGTGAGCTCGGCTACACGGCTGAGGCAATCGCGGATCTGAGAGAGAGGAAGGTCGTGGCCTGATGGGCGACACGGAGCAGGTACTGGTGACCGAGCGGCGGGGGGCGGTGCTGGTGCTCAGGCTGAACCGCCCCGAGGCCCGTAACTCGCTGAACCCCGAGCTCCTGACCGCCATCGGCATCGCGATGGTGGAGGCTGAGAACGACCCCGAGGTGCGCGCCGTCGTGCTCACCGGCACAGGGGAGAAGGCGTTCTGCGCCGGGATGGACCTGCGGGCCTTCGCCGAGGGCGGCGCGGTCGGAGGTGACCCCGAGGGGATGAAGGGCTTCGGGCGCTTCACGCAGGGTGATATCGGTGTACCGATCGTGGGTGCAGCCAACGCCACCGCCGTGGCCGGGGGCTTCGAGCTGCTGCTCGGCTGCGACGTGGTTGTCGCATCGGACGCCGCAAAGTTCGGCCTGCCCGAGGTGAAGCGAGGACTGTTCGCGGCGGGAGGCGGCGTGTTCCTGAGCACGCGGATCCCGCTGGCGGTCGCACTCGAGCTCACGCTGACGGGCGACCTCGTCGACGCCGGGCGCGCCCTGTCGCTGGGGCTCATCAACCAGGTCGTCCCGCCCGCCGAGGTGCTCGACGCCGCGGTCGCCCTCGCCGAGCGCATCGCCCGCAACGGGCCCCTCGCCCTTCAGGCGACGAAGCAGCTGGTCCGCACGGCGTCGACCGACCTCGAGAAGGCACGCGCGCTGGCTGCTGAGTGGCAGCCCAAGGTGTTCGGCAGCGAGGACGCCAAAGAGGGTGCGACAGCGTTCATCGAGAAGCGCGATCCGGTGTGGAAGGGCCGCTGAAGTCTCACAGCGGCGCCGCCGGCGCGATCACTCGATCGGTCGTTGTCGGGGCACGTGGACGTCGTCGGTCGGCGTCACCTCCAAGGGCACCGAGACCCGGGCCACGACGATGTCGTCGCGACCGCGCAGCGCGGACGAGAGGACCAGGTCGATCTGGTTGTGCAAAATCCGGTAGCGCACCTTGGGGGGCCGGATGACCGGGATGAGGACGACGATCTGATCGTCGGGGTGATCCGCCCTGACTTCGTCGATGAACCCCACGATCGGCTGCACGACGGAGGCGTACTCGTTGTAGAGCACGTGCAACGGCACTCCCGGATCCCACGTGCGCCATTGCTGCTCCAGGACGTCGGCGTCGCGGGTCCCCTCGTCCCCGCCTTCGAGGACGACCGTCACGGCGATGACCTCCTGCCCGAGCGACTCGGCTTCGCACAGTGCATGCTCGGTCAACCGAGAGATCCGGTTCACGGGCACGATCACGATGGTGTACTTGGGCTCCGGTCTCATCGGCGTCTCGTCGATGCCGAGATCCTTCCTGGCTCGTTCGTAGTAGGCGTGGATGCGGAGGAAGAGGAAGACGAACGCCGGGATGGCGATCACGACGACCCAGGCTCCCTCGGTGAACTTGGAGATTAGGAACACGATGGTGGCGATGGCGGTGATGCACGCCCCGATGCCGTTGATCGTCGCCCGCCTTCGCCAATGCGGCGGGCGCGTCCTGCGCCAGTGCACCACGAGACCGGCTTGCGACAGCGTGAACCCGATGAAGACCCCGATGGCGAAGAGGGGGATCAGCGTGTTGGTGTCACCGCCGACGGCGACGAGGAGTGCGCCCGCCAGGACGGCGAGCACCACGATGCCGTTCGCGAAGGTCTGGCGATCCCCTCGCATGGTGAACAAGTGTGGGAGGTAGTTGTCCCGGGCCACGAGGCTGGCCAGGACGGGGAGACCGCCGAACGAGGTATTGGCCGCCAGCGCCAGCACGATGGTGATGGTGACGGTCACGATGTAGTAGGCGGGTCCCCGCCCGACCGACATCGCCATGATCTGGCTCAGTACCGTCTGGCCGGAGCGGGGTCCGATGTGCCAGCGCCTGGCCAGGACAGCCAGGCCGAGCAGCATGGCCCCGAGGATCAGCCCGAGCAGCATCTCGGTGCGCTTGGCCCGGATGGTCCGGGGCTCCCGGAAGAGCGGTACCCCGTTCGCGATCGCCTCGACACCGGTCAGCGCGCTGCAACCGGCGGAAAAGGCCTTGAGGATGAGCAGGATCGTGACCGTCTTGAGACCCGTCGTCGGCAGCTGCGACGTTCCCGGTTGTGTCTCGTTCAGGCCGAGGGGATGGATGAGGCCGACGGCGATGATGGCCAGAAGCCCGACGATGAACACCATCGTCGGCAACAGGAAGGCGCGCGCCGTCTCGCCCAGGCCACGCAGGTTGAGCACCATGATGAAGAACAGGATCCCCAGGCACAGCGGTATCGTGGCCCCGTCGAGCCCGGGGAATGCCGACTGGAGCCCGGCGACGCCGGCGGCGATGGAGACGGCGACCGTGAGCGTGTAGTCGACGACCAGGGACGCCGCGGCGACGAGGCTGGTGTGGGCCCCGAAGTTCGCGCGCGACACGGCGTAGGCACCGCCACCCATCGGGTAGGCGTCGATCACCTGGCGGTAGGAGAAGACCAGGATGGCCAGCAGGGCGACGATGGCGATCGTGATGGGGAGGACCAGGTGCAGCGCCCCGGCGCCCGCCACCGCCAGCACCAAGATGATGGCCTCGGGGCCGTAAGCCACCGACGTCAGCGCGTCGAGGGACAGCGCCGACAGGCCCTCAACCGGGGTGATCCGCTCCTTGCCGGAGCCGTGGGAGGACCGGGGCGGACCCACCAGCAGGCGCCACACCGACGAAGCCCTGCCGCCGTTGGGATCAGCCATGCCGGGCACTTTACGGGGGTCCGGGTGTGGCGGTGTTGCGATGCGGCGTGGAGCAGCACCCGGCTCTGGCGGCGGCTGCACGCGATCCGAGACCGGGACGGTCGTCGTATGGTCGTGCCCGGGAGGAAGGTCCGAGTCGATGGAAGTCTGGGAACTGATCGCCCGGGAGTCGTGCCGGGACACGCTGGCGCAGTACTCGCATGCCGGCGACCGCTACCTGCTGGAAGAGTTCGCGGGAGCGTTCTGCGAGGACGGTGTCCTCGAGATCCGCGGCAGAGCCCCGGTCCGGGGTCGCGAGGCGATCATGGAGCGCTTCGGCGGCGGCACCGCGGCCCTGCGGGCGCGCCGGGCCTCCAAGGCCCAGCCGCCGGGCGCACTCAGGAGGGTCGTCCGCCACAACGTCACCAACGTCCGCTTCGAGGCCGTCTCCCCGACCGAGGCGACGGTGGCGAGCTACTTCACCGTGTTCACCGAGGTCGGCCCGGACCACATGGGCCGGTACAAGGACCGCCTGGTCCCCGTGGGTGACCGGTGGCTCATCGCCCACCGCTTCGTCTCGGTGGACTGGCACTCGCCCGACTCGACGTTCGGGGCGGCGACGTCGGACTAGTTGATCAGCGGGTCCCGGGGCAGGCCGAGGATGCGCTCACCGATCTGGTTGCGCTTGATCTCCGACGTCCCCCCGGCGATCGACATGCCTCGATGCATCAGCACCATCATGGTGGTCATCGCCCCGGCGCCGTCCGAGTACAAGGTGTCGGGTCCGCCGACGGCGGCCATGATGGCGGCGGCCTCGTGCCCGATCTCGGAGAGCACCAGCTTGGTCACGTTGCCCTCCGGCCCCGGTCCGCCACCGATCACGGCCCGGTGGGCGGTGCGCATGTTGAGCACCGCCATGGCCTCGGACTGCGCGATGTAGCGGCCGACCCGCCCCGCACCGCCCGCCAGCCGCTCGGGGTGGGCGTCGAAGGGGACGATGACCATGTCCGCGGACATGGAGCCCCCGCCCTGGCCGCTGCCGATGGACACGCTCTCGTTGCCGAGCGTCGCCCGGGCCACCGTCCAGCCGCCGTTGATCGGCCCCACCACGTCGTCGTCCGGCACGAAGACGTCGTTGAAGAAGACCTCGTTGAACTCCGAGTGCCCGGTGACCATCTTGAGCGGGCGGACCTCCACGCCCTCGGCGTGCATGTCGATGACCATCGTGGTGATGCCCTCGTGCTTGGGCGCGTCGGGGTCGGTGCGGATGGTCGCCAGGCCGAAGCCGGCGAGATGCGCACCGCTCGTCCACACCTTCTGGCCGTTGACGAGCCAGCCGCCGTCGACCCGGGTGCCCCGTGTCTTGATCCCTGCGGCATCGCTCCCGGCGTCGGGCTCGCTGAAGAGCTGGCACCAGATGACGTCCTGGCGCAGCGCGGGCATGACCCAGCGCGCCACCTGGTCCTCGGTGGCGTGCTGAATGAGCGTGAGGATCACCCAGCCGGTGATGCCGTACTGGGGGCGTGCCACCCCGGCGGCGCGGAACTCCTGCTCGATGACGAGCTGCTCGACCGCGCCCGCCCCACGCCCCCACGGTGCGGGCCAGTGCGGCATGACGTAGCCGGTCTCGATCATCGCCTCCCGCTGCGCCGTCGCATCCGAACCCTTCACCCGGTCGGCGAACGACCGCACCTCGTCGCGCATCGGCTCGGCTTCGGGCGGCAGGTCGATGGTGCGCACGCGCCGCGCCCCCCTGCGCACCAGGTCGGTCACGTCCCGTGCCGCCGCCTCGGCGTCCACGAGCGTCTCGAGCGCCGTCGCCCGGCGTAGATAGAGATGCGCATCGTGCTCCCACGTGAACCCGATGCCCCCGTGCACCTGGATGTTGAGCTGCGCGCACTCGTCAGCAGCCGACAGGGCGAGCGTCGACGCCATGGCCGCGGCGAGCGAGAGCTGGTCGCCGCCCTCGGCGGCCGCCCGGGCGGCGTCCCACACCAGCGCCGTGGCGAGCTCCGCGGCGACGAGCATGTTGGCGCAGTGGTGCTTGACCGCCTGGAAGGTGGCGATGGGTCGGCCGAACTGCACCCGCACCTTGGCGTAGGCGGCGGCCTGCTCGGTGCACTCGGTGGCGATGCCGACCGCCTCGGCAGCGGTGACGAGGCGGGCCAGGTCGACCAGCACGCGCCGTCCGCCGGGGATCACCTCGGCCGGCGCCCCCGACAGCTGGACCCGCGCGCTGCGCCGCGTCGGATCGAGATTGACCGGGACATCGACCGTCACGCCGCCCGCCGCGACGTCGACGACGATGGCGTCGTCGCCCGCCGGGAGGACGAGCAGCTGGGCGAGGCCACCGCCCAGGACCGCCGGAGCCGTCCCGGCGGCCTTGCCACCGGACACCGTGATGTCGGAGGCGAGCGCCACGCCGCCGAGGACCGACCCGTCGGCCAGACCGGGAAGCAGGCGCGCCGAGAGCTCCTCGGGCGCGGCAGCCGCGATCACCGCGCTGGCGATCACCGTCGGCACGAAGGGACCGGGCGTCACGGCCCGGCCGAGCTCCTCGGTGACGACGACGAGCTCGGGCAGTCCGAAGCCGGACCCGCCCTTGTCCTCGGGGAGGTGGAGGCCGAGCCAGCCGAGCGCCGCCAGGTCGCCCCAGAAGGTGGGCAACGACTCCGTGTCCGACTCGAGCAGAGCCCGGGCGGCCCCTCGGGCATCGCGCTTGGCAAGGAAGTCCGAGGTCGTCTGACCCAGGGCGCGGTGGTCTTCGGTGATCGCTATCGACATAGGTAAATAGTACCCTTTATTATCGCGAGCAGGCCAGACGCCGACGGAGGAGACGAACATGAAGCTGGGCGCCATGGTGGGGCTGCGCGACGACCCCGACGCGTTCGCAGCCCGCGCCAGGCAGCTCGAGGACGTCGGGGTCGAGTACCTGTGGACGGGCGAGGCCTACAGCGCCGACGCCGTCTCGACCATGGGATTCCTGGCTGCGGTGACCAGGACGGCGCAGATCGGCTCGAGCATCCTGCCTCTGTACTCGCGCACGCCGACGCTCCTGGCCATGACGGCGGTCGGCATCGACAAGCTCTCGAGGGGCCGCTGCATCCTCGGTCTGGGCGCATCCGGTCCCCAGGTGATCGAGGGGTTCCACGGCGTCGTCTACGACGCGCCGCTGGCCCGTACCCGCGAGATCATCGAGATCTGCCGCTCGGTGTGGCGGCGTGACCGCCTGGTCCACGAGGGCCCCAACTATCAGGTGCCCCTGCCCGAAGGAACGGGTACCGGGCTCGGCAAGGCCCTCAAGATCATGGACCACCCCGTCCGCGAGCGGATCCCGATCTACGTCGCCTCGCTCGGGCCGAAGAACGTCGAGATGACGGCCGAGCTGGCCGAGGGGTGGCTCCCGCTGCACTACTGGCCCGAACGGGCCCATGAGCTGTGGGGCTCCTCGCTCGAGGCCGGCACGGCCAGGCGGGCGGCGGACCTGCCCCCCCTGCAGATCGTCGCCGGCGGGTCCCTGGCCATCGGGAGCGACGTCGACCACCTGCGCGACCGGGACCGCCCGATGCTGGCCCTCTACTACGGCGGCATGGGAGCGCGGGGCAAGAACTTCTACAACGACGTGCTCAAGCGCTACGGGTACGAGAAGGAGGCCGAGCAGATCCAGGACGCCTATCTCGGTGGCGACCGCAAGGAGGCGGCCGCGCTGGTGCCGGCGGAGCTGGTGGCCGGCATGTCCCTGGTCGGGGACGCGGGGTATGTGAAGGACCGCATCGAGGCCTACCGGGACTCGGGGGTCACCGTCCTCAACGTGCAGCCGATCGGGCCCAACGGGCTCAGCGACGTCGAGACGGTCGCCGGCTGGGTGGCCTGAAACCGGGGGCATGATGCGGGGGAGGATCCGGACCTCGTGACGGCCAGGGTGTCGGTGCGTCCCTGATGCCCAGGGACATCAGGGAGCTGCGCGACGACCCGGCCGCCTACGCCGCCGAGTTGCGCCGACGGTGGGGAGGCCTGCTCAGCTATCGGTACATCGGGCGCAGGCACTCGTCGATGGACCTGGGTCCGGTCGACGACACAGTCACGCTCCGTCGTGACATGCGCAATCCCGCCGGCGGCGTCCTCCTGGCGGTGTTCGGGATCGCCTCGCCCGAGGGCGGCGGCATGTCCGACCTCGAGGCGGTGCCGAACCCGGTGATCCACTCCTGTCAGGTGCTCGATCCCGGACGCGACGTCCGCCGCATCGAGGTGGTGTCCGAGGTCCTGAAGCGGGGACGACAGATGGGCTACAGCCGCTCACGCATCGTCGACGCCGACGAGCCGGGCCGCGTCCTGGCGCTCACCGAGGGCCAGAGCATCAGCATCGGCGCCCCCCCGGGCGGGCTGGAAAGGATGCCGGTCGATCCGATCGAGGTCGTCGACGACCCGGACCTGCCGCCGCTCTGGCACGTCTTCGGGGGGACACGTCGCCCCGACGGCCGGTGGGCGCTGCCGCTGTTGTCGGCCGAGATGGCCTCGCCCGACGCCGCCCTTCACCTCGGGCCGCAGGTGGTCATCCTCGAGACCGCCGCGGCCGACCTGGCGGCCGCCGTCACGGGGACGGACCGCCTGCAGGGGATCTCCTCGCACGTGATGTTCCTCGCCCGCGGCAAGGTCGGTCCGTTCCGCGCCGAGGGCCAGCCGATCAGCGGGTCCGACGGGCTGGTCGCGGTGCGCATGGTGCTCCACGACGAGGGCGACCGCGATCGTGCGGTCACCGCCGCCTCGTACCAGTTCCGGATCGAGACCTGACGCGGTCAGCCGCCCGCGGGATGCTGGTCCTGCGCGAGGCGCAGCTCCCCCGTGTCGACCGCGTCGGCGTGCGCCAGCTCGATCTGCTCTGCCTCGGCGCGCACCATGTCCGCGGCCGATCCCGGCAGCAGGAGCTGCTCCTGGTACAGGGTGGCGCCGAGCCTGCCATGACGGTCACGGAGGGAGCCGTGGTACGCCCCTCGCGCACTGCGGGCTTTCACCGGCCGGAGGTCGACGAGCACCCAGTCGTCGGCCCGGATGTCCTCCTGGAACCACATGGCGTGGTCGATGGACGGTCCGCCGCGCCCGACCAGTGAGCGGTCCTGCTGGCCAAAGCCGGTGCCGAGATCCGACAGGAACGTCAACCCGGCACGATGCATCAGAGGGTCGTCACCGAGCTTCGTCGACGAGCGTACCCAGAGGGCGTCGGTGAAGACGCCCTTCAAGAAGTCGGTCGGCGTCACCTCTCGCACCTCGAGCAGCGTGCTCCACGCCTTGTGGGGCACACGCTCGGGCTCGGGGGCATCACGACGCGGCGCCTCGTCGAAGTGGGCGCCGTCGGCCTCCACGTGAAAGGACGTGATCATGGAGAAGATGACCTCACCGTCCTGGACGGCGACGACGTGGCGCGCCGAGAAGGACCGCCCGTCACGATCCCGGTCCACCTCGAAGATGACGGGAAGGTCCACGCGCCCGGCTCGCAGGAAGTACCCGTGGAACGAGTGCGGCAGGCGATCGGGCTCGACCGTTCCCGCGGCCGCCAGCAGGCACTGCGCGGCCACCTGGCCCCCGAAGAGGGTCTGGCGCGGCCCGTAGTTGGCGTTGAGGCCGCGGAACAGGTCGCGGTCGACCCGCTCGAGGGTCAGCAGCGTGGCCAGGTCGTCGGCCATCTCGAGGTCCATCAGATCCCCCCACCGGCCTGCGCGTCGCGTACGGCCCCCACCCAGGCCGCCCATGTCTCGATGCGCCGCCACATGAGCTCCCGGGTCCCGGCGAAGTTGTGCATGTGGCCCATCTTGGGGCAGACGAAGAGGTCGACGCTGCGGGCGGACTCGTAGGCGCGTGGCTCGCCCCGCGGGTCGACCAGCACGTCGCGTTCACCGAGCGCGACGAGGACGGGGCTCCGGATGCCCGCCGCCTCCGTCAGCACCGCGCCGGGAGCGAGGCACCACAGGGCCACCGTCGCCGGCACCGTGGCCGAGCCCCAGGGAGGGACGTCTCCGTGCCGCGCCGGGAAGTCGTCGAGGTCGCGCGCCACGACGGCCGGGTCCACGTCGTCGTAGTGGAAGCCCCACGCCATGGCCTCCGCACCCGACGCCGCGGCGCCGGCCTCCGCTAGCGCCGGCCCGTTGGTGAAGATGCCGTCGGCGAGCTCGGTGTCGCGCGGCACCCAGGGCATCACGATCGGGGGCGTACCCGGGGCGGTCGGGGGATGGGTGTGTAGCGCGCTGTAGCCCAGCACCCCGATGCCGTCGTAGCAGTGGAAGCGCCCCTGCTGCACGACGGTGAGGCAGCCCCCCATCGACTGCCCGATACCGATGGTCAACGGGTGCTCGACCTTCGCCAACCCTTCGATCAGGGTGCCCGCCGCCAGCTTCTGCAGCACGTCGGCTTCGGCGGCCTGACTCGCCGCCACCACCGGCGTGTAGGAGAGGCGCTCGGGATCGTGCTGGGAGCTGTCCCCGACGCCGAGATGGTCGACGGAGACGAAGACCCAGCCGCGCTGCGCGTGCCACGTCGCCTGCGCGCCGCCCGCCGGGCCCGGTAGGTCCTCGGTGTAGTAGCCCCGCGCGTACCCGCCGCCCGGCTTCCCGAAGCACACGATGGGGTCCGGCGGGACCTCGTCGGGAGCGGTGACGGTGAGGGCGACATGTGCGCGCTCACCCAGGCCGGCGGCCGCGGTGACGTCCACCTGGAAGTCGACCGACCGCACCGGCGGCAGCGCTCTCTTGTGTCCCGCTCCCTGTGGCCCGGGCTCTACTTGGGAGCGAATCGTGTGCCGGCGTCGAGGCGGATGCAGCAGCCGTTCAGCATGGGGTTCTCCACGATGGCCACGGCGAGCTTGCCGTACTCCTCGGGCCGGCCCATGCGCTTCGGGAAAGCGGCGTCTTTGGTCAGCACCTCGGCGAACTCGTCGGGGATGCCCTTGGTGATGCCGGTGCTGAAGAGGCTCGGCGCGATGGCGAGCACGCGGATGCCGAGGCTGCCGAGGTCGCGCGCCATCGTCAGGGTCATCCCGGCGATGCCGGCCTTGGCGGCGGAGTACGCCACCTGGCCGATCTGGCCTTCGAAGGCGGCGATGGAGGCGGTGTCGATGATGACGCCCCGCTCGCCGTCCTCGGGCTCGTTGCTCGACATGTGGAAGGCCTGCAGGCGGTTCAGGTTGAACGTCCCGACCAGGTTCAGCTCAATGGTGCGGCGGAACTCGTCGATGGGGTGCGGTCCCTCCTTGGTGAGGGTCCGCTTCGCGACACCGCCACCAGCAGTGTTGACGGCGATGTGGAGACCGCCGAGAGCGGCGACGGCATCGGCCAGGGCGGATTCGACCTGGGCGTCGTCGAGCACGTTGACCTCATGGAACGTGCCGTCGAGCTCGGCGGCCACCTCTGCGCCCGCCGTGTTGGGCAGGTCGAGGATGGCGATGTCCGCGCCCTTCTGGCGCAGCAGCTCGGCCGAGGCCTTGGCCATGCCCGATGCGCCACCGACGATGACGGCCTTCTTCCCCTTGATCTCCACGGCGTGTTCCTCTCTGTCGTGCTGCTGGGCGACTCGGTTGTGTGATGCTGGCTGGCCTGCGGGCCTACCCGCAAACTGGGAAAAGAGTGTACCATTTCGCCCTCACTCGCACCGCCCAGGAGGATGCATGGAACGCGAAGCCATCTTGTTCGACGTTGCCGACAACGTGGCGACCATCACGCTCAATCGTCCCGACCAGCTGAACTCGTTCAACAACGCCATGGCGGCCGACATGACGTGGGCCTGGGAGACGATCCGGGACGCCGACGACATCCATTGCGCGGTGCTCCAGGCCAACGGCGACCGGGCGTTCAGCACTGGGGTCGACATCAAGGAGGGGAGCCACTGGTTCGAGAAGGACAACGTGTGGAACAGCTTCGACCCCGGCCTCACGCTCGCCCCCAAGACGCACCACCGGGTCTGGAAGCCGGTGGTGACCGCAGTGCACGGGATGTGCGCCGGTGGAGGGCAGTACTTCCTCAACGAGTCCGACATCATCATCTGCTCGGAGGACGCGGTGTTCTTCGACCCGCACGCCAACGTGGGGATCGTCTCGGCGCTCGAGCCGATGGGCATGCTCCACCGCGGCGTGCCGTTGGGCGACGTCCTGCGCTGGGCCCTTTTGGGAAACGAGGAGCGGATCACGGCGCCGACGGCCCTGCGGCTGGGCCTGGTGACCGAGGTGGTCACCCGCGAGGGGTTGCGGGACCGGGCCCGCGAGATCGCCCTCTCCATAGCGGCGCGCAATCCCAGGGCGATCCAGGGCACCGTCCGGGCCATCTGGGAGTCCTTGGAGATGCCGCGCACGACGGCCCTCCACAACGGCATGTCGTATACGCAGATCGGGAACTACCCGATCGCGCCACCCAAGCCGCGGGACAAGAAGGACACGCAGTACCGCTAGCCGTGCCGGGTGAAGGGCCCCAGCGCCTTGGCGACGCGCCGCCACCAGCCCCGGGTCCCCCCGGGGCCTGCGGATCTCGCTGCAGATAGGTTGTGCGCCGATGACCTCAATGACCAAGGAACGGTCCCTCTGCATTCCCGTGCCGCCATCGGCAGGTCAACCGGATCGCCGTGAGGCGCGCTCGTGACGGTGGCCGTGGTCACCGGTGCCGCCCGGGGGATGGGCCGCAGCTGCGTGGAGAGGCTCAGAGGTCTGACGGAGCATCTGGTCGCCGTCGACCTCGCGGCACCCGAAATCGAGGGAACCCTGGGCCTGGCCTGCGACGTCTCGGATCCCGCCGCGATCGGTGCCCTGGTGGAGCGCGTGGGCGCGCTCGGCCCCTTCCGGGCGCTCGCCCACGCTGCGGGAATCTCCCCGACCATGGCCGACGCCCGGCGCATCTTTGATGTCGACCTGGTGGGTACACAGAGGCTGCTCGACGCCTTCGAACCGCTGGTGGGGCCCGGCTCCGCCGCCGTCTGTTTCTCGTCACTGGCGGCCTACCAGATCGCACCGTTCGCTGACCCCGCTCTGGACGCCCTCCTCGACGAGCCGTTGGCCGCCGACTTCCTGGACCGCATCGCCGGCCAGGTCGCCGACAGCGGGTACGCCTACGGGCTGGCCAAGCGTGGGGTCGTGCGGGCGTCCGCCCGTGCTGCGGTGCGATGGGGCAAGAGGGGCGGGCGGGTGAACTCGCTCGCACCCGGGATCATCGACACGCCGATGGGCCGGCAGGAGCTCGAGCAGCAGCCTGTGATGCGGACCATGCTCGAGCACGTGCCGCTAGGGCGTCTCGGAGGAGCCGACGAGGTCGCGGCCGTGGTGGCCTTCCTGCTGTCCGACGATGCGTCCTTCGTCTCCGGTATCGACGTGCTGGTCGACGGCGCACTCGTGCCGGGGATGGCAATGGCCGGGCCGGCTGATTCCTAGCGAGGGGCGGAGTCCTGGGACGGCATGTTCAGGCCGTCCTACTGGCGCCGTGCTTCACAGCAGCGGTCGGAAGTCCGTTCAGAGCAGCGGCCGGAGGTCCCGCTTGCGCACCTTGCCTGCCGCGGTCCGTGGCAGTGCGTCGGTGATCACGACCCGGGTCGGGTGCTTGTGCGCCGCGAGACCAGCGGATGCCGCTGCCCCGGCCAGGCTCTCGACGGTCGGTGCCCGTTTCCCCGGTCGTGGGACGACTACCGCGCACACCGCCTCGCCCCACACCTCGTCCGGCGCCGCGCAGACAGCCACCTCGGCGATGGCGGCGTGGTCGGCCAAGGCCACTTCCACTTCACGGGCAGAGATGTTCTCGCCTCCCCGGATGATGATGTCCTTCATCCGGTCGGTCACGACCAGGTAGCCGTCCTCGTCGAAGCGGCCGAGATCGCCGGTGCGGAACCAGGTGGCGTCGACGAACGCGTCGGCGTCGGCCGACGGGTCCTGGTAGCCCAGGAACTGCTTCGGGCCGCGGGCCACGATCTCGCCTTCCTCACCGGGACCGACCTCGTTGCCTCCCTCGTCGAGGAGGCGCACCTCGTTGCCGGGGGTCACCCGGCCGTCGGTCAGTCGGCGCTTGTCGGGTGGGTCGGTAGGGCCGCCCGAGCTGATCGCAGGGTGCTCGGTGGACCCGTAGGTGCGCCAGGTGACGATGCCGGCCGCTTCGCCCCGGGCGACGAGTGCCGGCGGCACGGCGGCCGCGCCGCACAGGAAGCGCTCGAGGGACGAGATGTCACGCCCGGAGCGATCCGCCTCGTCGAGCAGGGTGGAGAGGAAGAACGGGGTGCCGGCGCTGCTGGTGATGCGGTGCTCCTCAATCAGCTCGGCAGCAGCGCGTGCACTCCAGCGGTCCATCACCACCGTCGTCCCGCCGGCGGCGAGCGGACGGAGAAGCGAGAGCAGCGAGGCGACGTGACCTGCCGGGAAGGTGCCGAGCATCCGGCCCGTCGCGTCGGCGGGTACGGCAGTGAGACCGCACAGCAGCGTCTCGTGGCTGTGCCGCACGCCCTTCGGTTCGGCGGTGGAGCCCGAGGTGTAGAGGACGCACGCCACGGACGACGGGCTCTGCGGGCGTACTCCGGAGGGCAGGGGAACGGGCGGGATGGATTCGAGCGCCACGGCCCCGTCGACGGCCTGGGCTCCCAGGACGACCACTTGGCGGAGCCCGAGAGCCGTGGCCCCGGCGACAAGATCGCGCCCGCGCCATTCCGGAGCGACCACGGCGCGGACCGCACCGGTCTGGCGCACCGCGTGAGCCAGCTCAGCGGCCGTCGCCGTGGTGGCGATAGGGACGGCCACCGCGCCCACCAGCCAGGCGGCCGCGAGGACCTCGGTGCCGGAGAGGTCCGCCGGTGCCTGCACGACCACCATGTCGCCGGCCTCCACGCCCGTGCCGGCCAGCCGCTCGGCGCAGGCGCGGGCACGCTCGAGGAGTTCGTCGAGCGTCACCGCGGTGGTGTCGCCGTCTACCCGGGCGAAGACGATCCGGTCGTTCGGATGGGCCGAGCAGCCGGCCTCGATCGCCTCGCCGAGGGTGAGGTCGGGGTACACCCCGGCCGCCCGCCACGCCGCCCGCAGGTCGTCGCGTGACGTCACAAGGCGAAGGTGCGGATCAGATCGGCCAGCATGAGCGGCCGGTCGCTCTGCACGGCGTGGCCGGCGCCGTCGACGACCACCACCTCGAGTGAGGGCAGGCGGCGCTGCATCTCGGCCAGGTCCTCGTCCCGCACGAAAGGCGACAGTCCGCCGCGCACGAAGAGGGACGGGACGCTGATGGCGCTCACGTCCTCCCACAGCGAGGTGAAGTCGACCCAAGGAGGACCGCCACCGCCTCCTGCCGCAGCCGGAGCACCCGCAGCGGGCCCGAAGAGGTCGTAGCGCCACGTCCAGCGGCCGTCGTCCAGACGGCGCGCGTTGTGCCGCACGCCACGCCGGACGCCGGCGGCGGAGCGGTATGGGCTGAGCGCCACCGCCGCATCGGCCATCTGCTCGAAGCTGTCGTACGTGGGCGGCCCGGTGATCAGCGACACCGTGCCGCGCTCGGCCGTCGTCAGCTGCCGGGTCGGATCGTTGATCTGCGGCGTGACGTCGACGAACACCGCCCGCCGGCAGAGGTCCGGTCGCTGCGCGGCCAGGCGGATGGTCGTGGCGCCGCCGAGCGACATGCCGATGACGCAGCGGGCGGCGGGCGCCACCGATTCGAGGAGCGACGCCACCGCCTCGGCATTCCGCCAAGGGCCGTAGTCGCGGTCGTTGCGGCGATCCGAGTGCCCATGGCCCGGCAGGTCGACCGCCACCGCAGGACGGTCGAGCGCCAGCATGACCGTGTCCCAGGTGTGGGCGTTCTGCGCGCCGCCGTGGAGGAAGACGAGCTCGGGCTCGCCCTCGCCCCAACGCAGGTACGAGAGCTCTTGCCCCGAGGGCAGCGCGAAGGTGGCGCGGGAGACGACCGGCTGCCGTTCGAACGGGATGCCCCATTCGGCCGCGTTCTCGTGCAGGAGCGCGAACTCGTCGTAACCGTCCGAGCCCAGCGTGTCCTGTAGTGACGCCACGTCAGCCCGGCCCGGACTCTTGGCCCTAGACCCGCTCGATGATCACCGCCGGCGCCATGCCACCGCCGGCGCACATGGTGATGAGCGCGACCTGCTTGTCCTGTCGCTCCAGCTCGTCGAGTGCTGTGCCGACCAGGAGCGATCCGGTGGCCCCTATCGGGTGACCCAGTGCGATGGCGCCTCCGTTGACGTTGATCTTCTCGCGGTCGATGGCGAGATCGCGGATGAACTTCTCGGGTACGACGGCGAAGGCCTCGTTGACCTCGAACAGGTCGATGTCGTCCAGCGACATGCCTGCCTTGGCCAGCACCTTCCTCGTGGCCGGGACGGGCGCGTTCAGCATGAGTGTCGGGTCGTCGCCAACGTTGGCGATGGCCACGATCCGCGCCCGGGGCCGCATCCCGTGGGCGGACGCGTATTCGGGGCTCGTCATGAGGAGCGCGCCCGCACCATCGACCACGCCCGACGAGTTGCCGGCGTGGTGCACGTGGGTGATCTCGAGCCCGGGGAACTTCTGGAGGACCAGCGAACGGTAGGTGGTCCCCTTGTCGTCCAGCGGGATGTCGGCCAGCGCCTCGAACGAGGAGGGGAGCGCGGCGAGCGAGTCGGCCGTCGTCCCAGGGCGCGGATACTCCTCCCGGTCGAGCGCCACCGAGCCGTCCGGGTGGTACACGGGGACCAGGGACCTGTCGAAGCGACCCTCCTTGATGGCGATCTCGGCTCGACGCTGGGACTCCGCTGCGAGCTCGTCGACGGCACGACGGTCGATCTTCTCGAGCGTGGCGATCGCGTCGGCGGCCACACCCTGGTTCGTCTGGGGGTGGATGGCCCGTAGGTGGTCGTTGCCGCTGTCGAGGAAGGGCGAGCGCGACTTCGACGTGTTGGCGGCGTAGGACGACATCATCTCGGTGCCGCCGGCGACGACCACGTCCTCCATGCCCGCCATCACGGTGGCGGCGGCGAAGTTGACGGCGGAGATGCCCGACCCGCAGAAGCGGTCCAGCGTCACGCCGCTGGCAGTGACGGCGTAGCCCGCATCGAGGGCGGCCATGCGACCGAGGTCGCCCCCCTGGGACCCCACCTGCATCGACGTGCCCCACACGATGTCGTCGACGTCTCGGGTGTCGAGCCCGTTGCGCTCCGCCAGCGCGCGCAGCACGGTCGCCCCCAGGACCTGCGGGTGCAGCTCGGCCAGCGCGCCCTTCCCGACCTTTCCGATGCCCCGAGGGGTACGGCACGCGTCAATGATCCAAGCCTCGGTCACGACCTATCCTCGATCCTTTGTGTGATGTGCTCTGTGGTCTGTGCTCTGCGGGTTTCCGCACGTGGGCCTGAGCCCTATTCGGGCTAAAGAGTATCCTAATAAGGCAGGACGATCGAGTCGGGCTCCCGAGCCCCGGCCGGGGAGGACGACGGTGGCCAGCATGCGACAGGCGGAGTTCAAGGAGATGCCCGGCGCCGCACCGGACGTCATGCGGGACTACGACCTGGCGACGCTCGGTTACGAGGAGACCGAGTTCAGCGTCGCGGGGACCGCGACGTCGTACGATTTGCAGGGGGAACGCGGCGCGGACGGTCGCTGGGATGTCACCCCCGGTGCCGAGGCGTCGTTCCGAACACGGATCTTGGTGCGCCGACCCATCGACCCGGACCGCTTCAGTGGCACGGTCGTGGTGGAGTGGCACAACGTGTCGGCGGGCATCGACGCCGCCCCGGATTGGGGCTTCTTCCACCGTCACCTCGCGGCCCGGGGTCATGCGTGGGTCGGTGTGTCGGCGCAGAAGGTGGGCATCGACGGTGGGGGCTTCGTCGAGAGCATCCACCTGAAGCGGCAGGCGCCGGAGCGCTATGGCGATCTCGAGCACCCCGGCGATGCATGGTCCTTCGACATCTTCTCCCAGGTCGGTGCACTGCTGCGGCTACCGGCGGGCGACAACCCGCTCGGAGGTCTGATGCCCGAGCAGCTCCTCGCGGCCGGCGAGTCCCAATCGGCCGCCTGCCTGGTGACCTATATCAACGCGGTCGATCCCCACGCGCGCCTCTTCGACGGCTTCTTCGTGCACGGGCGCCCCGGTGTCGGCGTCTCGATCGACGGCGTGTTCATCCCCTCCGCCCAGCGCGAGGGGATGGAGGCGACGCGGCGCGCCATCTCGTACAAGGGTGAGCGCATCCGCCAGGACGCCCGGGTGCCGGTGCTCGTGCTGCAGAGCGAGACCGACGTCATCCTCCTCGGGGGCGGCCTCGCTGGGCAGCCCGACTCCGAGCGGATCCGTGTCTGGGAAATGGCTGGTGCGGCGCATGCCGACACCTACACGGTCAGCGCCGGGCGTTACGACGACGGCACTCTGAGCCCGGAACGCATGGCCGAGCTGCTGCGCCCCACGACGAATCTCATGATCGGGAACACGGATACACCCATTAACGCGGTGCCCCAGCAGCACTACGTCGCCCAGGCCGCCATTGCCCATCTGGCGCGGTGGGCAGCCGGGGGTGAAGCCCCCCCGTCCGCACCCCGGCTCGATCTCGACGTCGAGGGAACGGGCTATCAGCTCGATGATCTCGGCAACGCGCTCGGCGGCATCCGCACGCCGTGGGTCGAGGCGCCCACATCCGTCGTGTCCGGGCTGGGTCAGACGGGAGAGACGTTCGCCATGCTGTTCGGGCGCACAGAGCCCTTCGACGACGCCACGCTGACGGCGCTGTACCCGCGGGGCAAGACGGAGTACCTGGAGCGGTTCGCGGCCGCCCTCGACGTCGCGATCGCGGCCGGGTTCATCCTCGGCGAGGACAGGGCGGAGATCCTCTCGGTGGCAGCCGCCTCGACGTATCCATTGGTGGTCGCGGAGGCATAGCTCGACGGCCAGTTGGCACCGGGGACGACGGATGGGCGCGGGTAGTCATCGAACGTGAGCGGAAGACGTCGCCATGTGGGTGACCGCCCCTCGTGCTAAGTTGCAAAAAAAGAGGCTCCTCTTTTCCTCTGGGGAGGGTGCATGCAACAGGCGGTCGGGGGCAGCGAAGCGGCCGCAACGGCTCTCGGGCCTCCCGCCATGCTCCGATGTGAGGGCCTACGCAAGCGGTACGGCGACCGGTTGGCAGTCGACGGCGTGTCCTTTTTCATCGCCGAGCACGAGTGCTACGGCCTGTTGGGTCCAAACGGCGCCGGGAAGACCACCACCATCTCCATGCTGTGCGGGTTGGCGATCCCCGACGAGGGTCATGTCACGGTCGACGGCTTCGAGGGCGGCACGCTCGAGGCAAAGGCGGCCGTCGGCTACGTCCCCCAGGACCTGGCCCTCTACCCGGACCTCTCGGCCGTGGAGAATCTGACCTTCTTCGGCCAGCTCTACGGGCTGTCAGGCAAGGAGCTCCAGGCGCGTATCGGCGAGACGCTCGAGCTGGTTGGGCTCGCCGACCGTGGAAAGGACCGTATCGGGACCTACTCGGGCGGCATGAAGCGGCGCGCCAACATGGCGGCCGGCCTGCTGCACCGGCCCAAGCTGCTCGTGCTCGACGAGCCCACCGTGGGCGTCGATCCCCAGAGCCGCAACGCGATCCTCGAGACCGTCGGACAGCTCGGCATCGCGGTGCTGTACACGACGCACTACATGGAGGAAGCGGCCAAGTTGTGCGACCGCATCGGCATCATCGATGACGGCCATCTGATCGCGGAGGGGACGGCGGAAGCATTGATCGACGCCCACGGAGGCCGGGACAAGGTCCACCTGGCCTCCGAAGGTGCCGACCTGCACGAGCTGGCTGCTGCCTGCCGCGAGCTCGACAACATCCATGACGTGCACGAGGTGGACGGCAACCTCGAGCTGAGCACGGACCACGGACCTGCCGTCCTCTCGGCCGTGGTGGCCGTCGCGACGCGGCATGGCGTCGACCTCACGGGGGTGGAGGTGCGTTCGCCCAATCTCGAAGACGTCTTCCTGAGTCTGACGGGAAAAGAGCTGCGGGATTGATCCGCGTCATCGCGCTGAACGAGCTTCGGCGCCGGCTGCGCGATCGCTCCGTCCTCATCGGCTGCCTCGCCGCTCCGCTCCTCATGGCGGCCGTCCTGGGTCTCTCTTTCGCCGGCAGTAGCTCCGCCGTAGCGGTGCATATCGGTGTGTCGGGCGCGTCGCCCGAGCTCATGGCTGCCGCTGAGCAGGCCAGCCAGCTGCCGCACGGTGTCACCGTCGTCGCCATGCCCAGTCAGCAGGCCGTCAGGACCGCGGTGGCCAACGGCAACCTCGACGGCGGGGTAGCAGTGCTGCCCCGGCAGATGCGGTTGTCCAGCCTGCTCATTCCCATCGTCGACCCCGGAGCCACCCACACTCCCGGGTTCGACGTCGTCACCCGGGGCACCTCGCAACTCGGGCAGGAATACGCAGAGTCCGTTGCCGCAGGCATCTCCAGCGCCCTGTTCGCGGACAAGGTGCCGCACGGCCCCACGGTCGATCCGGCGACGGTGGCCATCACGACACAGAGCGTGGGCCATTCCGGCAAGGTCAACCTCAATTTCTTCGCACCCAACATCGCGGTCGTCTTCCTCTTCATTGGCAGTGGTCTCGGCATGCGCTCACTCCTCATGGAGCGATCTGCCGGTACGCTGGCCAGGATCACCGCCGCACCCTTGCGGCCGACGCAGATCGTCCTCGGGAAGCTGCTGGCGATCTTCGTGACGGGCCTCGTCACGGTCTTCGTCATCTGGGCCGTGACGACCTTCGCCTTTGGCGCGAATTGGGGCGACCCGTTGGGCGTCCTGCTGATGTGCGTGGGTGCCACCGTCGCGATGTGCGGCATCGGTGTGTTTCTCACCTCCTTGGCCAAGACCGAGCAGCAGGCGTTCGGCATCACGCTGCTCGTCGGCTTGAGCCTCGCCCTGCTCGGCGGCAATCTGCTTCCTTCGGGGTCGCTCCCCGACGCCTTCCAGGTGCTGGCGCTGGGGACACCGAACGGGTGGGCCCTGGTCGGCTTCGGCCGGCTGGACCAGCTGGGCGAACCGGCGAGCAGCGTCATCGGTCCGTTCTTCGTTTTGCTCGCCATCGCCCTGGTGGCCGGGGGACTGGCCATGACAAGGGTGCGGAAGATGGTCGAGCCGTGATCGCGGTCATCTGGGTCAACCTGCGCCGTGCGATGGGCGACCGCCGACTGCTCATCATCGGCACGCTCGTCCCGGTGGTCATCATCCTCATCACCGGCCTCCTGGAGGGCAGCCCCAAGGAACCGATCGGCCTGCTCCATCCCTCGGCGCGTCTGCTGCATCTGGCCGAGACGACCGACGGCATCAAGGTCCGGATCGAGAGCAACCGGACCGACCTGACCGACGACATCCTGCGCGGCCGGGTCGTGGCGGGGATCGTGCAGCTCCCGTCGCAGAGCAATACGGTGCGAGCCGACTTCCTGATCGAATCTGCCACCACGGACGCGGTGCAGGCCCGGACTGACGTCGTCGCGCTGCTGGACCTCATGGCGGTCGAAGGTCCGGACACCAAGTTCACCGACGCCACGTTGCGGGCGACACAGACCCAGGCGCCGCTGAGTCCGTTCTGGTACGTGGCTCCCGCCAACCTCGTGCTCTTCATGGGCATCGCGGTGCTGGTGCTCTCCGCCGGCATGGTCGAAACGCGCCGACTGGGCGTCCTCCAGCGGCTCTCCGCCGCGCCGGTCCACAAGCGGGCCATCGTGTTCGGGCAGATGGCCAGCATGATGGTCACGGCCATCGCGATGGCGGTCGGCCTCATCTTCGTGGGCATCGTGTTGTTCGACGTCCACTGGGGAAACCCGCTGAGCGTCTTCCTTGTCGTCGCACTTCTCGGCATCAGCATCGCCGCGCTCGCGGTCATCATCGGCACCTGGTCGCGCTCGCAGGAGCAGGCCATCGCGACGGCTGTGATCGTCGCGATCATCGCCGGCATGCTCGGTGGCTGCGTCTACCAGCTCAACACGGTCAGTACCACGGTGAAGAACGTCGGGCACATCGTCCCCCAAGCCTGGGCCATGGACGCCTTCATCAAGCTGATCTCCGACCACGCGACGTTCGCCGACACCTTGCCCGAAATCGGTGCGTTGGCCGCGTTCGCAGCGGTGCTGAGCGGTCTGGCGGTCTGGTACTACTCCCGCAAGGTGTTCTCGACCACATGACCGGGGTGCGCAGGGGGAGCCGAGTTCAGTAGAATAGAATGTACTGAATTAGGTCCAGGAGCCCGGGATCCCTGGTGAGACGATCGACGGGGGGAAGTGGTGACCGGCACCGCAGCCGCAGGACGGCTCGAGACGACAGACCTGGCCGACCCCGTGATGTTCACGGATCCCTATCCGCGCTACGCCGAGCTGCGCCGCAGCGCGCCGGTGTCGCGGGCCTACTCCAAGCAGTTGATGGGCGGCACCGGCTACATGCTGACGCGCCATGAGCACGTCCTCCTGCTCCACAACGACGTTCGCTTCTCGAGCGACCCCACGAGCCAGGGTTCCAGCTTCTTGATGCGGCACCTACCGCGCATGTTCCGGCTCCTGATGAGCAGCATGGTCTACAAGGACGACCCCGACCACGCCCGGCTGCGCCGGCTCGTGAACAAGGCGTTCACCCCCCGCATGGTGCAGCAGATGACGGCCGAGATCGAACGCATCGTGACCGAGCTCTTCGACAAAGCGGAACAGCGGGGGAGCGAGACAATCGACCTGGTGGCCGACATCGCCGTCCCGCTCCCGCTGTCCGTCATCTCGACGATGCTCGGTGTCGGCGACGAGGACCGGAACGAGTTCCATGTGCTCATGGAGCGCTTCGTGGTGCGCTTGGGCAGCGGCTCGGCAGCCGACGCCATGCGCGCGGTGCCGACGGCGCGCAAGCTCTACGCGGTACTTGAGCGCCTGGCCGAGCAGCGCCGCAACGAGCCGGACGACGGGCTTATCTCCGCTCTCCTCGCTGCGAGCGAGGACGGTGACTCCCTGACCCCGGACGAAGTCATCGCCATGATCTTCCTCCTGATGCTGGCTGGGCACGACACGACGGCGAATCTGATCGGGAGCTCGGCGCTCGCACTCATCGAGCACCCCGCGCAGGCGGAGCGGCTGCGGGTCGATCCGGTCCTGATGCCGACGGCCGTCGAAGAGCTCCTCCGGTTCACGACGCCCGTCCCCTGTGGCGCCGCCCGGACATTGCTCGACGACGTCGAGGTCGACGGCACGACGATGCCCAAGGGCAGCAAGGTGCTGGGCATGATCATTTCGGCCAACCGCGACGAGACCATCTTCGAGCGTCCGGACGATCTCGATCTGGGCCGGGAGCCGAACCGGCACCTGACCTTCGCCTTCGGGAAGCACTTCTGCCTCGGTAACCAGCTGGCGCGTCTGGAGGGGCAGATCGCGATCGGTGAGCTGGTCCGGCGCTTCCCCGCGATGCGCCTGGCCGTGCCGAGGGAGGACCTGCGCTACAAGCCGGTGCAGGCGCTGCGGGGATTCAGGAGCCTGCCCCTGCAGCTTCGTTAGCCGACGGCCCGCTCCCCCGGGTCCACAACGGCGACGGGCGCGACGTCATGACCCGGCCCGTCGGGCCGACGAAGCTCAGTTCCGCGTTGGCGTTCCCGTACATCGTCCACTCTGAGGAATGGACCCGGTGGTGGTGGTGCTCGCACAGCAACGCAAGGTTGTCGATGTCAGTCCGCCCATCGGGCTTCCACGGCTCGATGTGGTGGGTGTTCGTGAAGGTCGCGTTCGTACAGCCCGGAAAGCGGCAATGACGATCCCGGCGCCTCACCTCGCGGCGCTGCGCATCGGTCGGTTCGCGTCGGGCCCGGCCTTCGTACATGGTGTGGCCGACATCGTCATCGACGGCGATGACGATGGTGGCATCACAGGCGATCCGCCGGACGGTCTCCACGCTCAGGAGCCCGTCGCGCTCGAGCTCGCCCGCCAGGGCCGACACTTCGTCCGATCCCCCGTCGATCAGGGACCCGAGAGGAGTGTGGGCCACCACGAGGTAGGGACTCGGCCCACCTGCGTCCGATGAGCGCAGCAACTGCAAGAAGGCGTCGCACATCCGCTGATCCCAAGGTGTCTCGCCGTCGGAGGGGATCCGCCGGGCCCGCGTTTCGAGGCAGGCCCGTACCTCGGCGTACGGAGCGGGCGGGAGTTGGACGGTGACCGTGCGGAACTGGTCGTTGCAGCGGAGGGAGCGACGATGGTGATCGCGCTGCGCCTGCTCCTCGTCCGTCCCGCGGGCGGAGCGCGCCAGCTCGGCGAGCTGCCGTACCGAGCACTCGGCAGCCCGTTCGCGCAGCTCGCGGTCGGTCTCGGGTGTCGCCACGTCGACCACGGCGCGCACCTTGTCGAAGCTGAGCTCGCCTGCACTCAGCGCCGTTCCCAGCTCGGGCAGGTCGAACAGCCGTTCCGCCACGTGCGCCCAGGCCCGGGCGGTCGCGGTGGAGACACCGCAGCGCTCGACGACCCAGGCCTCGAGGGACGTCGCTCCCTCGGCCCGCCATCCTTCGCGCCGGTCGAGCTCGCCCAGGAGCTCGACGAAGCGTCCCGCCAATGCCCCCATCTGCCGGACCGTCTCGGCCGCGGATTCCATGAGCACCTCGTCCGAGAGCACCGCCAGCGCCGACCGTCCGCTGACAGTGACGTCGGGGGTGGGTGCGGCGGCCATCGGAGGGGAACGGTCGTACGAGGTCAGCCCTTTGTCGAGCGCCTCCGGTTGGCCTCCCACTGGTCGCGGCTGAAGTAGCTCTGGTCCTCGCCCCAGCCGTCCACCCCGTCGTCCCAGCGCCAGTGGACCAGCGAGTCCCCGCCGTGACCGCGCCAGCGCCGGCTGACCGACTCGCCGCGTACCGACAGCCGGCGATCGAACTCGTCCACCGTCTCGATCTCGAAGGCGAGCGGCCACCCCGTCCCCGCGTCGAAGCTCACGCGTCGCTCCCCGGCCAGGATGTGACCGTACCGGCCGCCCCGGAGCAGGAAGCCGCAAGAGACGGGCTCCACCTCGGGCCCGGGCACCGCATAGGTCAGCCAGGCCTCACCCGGGCCCGCCGCGCAGAAGGAATAGCCCACCCCTCCGAAGTTCCCCGCCTGAGAAGGCGCGTCGCCCGTGCGGCGACGGGGGCGGCCCTGTGGTCGCGGCCCCCAGGAGCGGTCGCGCACCGAGTAGCAGTCGATCGGCACCTCCTCGCCGCGCAGCACCATGGTCCCCGTCACGTGGCCCGCCTGGTCGAAGTGCACGCCCTTCCAGAATGGGACCACGCCCGTCGGGTGCGGGTTCGGCGTCATGATCGCCTCGAACTCCAGGTCCAGCTCGAGCCCCCCCGGGTCCGTGTACGACACGGCGTAGCGCCGCAACGGCTCGAGCACGCGCACGTGCACCCCGTTGGGCCACTCGAAGTCGCGCATGTCGCGCTCGGCGCGCGGTGGCAGTTGCAGGCCCGAGTACTCGGCCCGGTAGGCCAGCTCCCAGGGGAGGGCGCCGCGCTCGTCCCACACCCAGGCGCCGCCGTTGCACAGACCGGCGTTGGGGCGGGCCTGGCAGTAGGTCCACCCGCCCAGTCCCCGCTCGGGCACGTTCCACGAGAACCAGTTGGTCTCGGTCTCCCACCAGCGGTCCGTCATCTCCTCGTCGTGGAAGTCGTCGTCCTCGGGTCCGAACGTCCGGTACGTGCGCTCCGCACGCCGTCGGTCCAGGTCGACGCCGAACAGCTCCCGGTCGCTCACGACGCCACCAGGTCGGGCCAGTGCCGGTCGGCCAGCGTCCCCATCGAAGGCCGGGCCAGCTCGGTCTCGCGCGCCACCCGCCGCCACAGCACCTCCAGGTACGCCTCGTCGCTCACGCCACCCGACGCCACCGCGTCGGCCGCGGCGCGCCGTCCCAGGGCGACCGACTCAGGGCGTCGGCCGAGCAGCACCTCGAGGTCATCGAGCTCGAACACCTCGTAGGACGCACCGTAGGTGTCGACCTGCGCCAGATACTTGACCAGGCGGGCGATCCCCTTTCCCCGCGCCGACGCCAACGGGTCCGAGGTCCGGGGCACGATCACGTCGCGCAGCTGGGCGAGGACGGCGTCGTACATCCAGTCGTGGTCGCTGCCGTCCCGGGCCCGCGGAGCCTCGGCCGGCGTCAGCACCAGTCCGGTCGCCGCCGCCAGCGCCTCGAGCCACAGTCGCCGGTGCAGCATCTGGTAGATGAACCCGTTTCCCACGTCCGTGTCCGCCGATACCGGTCCGGCGGCATCCGGTCGGTGGCCCATCACCTGGAGCTTCGTCTCCGCCATCACCTGGTAGTAGTGCACCCTCGCCTCGTCGATGGCGTTGCCGGAGAGCTCCGCGTACTCGCGCAGACGGGTCGGGAAATCGGTGAAGGGCTCCTGGGTCGCCCGCAGCGACAGCCAGGCGATGTCGTCCATGGGGTCCCCGAGGTGCGCCAATTCCCAGTCGACCACGGCGGTGACACGACCGCCTTCGTACATGAAGTTGCCCGGCCCCGTGTCGCCCTGCACCAGAACGGGCGGGCCGGAGTAGTCGGGGACGTGGCGGCGCAGCCAGCGCAGCGAGAACGCGAGGGCGGGATCCGGCGTCCCGCCACGTTCGGCCAGGACCCGCTCCCATTCGTCGAGCTCGGCGTGCACTGCGTCGGCCACCGTCCTCACGGCGGGGAAGGCTGGCAGGTCGAGCGCAGATGCATCGAGGGAGTGCAGGGCGGCGAGCTTCGTCATGAAGTCGCGTGCGGTCGCCTCCTGCTCCGCCGGGTCGCTGATGCGGGAGAACCAGTTCTCGCCCGTCACGCGCTCGGCGAGCATGGCCTGGTGCACCGGGTGCACGCCGAGGACGCGGGGGACGGGCACCGGGCCGTCCTGCAGCGCCAGGTACACGGTGGCCTCGCGGTGCAGCGTCCACGGGTCCCTGGTGCGGGCCGGGTCGGAGCGGTCGTAGCGCAGGAAGAGATGCGCCGTCGTGCCGTCGGGGCGTTCGAGGTCGACGAACCAGGCCTCCTTGCGCGCCCCACCCTGCTTGCGGTCGGCCAGCGCCAGGCGGCCGCCCCCGATGTCCTCGACCCAGGACGCCAGGTCGTCGGGCAGCCGGGCCGTCACACGATCCGGGTGGCGTGATCGCCCCAGTACTGCTCGCGGAGCACGCCCTTGTAGAGCTTCCCGGTGGGCAGGCGGGGGAGCTCGTCGACGAAGTCCACGCTGCGCGGGCACTTGAAGTGCGCCAGGTGCTCGCGACAGAAGGCGATGAGCTCGCGCCCGAGTGCCTCGTCGCCGACGACGCCGTCGACCGGCTGGACGACTGCCTTCACCTCCTCGCCCAGGTCCTCGTTGGGTACGCCGATGACGGCGGCATCGAGCACCTTGGGGTGGGTGACGAGGAGGTTCTCGGTCTCCTGGGGGTAGATGTTCACGCCGCCCGAGATGATCATGTGCGCCTTGCGGTCGGTCAGGAACAGGTAGCCGTCCTCGTCGAGATAGCCCACGTCGCCGACGGTGCTCGTCGTGCCGTCGTCCCGGCGCGCGCTCGCCGTCTTCTCGGGGTCGCGGTAGTACTCGAAGTCCGTCGCGCCGGCGAACCAGATGGTGCCGGATGTGCCGGTCGGGCACTCGTTCCCCTCGTCGTCGAGGATGTGGATGTCGCTGAGCACGGCCCGGCCCACGCTCCCCGGATGCGCCAGCCAGTCGTCCGAGGTGATGAACGTGCAGCCGTTGCCCTCGGTGGCGGCGTAGTACTCGAGCAGGATCGGGCCGAACCACTCGATCATCTGCTCCTTCACCGGCACCGGGCACGGCGCGGCGGCATGGATCACGGCCTCGAGCGAGGACAGGTCGGCCGCCGCCCGCACGTCGTCGGGCAGCTTGAGCATGCGGGTGAACATCGTCGGCACGACCTGGGAATGCGTGACCCGGTGCGTCCCGATCAGGTCGAGGTAGAGCGCCGGATCGAAGTGCTCCATGACGACCGCGGTCGACTTCATGCGCAACGCGATGGCGACGCTCACCTGCGGGGCGGTGTGGTATAGCGGCGCCGGCGACAGGTACACCATGTCCTCGCGGAACTGCCACAGCATGGCGATCCCGAGCACGGCGATGCTGGTCTCGGACGGGTGGATGTCGTACATCGGGCGCAGGATCCCCTTGGGCCGCCCCGTGGTCCCCGACGAGTACATCATGGGCGCGCCGAGCTGCTCGTCGGCCACCGGACCTGTCGCCTGGCGGCCCACCGCCTCGTCCCACGACTCGTAGGGTCCGGCGGGGTCGCCGACCATGATCCAACGCTCCACCTTCGGGCACAGCGCCGGCAGTTGGAGGGCCACGTCCGCCTTGGCCGCCGACGTCACCACCACCCGGGACTCGGAGTCGTTGACGATGTAGGCCACCTCTTCGGCGGAGAGGTAGGAGTTGACCGGGGTGAAGTAGAGCCCGGTGCGCTCGGCGCCCGCCTCGGCGAGCAGCATGGCGGGGTCGTTCTCCATGAAGATCGCCATGTGGTCCCGACGGCGCAGGCCCGTCTCACGCAGGACGTGGGCCACCTGGTTGGCCGCCGCCTCGTGCTCGGCGAAGGTCAGTGTCCGTCCCGAGGGCGCCATGACGATGGCCGCATGGTCTGGATGCTCTGCTGCGTGCTCTGCTGCGTACACCGCTCCCCCTAACTCCGACCGTTCCCCGTGCATGAGTAGAGCACGTCGACCAGGCAGGCGCCCATGAGCGGCAGCGCCTGGTTCTCCAGGTGGTTGCGCACGAAGCCGCAGGCCACACGGGCGGCCGGGTCCGCGAAGCCGATCTGGCCGCCAGCGCCCATGTGACCGAACGCACCGTCGTTCGGCCCGTGCATCCGCGGGATCCCGGGCACGAGTGCGGGTGGCTCGAGCGAGTAGCCGACGGCCCACCGTGTCGGCACGCCCATGACGGCGTCGCGCCCGCAGACCTGCTCGATCCGGAAGCGTTCCACCGAGGCGCGCGACACGAGCTCCTCGCCGGCAGCGAGGGCGGAGTACACACGGGCCAGCGCCCGCGCCGTCGCCGTCGCGCCCAGCGCACCGATCTCGGCCTGCAGGACCGCCGGCGTGTTCATGAAGTCGGCGAAGCGGGGCCGGCCCTCCTCGTCGGCGAAGAGGCTCCCGTGCGCGCCGGCCAGGACGGAGCGGCCGGACCTGGACTCGGGGTCGATGGCCCGCAGCGCGCTCTCCTTCCCCGGCTTCACGGGGAATTCCATGACCGTCGCGACCGACCCGAGCGCCGCCGCGGGCGTCCCGATGGAGATGGACCCGGCGATGCCGAGCGGCTGCGCCACCTCGGTGTCGAAGAAGGTCCCGAGGCTCGACCCGCTGATCCGGCGCACCAGCTCGCCGACGAGCCACCCGAACGTCACGCCGTGGTAGCCGTGCCGGGTCCCGGGCTCCCACGCCGGCGGCCCCGAGGCGACGCCGGCGGCGATGGCCACCGTGTCGGCCCACCCGCCCCCGTCCCACGACAGCAGCTCGTCGGACCCGGGCAGCCCGATGGCGCCTGACTGGTGGCTGAGCAGTTGGCGCACGGTGGTCGACGACTTGCCCTCGGACTCGAACTCGGGCCAGTAGCGGACGACCGGCGCGTCGAGGTCCAGCTCGCCCCGGTCCTCGAGCAGGTGCGCGCACAACGTCGTCATGCCCTTCGTCGACGACATGACGACGGCCCGCGTGTCCTCCTGCCACGCCCGACCCGTCGACCTGGCCGGCCCGGCCGGTCCGGCCCACAGATCGACCACGCAGTCGCCGTCGACGAAGGCGCAGAAGGCGCCACCGCCGTCGCCGAGGTCGACCCGCCGCTCCCGCTCGCCGACCAGGACGGACGCACCCTCGCCCAGCACCCGGGCGACGGGCTCGAAGCCCGGCGCTGCGTACCCCGTCACGGACGTCACAGGGCGCGCAACTCCTTCTCGACGTCGGGCCACCACTCCTTGCGCCACCACGAGACGTTGATGCGGTCGATCAGTCCCCCGTAGCGGCGACCGACCTCGCCGGCCAGCTCGCCCGGAAGGCAGACGATGGTCAGCGTGTCGAGCACCTCGTCGTCGACGAGGTGGGCCATGTCCTCCCAGCGCCCCTGCTTCGAGCAGGCGTAGAGCTCGCTCTGCAGGTCGCCCCAGCCGTGGAGGTCGAGCACGGGCCGGTAGGCCGGGGTGGAGGCGTAGTAGCCGACCTGGCGCCGCATGGCGTCACGGGCCTTCTCCAGCTTCGTCGGGTCGTCGACGACGGCGATGAAGCCGGGGCACGTGACCTCGAATGTGTCTCGGGCACGTCCCGACTTCGCCAGGCCGCGGTCGAGCGCGGGCTCGATCACCTCGCGCAGGTACCGCGCCGAGCAGATGCCGTGCGTGATGACCCCGTCCGCCACCTCGCCCGCCACCTCGTTCATGCGAGGGCCCACGGCGGCGAGGAAGACCCGGGGAGGCCCGAACGCGTGCGGCGCCGGCGCGAACACCGGCGTCATGAGGGTGTGGGTGTAGAACTCGCCCTCGAAGCCAGGGGGAGCGCCCTCGTTCCACGATGCCCAGATGGAGCGCAGGGCGAGCACGTACTCACGCATCCGTGCCGCGGGACGCGACCACGTCATGGAGAACCGCTTCTCGATGTGCCGTCGCACCTGCGAGCCCATTCCCAGCACGACCCGACCGCCCGAGTACTCCTGCAGCTGATTGGTCGTATACGCGAGGCTCATCGGGTTGCGGGCGAAGGCGATCGCCACGCCCGTGCCGAGCAGCACCGACGTCGAGTGCTCGGCCGCCAGCGTCAACGACAGGAAGGGGTCGTTCGTCGTCTCGGCGGCCCACAGGCAGTCGAGCCCGGCCGCCTCGGCCGTCGTCACCCGGTCCGCCACTCGCGGCAGCTCGGCCCCCAGCCCGCTGTCGATCCTCACGACGCCGCCCGTCGCCGTACCGGAGCCGGCGTCGGAGCCGGGCCCTTGACCGCCGGCGCGTCCACCGAAAGCGACAGCGGGATCCCCACCTGCACGAACCGCCCCGCCGCCGGGTGCCGGTACTGGCGCAGGAGGCCCCGAGCCACCACCTGGGGGTCGTCGGGCACGGCGGAGTGGTGCAGGCTCGCAGCCGCAGGGACACCCGAGTCCCGTAACCGAACCAGCACCTCCTCCACCGTCATGGTCCCGACCGCCTCCGCCACGTCGTCGGCGCCTACGACCGGCGACACGCCCAGACCCACCGCCGAACCCAACCGCGCCACGTCCGACGACGTCACGCAGCACACCACGACCCACCCGTCCCTGGCCCGATACAGGCGCCGCCCCACCGAAGGACCACGCAGCTCGGGCGCACCGACCTGGTCGACCACGGTGCCCGCCTCCCCGCAGGCAGCGTCCACCGCCAGCCGGGCCACCTCCGCCGCCTGATACAACGTCGCCGTCACCGCCAGCGACGCCTCCACCGTCGTCACCGCCGCTCCACGGGCCCGCCCCAGCAGCGCGCACACGATCCCGGCCGCCAAGAGCAACCCCGTCCCGTAGTCGTTGACCACCACGTTGCCCGCCACCGGCACCGAACCGCCGCCCTGGGTCATCTCCATCCCCGTCGCCGCCTGCACCACGTAGTCGAACGAGGGCCGGGCGGCCAGGGGCCCGACCGAGCCGAAGCCCTTGGCCCGGGCGTAGACCAGCGCCGGGTTGACCGCGCGCAGCGCCGCCTCGTCGAGCCCGAGCCGCTCCCACACGCCGGCCACGGCGTTCTCGACCACGACGTCGGACGCGGCCACGAGGTCGAGGAGCCGGGCCCGGTCACTCGGTGCCTTGAGGTCGAGCACCAGCCCCCGCTTGGACCGGTTGCCGTCGACGTAGATGTTGGGCAGCACTGGCATCATCTGGAACCCGCCCTCGCCTCCCGGCGGCTCAACCTTCACCACGTCGGCCCCGAGCTCGGCCAGCAAGCGCGACGCCAGAGGGCCGGCCCAGAAGCTGGAGAGGTCGACGATGCGGTGCCCACCGAGCGCGCCCTGCTCGCCTCCGTGCCGGCGGCCGGGCCTCCGCTCGCCGGGCTCCGCCCCGATGCGCACGGACGGGCCCAGCAACGGCACCCGTCCCAGCACGGGGTCGTCCGTGTCGACCACCAGATCGCTGGTCCGGGCCTGCTCGCTGTCCAACCATTCGGCCAGCGTGTTGCACTTGGCCACGGCGGCAGGGCGCTCGAGCAGGGCGGCCTCCCACTCGTCGGCTGTCTTGGACGCGAAGGCAGCGGTGACCTCGGCCAGCTTGGCCCGGTTCCACTCCTTGTCCGAGAGCTTCGACAGTCCCTCGGGCGTGGCGTAGTCGAGGCCGCCGCCGTCGATCTCGAGCAGGCGGCACAGCTCGCGCCAGCGCTCGGTGCCGCTCAGGTTCACCATGACGGAGCGGCCGTCGGCCGTCTCGTAGGGACGCAGGATGACCGAGTTCTTCTGACGCGAGACGCGGGGCCGGTGGCCCGGCCGGTGGAAGATGGGCGCCGCGTTGAGGAACAGCAGCCCGTCGAGCAGGGAGGTCTCGACGTGCTGGCCGTAGCCGGTCGACTCGCGCTTGACGAGAGCGGCGCCGGCGCCGAGCACGGCCAGCAGGGCGGCGGCCACGCTGCCCACCGGGAAAGGCTGCCAAATGGCGTCGTCGCCGGTGAACAGGCCCTGCTGTATGCCGGCCCGGGCCTGCACCAGCGGCTCCCAGCCCGGCTCGTCGCGTGAAGGCCCGCTGCTGCCCCATCCACTGATCGAACAGGTGACCAGCCGCGGCCGCCCTCGCCGCAACCCGTCGTTGCCGCTCCCTCTCCGGTCCTCGTCGCCGTCGTCGAAAAGGTGACGCTCGAGGGACCCGGGCCGGAGGTTCTCCATGAGCAGATCCGCCCGATCCAGCAACGCACCCAGCTCGCGGCAACCATTTTCCGTCGTGAGGTCGAGCTCTAGCGTGCGCTTGCCCCGGTTCCAGGCGGCGAAGCCGGGCGGGTCGGCCCGCATCGGGTCGCCCCCGGGCCGCTCCACCTTGACCACTTCGGCACCCAGGTCGGCGAGGATGGTCGCCGCCAGGGGTGCGGCCACGTATTGGCCCACCTCGACCACGCGCAGGCCCTGCAGCACGCCGAGCTGCGACGGTTCAGCGGGCACCGGTGGCCGCCCGTCTCGACGGGCCGGGGGCGAGATCGCCCGGCATGAGGTCTCGCTCCTCGTCGCGCGGGAGTCCGAGGAGCCGCTCGGCGATGACGTTGCGCACGATCTCGTTGGTGCCACCCCCGATGGAGGCAGATTGCGAGCTCAGCAGCTGGTCGGACCAGCGGCCGCCCCCGGGGTCGGTCGCGAGCCAGGCGGTGGCGTGCATGCCCACCACGTCGACCGCGACGAGCGCGGACTCCTGCACCAGTTGCGCCATGGCGAGCTTGAGCACCGACGCGGCGGCGCCGTCACCGGCGCGCGCCTTGGCCTGCAGGTAGCCCGAGAGATGCCGCAGCACCATCTGGCGGATGCGCAGCTGGACCAGACGGTCGCGCAGGACCGGGCGGTTGGCGAGGTCGCGCCGCTTCGCCTCGGCCGCCAGCGCCGCGAAGCCGCCCTTGCCGCCGCCGCCCGAGCCCAGCCCACCCAGGGCCTGGCGCTCGAAGGCGAGCATCGTGCGGGCAACCCTCCAGCCGTCGTGCAGCTCGCCGAGGATGTTGGCGGCCGGCACGCGCACCCCGTCCAGGAAGACCTCGTTGAAGTGGCTGTCACCCGTGATCTGGCGCAGCGGCCGCACCGTGATGCCCGGCGCGTGCATGTCGACGATGAGCATGGTGATGCCCTCGCGCTTGGGGCGCGCCGGATCGCTGCGGGTCAGGCAGGCCGCGTAGTCGCTGTGCTGGGCGCCCGAGGTCCAGACCTTCTGCCCGTCGAGCACGAACTCGTCGCCGTCGAGCCGGGCCCGGGTCTGCACGCTGGAGAGGTCCGAGCCCGCACCCGGCTCGCTGAACAGCTCGCACCAGATGTGCTCGCCGCGCAGCAGGGGCGGGATCAGCGCGCGTTTCTGCTCCTCGCTGGCGTGCACGAGCAGCGTCGGGCCGCACATGCCGAGCCCGATCTCCAGGGCGCGGGGCGGGACCCGGAACGCCTTGGCCTCGGTGTCGTACATGCGCTGAAACCTGCCGGGGAGGCCGCGACCGCCGTACTCGACGGGCCACGTGATGCCCGCCAGATGAGCCTCGGCCAGCTTGCGCTGGAAGGCGACGGCGCGGGTCACGCCCGTGCCCCCCGTCTCGAGCGACGCCCCCTTGCGTGGCAGCGCCGCCGCCAAGAAGGCGAGCACCTCGGCGCGGAAGTCCTCCTCGTCGGGCAGGTCCGTCACGCCGGGACGACCGCCACCGGGCGCGGCACGCCCACCGACAGCAGACCTCCGAAGACCATGTCCTTCATGACCCGCGCCAGCTGCTCCTGGTCGGCACCGTTGAGCGACGTGATGGAGCGCAGCATCCCGTCGACCATCGTGACGGCGGCGCGCGCCTCCTCGTCGCTCAGGCCGGGCCGCACCTCGCAGAGGAGGTGCACCCACTCAGCCATGCGCACCCGCTCGATACGGGCCACCCGTCGCCGCGCGTCGTCGTCCAGCGAGCGGTACTCCTTGACGAAGACGTCGCGCAGGTTGCCGTTCTTCAGCTGCAGCACGACGGCGGCGTCAATGAGGCGCTCCAGGGTGACCAGCGGCGGCGTGTCCTCGTTGAGCACGTCGTCCACCGTCTCGCGCCAGGTGATGGACGCCTCCTCGATCAGGATCGAGAGCAGCTCGCCCTTGCTCTTGAAGTAGCGGTAGATGGCCGGCCCGCTCACCCCGGCGGCGGCACCGATGTCGCCCAGGCTCGTCTCGCGAAAGCCGCGGTCCCGGAAGAGCTCGGTGGCGGCCGCCATGATCGCCTCCCGCGTCCGCTCGCCCTTGGTCCGCCGCCCGGCACCGGTCTGGCGGGAAGGCGGCGTGGTCCCCTGCGTCTTCTGGGTCATACGCCGTCGGATGTTAGCCATCCATCACAAAAGCAGCCCCGATCACGTTGACTCCGGGCTGCGGGCATGGTTAGATTTTAATGCACATTAACAAAAGTGCAAGGGAAAGTGCAAAGGGGAGGACGCCCGTGGAGTTCGGCATATTCATGGAGCTGTCGGTGCCCCGCCCGTGGACGGCGGATTCCGAGCGACAGGTCTACGAGAACGCGCTCGAGCAGGTGCGCCTCGCCGACGAGCTCGGCTTCGACTACGTCTGGGCCGTCGAGCACCACTTCCTCGAGGAGTACTCGCACTGCTCGGGCCCCGACATCTTCCTCGCCGCCTGTGCGGCGCAGACCACGCGCATCCGGGTCGGGCACGGGGTGATCCCGTGCGTGCCCCAGTACCAGAGCCCCATCCGGGTGGCCGAGCGGGCCGCGGTGCTCGACATCATCTCGGGCGGGCGTCTGGAGCTGGGGACCGGGCGGTCCGCCACCTGGCCCGAGCTGAGCGGGTTCAACGCCGATCCCGACGAGACCAAGAAGACCTGGGACGAGTTCGTGCGGGTGATCCCCAAGATGTGGATGCAGGAGCGCTTCTCCTGGGACGGGCGCATGTTCTCCATGCCCGAGCGGGCCATCCTGCCCAAGCCGCTGCAGAAGCCGCACCCGCCGATGTGGGTGGCGGTGACCTCGCCGGGGACCGAGGTCGACGCGGCCGACCGTGGCCTCGGCTGCCTCGGGCTGTCGCCGGGCGGCTTCGCCGACTCGGAGAAGAAGGTCCTGAACTACAGGAAGCGGATTGAGGTGTGCGACCCGGTCGGCGCCTTCGTCAACGACAAGGTGCTCACGGTCAACTTCCTCTCGTGCAACGAGGACGGGGACCTCGGCCGTCGCAACGGGCTGAAGGTGGCCTCCATGTTCAGCTACATGGCGGCGCAGCTGCTCTCGGCCAAGGAGGTGCTGCCCACCCACTCCTACCCGTCCGAGGGCCTGCTCCCCGCCCTGCGCCGCGAGTCGGGCAGCCCGGGCGACGCCGCCAAGTCGTTCAAGGGCGTGACGATGGGCACCCCCGACGACGTGGCCGACGCGATCACGGCCTGGGAGAACGTCGGGTTCGACGGGATCAACTTCATCCACCAGTTCATGGAGGTGATCCCCCAGCAGTACGTGCTCGACAGCATGCGGCTCTTCGCCGAGGAGGTCATGCCCCGCTTCAAGACGGGGACGGCGGCCGACCGGCGTCCGGTGGCGGCGGGGGTGGCCTGATGCCCCTCGCCGGCTCGCTCGACATCCGTCCGCTCGTCGACGGTGCGCCCGAGGTCGTCCTGAGCGAACGCGAGCTCGAGGTCGACGACGTCGACATCCTCCAGGTGCTCTACGAGGTCCGGGTGGCGGACCGTGAGTCGCTCGTCCCGCCGGCGCTCAACCCGACGATCCCGCCGGTGATCAGCTTCCTCGTCTACCGGGCGAAGGAGAGCGTGTTCGGCCCCTTCGCGCTGGCCCAGCTGCGCCTGACCGCCCGCTCAGGTGTCCGCCCCCGGGCCTACCTGATCTCGGCGCGCTGCGACAACCCCGCACTGGCCGGGGTGCTGGCCGACTCGTGGGGATTCCGGGTCACACCGGGTGACATCAGCCTGCGTCGTTTCCACGACCGCGTGGACTGTTCGGTGCACGAGGACGGCCGGCCGATCCTGCAGGTGTCGCTCGTCGACCCGGTGCCGGTGACCGGGCACGACGTGCAGTATCCGCCGGGCATGCATCTGGCCCGGGTGACCCGCGACGGAGTGCTGAAGCCGCGCATCGTGCAGGTGGACTCGGAGTACGTGTTCCGCCGGGCCGACCGCGGCCGGCCCGAGCTCACCCACTTCGACCCCGCCGATTGGGGCGACGCCCGGCTCGTGCCCGACATCCCCGTCTCGGCGAGCTTCGCCGCCTGTGACATGACGATCGCCAACGTGCGCTACATCTGCAATCCCGACATCCCCGCCGCCGAAGGGACCGAGAAGGTCAGCGACGGATGAGGTCCAGCCCCGCCACCGACCATTCCCTATCCTGAGCCCGGTGGGCGCGGACGCGAGCGACGAGGGGCTGCACCCGGCGGGTGATGACCCCGACTGGCAGGAGAGCGCGTATCTCGCGTGGCGCGACCCGGTCAGCGGCCTGGGCGGGAACCACCGCATCGGCAACGAGCTGAACCGCGGCGTGGCCAACCTCTGGTGCGGCGTCTACCACGAGCGCGGCACCCGCTTCCGCTGCAACGGCGAGGCGCTGCCGCTGGTCCGCCTCGACGAGGAGGGCATGTGCGCCGGGCCGCAACGGCTCTTCCTCGAAGGCGCGCGGCTGCGCTTCGTGCTCGACGGCGAGGGCTGCCGCGCCGAGCTCGAGATCACCGACGTGGGCTCGCGGTCCTTCGCCAACGCGCAGACGTTCACCGGGACGGCCGGGACGGCCGGCACCATCTTCTCCAACAATTTCCACGTCTTCTGCCGGGTCCGGGGCACGGTCGAGCTCGACGGGACGAAGGCGGAGGTCGACGCCCCGGCCTGGCGGGACCATTCGTGGGGGGCCCGCCGCTGGGACAGTTTCGTGTCGAGCCGGAGCTTCGGCGGCACCCACGGCGACCTCCGGTTCCGCTTCGCGTCCATGGTCGGCGTCAACGGCAGCTTCTTCCGGATCGGCTCGCTCTCCCGTGGCGGGGAGCCGATCCCGGTCGCCGGCGCCGAGATGCTGGTGCACGTCGACGACGACTCCGTGCGCTGCCCCTCCGCCGAGGTCCGCTACCGGCTCGAAGCGGGCGGGACGACGTGTGTCCGCATCGAGACCATCGGCGGCATGATCGGCGCCACCTCCCAGCGCTACGGCTGGGAGTCGGTCGGCGACGTGCGCGTGGACGGCGAGCCGGGCGGCTGGGGCTTCCTCGAGACGAACCTCAACGCCCGCAACGGCCAGAGCCCGCCCGCCTTCGTCCTGGCCGACGCCCTGACCAACGGCGTGACGCGGCCACCGCCGGTGCCGTGATGCCGACATGAGGCAGCCGTCCGACGACCGGGCGCTGTACCTGCGCCAGCTGCGCGCCACCGTCACCGCCACCTTCCTGCCGGAGCTGACCAGCCCGACGGCGATCGACGCGGCGGGGCTCGTCGACCGGATCCTGGCCGAGCTCATCGTCGAGGAGGAGTGGGCCGAGGCGCTGAGCCGGCAGTTCGGCGCCGAGTTCGCGGCGCTCCTGCCTGCGTCGGGGGACGACAGCGTCACGCCGGAGCGTTTCGGCGACCTCCGCCGCCGGGCGGCCGAGGTCGTCGCCCAGCGGGCCGCCGGCGACGATGCCGCGGACCGGGAGCTCTGCCGGCGGCTCGTCGACGTCGAGCGCCGCTTCCTCGATCGGGTCGACGAGCTCCGTGGCGCCGTGCTCGACGAGCAGCCCGATCCCGACGGCGCGAACTCGTCGACGGAATGCTCGCTGTCGAGGGAGCAGCTGGCCGCCGCTCTCCGCCGCACGCTCACGGCCTCGCCGGACCTGGCGGTGACGACCATGGAGGTCGTCCCCGGTGGCCGCTCCAAAGAGACCATCCTGGTCACGCTCACCGGTACGACCGAGCTCCCCGCCGACGTCATCGTCCGCATCGACCGGCCCGTGGGCATCCTCCAGACGAGGGCAGCCGACGAGTTCGCCGTCCTCCAGGCCGTGTACGCCCACGGCGGCGTCCCGGTCCCGCGGCCCTTCTTCGCCGACGAGCTGGACGCAGACGGGGCGCGCACCCTGCTCGTCATGGAGCGGGTCAGCGGGCAGAAGGCAGGGGAGTACTTCCCCGACCTCGCCGCCCCGACGGAGCACTGCCATGCCCTCGGGGAGCAGCTCGCCGCCGCCCTCGCCCACGTCCACGGCGTGCCGCTCGAGACCCTGGCGGCGTCGAGCCTCGACGTGGACGCCGCCGTGACCGAGGCGTCGGTCACAGCGGCAGTGGAGGGGATGGCGGCCCGCATCGGCGAGCTCGGCGGACCGCCCATCGTGGCCGTCCCGTTGGCGCGCCAGTGGCTGCTCGACCACGTGGCCGACGTGGTGCCGTCCGGCCCGCTCCACCTCCTGCAGGGCGACGTCGGCCTGCACAACATGCTCGTCGAGAGGGACCGCGTCACCGCGCTGGTCGACTGGGAGGCGGCAACCGTCGGCCCCCCCGCACGCGAGCTCGCCGCCGCCCGGCCGGCTGCCACGGCGTTGATGAGGTGGGAGGAGTTCGTCGACGCGTATCGAGCTGCGGGTGGCCCGCCCGAGGCGACCGATGAGCGGGCCGTCGCGTTCTACCGGGTCTTCTTCGCCCTCGGTGCCTGCATGTCCAGCCGCACCGGTGGCCACTTCTTCCGCACCGGAGCCAAGCGCGATCTCCTCACGGCCCACTCGGGGCTCGACGCCCACTTCCGCGCCCAGCGCAACCTCGCCCGCGCCCTGGAGGACGCCCTGGGCGAATAGGAGGCCAGGCGCCGACCGAGGAGGGTGGTCGCCGACGCGCGGCGACGGCAGCAACGGTGCGTGCCAGAAGTGTTGCGATTCCGGGTCGCGACATTATTTCGGTATCCTCTTTCCTGGTCAGCGGCTTGGACTGGTAGAGGACGGGGGCATGACTTCTCGTCGTGCCCGGGGAGGAGAGCGTGCACCCATCAGGTCGAACCTGTCGGTCCTACGCCGCCCTGGCCCTCGCCGCTCTCGTCGCCGGCGCGCTCGCTGTCGCGCCGCTCGCCGTGGCGGGCGTCGCCGGTGCCGCCTCGAACGCCCTCGGTACACCCCGTCCCGCCAGCGGCAGTGCCGTGACCCTCGGCATGATCAGCGATGGCGGTTCGGGCACCGTCGGTACCGCACCCCTGGTCGAGCAGGGAGCCAAGGCGGCCGTCGCCTACGAGAACGAGTACGGCGACGGCCTCGAGGGCCACAAGATCGACCTCTACATCTGCGAGAACCAGGAGACGCCGGCGGGCGGGCAGGCCTGCGCCAACGACATGGTCCAGCAGGGCGTCGCCGCGGTGATCGAACCCTTCACGGGCCAGGGCCAGACCGAGGTGCCGACGATCGTGAAGGCCGGCATCCCCTACATCACGATGTCAGGCGGGTCGACGGCGGAGCTCACGACGCCGGGCGCCTTCGCGCTACAGGGCGGGTTCCCGGCCATCCTCGGAGCGATGGCCATGCAGGCCAAGCAGGAGGGCTACAAGAAGGTGGCCCTGCTCGTGTCCAACGTGCCCTCTGTCGTCCAGGCCACGGAGGGGATCGGCGGGATCGTCTTCAAGGCCGCCGGGGTCGGTCTCCAGGTCGTGGCGGTCAACCCGGGGACGGCGGACATGACACCGCAGCTCGAGTCCGCGGTGTCGGGTGGCGCCTCGGCCGTCGGGGAAGCCGGCGACGTCACCTTCTGCAGCTCGTTCCTGCGGGCCTACGCCGCGCTCGGCCTCCACCTGCCCAGGTACGTGGTCGCCACCTGCCTCGACCCGAGCATCCTCAATTCCCCGTCCCTCGACAAGGTGATGAAGGGCTCGTGGCTGGCGGGGGCCGGCACTGCGAGTGCGGGCAACGACGCCTTCTACGCGGCCATCGTGCACCGGTACGCGCCGAAGGTGAACCCGAACCCCAACGCGAGCGCGAACGACCTGGCGGGCATGCTGCCGGTGCTGTCGCTGGCCGACATCATGAAGGGCTCCGCGCAGCCCGTCACCGCGTTGGGGATCCTGAGGCAGACCGAAGCCGCCAGGGACGTCGTCCTTCCGATGTTCGGGACCCTGACCTTCACCTGCAACGGCACCGCCATCCCATTGCTGAAGTCCGTGTGCTCGTCGACAGCCGCCGTCGGCGTGCTCGGCAGTGGGTACCAGGTCAGCCACATCGAGATCTACGATCCGACGCCGCTGTTCTCCGGATAGGGCAGCGACGGGTCACCGGCTCCCCACCGGCGTGGTCGCCCCGTCTCGAGTAGACGGCGCCTCCCGCCCTCCGCCGAACCGCTGGTCGGGCGCACGTCACAGCCCTGGAGATCTCGAAAAAGGGGGTGAGGATCTATTTCAGAAGTGTTGCAGTACGTTGGCCCGTGGAGGGGTCTAAATGGTATCCTCTTTTAGCCGCAACCGGGGGGCCGCTGCGGCTGGACGTGAGCAGCGACGTCGCCCCCTGATCCCCAAGGAGGAAACAACAGTGCTCAGAACAGGTGTGATGGGGCGGTCCGGCGGGAAGGCGCGACGGGTCTTGGCGACCGGATTGCTCGCGGCCGGCGTCATGACGGTGGCAACCGCATGGGTTGCCGTGGTCGGGATCGGCACGGCAGGTGCCAGCAGCGCGCTCGGAACCGCACATCCGGCGACCTTGCCGGCAGTCACGATCGGTCTGATCAGCGACGGCGGCGGCAGCAGCTCCATCGGCACAGCCGCACTGGAGGAGCAGGGCGCCAAGGCCGCCGTTGACTACGAGAACGAGTACCGCGACGGGCTCGAGGGTCACAAGATCGACCTCTACATCTGCGAGAACCAGTCGACCCCGGCCGGCGGCCAGACCTGCGCAAACGACATGGTCCAGCACGGCGTGGTCGCGGTGGTCGAACCCTTCACCGGGCAGGGTCAGACCGAAGTGCCGACCATCGTTGGCGCCGGCATCCCCTACATCACGATCAGCGGAGCGTCCACGGCCGAGCTCACCTCGCCTGGCGCCTTCGCCATCGAGGGCGGCTTCCCGGCCTACCTGGGTGCCGAGGCGCTGAGCGCCAAGCAGCACGGCTACACGAAGGTTGCCCTCCTGGTGGACAACGTGCCGGCCGCCATCCAGGGCGCGCAGGCCCTCGGCGGCATCGTCTTCAAGGCCGCCGGCGTCGGCTACACCGTGATCCCGGTGAACTCGGGCACAGCGGACATGAGCCCGCAGCTGCAGTCCGCCGTCTCCGATGGCGCGCAAGCGGTCGGCATGGTCGGCGACGTGACGTTCTGCAGCTCCTTCCTCCAGGCCTACAACACGCTCGACCTGAAGCTTCCCAGGTACGTGCTGTCGACCTGCCAGGACCCGAGCATCCTCGACTCGGCCACACTCGACAAGGCGCTCGCGGGCTCCTACATCACGACGACGACGCAGTCGTCGAAGGCTGACCTCGCGACTTACGCGGGCATCATCAAGAAGTACGACCCGAAGGCCAGCCCGAACCCGAACGTCAGCAGCAACCAGGCCGACGGTGTGACCCCGGTCCTGACACTGGCCGCCATCATGAAGGGTTCGACGCAACCCGTCACTGCAGCGGGGGTCAAGACGCAGACGGAGACGGCACAGAACGTGGTGATCCCGCTCTCGGGCGGCCTGACCTTCACGTGCAACGGGACGGCCATCCCGCTCCTCAAGTCGGTGTGCTCGTCTTCGGCGGCGATCGGCGTCATCCAGGCCGGCAAGACCGGCAAGGTCACCCAAGTGAGGGTGTACAACCCGACGCCGCTGTTCTAGACGGAGGGTTCTGGGAGCCGGCACCGCCGCTCCCGCCGGCAGTTGTCACAGGGGTGGCGCCTCTTTGGGGGGGGGCCGCCCCTGTGGCGCCTCTTTGGGGGGCCGCCCCTGTGGCGCGTTACGGGCCACAATGTGGACCTTGCCCGACACCGCGCTGCTGATCATGGACGTGCAGGTCTCCATCGTGGAGCGGATCGCGGACGCCGCCGGACGGCTCTTGGCGGCCACCGATCGGGCCGCAGCGATGGCCCGGGCCAACGGGTTCCCTGTCATCTATGTCCGCGTCGCCTTCCGACCCGACGCCCCCGAGGTGGACCCGCACAACCGCGTCTTCGCCGCGCTTGCCGGTTCGGCGGCCTTTGCCGAGGACTCGCCGGGCGCACAGATCCACGCCTCGGTGGCGCCGCAGCCCGGTGACGTCGTGGTCACCAAGAAGCGGGTGAGCGCCTTTGCGGGCAGCGATCTCGAGGTGGTGCTGCGGTCACAGGGCGTCCGCACCCTGGTCCTGGCGGGCATCGCCACCAGCGGTGTGGTGCTCTCGACACTGCGCCAGGCGGCTGACCTCGACTACGGGCTCGTCGTGCTGCGCGACGCCTGCGCCGACGCCGACGAGGAGGTCCACCGGGTACTCCTCGACAAGGTCTTCGCCCGCCAGGCAGACGTGATCACGGTGGACGAATGGATCGAAGGCATCGGGGGCGGCTGGCTCGGCGTCACGCGGGTGTCGGCCTGGGAGCGCTTCGCCGCGGAGGAGTAGTTCGCGACCGGTGCGCCTCACGGACGACGAGTCTTGGAGCTCTCTGCGGGGGGCCGAGCACGGCGTGCTCTGCACGACGAACGCCCGAGGCGCGATCGACGCGGTCCCCGTGTGCTTCGCCGTCGTCACCTCGATGATCGCCACGCCGATCGACCGGGTCAAGGAAAAGGGCACAACGGAGCTCGGCCGACTCAAGAACCTCGACCGAGACCCCACAGCGACGCTGCTTTGCGAGCACTGGGACCGGGATGACTGGTCAGGACTGTGGTGGGTGCGGGCGCATCTCGTTCGTCGATCCAGTCACGACATGAGCGCCGCGTTGTTCGCCGAGTGCGACACCGCACTGCGCCGGAAGTACGCCCAGTACGAGGACACCGAGTTTTCCGAACTCGTCGTCTTCGACGTGAGGACCCTTGTCGGCTGGTCCGCTGCCCCCACTCAGCTGGAAGGGACCGATCCGCTCATGTAGGCGGACTCGACCGCGCTGGTGTCGTTGCGGTACGTCTCTGCCGCCCCGGCGAGGACCACGCTGCCGTGCACCATCACCATGGCCTCGTCGGCCACCTCGAGCGCCAGCTGCACATGCTGCTCCACCATGATCACCGACGCGCCGTGCTCGTCGGCCACCTGCCGGATCACCGGCATCAGCGCCTCCACCGCCACCGGTGCCAGCCCCATCGACATCTCGTCGATCAGCAGGAGCTTGGGTGACTGCACGAGCGCCCGGGCGATCGCCAGCATCTGCTGTTCACCGCCCGAGAGGTCGGCGACCCGGAGCTTTTCGCGCCGCTGCAGCGCGGGGAACAGGCCGAGGACAGGATCCAGGTCGGCACCACGCGGAGCCGCCAGCTTCAGGTTCTGAATCGGGGTCAGCTCGGTGAACAGGGCGCGGAAGTCGGGGATCAAGATCATGCCGGCCTGGTTCATCCGGCGTGGCGACGATCCCCTGACCGGCACCCCGTTGAGGGAGATCGTGCCCGCACGAAGCGGCAGGAAGCCGGCCAACGTCATCAACAACGTGGTCTTGCCGGCACCGTTTGGGCCGAGGATGGTGAGGATCTTCTTGGGTGCGAGGGTGAAGGTGATGTCACGAGCCACGGTCAACTTGCCGTAGCCGACGTCGAGCCCCGTGCACTCGATGACGGGGCTGTCGCCCGCCGGCACATCGCCCAATGGCACCTCGCTCACCGCAGTGTCCGTCACGTCGCCACCACCTGCTGATGCGTGACGCCGAGATACGCCGTGGACACCCGCTCGTTCGACCGGATCTGCTCAGGGGTCCCGGTCGCGATCAACGCGCCGAAGTCGAGGACGTCGATCGCGTCGCACAGGTTCAACACGAGGCTCATGTCGTGGTCGACCAGCAGGATCGTGACGCCGCTGTCCCGCACGCCCCGCAGCCGCTCTGCCAACCAGAGGCTCTCGGTGCTGTCGAGCCCGGCCGCCGGTTCATCGAGCAGGAGGAGCCGCGGCTGACCCGCCAGGGCCCGGGCCACCGAGACGAGTTGCCTCTGACCTTGGGAGAGCATCGACACCTGCAGGTCGCGCATCTCGACGAGGCCGAGCTCGTCCAGAATGCGGGTCAGGGCCGCCGGGTCATGGGCGGCCGCCATGTGCTGTCCCACCCCCACGTTCTCCTCGACGGTGAGGTCGTCGGCGACGCCGGCGAGCTGGAACGTGCGGGCGAGACCAAGGGCGGCCCGGCGGTGAGGTGAGCAGCCACCCACGTCCCGCCCGGCGAGCACGACCGAGCCTTCGTAGCCGTGAAACCCGCACAGGGCGTCGATCGTGGTGGTCTTCCCGGCGCCGTTGGGGCCGATCAGGCCGACGATCTGGCCCTCCTCCACGGTGAAGCTCACGTTGTCCACCGCCACGACCCCGCCGTAGCGCACCGTCAGGTTCTTGACGTCGAGCAGCGGCCCGGACGACGCACCGTCCGGCTGGGAGTGGGTGTGGCCGTTGGACCCGACACCGGCGCGGCTCTCGACCAGTTCGCCCGGCTCGGCCGACACGGGGGCCAGCACCGGGGTCGGAGTCGGTGGTGTCTCGGTCCCTGACTGCAGCGTCGGCACGAGCGCGCCACCGGGTCTGGCGAGGACGCCGCGGACCCGACGCTGCTCAAGGAAGAGGTGGGTCGGTCCCACGATGCCGTCGGGGTTGAAGATCACCGTGAGGATCACGCCGATGCCTGCGACGACCCCGTACCAGTTGTCGACGCCGCCGCTCCCGACGCCCGACGAGATCACCGCCACGAGGATGCCCCCAGCCGAGATGACCCCGGCCAGGATGCCGCCGCTCACCGACGTGATGCCCGCCACGACGACCACCGAGAAGGTGACGAGGCCCAGATAGGCGTCGAAGTCCTGGAAGGTGACGTTCCCGAGCTGGTAGGCGAGCAAGGATCCGCCCAACCCGGCGATGAAGGCCGCGATGGCGAAGGCGATCAGTTTGACCTTGACCACGTTGATCCCGGCCGCCGCCGCCGACCGTTCGTCGGCCCGCACGGCCAACATGGCCGAGCCGAGCCGGCTCGTGCGCAGCCAGCTCACGCCGAGCGCCACGAGCACCAGGACCACGAGGCAGAGGATGCCGAAGGCCGGCCGCGGGAAGTCCTTGCCCGACCCGATGCCAAGGTCCATTCCGAACAGGCGCGGCGTCGGGATGGCCAGCCCGCTCGCACCGCCGTCGATCGAGTTGTTGTTGAACCAGATGGCCTCCACGCCGGCAGCGAAGGTCAGGGTGACGACACCCAGCATCAGACCGCGCACGCGGAGCGCCGGGATGCCGATGAGCACACCCGCCGCCGCGGCGACCAGTGCGGCCATGATCGGCGCAACGGGGAAAGGGATGCCCCACGACGAGGCAAAGGTGCTCAGGATGTACGCCGACACGCCCGCAAAGGTCAACTGGGCCAGCGAGATCTGTCCCGTGTAGCCCGTGACCACAACAAGCGACAGCGTGATGACCCCGGTGATCATGCTGGCGTAGAGGGCGGCGCGGTCGTTGCCGGTGAAGAGGAAGATGGCTGCGATCCCAGCCGCCGTGCCGATGACCGCCGTGGGCAGGCGCCAGTGCGGGCGCGGCGCCCGTCCGAGCGTCACCTGCATGAGCGTGCCCCGGCTCGGCATGGTCTGTCCCCTGACGGCCAGCACCACCAAGACGAGGACGAGCGGGATGAGCTCGCCCGCGCCGGCGGGGAATCCGGGGTGGACGCCGTTGACGTAGACGGAGAGCGACTCGAGCGCGCCGATGCCGAGACCCGCCGTGATAGCCCAGCCCAGCGAGTGGAAGCGCCCGACCACGGCTGCCGCGAGCGCCGGGACGATGAACAGCGTGTACGTGCCGGGTTGGAGTGGGACCAGAGGAGCGATCAGGACGCCGGCGATGCCGCAGACGACAAAGCTGATCATCCAGTTGAGGAGCGCGATGCGGTCGGGCGAGAGCCCGCTCACCAGCGCGCCCACCTCTGTCTCGGCAGAGGCTCTGGTGGCCAACCCGAAGCGGGTGAACCGGAAGAGGACGGTGAGCACGATGCCGAGGGCGATGATGATGCCCGCCAGCAACAAGCGGTCGACCGAGATGTTGACGCCGAGGAAGCTGACGTGGTTCTGGGGGAAGATCGGGTTGACTTCGATCACCGACGCGGTGCCGACCTGGTACGTCACGACCGCGGTCAGCAGGCCCATGAGTCCGATGGAGGCGACCGCCTTGGCCACGGGCCGATGGTTGCGCAGCGGGCGGAACACGAGCAGGTAGGCCACCGCCCCCATCGCCGCCTGGATGCCCAGCGTGAGGAGCAGGGCCGGCCAGAAGCCGAGGTTGGTCCCGAGATTGATGGTCGGGCTCAGCCCGGGGATGGGTTGTAGCAGCTGCCCGTTGCGCAGAAGGGAGTAGGTGTACGCCGCATACAGCGCCTGGGCCCCAGTGGCGAAGTTGAGCACTCCCGACGCGCGGTAGGTGACCACGAGCGCCATGGCCAGGGCGGCGAAGACGCCACCGTTTCCGAGCCCGAGCAGGAGGAACTCGGCGTAGGTGTTCACCCGGCCCGGCCCGTCCGTCTCATCGGCCTCTGCCGTCGGTCAGACGGCTCCCCCCGGGAGCAGCTCACGGATTTAGGATACTCAAATCTGGCTGACCTCGCACGTGCCGTCCGGCAGATCCGACGGCGTGACGTGGTGGCGTGGTGGCCCTACGACGCCTCGCTGACCCCTTCCGCCAGCTCGTCGCGCAACACCCGCCGCAGGAGCTTCCCGGTCGGTGAGTAGGGCAGCTCGTCGCGGAACTCCACCACGCAGGGCATCTTCGTGGAGCGCAGCCGGGTCCTGACCCAGTCCTGCAGCTCGCCTTCCGTGGCCGCCGTGCCCGGATGCAGGACGACCACGGCCGCCACCGCCTCGCCCCACTCGGCGTCGGGGATGCCGATCACGGCGGCTTCGGCCACGGCACCATGGGCCATGAGCACCTCTTCGATCTCGCCGGGCGATATATTCTCCGCTCCCCGCACGATCACGTCGTCCAGCCGGCCCTCGATGTACAAGAAGCCGTCCGAGTCGAACCAGCCCGCGTCCCGCGTGCGGAACCACCCCTCTTCGGTGAGCACCGTGCGTCCGACGTACTCTCCGGCCACCTGCTCGCCGCGCACCCAGATCTCACCTTTCTCGCCCGCCGGCAGGGCCGCCTCGTCGGTGCCGCGCACTTCCACCTCGAGGGACGGGAGGGGACGCCCGACCGAACCCAGCCGGGCCCGCACTGCCGGGTCGTCGCTCGCGAAGGCCTCGCGGTGGTCGTGGGGGGTGAGCATGGCGATGGTCGAGCTGGTCTCGGTCAGCCCATAGGCGTTGACGAGGTCGACCCCGGGCATGTCGCGCAGCGTCCGCTCGACGAGCTCGAGCGGCATCCGCCCCCCGCCGTAGGAGAGGTGTCGCAGCGCCGGCAGCTCCACTCCGGCGTCCTCGATCGCGGAGAGGATCCGTCCCAGCATCGTCGGGACGACCATGGCGTGGGTGATGCGCTCCTCGGCGGCCAGGCGCACCCATGCGCCGGCCTCGAAGGCGGGCAGGTACATGATCCGGCGCCCGGCGTACAAGGAGCTGAGCACGGCCGCGATCCCGGCGATGTGGTACGGCGGCACGCAGATGAGTTGCGCCTCGCTGGGCTCGCAACCCAGGAACTCGACGCTCGAGATGATGTAGGACACCAGGTGCCGGTGCCGGAGCACAGCGGCCTTGGGTTCCGATGTCGTGCCGCTCGTGAACAGCAGCACCCCGATCTCCTCGGGGTCCACGAAGGGGTGCTCCCCCGAGCGTGGCTCGGCGATGGCCGCCGCGAGCTCGCCCTTGGTCACGATGTGTTGCGCGCCGCACGCCCCGAGCCGCTCGACCTCGTCGTCGTCGGCGATCATCAGCCCGTCGGCGACGCGCCCGAGGATCCCGGCGAGCTGCTCGTCGGGGGCCCGGTAGTTGATCGGAGCGAACGGCACACCCGCCAGCGCGGCACCGAAAAGCGTGACGGGGAGCACGTCGGAGTTGAGACCGAAGTAGCCGACGGCCTTGGCACCGCTCTGCTCGAAGTAGAGGGCGGCGCGGCGCGAGCGCTCGAGCAGCTCGGCAGCGGTGATGCCGCCGTCGTGGGAGCCTAGGACGATCCGCTCCGGGTCGCCCTCGGCTGCCATCTCGAGCAGCATGGCGATGTTCACGCGGAGCTCTCTCCTGTCAGTCCGAGGCCGGGAGTGGCTTGGCGCCCTTGACCACCAGGATCGTGTCGCCCACCGAGAGCGATCCCTCCCCGGCCTTGGTGCACAGAAGCTCGATGCCCAGTTCCTCGTCGCTGTAGCGCTTGCCCAGCTGGGTACCCTGATCGAAGCCGGCCTCCGGGCTCTGGGGAGTGACGTCCGCGTCCATGGGCACCAGAGGATGCCCGCCGCAGCGCAGGTCCACGGGCTCTGCGGGGGCGCGGACGACCACGACCTCGCAGGTGTCGGTGGCGCTGCGCAGCCTCGCCCCTGCCTTCAGTTGCATCCCCACTGCAGTCTTACCTCGCTCTCGAATGATCCATGCTGTCTGCATTCCTGCGCCCAACCGGCCGCCGGAGGAAAATTCAGGATACTATTGGAAGGCCCACCTCCCCCCTCGCCACACAGGCGGAGGTCCTTTCTAGCGCCGCACCCGGTGCACACGCATACCCGGTGCGTATCTATCGTGGGAAACTGGCACAGGGGATCCCGCGCGGATCGGAGGATGACGGATGGAGAGCGGCCCCGGGTGGCTGCCCGACCCCGAGGACGGGGACCGGGAGCGCTATTGGAACGGGTCTGACTGGACCGACCGCGTGCGCCCTGCGGGCAAGGCGCGCTCCCTCCGTCTGCCCGAGCACGTCCCCGAGCTCCAACGGGCCCTCGCCGGGGCCACTGCCGACATCGATGAGGTGGAGGACCGACTCTCCACCCTGTTCGATCGCGTCAACGAACCGGCGAGGCCGCCGATGAAGCGGATCCCGCCCACCGGCCAGGACGCGGACGATCCGGCCGGCGTCGATGCCTTCCGCCAGCTCGATCGCGACGGCATCGAGTCCGAGGGGGAGGAAGAGCAGCTGGAGAGAGAGCCGATTCACCCCGAGTTCGCCGATCCTTCCGGGCAGGACGATGACGACGACGCCTTCGCCGAGCTCGATGCCGCCCTGGCCGCCGAGGAGGCCGAGGAGTCCGAAGAACCGACGAAGCCCAAGCGGCGCCTCTTCCGTCGGCATTCTTAGGAGCGAACCCCCGTCCCCACGGGTCAGGGCTTCGGGGCGGTTCTGGCCTACCTGGAACTGGTGACCTGGCGGGCCAGCTCTCCCCAACGTTCGAAGGCGCCCGGGTCACGGACCACGTCGGACCCCGTGAAGTAGCTCACCACCCTGGTGGCGATGCCGCCGTATTTGGCGACGATCTTGTCGGCCATGTCGTCCCAGGTGCCCGTCGTCGTGAACTGCTCGAGCAGGTCGTCGTCGATCACCGCCGCCATGCCCGCGATGTCGCCCGCCCGCTGCCGTTCCCGGATCCGCTCGGTCGTCCCCTCCCGGTCCAGCTGTTCGAAGATGAAGGCGTAGTTGGGCGTGGAGCCGTAGAAGGCGACCTGGATCCGCGCCGTCTCCCGCCAGGCGTGTTGCTCCTCCTCGGTGTCGCCCGCGCACAGGAAGGCAGGCACGATCACCTCGAGGTCATCCACCGTGCGCCCCGATCGCGCCGCGCCGGTGCCCATTTCGGGCAGCACCGTCTCGCGCAGGTAGGTGGTCGTGTTGAGCGGGTGCACGTGGACCCCGTCGGCGACCTCACCGGCCATGCGCAGCATCCAGGGATTGACGGCGGCCACGTCGACGGGCGGGTCCGGGTAGTCGATCGCCCCCGGGGCCCACGTGGCCGGGAGCAGTGACAGCGCGTAGAACTCGCCCTCGACGGCCAGTGGCGCCCCCGTGCGGAAGGACTCGAAGATCTGCTTGACGGCGAGGACGTACTCGCGCAGACGGGGGCCGGGTGGGTCGAAGTCCGACCCGTAGCGGCGCAGGATGTGGGCGCGCACCTGGGCCCCGAGACCGAGCCGGAACCGTCCCCCGGTCGCCTCGGCCAGCTCCCACGCCGTCGCCGCCGTGACCATCGGGCTGCGCGGGAAGGCGACCGCGATGCCGGTCAGCACGTCGATGTCGGCCGCCACCGCCAGGGCCCCGCACGTGAGGTACGCCGTCCGGCCCGCCTCGGTGACCACGAGCCCCGAGAGTCCCGCCTCGGCGGCCCGTCTCCCGAGCGTGCCGACCTGGCGCAGCGGCTGGGCCGACAGCATGGCGTCGAATTTCAGCGGCACGGTCCCTCCTCCTCACGCCACCCGCGGCGACGTCGGCGCTGCCGGCGCCGTCGGCCGTCCGCCGCGCCGGGCCGGCACCCAGTCGTTGACGGTGGGGAAGTACTCCTCGGTGTGGTCGATCGTGCCGGCCGCCGCGTAGTGGTACACCATCGCAGCCCGCATGCCGTCGGACTCGTTGTCGGTCGAGCGGTGCATCAAGTGGCTGTCGAAGACCAGGAGGTCACCGGGGTCCATGAGGACCGGCTCATCCGCGGCCATGTCGTGGTCGACGATCTCGAAGTAGCCGTAGTTGGCACCGCGCCGGCGGTCCGGCACGTGCGTGTGCACCGGCTCGGTATGGGACCCGGGCAGCACGTGCAGGCAACCGTTGGCCAGGGTCGCCTCGGTGACCGCGAGCCAGACGCCGACCACGGGCCGCGCCGGCTCAAAGGGAAAGTAGAAGGAATCCTGGTGCCAGGGTTGGCCCCAGGCGCCCACGGTCTTGAAGATGAATTGGGACAAGAAGACGTCGACGTCGGGTGAGATCAGCTCCGAGACGCGGTCGACGACGTTGGCCGAGTGGGCGAAATCGGCGAAGACGCCGTCCCGGTGCAGCTTGAAGATCTTGGACATGCCGTCCTCGGGGTTGGCCAACTCCATGCCGGCCTTGTTGCTCTCGGGCACGAGCTTCACGCCGAGCTTCCCGGAGACCGCCGGCTCACGCACGATCTCGGTGACCCGGTGAAGCATGGACTGGCACGTCCCGGGCTCGGCGAATCCGGCGATCCGGAAGAACCCTCGCTCGTTCCATGACGCCCGCTGCTCGTCGGTGAGGGCAGTGCTCATCGGATCGGCGCCGCCGGCGCGTCGGGAGGGAGTCCGCCGGGGCGGGGCCATGCAATCGGAGTCACGTCGCTGGCGATCTGGGCGCCGATGGCGATGCCGGCCCGCTCGACCGAGGGATGCGGATACCGACCCTCGCCGCGCGTCGAACCGTCGGTGAAGTAGATGGCTGTATGCACCCGGCGGACCGTACCCGTGGTGTTCGGCCCGGCCAAGTGGAACGTCAGCCCGTGGTGGTAGGCGACCGCGCCCGCCGGTACCTCGACCCACACCGGCTCCAAGCCCTCGAGCTCGTGGCGCGCCAGCGGGTCGTCCCCGGTCCCGGTGAAGATGTCCACGAACTCGCGGAGCCCGAGGCGGTGGCTCCCGGGCAGGTAGCCCATCGCACCGTTGGCCAGCCTCGAGCCGTCGAGGGGGATCCACGCCGTGACCGTGTCCGGCTCGACGATGGGCCAGTAGGGCTGGTCCTGGTGCGGGTCGGTCTCGCGCCCACCCGCCTCCTTGTAGAGCGCCTGGTCGTGCCAGATCCGGACGGCGCCAACCCCGAGCAGGCAGGCGGCCGTCTCGGCGATGCGCGGATGGAAGGTCAATGGCCGCACCCCGGGGCAGTCCTCCCAGAGGTTCTGGCACTGCGTGAAGCTCTGCTCGTAACGGGACTTTTCGGCCAGCGTCCGCGTGTCGTGCCGGCTGCGCCGGGCCACCGCCTCGTCCACCGCCGCTCGGAACTGCGCCAGCTCGCCGGTCGTGAGCAGGTCCGGGACGACCACGAAGCCGTCGCGCCGGAAGTCCTCGACCAGCTCCGTCGCGACCGTCGTCACGGGCCCCTCTCCCCGCGCATCTCCGCGGTGTAGCCCACCAATTCATGGACGCTCGGCGAGTCGAGCCACGGGGTGAGGTCGCGGTCGAAGCCGGAGGCGGGGAACGGGCCCTGGTCGAGCGTGTGGGCCCGGGACGCCATGAAGCGCCCGTCCATGAGGCGCACCTCCGTGAGGACCTCGGCGTAGGGGAGCGTGCTGGCGGCGGGGGAACCGAATCCGAACACACGCTCGGAGCCGAGCACGGCGTTGGCCGCGGCTCGGCCGAACAGGAGGCGCTGGTAGTCGTTGCGCTCGAGCTCTCCGGCATACGCATCGAGGACGTTCGCCGCCCGGTCGAGGAGGTTCCCGTCGAAGGCGTGGAAGACGTTGGGCGCGGGCAGATCACCCCACACGCCCCACATCCACCAGCGCACCGTCGGGGAGAGGGCGGCCATGGCACGCTGCACGCCCCGCCCGACGGCCTCGTGGCCGTGGTGCACATCGTGTGGCGACGGGGAGACGACGATGGACGCGTCGTGCTGTTTCACGATCGCCGGGAGCTCCGTGGCGACGCGGCGGACCGCCAGCGGAAGGTCTCCGTCGAGGTCGATGTTCAGCGGGGGGTCGAGGAAGACCGGCACGAATCCAGCCCGGCGCGCGGCCTCCTCCGCCTCGGCGCGCCGGCGGTGCCACTGGTCCTCGAAGCCGAGGCTGGCGATCACGCTGACCACGGTCCAGCCCCGGTCGAGCAGGTGGAGGAGGGCGCCGGGGCAGCCGACGGCCTCGTCATCGGGGTGGGGTGCGACGTGGAGGACCGTGGGAGCCACCAGGGCGCAGGTTACGCGCGGTCCCGGGTTCGCAGGCCACGACCTCATACGGCTCAGATCACTCTTTACAGATTACTCTGAATAGAATATTATGAGCCGTGTGCCGAGATGGTCCCGGTCCAACCCCCTCGCCCTCGCCGTGCTGGTCTGCCTGTACGAGCGGCCCATGCACCCCTACGAGGTGGCGCAGACGCTGCGCCAGCGGGCCAAGCAGGAGAGCGTCCGCCTCAATTACGGGTCCCTCTACGCCGTGGTCGAGTCGCTCGAGAAAAAGGGCTTCATCAAGGCCACGGGCACCGTGCGGGAGGGCAAGCGCCCCGAGCGGACCGTCTACCAGATCACCGACGACGGCTCGCGGGAGATGGACGACTGGATGACCGAGCTCATCGGCGTCCCCGCCAAGGAGTACCCGGCCTTCATGGCCGGTCTCTCCTTCATCCCCTCGCTCGATCCCGACGATGCGCTCATGGCGCTGCGCGGCAGGGCAGAGGCGCTCAAGGTGAAGCTGGCCGGGATGAGAGGCGCCATGAAGGCGGCCCAGGCGGCAGGGCTACCCCGCCTGTTCGAGCTCGAGACCGAGTACGAGGAGCAGCAGCAGATCTCCGAGCTGAAGTTCGTCAACGGCCTGGTCGAGGAGATCTCCTCGGGCACCCTCGAGGGGCTCGACATGTGGCGGATCTTCCACACCGAGGGCTTCAACTCCGAGGAGGTGCACTTCACCTTCGACACCGAACCTGAATGACCCGGGGCCGCGTGTTGTACCACGCGGCCCCGAGCCCATACGACCACGAGCCCGATCCACGAGGGACCTTCGCCCGAGGCAGCACTCAGGAGCGTAGGCGACCTCCGTCGGGCGGGCTCTTCACACGAGCACCACGCTCGACGGAGGGAGGCGCGCGCATGCACGCCCTGATCGAGGCCCACGGCCTCTCCAAGAAATTCGGGAAGGTCGAGGCGCTCAGCGGCCTGACCCTCACCTTGCCGGCCGGGAAGGCGGTGGCCATCCTCGGCCCCAACGGCGCCGGCAAGACCACGTTCATCCGCATGGTGGCCACGCTGATTCAGCCCGACCACGGGACGTTGATGGTCAGCGGCCGCGACGTGGTCCGCGACCCGATGGCCGTCCGGCGCATGATCGGGCTGGCCGGCCAGTCGGCCGCCGTCGAGGAGATGATGACCGGTCGCGAGAACCTGATGATGGTGGCCCGCCTGTACGGGCAGCGCCGGTCCGAGGCGGTGGCCTCGTCGGGACGGATCCTCGAGCAGATGGATCTCGTCGACGCGGCCGATCGTTGGGTCAAGACGTACTCGGGCGGAATGCGCCGGCGACTCGACCTCGGGGCCAGCCTCGTCGGCTCGCCCCGGCTGCTGCTGCTCGATGAGCCGACGACGGGACTCGACCCGGGAAGCCGCAACGAGGTGTGGGACGGCATCCGCGAGATGAGCTGGGCCGGTACCGACATCCTCCTGACGACGCAGTATCTCGACGAGGCCGACCATCTCGCCGCCTACATCGTGATCATCGACGGGGGACGTGTCATCGCCCAGGGGACGCCCGACGAGCTGAAGTCGCGCGCGGGGGCCGACATGGTCGAGCTGCACACCGTCGACGTGCCCACCATGCAGCGGGCGGCCGAGGTGCTCGGGTCGCTCGGGATCGCAGAGCCGTCCACCGACCCGGCGACGCGCAGGTGTTCCCTCGCCGCACCGGGCGGCTCCCGTCTCCTGCCCGTCGTCGTGCGCGCACTGGACGACGCCGCCGTGCCGGTCGAGGACATCACGCTGCGCCGTCCCACGCTCGACGAGGTCTTCCTGGCGCTCACCGGGCACACCACCGGCTCCACGACCACGACCACGACCACCGACACCGACCCGACCAGTCCCGAGGAGGATGCAGCATGACCGTGGACATCACACTCGATCGACCGCGCCCGGCTCGCCCCGTCGGGGTGGCCGAGAACGGGGGCGCGCCGTATCTGGTCGCCTCGTGCCAGGTGGCGGCCCGCACGCTCAAGAAATTCGTGCGCACGCCGGCCCTTATCGTCGCGGGCACGGCGCAGGGGGTGCTCTTCCTTCTCATCTTCCGCTACGTCTTCGGCGGCGCGGTCGCGCATCTGGGCACCCTGACGTACGTCGACTTCCTTGTGCCCGGGTTCGTCGTGACCGGCGTGCTCTTCCAGGGCATGGGCGCGGCGAGCGGTGTGGCTGACGACCTCGAGGGGGGTCTGTTCGACCGCCTGCGGAGCCTGCCCATCCGCCTGCTCTCGATCATCACGGGCCGGGTGGGCGCGGACTCGACGCTGGTCGCCTGGGGCGTGCTCGTGATGACCGCCGTCGGCTTCGCCGTCGGCTTCCGCAACGGGGGCAGCGTGCCCGACGCGCTGGCGGCACTGGGTCTGACCATCCTGTACGGCTTCGCGTTCGTGTGGATGTTCATCGCCATGGGCCTGGCGGCAGGCAGCCCGCAGGCCGCCCAGGGGCTTTCGTTCCTGGTCTTCCCGCTCAGCTTCGTCTCGTCGGCCTACGTCCCGGTGGCGACGATGCCGGGCTGGATGCAGGGCTTCGCCACCAACCAGCCGATGACGCAGATGGTGAACACGGTGCGGCTGCTGACGGGCGGGCCGGGCGCCGAGCAGCTCCTCGGGCACAGCGTGTCGTACTACCTGGTGCGGTCGCTCCTGTGGAGCGTGGGACTCGTCGTGGTCTTCGCGCCCTTGGCCGTCTGGAAGCTCAAGAGGTCGTGACGGGAATGTCCGGCCTCAGCGGCGGTCGAAGTCGTCGTCCACGGGCAGGCCGCCGTGCAGGACACCCTCGATGGCCCGGCGCAGCCGTTCCTGCGCATCGATCATCCAGTCGATGTAGAAAGCGTAGTCCTCGACCGACGTGACCTCGCCCTCGCTGTAGTCGGCGATGCGGAAGGCGGCGCGGTCGGGCAGCCGCTCCCACGACAGCGGTCCGTCGTAGATCGACTCCACCAACTCCCGCTGCGACTGGATCACCTCGTACTGCGCCGCGCTCGCTTCGGGAGAGCCGAGGTCGATGAAGAATTCCGACCGCAGCCTGCCGCCGGCCGCGAAGCCGAGCCCGTAGTGCGTGCCCTTGATGGGTGAGGGGAGCGTGATGAAATTCTGCGCCGGCAGGGTCGACATCTGCGTCCAATGGCTGTGCGCCATCCGGACCCGATCGAGCCAGCGTGACCAGAACTCGCGGTAGAGCGCGCCCTTGCCCCCGCTGAGCGGACCCGCCAGCTCGGCCAGCGTCCATCCGCCGGGATCGCGCCACCACTGGGTCCCGAAGAAGTCGCGGCTGATCCCGGTCGACAGCTCCATGATGTGGCGGACCAGCCCCGCCGGCGTGTACGACGCCTTGTCGGCGTCCCACACCAACGGCGCACCGAGGGTGTTCTGCCAGTGGGCGGTCCGGCGGCCCGGATCGGCGTGGAGCCACTCTTCGAGCTGGTTCCGGACTTCGAAGCCCATGTCGTCCCGGGGGGCGATCGTGAAGAGCGTCCCGTCCGCCACGGACTCCGACGTCACGAGGCGGCGCACCGTGCTGGCGTCCTGGACGCGCCGCTTGGACTCGGCCATCTCCTTGGCCAGCTGGCGCTCGGGGCTGATGGTGAACTCCTCGACCTCGCGCAACGGGTAGAGCTGGCTGACCGAGATCATGGGAACGTTGCCACTGCCGGCCCGCCCGTAGACGTAGGACCGGAAGGCGCTGATCTGCACGAGCGAGATGTCGAGGCCCATCTCGCTCAGCCAGACCACGCTGGCCGTGACCAGGGGGGAGAAGTCGCGGGCCAGCAGGACGATGCGGGGGCGGCGCAGCGACTCCTGGGTGAGATCGGGGGCGTGGGCCTGCAGCTCGGCGAGCGCCTCGTCCGGAGTGATGGGGGACTGCCGCCGCGACTGGAACCGCGCGTAGTGGTCTGCCAGGGACTCGGGCAGGATCCGGCTGGCCATGGCGGCGTACTTGAGCGCCGAGACGTCGGTGTCGGCCGTCCGGCCGCTCTTGAGCTCGGCGACCACCAGCCGTCCGTCGGAGCCCAGGCCGAGCACCCAGATGCGATCCCGGCCCGCGCCGGCCGCCGTCGGCACGCCGTCGAACTCGAAGGTGATGACCTTCACGGCCGGCCCCAGGATGGCCGGGTTCGACAGCACCCACTCCTGCAGGTCGGCGCGCTCCTCGAGCCCCGCCTCCTCGAGCGAGATCATCTGAGCCGGCATCGCGACCGACCCCGCAACTGTGAACAGCATCTCCTCCGCCATCTCTCGGTTCAAGATAGGTCAAACGGTCGTTGAAGCGCAGGAACCGAAAGTCACAGAAAGGCTCAACGGGACCCCAAAACTCGTGCTCAGGCCCAGGGATCGACCCGACTCGTCGTGTCCCTACCCCATTTCCGCCTCTTTACCGCGTCTCGTATTCCGAGCTGAGGACGGAGCAGATCCGCGTCAGATCGGGGCCGTCGGTGCCACGAGGGGCCATGGCCGCTCCCGCTCGACGATCCGGGCCAGGTCGAGCAGGAGTTGCTCAGCATGCCGCCGCCCGATGATCTGCATGGAGACGGGCAGGCCGTCGACCAGCCCCACCGGGATGGCGACCGCAGGGTGCCCGGTGGTGTTGGCGGGGATGGTCAACGCCCCGTTGTTCGCCACGGCGGCCTCGAAGCCCCGTTCGGCCACGAGGTCCACCCCGTCGACCGTGGTCGGCAGCGGTCCCCGGGCGCCGAAGGCGACGTCGGGGTTGGTCGCGCACAGCACGAAGTCCACCTGCTCGAAGATCTGCGCCATCTGCACGATGGACGCCCGCCGCAGCGCCTCGATGCTCTTGGTTGCCTCGATGTCGAAGTGATGGGTCGCGATGTTGGCCGCCAGCATGATTTCGGGCGTCAGCTCCGGTTCGCATGCGGGGTAGAGGTCACCGAGTCCCATCAGCAGACTGGCGGTCCCCGCCATCGCCCACTCCATGCCGCCCTGCGGCAGCGCGACCGGCACATCGTGCCGTTCGAGGCATGCGTCATCGATCAGGAGGGCGGCCGCAGCCTCGACCTTCTCGCACACGGCGTCCGCGACGACCGCCGTCCCGAGGTCGACGCACACCGCGGCCCGCTTCCCCCGGACGTCCTGCCGGTCGAGCCCGGACTCCCAGCCCTCGACCCGGGGAAGGGAGAACGGGTCGTACTCGTCGTACCCGTTGCAGACGTCGAACCACCGCGCCGCGTCGCGCACCGATCGCGCCAGGCATCCGAGGACCGCGGTCAGCGGCTCGATCTCGGTGTACGGTCCCTTCGGGATCCTCCCGAAGGTCGCCTTCAACCCGAACAGGCCCGTGAAGCCGGCCGGGATCCGTATGGAGCCGCCTCCGTCACCACCGGTGCAGATCGGGAACAACCCGCCGGCGACCGCGGCCGCCGAGCCACCTGAGGAACCGCCGGGCGTCCGCTCCAGGTCGTACGGATTCGACGTCGCGCCGTGCAGGCGGGTGTACGTGCAGTTGATGCCGCCGAACTCCGACGCCGTGGTCTGCCCGACCAGTACGGCCCCGGCCCTCTTGAGGCGCGCCGTCATGGTCCCGTCGTAGGCGGACACCCGGTCCTTGAACACCAGGGACGCGTCGGTCAGCGGCCAGCCCTCCACCGGGTCGAGCTCCTTGACGCCCATCGGCACGCCGCCGAACGGCAGGTGCACGTCGGCCGCCGCCGCCGACTGGTGCGCCCGCTCCTCGTCCACGAAGCAGACCGCGTTCAGCTCCGAGGACGCAACGGCCGCGAGCGATCCCTCCAGTGCCTCGGTGGGGGAGATCGTCCCCGCCCGGAACGCATCGACCAGCGAGCACGCGTCAGACAGCCATGGTTCTCCCGTCACGGATGGCACGCTACCCAACCAGCCCGCCGGCCATTCCGGCCGTGCGGTCCGGTCTCGCCCGTGCCCCAGAGGCCCTACTCGGTCGTGCGCCGCCGGAAGAAATGCGCCGCCAGCGGAGCGGCCAGCGCGATGAGGGCCACGGACCAGATCACCGAGGCCTCAATCGGATGCCGCATGGGCCAGGCATGGAGCGCCCCGGCAGGGTTCGGGTTGCCCCACAGCACGCGCGTCCCGGCGCACACGGCGCTGACCGGATTCCATTCCGCCACCGCCTGGAGCCACCCGGGCATGTGCTGGGTGGGCACCATGGCGTTGGAGACGAAGGCTAACGGGAAGAGCACGATGAAGCCGAAGGAGGCGGCCGACTCGGGGCTCTTCGCGTTCAGCCCGACGCAGGCGGCGATCCACGTCAACGCGTAGGCGAACAGGATCACGAGGGCGAAGCCGCCGAGGACCGAGATGTCGTTGGCCCCCGGTCGCCATCCGACGGCCAGACCCGTCAGCCCGACGATGAGCGCGCAGAGGAGTGAGGTCAGGAGGTCGGCCATGGAACGCCCGACCAGCACGGCCGAACGCCACATGGGCAGCGTGCGGAAGCGGTCGATCATGCCCTCGTGCAGATCCGTGCTGAGTCCCACCGCGGTGCCCATGACGGAGGTGACGAGGTTCAGGGCCAGGATCCCGGCCAGGAGGTAGTCCACGTAGCTCCCGCCCCCGGGGAGCGCGATGGCGCCCCCGAAGATGTAGACGAACAGCACCGTGAAGAGCACTGGCTGGATCGTCACGTCGGAGAGCTGCATCGGCTCGCGCGCAATGTGCACCAGGTTGCGCCGCGTCATCGCCCAGATGTCGGAAAGCGAGCCGAACACGAGCCCACCGGAGCGGGGACGATCGAGGCCGACCGACGTCGGCGTCAGCGTGGTCGTCATGTGCGCACCCCTTCCAACTCGTGACGGTCACCGCTCTCGCCGTCGCCACCGTCGGACCCGCCAGCCGTAGCTGCCGCCGCTGCGCCGTCGCCCGATCCGATCACCTCGTCCTCGTCCTCGTCTTCGATGTGGCCGCCGGTGAGGGAAAAGAACACGTCGTCCAACGAGGGCTGGCGCACCTCGATGTTGTCCACCAGCACTCCCGCCGCGTCCAGCGCCCGCACCACCGCAGTGGCCAGACCCGGCACGGCGTCCACGCCGGCGCTCAGCCGCCGACCGTCCTCGCTGACGTGCACCCGTCCCGCCACGAGCGGCGCCATGGCGCCCGCTGCCCGCGCTTCGCTGTCGGGCGCGGCGAGCGACACTTCCAGGCGGGCACTGCGGCTCGCCTCCTTCAGCTCCGTCGGCGTCCCGTTGGCGATCACCTTGCCGTGGTCCACCACCACGATGCGGTGGGCCAGCGCGTCGGCCTCTTCGAGGTACTGCGTCGTCAGCAGCACGGTCACACCCTCACCGAGCAGCTCGCGGATGGCCTCCCACACCCGCTGGCGGCTCGTCGGGTCCAAGCCGGTCGTCGGCTCATCTAAGAAGAGCACGGGCGGCCGCGTCATCAGGGCTGCAGCCAGGTCGAGCCGCCGGCGCATGCCGCCCGAGTAGCCCTTGAGGACCCGGTCGGCGGCGTCGGTCAGCTCGAACTGGGCGAGGAGCTCGGCCGCCCGGGCCCGCGACGGCGCCCGGCCCATGTCGGAGAGCTCGCCGACCAGCACGAGGTTCTGCCGCCCGGTCAGCAGCGGGTCGAGCGTGGCGTCCTGCGCCGCCACGCCGATGTGGCGGCGCACCTCGCCCGGGTGCTTCACGACGTCGATCCCCGCCACCGCGGCCCGGCCCGAGTCGGGCCGCGCCAGCGTCGTCAGGATCCGCACCGCGGTGGTCTTGCCGGCCCCGTTCGGGCCGAGCAGTCCGAGGATGGTGCCGGCGGGCACCGAGAAATCGACCCCGGCCAGGGCCTGCGTGTCGCCATAACGCTTGGTGAGCCCCTCGGCCCGGATCATCAGCTCGTCAGCCATGGCATCCTTACCTGTCGGTCAGTAGACTGGTCCCAGAGCGACAGAGTACGGCTGCTACTGACCGGCCGTCAAGTAGAGTATCCACCCCAATGAGCCAGACCGCACCCGCCACCGAGGACCTCCCGACCGGTACCGACCACGTCGACGAGCCGGTCGACGCCGACCCGGCGCCCGGGACGGCGGCGGTCAACACCAGGGAGCGGATCCTCGATGTGGCCCTGGACCTCTTCATTGAGCAGGGCTTCGACGGCACCAGCCTGCGGCAGATCGCCGGGCAGCTGGGCGTCACGAAGGCGGCGCTCTACTACCACTTCACCTCCAAGGACGACATCCTCATGGCGCTGCACATGCGCCTGCACGAGTTCGGACGGGATGCGCTCGTCCGGATCGGCAAGGGCCCCGTCACCCTGGCGCTCTGGGGAGAGCTGCTCGACGAGATCGTCGACCAGATGCTCGCCCAGCGCAAGATCTTCCTCATGCACGAGCGGAACCAGGCCGCCCTCGAGAAGCTGCACCGCAAGGAGCACGAGGCCGAGCACGAGGACATCCAGAACCAGTTCCGCCAGGTGCTGGCCGACACCAGGGTCCCGTTGCGGGACCGGGTCCGCATGGCGGCGTCCTTCGGCGTGATCTTCTCGAGCCTCTTCCTCTCCGGCGAGGCCTTCTCGTCGACGACCAACGAGGAGCTGGGTGGGATGCTCCGCGACGTCATCCGCAACGTCCTCCGGGGATGACGGGATCGGTGTCGCCGGACCCGGTTGAATCCGGTTTCGCTACAGTCGGCCCCGTGGAGGTCACGCCAGCCGGTAGCGCCCTTGCGCATCCCTACACCCTGGCCATCGACGTCGGGGGCACGGGGCTGAAGGCCAACGTGCTCGCGTCGGACGGCACGCTCGTGGCGGACCGGGTGAAGATCCCCACCACCTACCCGATGCCACCCGACCAGTTGGTCGAGACGCTCACCGGCATCGCCGCCAAGCTGCCCGCTGCGGACCGCATCTCGTGCGGGTTCCCCGGCATGGTGCGCGGCGGCCACGTTCTCAGCGCGCCCCACTTCGTGACGAAGAGCGGGCCGGGCACCGAGATCGTCCCCGAGCTGGTCAAGGCCTGGTCGGACTTCGACCTCGCCCATGCGCTGGCGCACTCCCTCGACATGCCCTGCCGGGTGGCGAACGACGCCGACGTCCAGGGTGCCGCCGTCGTGCAGGGCTACGGCTTCGAGGCCGTCATCACGTTCGGGACGGGCGTCGGCACGGCCCTCTTCATGGACGGCCGCCTCCTGCCCCACCTCGAGTTCTCGCACCTCGAGTTCCGCAAGGGTGAGACGTTCAACGAGCAGCTGGGCGAGCCGGTGCGCAAGAAGATCGGTGACAAGCGCTGGAACGCGCGGATCCGCAAGGCGATCGCCTACTTCAATGCGCTCACGTTCTTCGATCACCTCTTCATCGGTGGAGGCAACGCGCAACGCATCAACCGCCGCGACCTGGGTGAGGTGCTCGAGCGCATCACGGTGGTGGACAACACGGCGGGCATACTGGGCGGCATCAAGCTCTGGGACGGGGAACACATCGGCCTCGACTGAGGGGAACCTGCACATGACGTCCGTCGATACGCCGCCACTGGCCTGGGACCCGCTCGATGCGCGGTACAAGGTCGACCCGCACCCGATCTGGCGCCGCCTGCGCGACGAGGCGCCGGTCTACTACAACGCCGAGCACGATTTCTACGCGGTGAGCCGCTTCGCCGACGTCGACGCCTTCAGCCGTGATCCGAAGACCTTCTGCTCGTCCCACGGCACCGTGATGGAGATGATCGGACCGGAGCCGACGGAGATGGAGATCATGATCTTCATGGATCCCCCGGAGCACACCCGCTATCGCCGGCTCGTCTCCAAAGCCTTCACGCCGCGCCGGATGACGCAGCTCGAGGACGACATTCGCCGGCTCTGTGCCGGCCTGCTCGACGCCCAAGTCGGCCAGAGCTCGTTCGACTACGTTCAGGACTTCGGTGCCCGCGTGCCCGCCTACGTGATCGCCGCGCTGCTCGGCGTGCCGGAGTCCGACCGGGACCAGGTGCGGCGCTGGATCGACGAGACGTTCCACCTCGATCCGGAGTTGGGCATGTACAACGACGTGTCCGCCGTGGCGATGGGCAAGCTGCAGGAGTACGTCGCGGGTGAGCTCGCCGAGCGCAGGAAGAACCCTCGTGACGACATGTTCACCGACCTGTTGAACGGCGAGATCGTCGACGAGGACGGCGAGCTGCGACGGCTGACGACGGAGCAGGCGGTCAACTTCGCGCTCCTGATCGGGAGCGCCGGCACAGAGACGGTGGCCCGGCTGCTCGGATGGGCGGCCCTCACTCTCGACCAGAACCCGGACCAGCGGGCCGAGCTGGTGGCCGTCCCCGGCCTCATCCCCAATGCGGTGGAGGAGCTGCTGCGCTATGAGGCACCCTCCCCGGTGCAGAGCCGCTTTTGCACCGCCGATGTCGCGATCCACGGGCAGACGATCCCGGCCAACTCGAAGGTCGTGATGATCACCGGCTCGGCCGGGCGGGACGAGCGTGCCTTTCCCGACCCGGACCGCTTCGACATCCACCGCCAGATCGATCACCACCTGTCGTTCGGCTACGGCATCCACTTCTGCCTGGGGGCGGCGCTGGCGCGGACGGAAGCGCGCATCGCACTGGAGCAGACCTTCGAGCGTTTTCCCGAGTGGTCGGTCGACATGGACGGGGCGGTGCCCCTCTTCACCAGCACGGTACGGGGTTACACCAACCTGCCGATCTCCGTCTGACCAGCACGTTCACGCAATCCGGCGCCTGCCTGGGTCCGGTACACTTGTTGACTCACCCGGCGCTCGTAGCTCAACGGACTAGAGCATCTGACTACGGATCAGAAGGTTGGGGGTTCGAATCCCTCCGAGCGCGCTTTTTGCCTATTCCCCTTGGGCCGAGCCAGCGTTGTGTCACCGCACGCAGAACCCGGCGTCGACCGGTAGCGCGACACCTGTGATCCACTTCGCCTGATCCGAGACGAGGAACGCCACCGCATCGGAGATGTCTTCGGGTTCGAGGATGTCGATCGGCATTGCGTTCTGCATCGCCGAGATGGAATTGTCGCCTCCCTCGGCGGCCTGCAACGCCAGCGTCATCATGGCTTCGTTCATCGTCATGCCGGACTTGACGCCCGTCGGGTGCACGCTGTTGACGCGGATCGACTCGGGGGCCAGCGTGACCGCCAACTGCTTCATCAGGCCGACCAGCCCCGTCTTGGCCGCCGTGTAGGCCACCTGTCCGATGCCGGTCCCTGGACTCGCCCGCAGCCCGGCGGTGGAACTGGTGATGACGATGGACCCGCCCCGGCCGCCGGCCCGCAACGTCGGAAGCGCCACCGAGACGGTGTTCCATGCCCCGGTCAGGTTGGTGTTGATGATGTCGCTCCATACGGTGGCGGCGTCCCCACCGTCGCCGAGGCGCACTATTCCGGCGTTGGCCAGGACGATGTCGACCCGCCCCAGCGAGGCCATGCCCTCATCGAAGGCCTTCTGGAGCCCCGCCAGGTCGCGCACGTCGGCCTGCAGCGCCACAACCTTGCGGCCTTCGGCCTCGACGAGCTGCGCCGTCTCGTCGAGATCCGCCCGCGTCGCGTTGGGGTAGTCGATCGACGGGGTATCCGCGCAGATGTCGACACCCAGGATGTCGGCACCCTGGCGGGCCAGCCGGACGGCGTGCGCCCGCCCCTGCCCGCGTGCCGCTCCGGTGATGAATGCGACCTTGCCCTCGAGTCCAGGCATCCTGCTCACTTCTCCTTCGCGGGTTGACGAATCGAACTGGTGGAACCGACGACTACGCGATGCCGACGGACTTGACCCGGAGGAACTCCTCGACCCCGAGCCTGCCGCCCTCCTTGCCCATGCCGGAGATGCCGATGCCGCCGAAGGGACGCTGCACCCGGAGGTTGGTGGCACCGTTGATGAGCACCTCCCCGGTGACGAGCTCCTCGGCCACGCGTAGGGCGCGGGACAGGCTCTGGGTCTGGATGTAGCCGGACAACCCGTAGCGGGTGTTGTTGGCGATGCGGACGGCGTCCTCGTCGCTGTCGAACGGAGTGATGGCGAGCACGGGCCCGAAGACCTCGTTCTGGGCCAGCTCCGAGTCGGGGTCGACGTCGGCGAAGACGGTCGGCTCAATGAAGTAGCCCCCAGCGAGGTCGCCGCCGATCCGGGATCCCCCGGTGACCAGACGGGCTCCGTCGATCTTGGCCCGTTCAATCATGCCGAGAATTCGTTCGAGTGCTGCTTCGTTGACGACTGGCCCCGCCATGACGGCAGGATCCCACGGGTCACCCACCGGGATGCTTTTGGCGACCACGGAGACCCGGGCGATCATCTCCTCGTAGACGGGACTCTGCACCAACATCCGGGTCGGGAACGCGCACCCCTGTCCCGAGAGGACTCCCACGCTCATCATGGCGCCGAGACCGCACGCTGCGTCGAGGTCGGCGTCGCCGAACACGATGTTGGCCGACTTCCCGCCGAGCTCGAGGGTGGCCGGTTTCATGGTGTCCGCACAGGCGTGGAGGATCTTGCTCGCCGTGGCGGGACCGCCGGTGAAGGACACCTTGCGCACCTTAGGGTGGACGACGAGTGCCTCTCCGGCCGCCGGATCCCCAGGCAGGATGCTGCAGACGCCGGTCGGGAAACCCGCCTTCTCAATGAGGTCCATGAACAGCTCGGCCGAGAACGGTGTCAGCTCCGAGGGTTTGCACACCACCGCGCACCCGGCTGCCAGCGCGGGCGGGATCTTCATGGTCAGCGAGATAAGCGGGCCGTTCCACGTGATGATGATGCCGACGACGCCGTACGGCTCAAGGAGGGTGTAGTTCAGCTCTCCGACGCCCGAAGTGAAGCTACTGGAGAGTTCACCGGCGATCTTGTCCGTCCAACCCGCGTAGTAGCGGGTCCATTCCACCGCCGACCCCGTCATGCCGCCGACGACGGATGCAGGCGTGCCGTTGTCCATCGTGCCGCGTCGGCCGAACTCCTCGGCGTTGGCCTCAATGAGGTCTGCGAGCCGCAGCAGTAACCGCCGCCGTTCTTCTGGCGGGGTCCGCCGCCAGTCGCGGAAGGCAGCATCGGCCGCGTTGACGGCCCGGTCGACTTCACCTGGTCCGGCCAGGGGGATTTTGGCGTCGACCTCACCCGTGCTCGGGTCTATGTGTTCGTGGACGCCACCGCTTCCAGTGTCCATGCGCTCTCCGGCGACGTGCAGGTGAACCGCGGGGCGAGATGCCATGTCGATCGTGCCCTTCTTTTCGGTGTTGTGAGCCAGGGAATGACGGCGCCACGAGCGCCGACTGGCAAATGAGTGGCCTGATTTCCTACCGTAGGCATTGCGGCATGTGATGTCAATCGACGCCGAGCGCCTTTAGGAACCTCTGTGCGAACAATGCCCCGTTGCTTCTACTGCCGGGACGGGATCACCACGCAGCGCGTTGCCCACGTGGGTCAGCCATCACTCGCCGAAGACATGCCGGCGACAATCGGGGCTGTGCGAGTGGGACCCGGAGCGATACGGTTCGCTGCACCACCCCGGCGACGCCTTCTCCTACGAATCTTCAGCCAGGCCGCCCGGGCCCTGCGCCAAAGCTCAGCCGCCGGCGTCGACATGCTGGGGGGACTCTCACCTCGGTTGTTGATCGACCGGCGGTTCGCAATTGGCGATGCATCTCGGTTCCTACATCAACATCGCGCACCAAAAGGACCGTGTCTTCGACGGCTTCCTTCTCACGGTCCACTGGGGACTCTGCCCGCCGCCGCCCGACGTGTCCCTCGTCGAGAGCTTCGAGCTGACCCCGGAGTTCAAGTTCAAGGGAAGCTCCCAGATCCGCGACGACGGCGGTGTACCGATCCTGGTGGTCAACTCGGAATCCGAGACGATGATGGTCTCGATGGTCCGCCAGCCTGACAGCGACACCTTCAGATTCTGGGAGATGGCGGGAACGGCTCACGGCGGCGGCGAGTCGGCCGAGGCAATGACGGCCGTGCTCGTCCGTGACGGCATCAGCGAAGGACTCCCTGTCGTCGAGGGACGAAACACGATTGTGTGGGACTACATCGCCCGGGCCGGTCTCGAGCGCCTGGTGGAGTGGATCGACGCGAATGCCCCATCAGTGGTGATCCCTCCGATCTCGCTCGACGAGAGCGGCATCGCCCGTGACGACGTGGGCAACGCTCTCGGCGGTGTCCGGCTACCCGACGTCGTGGTTCCTTTGGCGGTCCACGCGGGCATGAAGAGCGAATTGTCGCCGGCGGCCCTCATGGGCGAGTCGACTCCGTTGTCAGCAGAGCGAATTGGCGAGCTCTACCCCGATGCATCCGCATATCAGAACGCGTGGGACGGCGCGGTCGACGATCTCGCCCACCTGGGGCTGGTGCTTCCGGAGGCCATCGCTCCCGTGAAGGCGAGAGGCCGCGCGTTGTACGAATCGGCGATCGGCGACTCCAAATGAATACTCCTCCCTTCGCGGTGTTCGCTGCGATCTCCTGTTGCAATGGCGACGACTGCGCCGTGCCGACTGGGTCGAGGTTCGGTTCCGTTGCGACGATGCCGGAGCGGCGGGGCGGCGACGCGAGGGGATAGTCACCACCTGCTGCTTCCAGGCGACGGGCGTAGCTCTCCTGCTATGGAGAGGTTCGGAGCCCTCCCAGTAGTCGCGTGAGCGACTGGCGTGCCTCTCGGTGAGCGTGGCGGCGGTCGGGAGCATTGGCAATGTAGAGAGCCGCTTCGTCGACGGCTGCGAGCAACATGTGCGCCAGAGGTGCCGTGGGCTGGCGGGCAATGACCTTCTGGGCAACTGCTGCATCCAGCATTGCTGTGATCACGCCGAGGCCGTACTGGGCTTCAAGGCTGCGCCACTGGTCCCACCCGAGCACAGCGGGGCCGTCGATGAGCAGGATCTGTTGAACATCGGCATTGTCAGCCGATGCGTCGAGGAACTGCTGGAGCGCGGCCGTGAGCAGCTCGAGCGAATCGTTTCGTTCGTTCACGATCGTCGCAGCAGCGAGGTCGGCCTGGACCTGATCGAACACGGCCCGGAATAGGTCCTCCTTGTCGGCGAAGTGGTGGTAGAGGGCACCGCGGGTGCCGACTTCGGCCTTGGCGACGATCTCTTCCGTCCCGGTGGCGAAGTAGCCCTTGGTGACGAACAGTTCCCGCGCCGCGCCGATCAGGGCCGCCTTGGTGGCTTCGCCTCTCGTCGGCCGTTCGGGACTCGGTCGATCGGACCTTGACATACACCCTGTAGGTTAGTAATACCTACACCCTGTAGGTTCTCGAACGAGAGGAAAACGGGATGGCGACGCCTGGCGATGTGGTCAGAGACTTTTGTGCAGCAATCGACCGGAAGGATCTCGCCGAGGTCGAATCCCTCCTCGATCCGAGCGTCGTGTATCACAACATCGGCGCCGAACCCGCCGTTGGCCGGGAGGCGTCGCTCGCTGCGGTGAAGTTCCAGTTCGACATGTTCGACCCCATCTCGTTCCGTATTCGGAACCTCGCGGAGGACGGCGATACCGTCCTTACGGAGCGTGTCGACGAGGTCACGGCGAACGGGGTGATGGCACCGGTGCCGGTCATGGGCACGTTCGAGGTCAGAGATGGTCGGATCGTTCAGTGGCGTGACTACTTCGACATGGGGCTCACCGGCCGATTGATGGGCGGCGAGGACGTCACATCGCTGCTCCCCAGCTGACCTACTTCTTCTAGGTTAGATTGACAGAGTCTGCCAAGAACAACGGGGGTCGCGGGTGACGCAGAGTCTCAAGCCGGCAAAGGGCAGGTCGATCCACGGGGGCAAGAGAACTCGGGTCACTGATGGCTGATGAGGTCGCGGCTGGACCGGAGTCGGCTGGGGCCGAGGTCATGGCGGCGATGCTCGACCTGTCGTCGCCTCAGGCGAGCTACAAGGCGGTGATCGACGGCCCCGGTTTCGTTCAGCCGGCCGAAGGTCTCGTGCTGACGTTCGACCGCGCATTGACCGAACATGTGCTCCGCCACCACGAGCTCTTCTCTTCCCGGGTCGAGATGGGGTTGGGCAACGTCCGGCCTCTGATCCCGCTCAACGTCGATCCGCCGCTGCACTCGAAGTACCGAAGGATTCTCGATCCACTGTTCGCTCCGAAGCGCATGGAAGAACAGGAGGAAGACATCACCCGGCGGGTCATTGCCCTGATCGACGGGTTCATCGATGCGGGGGAATGTAACTTCACGGAGGACTTCGCCGAGATCTTCCCGAGCTCGGTCTTCCTCGGATTGATGGGTCTTCCGGAAGAAGAGCTCCGTATGTTCCTTCGCATGCGCGACGGCATCCTGCATCCCGAGAAGATCGACCCGGACGCGCTTGTCGATTCCGAGAAGCGGGCGGCGGTCATGGCCAGGACCGGCCAAGAGATCTATGATTACTTCGGCGCGCTCGCCGATCAGCGGATCAGAGAGCCGGCCGACGACGTGATGTCGAGGTTTGTCGTGTCCGAGGTTGAGGGCGAGCGTCTGTCTCGGGACGATGTCGTCGACATCTGCTACCTGATGCTCATTGCCGGGCTCGACACGGTGAGTGATTCGCTCACCTGCATGTACGCCTTCCTGGCCAACCATCCCGAACATCGCCGGCAGATCACCCAGGACCCCGACTGTGTCGCCAGGGCGGTCGAAGAGCTGCTTCGCTGGGAGTCGCCGGTGCCGTTCGGCGTCCCGCGTGTCGCAACGGAGGACACCGAGCTGCCCAACGGCTGCCCGATCAAACAGGGAACCGCCGTCATCGTCATGTACGGCGCCGCCAACGTCGACGCGAGCCAGTGCCCTATGCCGTTCGATGTGCTTTTCGACCGTGAGTCCAACCGCCACATCGCATTCGGAGGCGGAGTGCACCGTTGCCTGGGCTCACACCTCGCCCGGAGAGAGCTGCGGATCACATTGACCGAGTGGCACCGACGCATACCTGATTACTGGCTCAAGGCGGGCCACGAGCACCTCGAGTACCCGCCCGGGCTCCGCCACGTGAAGGATCTCACGCTGGCTTGGCGCTGAGGCACAGGGGCGAACAGAGGCCACTGGCTGGACATCGCTGCTGACAAGAGCTGGCCAAATTGACCAGGTCGTACCGGTTGACGGCCGGAATTGCTCTGCGGATCAGAAGGTTGAGGGTTGGAATCCCTCCGAACGCGCCGAGTGGCCTATTCCCGATAGAGAGAAGCTTCATCTCCTGCAGCGAGGACCATGCGGTCCAACGGTGATTCCGCTTGGAGGCTGCGCCACTGGTCCCACCCGAGCACCGCCGGGCCATCGATCAGCAGGATCTGCCGTGCGTCGCGATTGCCCTGATAGACCAACACGATGACCTCGGGGTCTGCGTCACCGGTCACATCTCTCGCCGGCCAACCGTCATTCAGGTAGCCGGAAAATATCCGAGAGACCAGAAGGAGTGGGAATGAGCGAAGAGATGCGAACCCTGATTTACCCAGTTCGGAACGTCGAGCAGACCAAATTGCTGTTGACGATCACCCTGGGCACCGAACCCTATGTGGTTGCGCCCTACTACGTCGGCTTCAGAAGCGACGGCCTCGAGATCGGTCTCGATCCCAACGGCCACAGGCAGGGCATGACCGGGGCCGTACCGTATACCGAGGTCGCGGACATCAAGGCGACATGGGACCTGCTGATCGAGGCCGGAGCGGAGGGCGTCCAAGAGCCTAAGGACGTCGGACAGGGCAAGCTGGTTGCCTCTGTCAAGGATGCTGACGGCAACATGATCGGCATCATGCACACGCCGTGATGGGGACCGATGGACAAGCAGAAGCTCGTGGGTCCGACGAGCCGAGGATGGCGATGGACGATTCTGAGTGGATGGCGGGACAGTTCGAAGCCAACCGCTCGCGTCTCGAGGGTATGGCGTATCGGATGCTCGGATCCCGGGTTGAGGCCGAGGACGCTGTGCAGGAGACATGGCTCAAGGTCATGCGCGCCGATCGGGACGCGATCGAGAACTTGTCCGGGTGGCTCACCACCGTGACCGGAAGGGTCTGCCTTGACCACCTGAGGACTCGCCGCTCCCGTCGCGAGGACGTCGCGGGAATCGAAGCTGTTCCGGGCGTCGAGGACTCAGCAGCGGACAACGATCCTGCGGAGGCCGCGGTCTTGGCGGAGTCGGTAGGTGCCGCGCTGTTGGTGGTGCTCGATTCCTTGCCTCCCGATGAGCGGGTTGCGTTCGTACTGCACGACGTGTTCGCCGTGCCGTTCGACGCGATCGGCGAAGTAGTTGGGCGCTCACCGCAGGCCGCAAGGCAGCTGGCCAGCCGAGGCCGCCGCCGGGTGCAAGGTACGCCGGCTTTCGGGAACGTCCACTTGGTGCAACATCGTGCCCTCGTCGAGGCCTTTCTTCGGGCGGCGCGGGAGGGAGACTTTGAAGCGCTGGTCCGTCTTCTTCATCCCGATGTGGTGTTGGAGCCGGATCAGGCGGCGCTGCGTATGGGCTCGCGGCCCCGGACACGGGGAGCCGAGGAGGTGGCCTCAGCTCTGAGCGGGGGCGCTCGTGGCGCCCGTCTTGTCCTCGCGGACGGCCTCGCGGCGCTGGCGTGGGCACCCGGCGGCCACATCCGAAGCGTCATCCAGTTCACCGTCGTCGACGACAGGATCGCCGCCATCACCGTAACTGCAGATACGGATCGGATCGCTCAACTCGATGTGATGACGCTCAACAGAGAGGTGTATGGCGACGAAAGCGACCCAGGGCCAAGCAAAGACCTATGAAATTGACCTGTGAAGAAGAGCAGTCAGCGATAGAGCGGTGGTCCCGCTCGGAGTGACGTGCGAGAAAGGAAGCGAGAATCATGAAGACGATGACGTGTAAGCAGTTGGGCGGGCCATGCGACCTGCCGCTTCAAGGCAATACCGCTGATGAGATCATAAAACTTCAAGACAAACATCTGAAGGACGTGGTCGCAGGCAGTGACGAAGCGCACAAGACCGCTCTGAAGGCGATGAAGGGGCGGTGGAGGAATCCCATCGCCGGAATGGGGTGGTACCGGAAGACGAAGCGCGAGTTCGCCGCTCTCCCCGATGAGTGATGGGTGAGCAAGGCGTACGCGGTCTACGGATCGCACCGGGGGCCGGGAGCTCGGATCCTCCCGAGCGCGCCGGGCAGCACCAGCGAGAGGCGGCTGCCACCTCAATGACAAAGAGGCAGCGCCTTGCCAAGGTGCTGCCCCGTGGACCTGGCAACACTGGACGCAGATCGATCAGCGGCGGAAGCGGCGGGCGATGCCCCGGCGGCGTCCGGCGATCTGGTCCCGGCGCTCCTCGGCGGAGAATGTCGGCGTCGACGCCGGGAGGTGAGCGCGGACCTGTGCGGCCTCCACCACCTTGGTCACCGGGTTCGGCGCATTCCTCGGTCGCACATAGCGGTAGGTGAAGAGTCCGTTCGGAAGGCCGGAGGTGTCCAGCCAGTTCTGCACGCCCGGGTCGGTGTGTGACAGCACGATGTGGAAGGTGCCATCGTCATCCCGAAGTTGGCCGTCGTTCAGACTGGTCACCCGGTTGGCAAAGTCCAGCGGCACCATCCAGTCGAGCACGTAGGTCTGGATCGACCAATACGTCACCTCCGGTCGGTCGAACTCGATGATGAGCGACTGGTGAGGCCCGAGGTCCCACTGTCCTGCTCCGTGGAGCATGTTCTGCGCGCCGCCCACGGGCTTGAGCGGGGCCTGGAGATCGTTGGTCGGCAGGAACGTGCGCAGCCCAGCCACGTACTGTTTCCACAGCTCAACGCTGGCCTCGACCCACGTCGCCACGCGGCCCAGGGCCGCCGTGTACGCAGCCGGTGTGAGGTTCGCCGGGGGGCCGACGTCGTCGATCCGCTCCATGTACAAGGAGGCCAATGCATCGTGCTCCCAGTCCCCGACGAACTCCCGCACGTTGAGATACTCCGCCTCCGGCGCCAACGGTAGCCAGTTGGACGGCCGCTCGGGTCCCCCCAGGAAGAGCTCGAGCATCCCCTCGTCGTCGGTGACGAGTTCCTCGAGCGACAGCTCAGCCAGGACCTCCGTCTTGCCGAAGACGAACTCGCCGTCTTGCACCGAGAACAGCAATTCCTTGACCCCGGTGACGTCCCCGGTGATGCGGTAGGTCCCAGTCGGGTCGAGGATGGCGCGGTAGTAGTTGTTGTCGGTGTTCGTCGCGCCGAAGGGAGTGGTGTCGTCGCCGACGCGAAAGAGCGACGGCAGGGCCGGGTCGCCGAACTCCACGTAGATCAGGTGGGCCAAGTTGGTGAGACGGCTGACATAGCGATAACCCTCGGCTCGTAAGCGCGGGTCGTCGGGAAAGCCGTCGCCGGTGATGCTCTCTCCGACGGCCTTGATGCGCTCGGCGTAGCTGCGCCATGCGGCGTCGAGGTCGGCAACGCTCTCGGTCACGGTTCCTCCTTCTGTTCCAGCTCACGCGCCCAGTTGGCAGGACAGTATGGCCCAGGACCCTGGCGGGACACATGGGCCAGCCCGTCGGTTGTGGCCTCAGCTGACTGACCCACTCGGTAAAGCAACAGCGAGTTATCCGGGCCGACATGCAAGTTGGCGTGCCACAGTCCTCGGAGACCCGACGAACTGTGTGTCCACTCGATCAGCGCAAGCGCGCAGTGGTCCTCCTGCCAGATCTGCCGTCCCGCCTCGCCTGGACCGGGAAACTGGATCGACGATCGCCGACAATGCCCAAAGCGTCGTCGACGATGTCACCCGCACTCGGAACCACCCCCCTTGGTTCCCGGCGAAGATCTCATCCCTCGGCCGGACGATCTTGCCCATGACGGAACAGTCTCCGAGAGGTTCTCGGTCCATGTCCATGTGTGGGCGGCACGAGGACTGCCGTCAGTCGAGAACGGCGCCGATCGGTGACGGCGCGTGGTCGAATCGTGCCTTCACGGTTGCTCCGGTGACCCGGGCGATGACGCGTGGGATGAAGAATCCCGTCTCCCGGAAGGGCGGCGCCGGCGGGAAGCGGCCGGTCACGGCAAAGTGCTCAATGTTGCCGTCGCTGACCACGCTCTCCACCGACAGGTAATTGGCGAAACCCTCGCCGAGGCATGGAGCGGTGTCGGGAAGGTACTCCTCAATCAGCATGTCGGGACGGTTGGTGCCGAAGAGTGACCGAAGGGCGTCCAAGAGCTCGTCGGCAGCCTCGACTCGCATGGTCGTACGGCTGTCCGTGCCGTAAATCGGCTTGAGCACGGCCGGGAAGCTGACAGTGCGGCGACCGCCTTCACGGCGTCGTCGACGAGTCCACCGGGCACGATGGCCGAGCCCGGGACCGCAGGGCCGCCGCGCCTCCCGTTGTGCCGCCTTGTCCGTCAGCCGCCGCGTCACATCCGATCGGTGGAACGGCAGGCCTAGATTCTCGGCAAGGTACGCCAGATCGAGCACCACCGTGCACGGTCCGCGCGTTCACATGCATCAGTGCTGCCCGAGACGCTCGGTCTACAGGACGAGATGCTCGTACGCCTCCGGGTTCTCCATGTTCTCGGCAATCCGGGCGGCCTCTTCTTCCGGTGACTCGTTCGTACGCAGGAGGAAGGGCGAAAGGACCAGACCGACCAGGACGCATGCGGCGGCGATGAGCAGCGCCAGCTGGTAGCCCTCTGTCAACGCCGAGACGAGCTGGTGCCCTTCGGCGACCAGCGACTTGGTGCGGTTGGTCGCGATCGTGCTCAGCACGGCGAGGCCCACAGCGGCCGCCATCTGCTGGGACACGTTCACGATGCCCGAACCCAGACCGGCGTCGGCCGTCGGGATCTCGGACATCCCGATCTGCAACAGCGGCATGAACGAGGCGCCGGCGCCCACGCCCAGCAAGAGGAAGGCAAAGAAGATCTTCGGGAAGTAGTCCGCACCCTGGCCGGCGGACGCCAGCAGGACCAAGCCGCTTGCAGCGAGGAGCATGGCCGGGTACATCACCTTGCTGCCGAATCGGTTGACCAGGCGCGCCGTGAGACCGGCCGACATGGTCGCCATGCCCACCGTCGCCGGCATGAAGGCCAGGCCGGTCTTGATGGGGCTGTAACCGAGCACGTGCTCGAGGTAGAGCGCGCCGATGAAGAAAGTCGAGAACATGCCCGTGGCCAGCAGGCCCCGGATCGCGCTCGACCCTGTCAGGGTGCGCAGCTTGAGGATCCGCAGCGGCATGATCGGGTTAGCCAGTCTCGACTCGAGGACCACGAATGAAACGAACAGGAGGATCGCGACGCCGAGGATGCCGAGCGTGTGGGCCGAGACCCAGCCGTCGCTCGACGCGGTCACGATCCCGTAGATGCCGACCATCAAGGACAGTGTCACCAGCACGGACCCGACCACGTCGACGCCCTGCTTGATGCCCAGGCCGACGTTCTCCACCACCAGGATGCGACCCAGGATCATCGTGGCGATGCCGATAGGCACATTCACGAAGAAGATCCAGTGCCAGCTCAGCGCCTGCGTCAGCACACCGCCGGCCAGGAGCCCGATGGAGCCGCCGCCGACGGCGACGAACACGTAGGCGCTCATTGCCTTGGCCCGCTCGACCGGGCTGGGGAACTCCGTCACGATGATGGCGACGATCACCGAGGACGACAGCGCTCCGCCGATGCCCTGCACGAAGCGCGCCGCCACCAGCATGGACTGGCTGTCGGCCGAGCCGCAGGCGATGGACGAGAGGGTGAACAGCGCGACGCCGGCCAGGAACACCTTCTTGCGGCCGATGAGGTCCCCCAGGCGGCCCGCCATGAGGAGGAAGCTCCCGAAGCTGATGAGGTAGGCGTCGACGACCCAGGTCAGGCCGGACTGGGTGAAGTGCAGGCTGCGCTGGATGTCGGGCAGCGCCACGTTGACGATGGAGCCATCGAGCGCATTCATGAACATGGCCAGGCAGACGACGACCAGGGCGATCCAGCGCCGGCGGTCGCCGGCGTCGTCGCCCGTCCCCAGCTGGGGCCTGGTCAAGGATCCGGAGTCGGGGATAGTCATGATTTCGGGACTATCATAGAGGGGTGATGGATATGACCGATCAGCCGGGCGCCGAACGGTCGGTGGCAGGCGCGGGTTCGTGATGGCCCGGGCATCGAGCTCTTCCACGACGGGCACGATCGTGCTCCTCACCCGGTTGGCCCGCGCCGTCTTCCTGCGCAGCTCCGTCGACCTGGTGGGGATGAACCTGAAGAACATGGTGGTGCTGGCCTACCTGCGCGACCACCCGAGCGTGTCGCAGCAGGTGATGACCGAGGACCTGTCCATGGACTCCAACACCGGCGTCCTCGTGCTCAACGATCTGGAGGATCTCGAGTACGTGGAGCGACGGCGGGACCCGGCCGACCGCCGGCGCCACATCGTCGACATCACCGACCCCGGCCTCGAGGCGCTGGAACGGGCCGAAGTGGCGCAGGGAAGCATCGAGGACGAGATCCTCGGCGGGCTGAGTGCCGCGGAGCGGGCGACCTTCCGACGGTTGCTGGTCAAGGCCTTGGAGGACCACCTCCCCGCCGGCGGTTGACCGCGCGCTCCTGCCGCACAGGCTCCTGCCGCACAGGCTCCTGCCGCACGCTGCGTCCTCCCCGTGGCCGATTCCGAGCTGAACCTGCCCGTTCGGCACCTGGAAGCGGGTGCGGCGTGCCCTATGACGGAGGTCGGAGACCGTCCTCGATCATGACGAGCAAACGTGAGCTCTGCTCCGCCGTCAGGGTCGCGCTCATGCACATGGAGCCCAACAGTTGCATCAGGTCCGGCCCGTCGATGTCCGTGCGCACCTCGCCGGCCTCCTGGGCCCGGGTCAGCACGATTCCCAGTGCCGCTTCGATTCGCTCACGTGACGCGATGCGCAACTCGGGGTTCTTCTCGAAGGCCTCGTGGAGCTCGCTGAGGAACCTGCGCTTGCTGCTGGCGTACCGCACGAAGGCCTCGAGCCACGCCACGAGCGCGGGCCACGGATCGAGATCCGCCACCACCGATTCTGCGACGCTGGTCAGCTCGTCGACGTCTTCGCGGTAGACCGCCTCGACGATGTCGATCCGCTTCGGGAAGTGCCGGTACAGGGTCCCGATGCCCACCCCGGCCTCCCTGGCGATCGACTCCATGGAGGCGCCGCCACCCTCTTGCGCGAAGACGGTGCGCGCGGCAGTGACGAGCCGGTCGTAGTTGCGCTGCGCGTCGGCCCGCAGGGGGCGGGCCGACACCGCGTCATCCCCGATGCCGGTGTCGTCCACCGTCACTGTCGTCGACCTCGGTTGAGCCGTCATCTTCGCCTATCCCTCCCGGGCGAAATTCTCTGTTGCAAAACGGAGGATCCCTCCGTATACTAACCGGAGGAAGCTTCCGCTTACCCACGATACCAGCGGAAAGATCGGAACACCATGCCCTCTCCCACCCTTCTCGGGTCGCGCCCCCCCATGCCCGAAAATCCTGATCCGGGCGCCTCCGGAGCCCTACGACGCAGGCTCACCAGCCCGAGCGTCTTCCTCTTCGTGATCCTGACGTCCCAGCTCATGGTGGTCCTCGACACGACGATCGTCAACGTGGCCCTGCCGCACATCCAGGAAGGCCTCGGCCTCTCGGGGAGCCAGCTGTCGTGGGTCCTCAACGCCTACCTGCTGACGTTCGGCGGTCTCCTTCTCCTGGGCGCCCGCTCCGGGGATCTCCTCGGCCGACGTCGGACCTTCCTGACGGGCATCGCCATCTTCTCGCTCAGCTCGCTGTTCGGCGGGCTTGCCGTTGCCGGCTGGATGCTCCTGACCGCCCGGGCCCTCCAGGGAGTCGGCGCCGCACTGGCCGCACCGTCCTCGCTGGCCCTCTTGACGACCGTGTTCTCGGAAGGACCGCAGCGGGTGCGGGCGATCGGCCTGTTCACCACCGTGTCCGCAGCCGGCGGGGCGATCGGCCTGGTCGCCGGCGGTGCGCTGACCCAGCTGGTGTCCTGGCGCTGGGTGATGTTCGTCAACGTGCCCATCGGACTGGCCGTCTGGGGCATCGGACGCATCGTGCTCGGGGAGACGGAGCGTCGACGCGGTCACTTCGACGTCGCCGGGGCTCTCACTTCCACGTTCGGCATGGCGGGCATAGTCCTGGGCCTGGTGGAGGCAGGGACCGACGGTTGGTCGAGCCCCGTCACCGCGGGTGCCCTGGCGATCGGTGCCCTGCTGCTCGGCGCGTTCGTCCGTATCGAGACCATGGCCGAGGAGCCGATCGTGCCGCTGCGCCTCTTCGCCAGCGGGACGCGCACCGCCGCCAATGTGTCCCGCGGCCTGATGTACGCCGGCATGTACGGGATGTTCTTCTTCGTTGGCCAATTCCTCCAGGACGTGGAGGGATACTCCCCGCTCCGGACCGGTCTTTGCTTCCTGCCCATCCCTCTCTCGGTGTTCCTCTCGTCCCAGCTGGTCAGCAAGGTCCTCGTCGAGCGGATCCGGGCCAAGGTCTTGATGCTGGTCGGCATCGGACTGACGGTCGTCGCGCTGCTCCTCTCGAGCCAGCTGCATGCGGGGGCCTCGTACCCGCAGATCCTCTTCAGCCTCGTCCTGCTCGGCTTGGGCTCGGGGACCGCACTCGTGCCACTCACCACGGCGGGACTCTCGGGCGTCGAGCCCGGGGAGGCCGGCGCCGCCTCCGGCCTCGTCAACGTCACCCAGCAAGTCGGAGCCGCACTCGGACTGGCGGTCCTCGTCACTGTCCTGAGTGCGACCGCGGGCCACGCGCAGCTGAAGGACGGCGTCGCTGCGACCGGCACCTTGGTGCACGGTCTCGATGTGACGTTCGGTGTCGCCGCAGTGTTCGGGCTTGTCGCGCTGGTCCTTGTGGCAGTGCTGGTCTGCCTCCCCGCGGATGAGCGCGCGACCTTGTCGAATCGTTCCGGGGACGAGTGCGAGGAGCTCGAGCTGGTCGACGGGGAAGGCTTCGAGTGGTCGGGTCCGGAGCTGGTCGCCTGACCCAACCGAGCCCGTTGCGTTACTCGGATCGCCAGCGCCGGTACAACTCGGTGAGTTCCGCCCTCGCCTCAGGGCTCAGGTCCTCGGGTTCGATCGTCCCGGACAGGTCGATGGTCATTCTGATCTGCTCCAGATAGGCGGAGCAGTTGGGGCACGCCCGAAGATGCGCCTCGAAACGCCGCCGGCTCCGGCGTGACAGCGTCCCTTCGAGGTAGTCGGTCACGAGCTCGACCGCCTCCTGGCACACGATGTCCCTGCGTCGCAATGAGAGCATGGTCAGGCTTTCGCTATCTGGGCTTCGAGGATCTCGCGCAAGCGGGTCCTCCCCCTATGTAGCAGGATCCGCTGGTTGCCGGCGCTGATCTCCAACACGGCGCACACCTCATCGCTCGAGAGCCCCTCCACGTCCCGAAGTACCACCACCTGCCGCTGGCGAGCAGGAAGGTCCTCGAGGCCCGACCGGAGGACCGGCCCCCACGCCGCGGCCTCGAGGTGGTTCTCGCTGTCCTCGGCCCATCGATCCACCGGGTCTGCCCATTGACCGTTGGCATCGAAGCGGATCGGATCCACTGCACGCTGCGGCTCGAGTGGCGCATGACGTTGTTCACGGGAGCCGGCTGTGCGTGCCCGGTTCACGAGGATCCGGAACAGCCATGTCTTGAAGGTTGAGCGTCCCTCGAATCGTTCGATTCCCTTGACGACTCCCATCCAGGTGTCCTGCACGGCCTCCTCGGCCACGGCACGGCTGGGGACGTAGGACCGGGCCAAGCGCAGCATCGGGTGCTGGTAGCGGGTCACCAACGTCACGAACGCCTCCTCGTCCCCGTCACGCAACCGGGCCAGCAACTCGAGGTCCGTGTCCACGGTTCGAAGCGTAGATGCAGGGGAGCCACCGTCGGCCGCGGCGATCGCTGCTCCTCGCCCCGACGCTGCCCGAGGTCGAGCCCGACCTTTGGCTGTGCGCACACCCTGCCCTGTCCTCCTACAGACGCGACTCGTTACGGGCTGACGGAAGACCACCGCCCGCGCCACGTGTAACGCGTCGTGGAGTCGAGGGGACTGTGTTCGGTGGTGTACCCGTCGAAAGTGGAGGAGATCAAATGAGAAGAGTCCTACGTCTTGCCGTAGGTGCTGGAGCGGTCCTGGGACTGTCGACCCTGGTCGCGCCCGTTGTCGCGGGGGCAGACCCACCTGGGAATTTCTTCGGGCATGGTGCCGATCACGTCGTCTTCGTACAGACCGACAACACGGCAGGCAACCAGGTCGTCGCCTACGACCGGGCCGACAACGGCAGTCTCACCCCGGACGGTACGTACGACACTGGTGGCCTCGGTGGTCAGTTGAGCGGGTCGGTGGTGGACCACCTGGCCTCCCAGGGTTCCCTCACGTACGACCAGGGCAACGCCGTGCTTTACGCCGTCAATGCCGGTAGCGACACAGTGTCCGTCTTCGCCGTCCGCGGCGACCGTCTGGCACTGCGCCAGGTGGTGAGCTCGGGTGGAGCGTTCCCGGTCAGCGTTACCGTGCACGGCGACCTCGTCTATGTCCTGAACGCCGAGAACGGTGGATCCGTCCAGGGCTACGTGAACTTCTTCGGCCACCTCTTCGCCCTTCCCGGCTCGAACCGGCCTCTGGGCCTCGACCCGACCGCGGCGCCCCAGTACGTGAACACGCCGGGCCAGGTCGCCTTCTCGCCGAACGGGGCCCAGCTGATCGTGACGACCAAGGCGAACGGCAACGACATCGACGTCTTCGGTGTCGGGAGGTTCGGGCTGCTGTCCGCGACACCCGTGGTCAACTCCGAGCCTGGAGCGGTCCCCTTCGCCATCGACTTCGACGGTTCGGGCCACCTCGTCATCGCCGAGGCGGGGACCGACGCGTTGGCCACCTTCACGCTGAACCAGGGCGGGACGGTCACGCCGATCGCCGCCGTCGGCACCGGGCAGTCAGCTACGTGCTGGGTGGCCCAGGCGCAGGGGTTCTTCTATGCCTCCAACGCGGGAAGCGGATCCATCAGCCAGTACTCGGACTCTCCGAGCGGGCAACTGAACCTCGCGGCACAGACCGCAACGGATCCCGGCACGGTGGACGCCGCAGCTTCCGCCGACGGTCAGTACCTCTACGTCCAAACAGGGGGCAGCGGAGTCGTGGATGAATTCCACGTCGCCGCCAACGGCTCCCTCGCTGAAATCGGGTCGGTCACCGTCGCTGGGGCCGTCGGCGGTGAGGGCATCGTCGCCTTCTGACCGAAGCTGGTGTGACGCACGGCGAATCCTGTGCTCAGGGCGCGCCGTGCGTCACGTCAGGTCTCGAGGCGCAGCGCCACCGCGGCGTCGGGCTCGAGCACCCGGAAGCTGAAGCTCTCCTCGATGTAGAGCCGGACGACGTCGGCGTCGTGGTCGAGGTACCCGATGGACAGGTCCTGCCCACTGTCGAACTGGAAGTCGCCACCACGCAGGCTGAGCACCACCCCACCTTCGATGCCGGGAGTCCACACCAGCGGGCCGCCGAGGATCTTGCGGAGGTGGTCCAGGAGAAGATGCCCTCCGTACTCGGCGCTCTCGATGATCCTTGTATAGAGGTCCGGGCAGATGGCCAGTCCGTACGGTCCATCGATTCCGGCTTGACGAAGGGTGTCGACGGCGCGGGCAACACCGTCAGGAGAGCGCTCCACGTCCCGGTCGAGAGGAATGGGCTCGTGTGACGTGCTCTCCGTGATGCCGCGCAGCCCCGCGGCCTGGTGCCCGTGAAAGACCGTGACGTTCTCGCCCAGCGCGATCTGGCGGATCGCCTCGTCCAACTCGGGCAGATCGGGATTCGTCGTGCCACGCTCGACATCGTCCAGCTCGATGCGCGAGACCCTGAATTCGGTGCGCACCTCCATGAGAGGGAGGACCCTCCTCTGGGCGGCGGTGACGCCCTCCGACGGGCCCGCGATCGTGGCGATTCGGCCGAGGTCGGTTGACGAGTGCGACCATCCATGGGGTCCGGAGAAGTCCACGAGCTTGCGGGCGGCGAGGTAGGTGGGAAGACGCGACGTGGCCTCCTGGTCGATCGCGTCCCACCCCGAATCGGAGATAGGTGCCAGATTCCGAAGCAGATGGTTCATCACGCTCTCCCCTTGAGGCTGCCGATTCCGAGCGAGCCCGACTGGTCGGTGACGGGATCCGAGGCATCGTCCGAGACCTCGTCACCGATCTCGGTGATCGGTCCGGACGTGAACAGGAATTTCCGCAGGTTGGCGTCAAGCGCGCTATCACGCCGGCGCAGCCATTCCAGAGCCATCGCCGCGTGCTCCTTCTCGTCGTCCCGGTTGTAGGCAAGGACCGCGGCCAGGCTCTCGTCCGACGTCGCCCTCACCCGTTGGTCGTACCAATCGATGGCTTCGAGCTCCTCGCAGAGGGATGTCATGGCCCGGTGGTGATCGACCGTCGCCTCGTTGAGAAGCTCGAGCGGTTCGTGGAGTCCTTCGCTGGCCAAGATTCTCTCCTTACTCGTGGTCGCCTTCCACAACCTGATCCGTCAAACCCACGGTCCGGTTCCCTCACAGTGAACCACTCAGCGCCGTCGTCAGTCCACGGGCGCACCGCCGGAACTGAGACCCAAGCGAGCGTTTGGCGGTTCGGAGCCGGAGCATGGTTGCGCCCGCCGGGCAGCTTCGTCGTGGCGCGTGTGAGACCCAGGAAGGTCGGATCGTCCACTGGTATGAAGAAGACGACGCACAGCTCACCGCAGGTTGATCGGCGACCGGGACGCCTGGTCCCCTTCGCGTACGGCACGGTGGCCGCGGGACTCGGGGAGCACAGGCGAAAGTCCAGGCAGCGAACCTGGATTCCCCTCGATGCACGCCGGCACCCCGGTCAGGTGATCAAGTTCACGACCTGAGCTGTCGATGAAATGGGGGTAGGACTCCAGGTACGGGTTCGGGGGGATGGCACTGCCAGCACGAGATGGCGTAATCGAATCCGGCCCTGTCGACCCGGTCGCATCCCACCTTCACGTCCCGCCGGGGGCACGAAGGTGGCTCGATCCGACCAAGCTGGCCTACCTCATCGGGCCGGCCGCCTTCTTGGTCATCCTGCTCCTCAGGCAGTTGGGCTACACGGAGCGCCAGTCAGTGTGGGTGTGGCTCGGGATCTTCATCGCCATCTTCGCGGCCAACCGCGTCGTCGACCGCATCTACGTCGCGCGACCGAGCCGCCTGACCCTCAACCTGCGCGTCGTCAGCCAGGTGGCCGCGGTCACGGCGGTCATCTACCTGACGGGGTGGGGACCGGTCTTCTGGGGTGCCTATGCCTTCATCGCCTTGGAGAACGTGGCACGAGGTGGATCGCGCGTGTGGCGTACCACCGCCGCCTGGAGCTTGGCCGGGATGGCGGTCGGTCAGTTCGGGCTGGTTCAAGGCTGGTTCCCATCGGAGCTGACTCGGTCACAGACAATGGCGCTGACCGTGATGGGTGCCTTCGTGCTTCTCTTCGTCATCCGTATGGTCGGGGCGATCATGGAGCAGAAGGAGGAGGCCCAGGCCACCCTCCTCCTGAGCGAAGATCGCTTCCGGTCACTGATTCAGAACTCGTCCGACGTCACAATGATCCTCAGCGAGGTGGGCGATTTTCGCTACGTGTCGCCGGCGATCAAGGAACTGCTGCAGTACGAGCCGGAAGATCTCGTCGGGCTGCGCGCCACGGACTTCGTGCATCCGGAAGACCTTCAGTTGGTGCGAAGGCTGCTCGGTAACGAGTTCCAGGCCTCGCCCGTGACGACGACGCTCGAGTTCCGCATGCTTCGCAGGGACGGAACGACCCGAGATGTCGAAGCAGTTGTGTCCAACCAGACGGATCGCCCCTCGGTCGCCGGCTATGTCTCGAACATACGAGACACCACCGAGCGCAAGAAGTTCGAAGCCCTGCTCGCTCACCGCGCGCTCCACGACCCACTGACGGGATTGGCGAATCGACAACTGATCCTCGACCGGGCCGAGCAAATGCTCGAGCGGGCGCGGCGGACCGGTGAACCGTTGGCCGTCCTCTTCATCGATCTCGATAACTTCAAGGACTCCAACGACTCGCTTGGACACGGAGCCGGAGACCAGTTGCTGCGAATGGTCGCAGGCCGGTTGCGAGGCATTCTGCGGGCGAGTGACACCGTTGGACGCCTCGGTGGCGACGAGTTCGTCATTCTGGCCGAGGGGATCTCTCTGGCCGGTGGGCCCGAGATGATCGCTCAGCGCGTGCACGAGGTCTTGAAACTGCCCTTCTACATCCCGGGGGTCGAAGGGTTGACCATCTCCATTTCGGCGAGCATCGGCATCGCCTCCGGGGACCGCGAGACGGCGGAGGACTTGCTGCGCGACGCCGACATCGCCCTCTACCGGGCCAAGGGTGCGGGCCGGGACCAGTCGGTCCTGTTCGAACGCGAGATGCAGTCAGCTGCGAAGGCGCGACTCTCCCTCAAGTCCGATTTGGAATCCGCTCTTGGCCGAAACGAGTTCTTCCTGCTCTACCACCCGATCTTCGATCTCGACCAGGTGGAGATCCAAGGGGTGGAGGCGCTGCTTCGTTGGCGACACCCCATAAACGGGACGATTACGCCCGACGTCTTCATTCCCGTGCTCGAGGAGAGAGGTCTCATCGTCGACGTGGGGCGGTGGGTGCTCACCGAGGCCTGTCGCCAAGCCGCCGGGTGGCACAGGCAAGGTCACCGGACCACGATCTCGGTCAACGTCTCAATGCGGCAGCTGGAGTCCGACCGACTGGTCGACGACGTGCGCGACGCCCTGGAGGCGAGCGGCCTCGATCCCGGCAGCCTCATCCTCGAAATCACGGAATCGACCCTCATGAGAGATGCCGACGCCACCGTTGACAGGCTCAACCGGCTGAAGAAACTGGGCGTCATGGTGGCGATCGACGACTTCGGTACCGGCTACTCGTCGCTTGCCTATCTCCGGAAGTTCCCGGTCGACGTGTTGAAGATCGATCGGTCATTCGTGGCGGACATGCATCGATCGCCCGACGCTGCCGCGCTCATCCACACGCTGGTGGAACTCGGCCGCACGCTCGGGTTGGTCACGTTGGCCGAGGGGATCGAACAACAAGACCAGCTGGATGGCCTACGTGGCGAGCGGTGTGACCATGGCCAGGGCTTCATCTTCTCCCGACCGGTGGCAGCATCGGAGATCCTCGCGTTGCTCGAGGCAGCGGAGGTCGCGGAGGTAGCGGAGGCCACATAGGCGGTGGAGGCCGTGGACGCCTCAGAGCGCTTCGTTGCGGTGCAAGGTCCGGGTGGAGATGGGTGCCGTTTCGGTGTGCTCCGGCCCCTCTGGACCGAACCGGGTGGCATAGTCTGCGTAGCGCGCCGCGAGCGGGGAGGCGCTGACGCCGTGGAGCAACACGCTGAGTGCCACCGTCAGCGTCACCGCGGCCAGGACCACTTTGGAGTCGGACGGTGCCAGGGAGTCCACAGCGATGAGGCCGAAGACGACGGAGGCGAGGCCGCGGGGGCCGAACCAACCCACGAAGGCCACGGTGGCGCGGTCCAGGCCGGTGCCGGCCAGCGCGATGGCCACGGGCACCATGCGGAGCAGGGTGAGTGCCAGCAGGGCGAACACGACGTCGCGCCAGCCCAGGTCCTCGATGCCCGGGACGAGCATGACGGCACCGAAGATGAACCAGACGAGCAGGGAGAGCAGCGTGCCCGCCTGCTCGGTGAAGCGCAGCGCCGCCTCGTCGTTGTGATGGTCCACGGTCCCGAACGCCATACCGGCGACGAAGGCCGCGATGAAGCCGTTCGTGCCGGCCACGACGGAGGTCGAGTAGGCGAACAGCGCCAGGGCCAAGATGGCGAGGGGCCGGACCCCGGCTGCGCTCCATCCGTGACGTCGGGAAAGAGCGAGCAGGACTGCACCGACCACGCCGATCGCGATCCCGAGACCGGCGCCGCCGAGGAGCTCGAACACTGCTGCGTTGAGGTGGGTGCCGCTGACCGCCTCCGTCGTGACGGCCCCGGCGATGAACAGGTTCACGAACGGCGTGGCGATCCCGTCGTTCAGCCCACTTTCGACATTGAGCAGTCGTCGCACTCCGGAGGGCACCCGATCGTCCTGCATGATGGACGCACCGAGAGCGGCGTCGGTGGGTGCCACGATGGCGCCGATGGCGGCAGCAACCCAGAGCCCGCTGCTCCCGAAGAGGAGCGCCGCCGTGGCGGCGCCCGCCCCGATCGTCAGTGGCAGGCCGATGCCGAGGAGGCGAGCCGGGAGAGCGGCATCGGACCGGAGGGCCCGTACGTTCACCCGGGAGGCATCGGCAAAGAGGACGACGGCGAGGGTCACCTCCGCCAACGAGCGGATGGTCGACGAGTGCAGGTTGAAGTGGATGATGCTGGTCGGGCCATGGGTGACGACCAGTCCGAGCACGACGAAGGCGATCGGGGCCGAGACGTCCCAGCGCTCCAGGCGGGCCGAGACGAGGCCCCAGATGATCACGCAGGCCGAGACCACCGCGAGGGCGGCGAGGTTCAGGTCGTGGGTCACGGGCCGGGCGTCATGGTCTTCGCCCGATTGTGCCAGGTCGGAGTCGAAAGACACGCCCCGGATTCGGGCCCTGCAGGGGTTCAATCGAGGATTCGGGACATTGTGACCTTCGGCCCCGACCTATCCCGGCGTTTGCCGGGCGCGCTGGACTAGACATTGCAGGTGTAGGGCGGGTACTCGCCGACCACGGAACCCAAGGAGAGTTGTTGATGCTTGCTTCCAGCTACCCGATACTCGATGCCTTCCTGACGATGCTGTACTTCTTCCTCTTCATCATCTGGATCTGGCTGCTCATCATGGTGTTCATGGACATCTTCCGCAGCCATGACATGGGTGGCTGGGCCAAGGCGCTGTGGGTGATCTTCATCATCATCCTTCCGTTCCTCGGTGTCTTCGTCTACCTGATCGCACGGGGCGGCAAGATGCACGAGCGGGCGGCGCAGCAGGCGGCGGATCAGCAGAAGGCGTTCGACGCCTACGTCAAGCAGGCGGCCGGTACCAGCGGGGACACGACCGCCGACCAGCTCTCCAAGCTGGCCGGCCTCAAGTCACAGGGCGTCATCACGGATGCGGAGTTCGACGCTCAGAAGGCCAAGATCCTGGCCAGCTAGGAAGGCCGCTCGTCCGCCACCGAGTCCGACGCCCCGGTGGCGACAGCGAACGAGCCAGGAGAGGAATCCGCCCGGGCACCTTCACCGGGCGCCGGTGGGTCCGGCCGCGACGCCATGTCGCAGCGCCTGGCCACACGAATTGAGCAGGATGTCGAGTCACCACTGCCGTGGCGGTCCATCGCCAAGAAGACCGTCATGGTGGTGGTGGCCGGCATCACGATCTACCTCGTGTTCCCGAGCCTGACCGAGGTCTTCGATTCCTGGCCGAAGCTGACGTCCCTCGACCCGGTCTGGTTCGCTCTCGCCTTGGTCCTGCAGGTCGCGCACTTCACCTGCACGATCGCACTTCAACGGATTGCCCTGCGGACCAAGGCCTGGTTCTCGGTCGCCACGTCGCAGCTGGCTGGGAATGCCATCAGCCTCGTGGTGCCCGGCGGCGCCGCATTTGGCGCAGCCACCCAATTCCGGATGCTCGCGGCGTCGGGCAACGACACGGCCACGGCGGTCGGCGGCCTCACCGCCTTCTCGCTGCTTGGTATCGGTGGCCTGCTCGCGCTGCCGATATTCGTCCTGCCGGCGATCATCCTCGGGGCTCCGATCGACACGAGCCTCGAGCACGCAGCGCTCCTCGGCATCGTGGCCTTCGTGCTCTTCGCCGGCTTCGCTGCGCTCGTGCTCGTGATGGATGGCCCCGTCCGCTGGGTGGGCCGGGCGGTGCAGGCGACGCGCAACCGGTTGAAGCGTCATGCCGAGCCGATGACCGGCCTGGCCGACCGGCTGGTCTACGAGCGGAACCGCATCAGGGACGTGCTGGGCCGGAAGTGGAAGGCGGCCATGCTGCTGAGCAGTGGCCGCCTGGCGTTCGACTACGGAACGTTGCTGGCGACGATTCGGGCGACCGGCGCCAAGCCGTCGCCCTCGCTGGTCCTGCTGGCCTATGCGGTGGCCGGGCTGCTCGCCCTGATCCCGATCACCCCGGGCGGTCTCGGGATCGTCGAGGCCGGCTTGAGCGCGCTGCTCATCCTGGCGGGGGTACCCGGCGGCGACGCGGTCGTCGCCACGCTGGCCTACCGGATCCTCTCCTACTGGCTGCCCATCGTCGTGGGGCCGTTCGCCTACACGGCCTTCCGGCTGCGCTACGGCCGGCCCGGGGACGCTGGTGGAACGGGGGCCGGCTCGGCGCTTGCAACGGGGTGACCGAGCCTCGGCGGAGCGGCCCGTCCGCGGGACCCGGTCGCCAACCGGTGGCAGGCCGTCGAGCGCATCTCAACCGGTGCGGTGCGTGCGCCGAGAGCGGGTCATGAGACGCCTCACCGGCGTGTCGGTCGCTCGCGGTGTCATCACTGTTGCGCCGCGTGCTTACATTGCACGCGAGGCGTTGCGCAGGCGGGTCACGGACATGCGAGAAGACAACCACCGTGTATGAGGCAACATGGGAATCGGTCGGCGCCCATCGGGTACCGGTCTGGTACGAGGACGCCAAATTAGGCGTCTTCCTGCATTGGGGCCTGTACTCGGTCCCGGGGTGGGCACCGCGAGTTCCCGACATTCAGGAGTTGCTCGTCAAGAGCGGTCCCAAACGGATGCTGCGGGAGAACCCGTACGCCGAGTGGTACCTCAACACCATGCAGATCAAGGGCAGCCCCACCCAGTTGCACCATGCACAGGTGTACGGGGACGACTATCCCTACGACAATTTCGTCAAGACGTTCGACGACGCCTCCGTCGGAGCGAACCTCGATGCCGTCGCCGACCTCTGCCTGGCCGCAGGAGCGCGCTACGTCGTGCTGACGACGAAACATCACGAGGGTTTCGCACTCTGGCCCTCCGCGGTGCGCCACCCGGTGAAGGGCGAGTATCACTCCCGTCGCGACCTGGTCGGTGATCTGAGCGGTGCGGTCCGCGCCAAGAGGATGCGCATGGGCCTGTACTACTCGGGAGGCTACGACTGGCCGTACAACGATGCCGTCCTCTCCAAACCTGCCGATGCGGTGCTCGCCGTGCCGCACGGTCGGTCCTACGTGGACTACGTCACTGCGCACTGGCGTGAGCTGATCGACAGGTACCAGCCGTCCGTGCTCTGGAACGACATCTCCTGGCCGAGCGGCGGCAACCTGGCCGAGCTCTTCGCGTACTACTACAACAGTGTGGAAGAAGGCGTCGTCAACGACCGCTGGGTCGAGTCGAACCTGCCCCGCAACGCGTTCACGGACGGCCTCGTGCGCGGTGCGGGCTTTCTTCTGCAGCTGCTGTGGCGGTTCATCCCTGACCGTCGCAAGCGCCTGACGTTCTCCACCCCGAAGCACTGCGACTTCCGCACACCGGAGTACGACGTCCTTCATACGGTCTCGGAGCGTAAGTGGGAGTTGGCTCGCGGCGTGGGCCATTCGTTCGGGGCGAATCGCCACGAGCTGGCCGAGGACATCATCAGTGACACCGAGCTGATCCAGATGTTCTGCGACGTGGTGTCCAAGAACGGCAATCTGCTGATCGGTGTGGGCCCCCGGCCCGACGGCACCATCCCCGAGCTTCAGCAGGCCCCGTTGCGCGGGCTCGGGACGTGGCTCGACTCGAACGGAGAGGCCATTTACGGCAGTCGCCCGTGGGTGATCACGGAGTCCGTCACGACAGAGGGAACACCGTTGCGCTTCACCAAGAGCGGAGAGGGCGTCTACGTGCTCGTGATGGGCATGCCCGCCTCACGCCGGATCACCATGCCGGCGATCGACGGCTCGCGGGTGCGGCGTGTGCGCCTCGTCGGGGCTGAAGAGCTTCTCGAGTTCTCCCTCGACAACCGTGAGCTCACGGTGACCCTGCCCGAACGGCTTCCCCTGAAGGCAGTCACGGCGCTGGACCTCGGCACCGAGGTGAGGGCACGATTGGGTCGAAGCCGATAGCTCACATGGCGCGCATCGGAGAATCCGGCGGGGACCATTGGCCCTAGTAGGCCGACCCCCGCGCCTGCATGATCGACACATGGACGACGGTCGTCTGCACTGCAGTTCGCCGACAACAGATCCGGCGCGATCCCGCACAGGGAAGGGCCGTTTCGTTGTGGGAGGGGGAAATCCAACCCCAGGCGGCCGCTCGTCCATTTTCGCAACCCGCCACCCCGTTGGCCTCCGGGGTCTCTCCTCGGAGCGCCGCGCAGCACCGGGTGGCCCCCACTAGCGACCACGTGGATCCGGTGTGATCCTCGCCACGGGGAGCAACTGGACAGCAGTCGGTCAGCAGCCGACCACGTGCACGGGGTACGTTCGACGCCTCTTGGCGAACCGGGGGAGGACGAATGCTTCTTGATCTGTTCGTGATCGGGTTGGTTGTGACCCTGGAGCCGATCCCACTCACTGCGATGATCCTGCTGCTGGCGGCGGAACGGGGATTGATGAAGGGCCTGGGGTTCACCCTCGGGTGGCTCCTCACGCTGGTGGCGATCGTCGCGCTGACCGTGCTGGTGACCGGGGGCAAGCCGCTGATCCCCCAGAGCGCGCCGTCGACGGGCGCGCTGGCGCTCAAACTCGCTATCGGGGTCGGCCTGCTCTTCGTCGCCTACCGCCGCAATCGCCGGCCGGCATCGACGGCACCCAAGAAGCAGCCCAGATGGATGTCCGGCATCGACCGGATCAACCCGCTCGCGGCGGCAGGGCTCGGTTTCCTGCTGCAGCCGTGGGTCCTGGTGGCAGCAGGGGTGGCCACCATCACGCAGGCGAATCTCTCCAACGGTGCGGAGTATTTCGGTGTCTTCGCGTTCTGCCTCTGGTGCACGGCGAGTTACCTCGTACTGGAGATCTATGCCGCGGTGCGACCCGAGGCGGTGAGGACCAGGCTCAACGCACTGCTCCAATGGATCAACACGCACACGGACCAGGCGATCGTGTTCCTTTCCCTCGGGCTCGGGTTGTACCTGATGGCCAAGAGCATCTATGGCCTGGTCAGCGGAGGCTGAACGCGGTCAGGATCCCGCCGGCATGCCGTGCTCGGGAGTCTGGCGACCCTAGGCTTGTCCCCGGCCCGGTCTCCGGGAACCACGCTGTGACGTCAATCCATCCATAGGGGGTATTCCGATGTTCGCCTACACATGGCCGCTGCTGAGCCTGTTCTGGACGTTCCTGATGTTCGCGGGGGTCTTTCTGCTGCTCTTCTTCATCATCTGGTGCTTCGTCGACAATTTCCGTCGGCGCGACCACCACGGGTTGGCCAAGGCGGGATGGACGATCCTCATCCTGGTCATCCCCTTCTTCGGCGCGCTGATCTACATCATCGCCCGACCGGCCGACGCCCAGCTCACGACCTGAATCGAGTGAGCCGCCGTTCGTGGAGCGATGGCGGCTTCACCGTGGTGCAGCCGGCGGGGAGGGTCACACCCGGCGACGTACCGCAGCGCGTACTGAGCTGATCGCCTGCGTGTCCGAGGTCGTCAACCGCGACGTTCCAGCACCAGGCGCCCCCCGTCGCCGAGCACCACACCTTCGATCCCGAAACGTGCGGCGAGGAGCTCAGGCACATCGTGGAGCGGGATCTCGGTCACCGTCGAATCCCCCAGCACCGGTCGCTCAATCAGGACGGCCTGCTCATTGACGAAGAGCGTCAGGCAGCGCTCGGGGCTGCGCAGTCCCGCCATGACGCCCGTCACGAAGGGCGAATCGGGATGGGTGGCGGTGAACCAGTTGTTGACCTCGATGTCGACCTGCTCCGCCGGCTCGGGGATGAACCCGTACATGTCGCTCCAGTCGCCGTCCTGGAACACCTGGAGGACGAGTTCGGGCCCGTCGGCGACGACCCGGTAGCGCCAGCCCGACTGGTCGGACTCGGCCCCCGTCTCGAAGGGGACGGGGTCGAGCAGGCCACCGCCGCCGAACCCGACATCGGCCAGCCAGATGGCGCCGTCCCGGTCCGTCACCCGGAGGAGGAGGTGGTTCAGGGGCCGGGGCGAGCCCTCCGGTCCGAGGCGGACCCGGGCCAGCAGTGGCCTGACCTCCATGCCGCCGAGCGACTCGAGAGCCGAGGCGAGGAGGAGGTTGTGCTCGAAGCAGTAGCCGCCTCGACCCCGCCCCACGATCTTGGACTCGAGGTCCGCGGGGTCGAGCGAGACGGGCGTGCCCGAGAACGAGTCGAAATTCTCGAAGGGGATCGTCGTGGCATGCGCGCGGTGGATCTCCGACAGGCCCGCGTCGGCCCGGCCGGCCAGACCGATGCGCGTCAGGTAGGCCTCGACGGATGCGAGCTGAGGCATCGCGAGGAGAGGATAATCGCCTGCCGGCCGCCCGCACCAGGAAGAACGAACGTTCGGTGGCGCGACGGGCAACTCACATTTTCGCTCCGGCGAGTCGATCAGTATGGTTACGCCCGTCCAGGGGAACGCGCAGGAGCCGGAGATGCAGAATCACCACCCGATCATCACCCAAGGCCCGGACCGGACGTGGTTGGTCGAATGTGCGCAGTGCCGCAACGACGTGACGTCGGCGGTGCCGATCGGCATCGGGATGCCGCTGCAGGACCGGGAGACCGCGGAACGGCTGCGCGACAACCACGCGGCCCGGCCCGTGCGGGCCGCGGCCTCCTGAGGACCAATCCCGTCACGACGGGTACGGGCTCGCAGCTGTGACGCCCGCAACAGGTCAATCGGGGTCGGCCGGAGGGGCGATCAGTGACGCCGGCGTCGTCACCAAGCAGAGTCCCCGCTCGGTGGCCGACACCGTGGCCCGGCTCTTGGATCTGCTCGGGTCGAAGGGCGTGAAGGTCTTCGTGGTGATCGACCAGCGTGCCGAGGCACTGGCGGTGGGTCTCGACCTGCGGGAGACCACCCTCGTCGTCTTCGGGAACCCGGCGGCGGGGACCGGAGTCATGGAGGCCGCGCCCCTGGCCGCCCTCGACCTCCCCCTGAAGGTCCTCGTGTGGTCCTCCGGGAACGGCGTCACGCAGGTCAGCTACGCCGACCCGGCCGTCATGGGGTCCCGTTACGGACTCCGTGCCGACCAGATGGCCGGCCTCGACGTGATCCATGGACTGACCGACGCGCTCGTCGCGGGGTAGGCACCTCGTGCGCGGATACCCATGGGGGTATACGATGGACACCGCGGCGCGGTGGCGTCGAGCGAGGAGGGTCATGGAGATTCCCGAAGAGGTCGTTGAGGACGTCCGGAAGCGCCTCCATCGCGTGGCGGGCCAGATCGAGGGAGTCGAGCGCATGCTCAACGACGGCCGGGAATGCCGAGACGTCGTGACACAGATTTCCGCGGCGACCAAGGCGCTCGAACAGGCGGGATTCAGACTCGTGGCCGCCGGCCTCACGTACTGCCTTGCCCATCCCGATGAGGCCGAGATGGACGGGTACCCGCTCGACGAGGTCCAGCGGATGTTCATGAAGTTGGCGTGACGGTGCGCGGCCGCCGGATCGTGATCGTGGGTGGGGTGGCCGGAGGGATGTCCGCCGCCACCAGGCTTCGCCGCCTGGACGAGGAGGCGTCGATCGTCGTGCTCGAGCGCTCGGGGCACGTGTCGTACGCCAACTGCGGCCTGCCGTACTTCGTCGGTGGCGTGATCGAGGACGAGGAGGACCTCCTGCTGCAGACGCCGGAGCGGCTCTTCGACCGGTTCCGGCTCGACGTCCGGGTTGGAACAGAGGTCGTCGCTATCGACCCGGGAAACCACAGCGTCACCGTGCACGCCGCCGGGGACGGCGCAACTGAGCTCCCGTATGACGCGCTGATCCTCAGCCCGGGCGCGGCGCCGGTCAGGCCCGCGCTGCCCGGGTTCGACCGGGTGCGTGTCCTGCGCACCGTCGAGGATGCCGAGGTGCTGGCCGGCCAGGCCCAGGGCCAACCGCAGAGCGCCGTCGTCATCGGTGCCGGGTTCGTCGGGCTCGAAACGGCCGAGAACCTGGCGCAGCTGGGAATCGAGACCACCGTCGTCGAGGCGGCAGAACAGGTCCTGACCCCGCTCGACCCTGAGCTCGCGGTGCTCGTTGCGTCCGAGATGGTGGCCCATGGTGTCGCGGTCGACACGGGAGTGAGTGTCGCCGAGGTGACAGAAGCCGGCGTCGTGCTGGCGGATGGCAGGGCTGTCCCGGGCGACCTGGTGGTTGCAGCCATCGGCGTCCGGCCCGACGTGCGGCTGGCCGAGATGGCCGGACTCGCGCTCGGGCCGCACGGGGGCATCGCCGTCGACGACGACGGCCGCACCAGTGCCGCGGACGTCTACGCCGTCGGCGACGCGGTCGAAAAGGCGGACTCTGTCGGCGGCGGCTTCTCCCTGATCGCCCTGGCCAACATTGCGAACCGTCAGGGTCGCCGGGTCGCCGACACCATCTGCGGTCTGACCGTCCGCCCGGCCCCCTCGCAGGGCACCGCCATCGTCAAGGTGTTCGGCCTGACGGCGGCCATGACCGGGTGGAACGAGCGGCGGCTCCGGGCGGCGCAGCGGCGGTACCGGGTCATCCACTCGCACCCCATGAGCCATGCCGGCTACTACCCGGGGGCAGAGCCGATGTCGCTCAAGCTGCTCTTCGATCCCGACGACGGGGTCATCCTCGGTGCGCAGGCGGTCGGCGGCTCGGGAGTCGACAAGCGGATCGACGTGCTCGCCACCGCACTGGCGGCGGGTCTGCGCGCGGACGCGTTGGCCGACCTCGAGCTGGCCTACGCGCCGCCGTTCTCCTCGGCCAAGGATCCGGTCAACATGCTCGGCTACATGGCGGAGAACCTGATGTCGGGCGAGTGCGATGTGGTCGAGGCATGCGAAGTGTCCGGACTGGTGGACCGCGGGTGGACGCTCCTCGACGTCCGCACAGAAGACGAGCACCAGCGTGGCGCCATCCCCTGCAGTGTGAACGCGCCCCTCGACACGCTGCGCGAGCATCTCGCGACGTTGGGCCCTGGCCCCTTTGTCGTCTACTGCGAGGTCGGCCAGCGCGGCCACACGGCGACCATGCTGCTGCACGAGCTCGGGTTGCAGGCCCGGAACCTCGACGGTGGCTACCGGACCTGGCGCTGCGCCGACGCCGCCGCCGCGGGTGACCCGCGTCGGCTCTGCCGGCCCGTTGGTACGACGTGACCTCGGTCTGCTACGACGCGGTGTCCGGCGCCGCCACCGACGACGGGTTGCCGATCAGCTTGGCGGAGAACTTGACGGCCTTCACCGCGCTGGTCGCGGCCGTCTGCAGGGTGGCCCCGATGACGATCAGGATCACGCCCAGCCAGAAGAGGTAGTGCCAGCCCAGCATCAGGATGCCGAAGCGGCCCAGAAGGTAGGGCGGGGAGCAGACGACCGCACCGACCGCGCCGCCCACGGCCGTGGCGGCGAGCTTGTCCCGGGTGTTCTTGGACTTCTGAATCCCGACGATCCGGGCCGGCACGGCCAGGTAGCAGAGCATCATGATGCCGACGACGATGCTCTGGCTGATGGCGAAGGGCCAGTGGCCCCAGCGGGTCGCGATCAGGGCCGAGAAGGAAAGGGCGAGGCCGATGGCACCGCCCCAGGCCAGGATCACCCGGAGGTGGCGGTTCGCCTGGCCGAAGGCGGGCCGGATCTCCGGATTTCCCGGCTTGGCGATCGCAAAGGCGAAGACGCCGTTCAGATAGAAGCTTGCCGCCGTGACGGCAGTCACCGCCAGTACGGCCGGGATGAGGATCGGGCCGCGTAGGACGTGGAACTGCTTGCCGTGGAGTACGTGGATCTTGATGTCGAGCATTGCGGCCCAGATCCACATGGCAGGCACGATCTGCACCAGGGTGAGGCGCCAGTTGGTGATGAGGAGCTTCAGACCCTGGAAGAGCATGAGGAAGGCGCCCACGATCATGGCCAGGGGGGCCAGCCATCGACGTGACCTGCTGAGCTGGAGCACGGCCTTCTCGACAGCGGCGTCGTCGCTGTGGTCGATGGCATCGACGAGACGGCCGATCCCCGCCACGACCCCCAGGCGCCGCCCTTGGGCATTCCCGGGAACGGGTTCCGGACCGGCCGGCGTGACGGTGCCGGCTCCGCTCGGGTCCTCGAAGTCCACCGTCACTGGTCGTTCCTCACCCTCGTCGGCCTTGGGGCTCGACTCCGTCATTGTGATCCTGGCCGGGGAGCCGAGACAGGGCCGAAGGTCGTCCGTCGCCGTCGGGTGTGCCGGCCTCCGATCCTCCGCCGTCCCCCTCAATCCGTCTGCTCCGACCGCGCCTAGCCTCGCACACGGCAGAACGGCGCCGTGGCGCGTCCGGGGAGGTGGCCGACGATGGAAGGCAAGAAGGTCCGACTGGCGGACAGCCCGGTGCCCAGCGCCCTCCCACATTTGAGTGAGGAAGCGAGCAAGGCAGTGGGAAAGGCGGCCCGGGGCAAGGCGCCCAGGGAGAGCCAATCAGTGTTCGAGCCGGCCCCCGACCGACCCGACCCGATCACGCTGCTCGAGGAGCAGGCCGCGACGCGGGTTCCCGAGCTCGTCCCCATCCGCTACGGCCGCATGCTGGTCTCGCCCTTCACCTTCTTCCGGGGGGCCGCTCTGGTCATGGCCTCCGACCTCTCGACGACGCCGAGCTCCGGTCTGACGGCACAGCTCTGCGGCGATGCCCACCTGTCCAACTTCGGGGTCTTCGGCTCTCCGGAACGCCAGCTGGTCTTCGACTGCAACGACTTCGACGAGACGCACCCGGGCCCATGGGAGTGGGATCTCAAGCGGCTGGCGGCGAGCGTGGTCGTCGCCTCCCGCAATCTCGGCTTTCCCGACAGCGTGCGGACCGAGGCGGTGGTCGGCCTGGGCCGCGTCTACCGGGAGGCCATGCGGCGGATGGCAGCCATGACCAATCTCGAGGTCTGGTACAACCGGGTCGAGATCGAGAGCATGGTGGAGCTGTTCGAACAGCATGCCGCGACCACGGGCTCCAAGATCCAGGCGCGCATTGCGGCCACCGCGACCAAGCTGACCACGAAGGCCCACACGAAAGACTCCATCAAAGCGCTCGACAAGCTGACCGCGGTGGTGGACGGGCGGCGGCGGATCGTCAACGACCCGCCGCTCATCGTGCCCGTCGAGGACCTCTTCCCGCAGGTGCAGAGCGACGCGATGGTGGAGATCTTCCACGAGGTGATCCTGCGCTACCGGCAGAGCCTGCCCACGGACCGGCGGCACCTGCTCGAGAAGTACCAATTCAGCCAGCTGGCCCGCAAAGTGGTCGGCGTGGGCAGCGTGGGTACGCGGGCCTGGATCGCGCTCCTGCACGGTCCTCGTCACGACGACGTCCTGTTCCTGCAGGCCAAGGAGGCGGAGGCGTCGGTCCTGGAGCGCTTCACGAAGAAGAGCGCCTATGCCAACCATGGGGCCCGGGTCGTGGCCGGGCAGCGGCTCATGCAGGCGAGCAGCGACATCTTGCTGGGCTGGCAGCGCACCGACGGCATCGACGGAGTGACCCGGGACTACTACATCCGCCAGCTGCAGGACTGGAAGGGGTCGGTCGATACGGAGAACGCCATTCCAGCCGGGATGAAGGTCTACGGCGAGCTGTGCGCCCACACGCTCGCCCGCGCCCACGCCCGCTCGGGGGACCGGATCGCCATGGCCTCCTACCTGGGCAACGGCACCGCCTTCGAGAAGGCGCTGGCCCGTTTCGCAGAGTCCTACGCCGACCAGAACGAGCGCGACTACGAGGCGTTCGTCGCAGCCTGTAGGACTGGCCGGCTCCGCGCCGAAGAAGGGGTCTGACGTGCGTGTGTCGGGGATCGGTCGTCGAAGCGCTCAGTTGCAGCCGGAAAACGGCAGCCCACTCGTGGCTTTTGACTCGAAACGGCCGTGATGGGATCCTGAACAGGCAATCCGACACCTGGCCGCGGGCCGGGGGGGCTCATCTCGACGACGCAAGGGGCACCGATGCTTTTCGCCACGTACCAATACCCGATCCTCGACTTCTTCCTGACGATGCTGTACTTCTTCCTCTTCATCATCTGGATCTGGCTGCTGATCATGGTGTTCGTCGACATCTTCCGCAGCCATGACATGGGTGGCTGGGCCAAGGCGCTGTGGGCGATCTTCGTCATCATCCTCCCGTTCCTGGGTGTCTTCGTCTACCTGATCGCACGGGGCGGCAAGATGCACGAGCGGGCGGCGCAGCAGGCAGCGGAGCAGCAGAAGGCGTTCGACGCCTACGTCAAGCAGGCGGCCGGTACCAGCGGGGACACCACGGCCGACCAACTTTCCAAGCTGGCGGACCTCAAGAACCAGGGCGTGATCACGGACGCCGAGTTCGAGGCGCAGAAGTCGAAGATCCTCGCGGCCAGCTGAACCGACCCAGGCCTTACGATCGACCTACAGCACAGACGACAGAGGAGACACGATGACGCTCGGCCCAGTCAGCTACACGGTGATCGCCTTCCCCGGCAACCAGTTCAACGGGAACATCATCCCGGAGATCGAGAAGCTGGTCACCGGCGAGGTGGTTCGCATCCTCGACCTGGTGTTCGTCGGCAAGGACGAGCAGGGTGACACCATCAGCCTCGAGTTCGACCAGATGGACGAGCTGGCGGCCTTCGGCGACATCGACGGAGAGGTCGGGGGCCTGGTGAACACCGAGGACCTCGACCACGTGGCCGCCAACCTGCCGGCGGGCAACTCCGCCCTGGTCATCCTGTGGGAGGACCTGTGGGCCAGGCCCCTCGCCGATGCGCTGCGTGGATCGGGCGGGGTGCTCATCGACAGTGCTCGCATCCCGGCCGACCTCATTGAGGCCGCGATGGACGAGCTGGCGCAGGCCCTGGCGAGCTGAGAACCGAGAGACCGAACAGAGAAGGAGGACAACCATGCCGATGATGCGACGCCGCCCGGTACTGCGGACGGTCGGGAGGACGGCTGTGATCGCCGGGACCGCGACTGTCGTGGCCGGTGGTGTGAACCGACACCAGCAGCAGAAGTACGCCCAGCAGGAAGCCGCGGCGCAGCAGGCGGCGCCGGCCCAGGAGGCGGCGCCGGTCGCCGCCGCTCCGGACTCCGACGAGCTGATCAACAAGCTCAAGGAACTTGCCAACCTGAAGGACCAGGGAATCCTGACCGAGCAGGAGTTCAACGACCAGAAGGCGAAGATTCTCGCCGAAATGTCCTGACCCCCGACACATGGGGACGGCCTCGGCCGGTAGATGTGCGAACCGAGCGGCACCCTCCGGGGTGCCGCCGTCGCGTCTGCCTGACGGGGGGCGTGCACGAGAACGCGTTCATGGGTCGTTCAAACGGTGATGCTTGACATGCCTGTTGTTCCCTGCTCCGATGTGCGCGGGACACGTGGCCTTCCGGGTGCGCGGGGGCCATCGAGGACGGGAGGGTCAATGGCCGCGACGATGGAACCATCGGGGGGCTCGGCTGTCATCGACAGCGATACCGCCCAGCTCCACAAGCTCGGCTATGCGCAGGAGCTCCGCAGGAGGATGGGCGGGTTCTCCAACTTCGCGGTGTCGTTCACGATCATCTCGGTGCTCTCGGGGTGCCTCACCCTCTACTACTTCGGCATGACGTACGGCGGCCCCGTCGTGATCGTCTGGGGCTGGATCATCGTCGGTATCTTCACGACGATCGTCGGGCTCGGCATGGCCGAGATCGCGTCGGCCTATCCGACGGCCGGCGGGCTCTACTACTGGTCGGCGAAGCTGGCCGAGAACAACTCGGCCGCCTGGAGCTGGTTCACCGGCTGGTTCAACCTGCTGGGCCAGATCGCCATCACCGCCGGCATCGACTTCGGGTTCGCCACCTTCTTCACCGTCTTCCTGAACCTGACGACGAACTTCCCGGACACCAACGGCTGGATCCTGAGCGTGTACGCCTGCGTGCTCGTGGCCCACGGGCTCCTCAACAGCTTCGGGGTGCGGGTCGTGGCCTTCCTCTCGGACGTGAGCGTCTGGTGGCACATCCTGGGGGTCCTCACGATCGCGGTGGTGCTGTTCTTCGTCCCCAGCCACCACGCCTCGGCGTCCTTCATCTTCACCAAGTTCGAGAACCAGTCGACGCTCGGTGTGCCCTGGTTCGTCTTCATGATCGGGCTGCTGATGGCGCAGTACACCTTTACCGGCTACGACGCCTCGGCCCACATGTCCGAGGAGACCCATAACGCCGACATATCGGCGCCGAGGGGCATCGTCAGCTCCATCATCATCTCGCTGATCGCCGGCTGGATCCTGATCCTGGCCATCACGTCGGTGATCCCGACGGACCCCAAGATCTACGCCGCCACGGCCGCCGACACGGCTGCGCCCGTGGCGATCTGGACGGCCGCCCTCTCCAGGGTGGGGGCGGAGCTCTTGTTGCTGATCGCCGTGGTTGCGCAGTTCTTCTGCGGCATGGCGTCGACGGCGGCGAACTCCCGGATGCTGTTCGCGTTCTCCCGGGACGGCGCCGTACCCGGGCACCACTTCTGGCACCGGATCAACCCCCGCACGCGGACGCCGACCAACGCCATCTGGTTCTGCGTGGTCTTCGCCTTCCTCCTCGCGGTGCCCGTGCTGTGGAGCAGCGTGGCCTACGCCGCGGTGACGTCGATCGCCACCATCGGCCTCTACATCGCCTACGTGCTCCCGACATTGCTGCGGCGCATCAAGGGGAAGAGCTGGGAGGGCGGCCGGTGGTCGCTCGGCAAGTGGAGCCCGCTGGTCGGATGGATCGGCATCATCTGGGTCGCCTTCATCTCGGTCCTGTTCATGCTGCCCGAGGTCTCCTTCAGCACGATCAACCGGGACAACTTCAACTACGCCCCCGTGGCGGTCGGCGTCGTGCTGTTGTTCTCGGGTGGCTACTGGCTGCTCAGCGCCCGCAAGTGGTTCAAGGGCCCGAAGACACAGGGCGACGAGGCGCAGCTCGAGAAGATCGAAGCGGAGTTCGACAACATCGAGCGCGAGCTCGAAGAGGTCGACTGAGCCAACCCCGCCGTCCCGCCCCGCCCCCGGATGGCCGCCCGCAATCGCGGGGGGTTGTCACGCGCCTCATCGGGGTAGGGCAAGGGTGAGGGAGGCTGTGCAATGCACGTGAAGCGGCAGGAGCTCTTGAGTCCAGCGAACAGGCGGGCGCGGCGGGCCCCGCCCACGACCTCGACTCGGCGTTGACCTCCGAAGTAGGGGACCCGCCGCCGGTCTTCGATCCCATGATGCGAGGCCTCCGCAGCATCGGTCCGGGGTCGAACGACGGCGAGGGCGTTCGGGTGGTCGCCCGATAGGCGGTCGCCACCTCCGCCCGGGATCTTCCCAGGCCCTGGTGAACGGCAAATTCCGCGCTGACGCGGCGTGGCGCCGCGGTGCTGACCCGAGCCCTCCCTCAGAGTTTCGGCCGGTAACGTAACCCGGATGTGGCCGAACGACACGGGCGGGGGCGCCACTTCGAACCGCTCTGTTCTGCACTCCGTTGCGCGTGACTGAGCAGCCCGGGCCGGACGTCGTGGGCGTGGAGGATCCCCCTCCGCCTGAGCCTGAGCCTGAGCCTGAGCCCGCGCCAGCGGCCGCGCCCTCGACCCGCGGGAGCTGGTGGTGGGTGCCGGGCGCCATCACGGTGATCACCATCGCCACCGTCATCGTGGTGACGCTCTCGCAGCTCCACCCGAGCATGCTGCTCACGGACACGACGACAACGGGGGGCGACACGGGCGCGCACATCGCAATGCCCAAGTACCTCGAGACGCTGCTGAGCCACGGCCATCTCACGGGCTGGGATCCGGGCTGGTACGACGGTTTCCCCCTCTACACCTTCTACTTCACCATTCCGGACCTGTTCATCGCCATCGGCGGGTGGGTCATCCCCTACGACGTCGCCTTCAAGCTGGGCACGATCCTCGGATCGGTGCTGCTCCCGGTCTGTGCCTGGGCATGCGGTCGTTTCTTCCGGTTGCGCCCCCCGATCCCCACGATTCTGGCGGCTGCCACGCTGCCGTTCCTCTTTGACTACACGTTCACCATTTACGGTGGCAACCTCTTCTCGACGCTCGCCGGCGAGTACGCCTTCTCGTTCAGCCTGTCTCTGGCCGTGCTCTTCCTCGGCCTCTTCGCCTGTTCGGTACGGGAGGGCCGGTACCGCGGGTGGGCGGCCGTCGTGCTCGCCGTCTGCGTGCTGTCGCACATCGTGCCCGCCCTGTACGCGTTGGGGGGCGCCGTCATCCTGACGGTCCTCGAGCTGCTCCCGGCCCGGTGGGGGATCGCCGACTCCCAGCTCCTGGTCCGGCACGGTCATCGAGCGCTGGAGCAGGTCCCGCGGGCACGCACGTTGTGGTGGGCGGGCTCCACCGTGGGCATCGGGTTGCTGCTCTCGGGATGGTGGCTGGTCCCCTTCGGGCTGGAGCACGCCTATTCGACGTCGATGGGCTACACCAACGTGGAAGGTTGGGCCCAGTATTTCCGCGAGGCCGACACCTGGGCGCTCGTCGTGGCCGGCATCGGAGCCGTGTCGGCGTTCCTGATCCGTAGCCGGTTCGGCATCACCGTGACGGTGCTGGGCATCGTCTCGGCGCTCGCCACCGCGCTCGATCCACAAGGGAGCCTGTACAACGTCCGCCTTCTCCCGCTGTGGTTCATCTCCGTGTACCTGATGGCAGCCTGGACCTTCGGCACGGCGTGCATCGTCGTCGCCCAGGCGTGGCGCCGGATGAGGTCCGAGCGCTGGGCGGCCCAGGCCGAGACGCCGCCATGGGTCGAGGGGCCACCGCTCCCGCGGTCGGGGGAGGAGCAGCCGACGCCCGGTGAGGCCGCTGCCGACCCGGGCTACCTCTTCACGCCTCGGCGCCCACCCGCACCGCGTTGGGCCCCGGCGGCGGTGAGCGGTGCGGTCCTCGGCCTGCTCGGTGTCCTCCTCGTCGTCGTCCCGCCCTTCGTCGTGCAGCCGTCATCGTTGGTGCACACGGGGCCCAATGAGGTCACGAACTGGTCGGCCTTCAACTACGAGGGCTACGAGGGGCAGGCGTCGTACCCGGAGTACCGGTCCATCATGCAGACCATGGAGGCGGTCAGCAGGCGCTACGGGTGCGGCCGCGCGATGTGGGAGTACAGCGCCAGCGAGAACCGGTTCGGCACGCCCGAAGCGCTCATGCTGTTGCCGTACTGGACGAACGGGTGCATCGACTCCATGGAGGGACTGCTGTTCGAGTCCTCGGCCACGACGCCCTACCACTTCCTCGATCAGGCCGAGCTCTCCGAGTCCCCGTCCGATCCGGAGGTGGGGCTTCCGTACGGCCCGCTCGACGTGACGCGTGGCGTCCAGCACCTCCAACTGCTCGGGGTCAAGTACTTCATGGCCGAGACCACAGTGGTGGAGCAGGAGGCCGACGTGGACCCGGACCTCAAGCTCGTCGCCACCACCGGGCCGTGGACGTACGACTACGACGGAGCCGAGGCCCACACGACGTGGGACATCTACGTCGTGAAGGACTCCGCGCTGGTCACGCCGTTGCGCAACGACCCCGTTGTCCTCTCCGGGGTGAAGCCATCGCCCTCCAGCTGGCTGGACCCGTCGGTGGCCTGGTACGACGACCCGGCGCGGTGGGACGTCGAGCTCGCGCAGAGTGGTCCGCCGTCGTGGCCCCGCACCTCGGTGAGCGACATCCGCCCGACCGTCGAGCACGTCGCGACGACCAGCGTGACGGCGGTGTCCCAGACCGACTCGTCCATCAGCTTCCACGTGTCGCGGGTGGGCACGCCGGTGCTGGTCAAGGTCTCCTATTTCCCCAACTGGAGCGCCAGCGGCGCAGACGGCCCATGGCGTGTCACGCCCAATCTCATGGTCGTGGTGCCGACGAGCCATGACGTCACGCTCACCTACGGGCGCTCCGCGCCGGACGACATCGGACAGTCGGCGACGCTGGTCGGTGTCGTGGCTCTGGTCGTGCTGTTCGTGGTGCCCTCGGTCCGACGGTGGAGGCTCAGAACGAGGGCTTGATCGGGCACCATCGCGCCGTCCAGGACCGCCCGCCCTCGGCCTCGCTTGGAATTGCCGCCCCCGGCCCGGGTGATGAGACAAAAGCAACAAAATCTGTCTAATATGTTCCATAATGACGGCGACGCTGCAGGACGCCACCCCGGGCGCCGGCCTGGACGCGTCCCCGGTCCGCTCCTTCAGCCCGACGGAGGAACGGATCCTCGTCGCCGCTCTGGGCCTGATCGGCCGACGCGGCGTCAAGCGGCTCGGCATGCAGGAGATCGCGGAGTCGGCGGGGGTCTCGCGCGGCACCCTGTACCGCTATTTCCCGAGCAAGGACCAGGTGCTGCTCGGCGCCGCCGCCTATGACGAGCGTCGTTTCAGCACGGGGCTCGACGAGGTCCTGGCGACGACCCGGGCTCCTGAGGACCGGATCGGCGCGTTCATGGCCTACGCCTTCGACTTCATACGGTCCCACCCGTGCCGCCCGCTCTTCGAGTCCGAGCCGGGTTTCGTCATGGGCTACCTGTTGGAGCACCTGCCGTCGCTGCGCGGGGAGCTCGTGCTGCGGCTGGGCGACGCCTTCGACACCGTGCCCGCCGTGGCCGCCGGGGCGCTCGACCGTGAACAGCTCGTGGACGTCGTCGTCCGCCTGTTCGCCGCCAGCTGGATCATCCCCGAGTCAGACGATGCCTCACTCGTCCAGTCCATCAACCGCATCCTTCAGATCGCGCACGAGTAGCAGGGAGTACACATGGAAACCGAAACCACGACGACCGCGGACGAGGGCAACCCGCTCAACGGCATGGATCCCGAAATGGCGGCGCACCCGCAGCCCGTGTTCAAACTGATGCGCGACGACATGCCGGTCATGGAGGTGGAAATGGGCTCCGGTCGTGGCGTGCTGCTGACGCGCAAGGCGGAGATCGACGAGGCACTGCGCCACCCCGAGATCTTCTCCTCCAACATGGATGCCGTGGACCTCAAGAACAAGCGGCCCATGATCCCGCTGCAAATCGACCCTCCGGACCACAAGAAGTTCCGCAAGCTCCTCGACCCCCTCTTCGCCCCGCGCAAGATGGCCCTTCTCGACGACGAGGTCTCGGCGCTCGTCAACCACCTCATCGACGGCTTCATCGACCGTGGTGAGGTGGACTTCGCCAAGGAGTTCTCCATCCCCTTCCCTTCGCAGGTGTTCCTGACCCTCCTGGGCCTTCCCCTCGACGAGCTCGACCGGTTCCTCGTCATGAAGGACGGGATCATCCGCCCCGACCACGTGACCGGGAAGCCGTACGGGTCCCAGGCGGTGCACGACTACCAGCAGAAGGTCGCTGACTCCGTCTACGACTACTTCGAGGAGGTCCTCGACCAGCGCGAGGTGGAGCGGCGCAGTGACCTGCTCTCGCACTTCCTCGATGCGGAGGTCGAAGGTGACCGTCTGAGCCGCGAGGACATCCTCGACATCTGCTTCCTGTTCCTGATCGCCGGGCTCGACACCGTCACGGCCACACTCGACTGCATGTTCTCCTTCCTGGCCCAGCACCCCGAACACCGCCGCCAGATCGTCGAGAGCCCGGAGGTGATCCCCAATGCGATCGAAGAGCTCCTGCGCTGGGAGACACCGGTCATGGGCGTCGCCAGGGTGGCAGTGGAGGAGACCGAGCTCGGCGGGTGCCCCGTGCATGCGGGGGACGCTGTCATGATCATGCTCGGGTCGGCGAACACCGACGAGACCGAATTCCCCGACGCCAACCAGGTGAGCTTCAATCGGGAGGTCAATCGCCACATCGCCTTCGGTGGCGGCATCCACCGCTGCCTGGGATCGAACCTGGCCCGGCTCGAGCTGCGGGTCGCGCTGCGGGAATGGCACAAGCGGATACCCGAGTACGAGGTGGAGCCTGGCCACACCCTCGTCTACACGCCCTCCATCCGCTCCATCGAGCACTTCCCGATGCGCTTCACGGCATCGGCGTAACCACCTCGGAGCTGCGCCGCCCCCCGTCACCGACGTGCTCGGTCCAGCGGCCATGGTGCCAGTAGCGCTGCTCGTGGCGTCCCGAGGGATCGGGGTACCAGCCTGAAGGAGCGGCATCGCCGGCACCTTCGGACGCGGCGGGCGAGCGTTGGTGCCGCAGCCGGGCCACCCGGCTCAGCTCGGACAGCTCATCGACGAGCCGGTCCGCCTCTGCCACCTCCCGGTCCCTGAACTCGGCCCGCGCCCGCTTCCCGGCCACGTCGACGTGGACGGTGGCCAGCCCGAGTGGTCGCTGCAGCGGGCCCTGGACGAGCCGGACGCTCTGTGACTTCTCGAGTGGGACCCAGGTCGTCGCCCGGTTGATCCTTCCCGTCACGCACACTGCGTGGGCGCCGTCGTAGCCGGCGGAGAGGAAGTGGAAGCTCAGCGGTGCCTTGAGCTTGGCCCGCCGCGGTGGTGGCGTCCGTTCCGGATCGGGAGCACCCAGGAGGCGGGCCAGCAGGTGCCAGGAGTCCTGTTGCGAGCCGACGGGGAGCAGCGCCTTGCGCACGACGGCGGTGCCCTCACCGCGTTGGTTGCGTGCCGTCGCCCCGGCGATGTCCACCTCGAGGCGGCACCACCCGAAGGGCCGCCAGAGGAGGGGCTCCACCTGGCGCACGGCCTGGATCCTTCCGTAGGGGACGGTCTCGGAGATCGTCTGCAGCAGCCCGCGCCGTATGCGGACCCCCTCGGGCCCCTCCACCGCGATGAAGGCGTACTGGCCCGAGAGCCTCCGCCAGATCACGCCGGCGAAGCTCAGGAGGTAGACGGCCAGGAAGCCGGCCACGGCTGCCGCCGTCCTGGGCTCGAACTCGTCGAGCACGGCCAGGGTGGCGATGGTGCCGATCAAGATGATGCTCACGAGCGAGAGCAGGACCGAGCCGAGCAGGCGACCCGTCGTCACCATGGCCATGGGGAGGCCGGTGTTGCTCGACACCGCCACGTCGGGGTCGTGGTGGCCGGCCAGCAGCGCCAGCCGGAGCTCGGCTGCCTGCGCCTCGGCCAGGTAGGCGAGCTTGCCGTCGGTCGATCCCGATCCGGCCACACGGATGCGCAGCTCCGACACGCCGAGGATGCGGGCGAGCAGGGGGCGGACGATGTCGACCGCCTGGATGCGGGCCAGTGGGAGCCGGCGCGAGTCCTTCCTGATGAGGCCGGTCTCTATCCGCAGCGTGTCCCCCTCGAAGCGCCAGCGGGTGACCATCCAGTGCACGTAGCCGTACACGGCGGAGGCCAGTGTGAGCACGACCAGGTAGTCGGTCTCGGCGCGCCCGTTCTCCGCCTTCGAGTGGACGGTGGAGACGAGGAACAGCAGGACCAGGGCCGGCACGAGTCGCCCCACGCGCGCCACCGGCGAGAGCGGATGGAGGCGTTGCCACCCTTCGTCGGAAGCCTCTGCGTCTGGGTGCCCGGTCGTCACATGCCCGCCGCCATCGACTCGCCCAGCTCGGTCAGCCGGTCCCGAAGCCGCGCCGCCTCGGCGACCTCGAGGCCGGGGATGCGGGCGTCGCTGGCCGCGGCCGCCGTGTGCAGCTTGACCGTCGACAGGTGGAAGAGCCGCTCAATGGGGCCCGCGGTCACCTCGACGAACTGCATCCTGCCGTAGGGCACCACGGACAGCCGCTGCACCATGACGCCGCGGGCCACGAGGAGATCCTCGTGTCGTTCCTGGTAGCGCCAGGCCCGGTAACGGCGACGGACGAACCACGAGAACGCGGCGCCGAGCACCAGCACGACGACGACGCTGACGAGTCCGGCCGTCGACCCCTCGGCGGCGAGGAAGACGAGGCCGAAGAACGCGGCCAGCAGCGCGGTCATCGTACCCACCTCGGCGCGCCGCATCCGCCACAGCCCCGGCGAGGGGCGGAGCCAGGCCGGTTCCTCCGACACGGTCATGATGAAACGTTACGGGGACCGGCACCGGCGTAGGGTGGCAATTGTGCCTGAGTTGCGCGGCTCTCGGACGAGGCGGTTGGCCATGGCCCTCGAGCCCGTCGCCGGCCAGGTGTACTTCTCCCCCGAATGCCACGCTGCCTATGCCGAGCTCGGGTTCTCGCCCAGCCCGGGCAGCACCGCGGGCGGCGTGCGGCTGCCGGACGGCCCGGCCTACTTCACGAGCCGCGGCTCGGTGATGGGGCAGGTCCCCGGCCAGGTCGTCGCGGCCGCTTTCGCGGTGTTCAATCCCGACGCCGTCGTGCCGTCGGTCGAGCTCGGGTGGTCCAAGGTGGATGCGCCCGCCATCTGCGCCGCTCGGACCAGGGGAGCGGTGGACCAGCTGGTGCGCGTCCTCGGTGCCGAGCCCGAGGGACTGCGGCGCGCGACGGAGTTGCTGGCCGACGCGGCGGCGCCCCTGCGGCCCGAGGGCAAGCCCCTCTTCGCCGGCCTCCTCAGCCTCGGCCTGCCGGGCGACCCGATGGGCGACCTGTGGCGCCTGGCCGACATGCTGCGCGAGTACCGGGGCGACGCGCACACCGCGGCCTGGACGTCGGCCGGCCTCGACGCCACGGAGATCGGTCTGCTGACCGAGCTCTACTGGGGTCTCCCCTTGCGCAGCTACATCCGTACGCGCGCCTGGTCCGACGCGCAGCTCGACGAGGCCGAGGCCCGTCTCGAGGCGAGGGGACTGGTCGCCGGGGGAGGGCTCACCGGCGCCGGGCGCGTGCTGCGGGAGTCGGTCGAGGTGGCCACCGACGCCCAGTGCGAGGTGATGGTCGACTCGCTCGGCCGTCGTTTCGACGACCTCATGGAGATGCTGATCCCATGGGGTCGGGCCGTGAGCGAGGCCGGCGGCTACCCGAGTCAGGGCCCGCACGACCTGGCACCGCTGCGCTGATCCCTAGTAGAGGGGCGACCAGGCCGCGCTCCGAAGGAGTCGGCTCTCCCACTGGTCGCGCACGCTGAGGGCATCGTGCATCCACGTGCCGGGCGCGGAGGCGGACGGCGGCAGGTCGTTCCCCAGCATCCAGAGCAGCGCCTTGTGGTTGACCACCCGTTGCCACAGGATCACCTCGGTGGTGCGGTGGGTGCCGTACGCGGGTTGGAAGGCAGCCTCGAGCTCGATGATGCCGGTGCCCTCCCGCTTCTGGGAGCCCAGCGTGCCTTCCGCATACAGGGTGCCCGCCTTGTCGAGATAGGCCTGCAGCCCACCGGGAAAGGGCCAGGCGGTGTCCTCCATGAAGAGGCTGTTCTCGTGCGTGGCCCCGTCGGTCGGGACACCGGCCAGGTCGATGTCCTGCAGCGGCGACCACGGCACCGGGGTCACGATCTTGGCCTCGTGGGCGTGGCGTATCGCGTCGACCTCGGCCGACCAGGCGGCCAGGTCTCCGACGCGCACTCGCTCGGACAGCTCGCCCCAGGCGGCGGCGTCACGGCAGCCGGTGACAGTGACGATGGTGTAGGCGGGCCCGCTCCCGTGCGCCACACGGAGGAACCAGAGCAGGCGGCTGCCGTCGCTCTGCGCCAGGGCGGGGATCAGCTGATCGCGGTACGCCTCGTCGAACTCGTCCTCTCGGGCGCCGGCGACGCGGTGGACTTCGTGGAGCAACAGCATGGTGGGACCCCCCTGTGGTCGGTGTGTCGGTCGGTTCGGTGTGATGGGCGTCGGTCGGGTGCAGGTTCCTCTGTGGTACGCCTCAGCGTGTGGTGCAGATCCCGCCGTCGACGGGGATGATGGCGCCGGTCAGGTAGGCCCCCGCCCGCGACGCCAGGTAGATGGCGGCGCCGGCCATGTCGTCGGGCCGCCCGATGCGCTTGAGCGGCGCACCCGCCTCGATCTGGTCGCGGAAGGCATCGAGCGTCGCCGCCATCATCTTGGACTCGAAGGGGCCGGGAGCGATCGCGTTCACGGTGATGGTCGGGGCGAGTCGCTTGGCGAGGTGGCGGGTCATCTGGTGCACCGCCGCCTTGGACGCGGAATACGAATACGTCTCGAGCGCAGGCACGCTGATGCCGTCAATGGAACCGATGTTGACGACACGGGCGGGCTCCTCCTGGGTCCCGGCCTTCTCCAGGAGGGGGACCAGGAACCTGGTCAGGTGGAAGACACCCTTGACGTTGAGGGCGAGGACCCGTTCGAACGCGGCCTCGTCGAAGTCGGCCAGGGGAGCGCCCCAGGTGGCCCCGGCGTTGTTGACCAGGATGTCGAGCTTGTCGACGCGTGACGCCATCTCGTCGGCCAGGCGGCGGCACTCCGGCTCCGACGACAGGTCTGCCGGGACCGCGAAGCAGGATCCCTTCTGCGAGAGCTCGGCGGCGACCTGCTCGCACACCTCCACCTTGCGCGACGAGATGTACACCGTCACGCCGGCGTCGACGTAGCCCTCGGCGATCATCCGCCCGATGCCACGGCTGCCGCCGGTGACGAGCGCCGTCTTGCCTGCGATGTCGAAGAGGTCTGACGCCGTCATCGGCCCATTGTTGCCGTTGCTCTCACGGGACGGCCAGCGCGACTGCGCTGCGCACCATGACGCCGGCCCCGACCCGGAGCGAGGCGTCCTCCACGGAGAAGGTCGGGCTGTGGTGCATGCCGCTCGAGCCGTCCTCCGAGGCGCCCCCGACGAAGAAGTAGCAACCGGGCAGGTGGTTGAGGAATTCACTCACGTCGTCGCTGGGGGACGAGGGCGGCATGCGGAGCACCTGCTCGGCGCCCAGAGCGATGCGGGCCTCGGCCTCCACCAGGTCCACCACCGCCGGATCGTTCACCACGGCCGGGGTGTGCTCGGGTACGTCGAGCGCGATCTGCACCCCCTGGGCGTCCGCGACAGATGCGCAGAGCCCGCGCAGCCGGTCGAAGGCCACGGCGCGCTGGTCCGCTGTGAACGTCCGCAGGGTGCCCGTGACCCTGGCGGAGGTGGGGACGACGTTGACGGCGGTTCCCGCGTTGAGCGTCCCGGCGCTGCACACGCAGTTGGCACCCTCGAACGACAGCCCGTCGGCCACCTCGCTCAGCCCGCTGACCAGCTCGGCAGTGGCCCGGATGACGTCGCCCTGGCCGGTCGGGATGGCACCGTGGCCGCCCGGCCCCGTCAGCGTGATGCGCAGCGAGTGCGCCTCGGACATGCTCACGCCGCTCCGCAGCGCCACCAGGCCGGTGGGGATCTGCGAGGTCACGTGGAACCCCACCAGTCGTGACCCCTCCATCACCGTGAGCGCGCCGCGCTCGACCATCTTCTTGGCCCCGCAGAGCGCCTCCTCCCCCGGCTGGAAGAGGAACACGAAGCGCCCGGGCAGGTCCTCGCGCCGCGAGGCCAGCACGGTGGCGGCGCCGAGGAGGGCGGCGACGTGGACGTCATGGCCGCAGGCGTGCATGACGCCCTCGATCTCGGAGTGGCCCGGGCGCGCCGGGTCCTCCCGGACCGGAAGCGCGTCGATGTCGGCCCGCAGCACGACGCTGCGTCCCGGCCGGCCTCCCTCCATGGCGAAGATCCCGCCCGTCTCGGTGACCCGGACGGCCTCGGGGATCGCGAGCGCAGCCATGTGGTCCCGGATGAGGCCGGTGGTGTGGTGCTCGGCGAAGGCCAGCTCGGGCCGGCGGTGGATCTCGCGCCGGAGGTCCACCATCTCGTCGTAGACAGCGTCGCCGGGCGACTTCCCGAGCAGGTCGCTCATGTCAGCGCCCGAGCAGGTCGCGGGCGATGTGGGTCACCTGGATCTCGTCCGTGCCGGCGTAGATCTGGAACACCTTGGCGTCGCGGGCCAGCTGCTCCACCCGGAACTCCGACATGTACCCGTTGCCGCCGAAGAGCTGCACCGCTTCCATGGCGACCTCGGAAGCCGCCTGGGCCGAGTACAGCTTCATCGCCGATGCCTCGGCCAAGGTGAGGCTCTTGCCCGCCGAGCTCATCTCGATGTGCCGGAAGACGAGGTTCTCGACATTGAGCCGGGCGATCTCCATGCGGGCGAGCTTCAGCTGAATGAGCTGGAACTCGGCGATCGGCCGCTCCCACAGCAGCCGGTCCTTGGCGTACTGCACGGAGAGCTTGAGGCACTCCTCTATGAGGCCGAGCGACATGGCGGCGACACCGGCCCGCTCGGTGACGAAGTTGCCCTTGGCGCTCTCGCGGCCCTCGCTCCCGCCGGGCGACCCCTCGGTCTCCCCGAGCAACCGGTCCCGGCCCGCCCGCACGTCGGAGAGGAACAGCTCGCCGGTCGGCGACGAGTGCAGGCCCATTTTGCGGAAGGGCTTGGACTGCTCGAGCCCGGGCATGCCGCGGTCGAGGATGAACGTGAGGACCGGGCGTTGGCGCAGTGGCGTATCGCTTCCGTCGTCGAGCTTGGCGTAGAACACGATGGTGTCGGCGTAGGGGCCGTTCGTGATGAACGTCTTGTTGCCGCTGATGACGTACTCGTCGCCGTCGCGAAGGGCCGTCGCCTTCATCCCCCCGAGGGCGTCGGAGCCCGAGTCCGGTTCGGTGATGGCCCAGGCGCCGATTTTCTCCAGCGTCAGGAGGTCGAGACCCCAACGCTCCATTTGGGCGGGGGTCCCGCTCTTCATGATGGTGCCCGCCGCCAGCCCGGTGCTGACCCCGAGCGCCGTCACGATGCCGGGGCAGTAGTGGCAGAGCTCAATGATCGGGATGAGCGTCAGTGCGGCGTTGCCGCCGCCCTCGGACCGCTCGGCGGGCAGGTTCCCCGACGTCCTGCGCTCGAGCGCCCGCTTGAAGGAGTCCCGCGCCATGACGTCCAGCCCGAAGGTCCGGTAGAGCTTGCGGATCACCTCGTAGGGCGGGGTGTCGCCGTGCTCGAGCTCCTCGACGTTCGGCTTGACCTCTTCTTCGACGAAGCGCCGCACCGTGTCGCGGATCGCCAGCTGCTCCTCTGACCACTCGTACATGACGTGCCTCCCAGTGACTCGGGTGAGCCCCCCGCCGCACCGACCCTACAGGGCCGTGTCCTCGGTGATCCGCCCCGCCTACCTCCTGGGCAGCGTGAGGTCGGGCTCGGGCCGGGCCGGACGGGGTCGCCGCCGGCGCACCGAACCCCGTGCGCTCTCCGCGTGCCGCTGGGTGCGGGCGACGACGATGCGGCTGGCAACGAGGAGGAGGAGGACGATGACGACGAGGATCAGCGCGGCGTCGAAGGCCAGGTAGTGGTACTGGGTTTCGGGGGCGTTGTAGTAGCTGTACACGACGTAGGTGAGGTACGGGAACTGGGCCTGCGTCAGGGAATGCGGAAGGGTGGGGGCGAAGCCGGCCGTGTAGATGAGCGGTGCCGTCTCGCCGCACGCGATGGCCAGCGCGAGCAGCAGACCGGTGACGATGCCGGGCAGCGCGCTCTTGAGGACCACCTTGCGCAGGCCGTAGCCCATCGACATGCCGAGGGCCTCGGCCCCCTCCCGGTAGCCCGTGGGTACCTGGCGGAGGGAGTTCTCGGTCGTCTTGGCGATGTAGGGGATGACCATGATGGACAGGATGATCAGTGCGGCCAGGAGCGAGAAGCCCCAGTGCAGGCCCACGACGAGCGCTGTGTAGCCGACGTAGCCCAGCACGATCGAGGGGAAGCCCGCCAGGATGTCGGAAGAGGTACGCAAAAAGCCCCCGCTGGCCTTTCCGCTCCGCTTGTGTGGCCTTGCCAGCTCGGCAAGGTGGATGCCGGCCAGCACACCGATGGTGCCGGCAATGAGGAAGACGCCCAGCATGAGGATCAGGGTGCCCAGGATCTGGTCGCGCAGCCCTCCCCCGGTCGGCGTGAGCTTGGTCCACAGGACGCTCCATTGCCAATGGGGCGCCGCGTGTGCCAGGACGCTGATCAGCAGCCAGGCCGCTGGGCCCATGATGAGGAGGAGTGCCACGTAGGTCAGGATCCGCCAGGTGATCGTCGAGATGCGACGGCGCCTCGTGGAGGGCCCAGGGGCCAACATCGTCGTCACGCTCCCCCCACGGGCGCCCCGATGCGGCCGGTGCGGCGGATGATGACCCGGGCCACCAGGTTGACCCCGACCGAGATCACCGCCAGCACGAGCGCCAGTTCGGCCAGGGTGGCCACCGCGAATCCGGTTCCGTCGGTCAGCGCTCCGTCGAGCTGGGTGAGGATCGTGGCCGCCACGGTGGTGAACGGCTGGTAGATGTTGACCGGGATGCGCAGCGCGGCGCCGCCGATCATGGCGACGGCGATCGTCTCTCCGAGCGCCCGCCCGAGGCCTAGGACGGTGGCGCCGATGATGCCCGAGCGCACCCAAGGGAGGGTGATCTTGTTGGCCACCTCCCAATCGGTCATGCCGAGGGCCGATCCCCCCTCTTTCGGGAGCGGCGGCACCTGCTGGAACAGGTCGCGGGTGGTCGAGGTGATGATCGGCACGATCATCAGCGCCAGCACGATGCCTGCCGAGAGCAGCCCTTCGCCCGAGCCCACGGGGTTGCGGAAGTAGCGCAGCACCGGCACATTGGGCGCGTTGTCGGCGATGATCGGGTAGACGTGCTTGGCCAGCCAGGGGCCGAAGGTCAGGATGCCCCACAACCCGATGACCACGCTCGGGATGCCCGCCAGGATCTCGACGGCGAAACCGAGCGGTCGGGAGATCCACGTCGGGAGACGCTCGGTCAACGCGAAGGCCGCTCCGATGGAGAGCGGGAGAGCGATGACGATGGCGATGAGCGACGACGCCAGCGTGCCCCACAGGATGGCCAAGGCGCCGAACTGGGCACCCTGTGGGTGGGCTACGCCGTCGGTGTGGACGACGGCGCCGTAGCCGTTTCCGTAGGTCCAGGTCCTGCCGTAGAGGAAGTACCAGCCGTTGACCCGAATCGCCGGCCACGCCTTGACGGCGAGGACCGTGACGGCGAAGACGAGCGCGGCGAGCGGTAGGACGACGGCGACCCATGCCGACCCGCGCCACGCGCGCTCCTCGTGGCGCCGGAAGAAGCTCGCGACCCGTCTCGGAAGCGGAGGCTTGCCGACCGAGTCCGCCTGCGGCGTGGCGGGGATGCTCCCCGCCACGCCGCCCACGGTTGTCACTACTGGATGCTCAGGATCTGCTTCACGGACTGCGCCACCACCTTGGAGGGCAGGGGCTGGAAGTTGACCTGCGACAGGTAGGACGTGCTGTTCCCGTACTTGCTGTTGATCGCCCACTCCAGCACCGAGCGGATGTTCTTGGCCGTGCTCGAGCTCGTCTGCTTGTCCGACACGATGGCGTACTCGTAGTTGACGATCGGGTAGCCGTTGTTGATGTTGCCGTAGATCAGAGAGATCGTCCCGTTGGCCGGGGTCTTCTTGACGAACCCAGCGGCTTCGGCAGCAATGGACGCCTGCGTCGGCACGACGTACTGCCCATGGCCGTTGCCGAGCGCGGCGTACCCGAGGCCGGCCTGCAGCGTCTGGGTGAGGTAGCTGATGCCGATGTAGGCGATGCAGCCCGGTGTGGCTTTGCAGCCCGACACCATGCCCGAGTTGCCGTTCTCGCCCAGGGCGCCCGGGGCGGCCGGCCACGGCACCGTGGTGTTGTAGCCGACCTTGGTACCCCAGCCGGAGGGGTCGGCCTTGGAGAGGTACTGGGTGAAGATGAACGTGTCACCGCTGCTGTCCGAGCGGTGCAGTGCGACGATCGGGATGTTCGGCAGCGTCACGCCCGGGTTCGCGCTCGCGATCTGCGAGGCGTTCCACTTCGTCACCTGGCCCTGGTAGATCTCCGAGACCAGCTTCCCGCTCAGCTTCAGGTGCGAGAGCACTCCCGGGATGTTGTAGGCCACCATCTGCGCCGAGATCGACGTCGGGATGTTCTTCAGGTCCGGGTTGGCCGACACCACGCTGGGCGAGAGGTAGGCATCGGAGGCGCCGATGTCGATGGTGCCGTTCTCGGCCTCGGAAATCCCGGTGCCCGAGCCGGTGCCGGCCGTCTGGATGGACATGCTCCGGAACTTCGCGTTGTACCCGCCGGCCCAGAGGTTGAAGAGCGGGTAGAGGAGCGTGCTCCCCGTCTCGGTCACGGTGCCGCCCGACGGCGTCTCGACGCCGCTCGAGGGGAGCTTCACGCTGGCGGCCGACGCGGCGGAGCTGATCACGACCGAACTCAACGCGAGGCCCGCCACCGCGGCGACGATCGCGCCCCGCCGGAGCCGTGCTGCGCGCATAGGTATCTTCACAGGTTCTCTCCTTGTGAGGTTGTTGGTAGGTGCTGCTGGTGTTGCCCTTGGTGACCTGAGGCGGACGGGTGGTGCGCCATCGCGTCGGGTGTGGTGGGCCCTACCCCATCCGTCCGGTGACGTAACGCTCGGTATCGGGGTGCTGGGGCCGGTTGAACAGGTCCTCGGTCTCGCCGTGTTCCATGAGCTGGCCTTGGTAGAAGAACATCGTGTGGTGCGAGACCCGCATGGCCTGTCCCAGGTTGTGGGTGACCACGATCAGGGTCAGCGCGGGCGCCAGTGTCTTGAGGAGTGCCTCGATCGACTCCGTGGTCACCGGGTCCAGCGCTGACGTCGGCTCGTCGAGCAGGAGGACCTCCGGACCGACGGCGAGAGCGCGGGCCAGGCACAGCAGCTGCTGCTGGCCGCCCGAGAGGCGGAACGGCGAGTCGTTGAGCCGGTCCTTGACCGCGTCCCAGAGACCGACCTCGGTCAGCCGGCGCTCGCACACCACGTCGAGCTGCTTGCCCTTGGCGATGCGGTGCGCCTTGACGCCGGCCACGACGTTGTCCTTGATCGACATCGGGAAGGGATTGGGGCGTTGGAAGAGCATGCCGATCCGTCGGCGCAGCGTGAGGAGGTCGACGCCCTGCCCCCAGAGGCTCGTATCGTCGAAGAGGACCTCGCCCGAGCGGGTGAACCCCGGCACGCGGTCGTTCATCCGGTTGAGCGTGCGCAGGAAGGTTGACTTGCCGGAGCCCGTGGGCCCGATGAGCGCCGTGATCGACCCGCGCTTGAGCGACACGTTCACGTCGGCGAGAACGGTGCGCCCGGAGAACCCGAGGTTCAGATGGACCGATTCCATGACGTGGACAGGGCGCGCCGCGTCCGGGTCGAGGGACTTGAGGGTCTCGTCGATGCCGGAGTGCTCGCTGGTCGTAACGGGATCGTTACGGGTCTCGATAGCGTCACCGTCAGCCACTACCAGGAACGTAGTGGTGCCAGATGAACGCCCGGCAACAGGAGCGCAACCCCCGGGTGAACTGTTGCTAAGGCGCGGGTAATGAGCGCGCCGGGCGCCTGTGGCCCCCGGTTGCCGTCAGCCTCGCAGGGCCCCGGCGTCGTCCGCCTGGCGCGCCATGAGGTCGCGGTGGGCCGCAGCGACCGCCGTGACGATCCCGGGGGCCCAGGCGATGACGGCCAGGCAGGCGAGCGCAGCCGGTATCGAGAGGGCGAGCGCCGCCCCGGTCGAGAACAGCGCGCAGATGCCGGCGGCCCCGCTCACGGAGGCGGCGACCAGCCAGGCGATCCACCAGTGCAGCACCCGCGGCCGGTGCGGGTCGTCGGGCGGGAGGCAGTCGCGGATCGCCGAGTAGGGGATCCACAGGTTGACGACCGGCACGAACCACGAGCCGACGCCCCAGGCCGGGGAGCGACGGGAGGGGATGCCGAGTGCCCTGGCCGCCGACGCGGCCCGGTGCTGCCAGATGCACGCCACCACGACGGCGGCCACCGCGACCAGCCCGACGATGAGGCTGACCGCGCTGATCCCGCCCGAGCCGTGGTACGCCGGCGGTGTGGTCCCGTTCTGCGCATCGTGCCAGTCCACCCGGAACTGGTGGCCTATGGAGCGCAACTGGCCCGCGTTCGCCCGCTGCACGATGAGGTTGACGAGGTAGTACACGGCGGGCATCACCACAGCGGCGCGCGCCACGGGCACCATCGCCAGCTCGTTGTCGACCAGGCCGCTCGCGTTGTAGGTCGTCAGCCGCTCCGACGCCACCGCCCATGGAGCCACCTGCGATGCGGGCACGGTGGGCGGGCTCGCGGCGGCCCACGGCGGGGGCGGCGGGTGCGAGGGCAAGATCGTCGCCTCGGTCCAGGAGTACCCGTTCCACCAGCGCTGCCCCGGGCCACCGGCCGGATCCGGGTACCACCCCGGCGGCGCGCCGGGGTAGCCGCTGTGCTCGCTCACCCTCCCATCCTGCCAAAGCCCGGGATGGGTCCCGCACACGCGTAGCCTCGGCCGCATGCGGATCTTCGTGGCCGGGGGCACCGGAGCCATCGGGCGCCCGCTGGCCACCGCCCTGGTGGCCGCGGGTCACGAGGTCACCGTGTTCTCCCGCTCCGAGGGCCGGGTCGCCGCCCTCGGTGTCCCCGGGGTCGTCCCGGCGGTCGGCGACGCGCTGGACCCGGCCTCCCTGACACGCGCCGTCCAGGCGTCCGAGCCCGACGTCGTGGTCAACCAGTTGACGAGCCTGGCCCGGTCCGCCAACCCCGTGGCGCTCAAGCGCGGGTTCGACACGACCAGCCGGCTGCGCCGCCAGGCCTCGAGCACCCTCGTCACGGCCGCCCGGCTCGCGGGCGCCCGGCGCGTGGTGGCCCAGAGCATCGCGTTCGGCTACCGGCCGGGTCCCGGTGTCCGCACGGAGTCCGATCCGCTGTGGACGGATGCCGAGGGCCAGATCGGTCGGCTCACCGGCTCGGTCGCCGCCCTCGAGTCGGCCACCCGGGGCGATGACGCCGTGGAGGGCGTCGTCCTCCGCTACGGCTCGTTCTACGGGCCGGGCACCTACTTCGCCACCGGCGGGCTCTACGCGTCCATGGTCGCCAAGCGCCGGCTCCCCGTTCCCGGTGACGGCGGCGGACTGTTCGGCTTCGTGCACGTCGACGACGCGGCGGCAGCCACTGTCGCGGCGCTCGACGGTCCGGTGGGCACCTTCAACGTCGTCGACGACGTGCCGGCCCCGGCATCGGAGTGGATGCCGCTCCTGGCGCGGCTGCTCGGCGCCGGGCCGCCCCACCGCGTGCCCGAGGCGCTCGCCCGGATCGGGGCGGGTCGGTTCCTGGCCTACCTCATGTGCGACCAGCCGGCCGTCTCGAACACGCTGGCGCGCGCCGAGCTCGCGTGGTCGCCCCGCTACCCCGACTGGCACGACGGGTTGCCGGCCGCCCTCGGGGTCGCCTACTAGGGGGAGGAGCCCGCGCCGGCGGTCGTCACCCCCCGACGGGCAGCCCCAGTGCGGCGCCGACGGCGCCGATCACTCCGGCGCCGACCAGGGTCAGCACCACGCTGCGCCGCAAGCCCACGATGACGGCCAGCGATCCGGCCAGGATCACGACCTGCCACACGTGCGCGATGCCGAGGGCGAGCGGAATGGACGCGCCGGCGATGGCACCGACGGCTGCCGGACCGGCGCCGCCGAGGAAGGACTGCGCCACGCGGTTGGTCCGGAGCGCGCCGAAGTGCCGTGCTCCGACCACGATGAACACGAATGACGGCGAGAACGCGACCAGTGCCGCCAGGAGCGCGCCACCGACGCCCGCAGCGGCGTAGCCGACCACGGCGACCGTCTGGACCACCGGGCCCGGGGTGATCTGCCCCAGCGCCACCGCATTGAGGAACTGAGTGTTGGTCATCCAGTGGTAGTTGTGCACGGCGTCGGCCTGCATGAGCGGAATGATGACGAAGCCGCCGCCGAACGACAGGGCCCCCACCTTGAGCGCCACCCATGTGAGCGCGCCCAGCCCACCCGCTGCGACCACGCCGAGCGGCGCCACGACGAGCCCGTTGAGGGCCTTCGGCGGCCGTACGCCGCCCGAGAGGGCCACCTCCACCAGGCCGCACGCGAGCAGCACGAGCACGAGGAAGGTGCCGACCGTCGCCGCCGCGGCGCCACCGCCCACGGCGTAGACGACCCAACGCGCCCGCCGGGCCCGCGCCGGGCCGGCCCTGCGCCAGCTGGCCGGCATGAGGCCGAGGGCGGCGTTGACCGCGACCGGCGCGACGGCGGCACCGGCTCCAAGTGCCGCGCCCTTGACCCAGGTGGGCGGGTTGGACGCCAGGAACAGCGCCGCCAGAGCGATGATGACGGCCAGCCCGGGCACAATGAAGCAGGCGCCGCCCACCACGGCGCCCGGCACGCCGCGCAGCCTCCAGGCGCAGTAGATCATCAGCTGCGTCGACGCCGGGCCCGGGAGGAGGTTCGTGGCCGCAACGGCATCCTCGAACTCGGCCTCGTCCAGCCACGCCTCGCGCTCGACGGCGAGGCGGCGCAGCATGGCGATGTGGGTCGGTGGACCGCCGAAGCCGGTGCAGCCGATGCGGCCCCACTCCCTGGCGATCGCGCCGAGGGCCACGTCGGGACGGGCGTCCGGAGTGGGCTCGTCCGGCATGCCTCATGTTGGCATGCCGTCGGGGCCCGGTCGCGGGAGGTCAGAGCAGCGCGGGCAGCGCTTCGGACATCGCGTTGATGTGGGCATCGACGCCCACCAGCCCCGCATGCATGGTGATGAGGGAGAGATGGCTGGCGCCCGCGTCGCGCCAGCGACGGGCGTGCTCGGCCAGCTTGTCGAGGTCGCGCACGGCGTACTCGACCCGGCCCTCGAAGCTGAAGCCCGACAGGTCGCGGCCCACCTCGGCGGCGCCCTCGCGGATGATCTCGAGGGCTGCCTCCAGGCCGCCGCCGGGACGGACGTGGGGGAACCAGCCGTCGGCCACCCGCCCCACCCGCCGCAATGCGGCGGGGGCGAAGGCGCCGATCCAGATCGGGATGGGCCGCTGCAGCGGGAGCGGCGCCAGCCCGGCGGCACGGATGTGGTGGAAGCGCCCGTCGACCGTGACGCTCTTCTCGGTCCACAGCGCGCGGAGCACGGCGATCTGCTCCTCGAGGATCGCGCTCCGCTGCTCGAAGGGCACGCCGAGCGCGTCGTACTCGAGCTTGTTCCAGCCGATGCCGAGACCGAGCCGGAAGCGGCCGCCGCACAGCAGGTCGACCTCGGCCGCCTGCTTGGCCAGCAGCGCCGTCTGGCGCTGCGGCCCGATCAGGATCGATGTGGCGAAGGCGAGGTCCGTACAGCCGGCCAGGTAGGCGAACATGGTGAGCGGCTCGCGGAACGTGTCGTCGATCGTGTAGGGCCCGCCGATGTCCCCGTGCACCGCGAGGTCGCCGCCGAGCACGTGGTCGTACGCCGCCAGGTGGGTGTAACCCAGGTCCGAGGCGGCTTGTCCGAACGCGCGCACCGCACCCCGGTCGCCGCCCACCTCCGTCTGGGGGAAGATCACGCCGATGTCCATCTCCGCAGTCTGCCCTGCTCCGGACCTCCTGTGCGCCGCCGGCCCGGATGCGGGACGGCCCGGTTAACTTGGTGGGCGTGTTGGTCCGAATCTTCGTGGAGCCCCAGCAGGGCGCGACGTACGACACGCTCGTCACGATGGCGCAGGCGGTCGAGGCGGGCGGCTTCGATGCCTTCTTCCGCTCCGACCACTTCCTGGCCATGGGGGGCCACGGCCTGCCCGGACCGACCGATGCCTGGGTCACCCTGGCCGGGATCGCGCGGGAGACCGAGCGCATCCGCCTGGGGACGCTGGTCACCTCGGCCACCTTCAGGCTCCCGGGGCTGCTCGCGGTCGAGGTGGCGCAGGTCGACGCCATGAGCGGCGGGCGCGTCGAGCTCGGCCTCGGCGCCGGCTGGTACGACGCGGAGCATTCGGCCTGCGGCGTGCCGTTCCCACCCCTCGGTGAGCGCTTCGAGCGCCTCGAGGAGCAGTTCGCCATCCTGACCGGGCTCTGGTGCACACCGGTCGGCGAGAAGTTCAGCTTCGACGGGCGGCACTACCACCTGCAGGACAGCCCGGCGCTGCCCAAGCCGGTCCAGCAGCCCCACCCGCCCCTCATCGTGGGCGGCGGCGGAGCCCGGCGGACGCCGCGCCTGGCCGCCACCTACGCCCAGGAGTTCAACCTCCCGTTCTCCTCGCTCGCCGACACCGAAGCCCAGTACGGCCGCGTGCGCGCCGCCTGCGAGGACCGGGGTCGCGACCCCGGCACGCTGCGGCTGTCGGCCGCCCAGGTGGTGTGCTGCGGTGCCGACGAAGCCGAGGTGGAGCGTCGCGCCGCCAACATCGGCCGCAAACCCGACGAGCTCCGGGCCAACGGCGCCGCCGGCACCCCCGACGAGGTGGTGGCCCGCCTCGAGGCGTTCGCCGGCATCGGAGCGCAGACCATCTACCTCCAGGTGCTCGACCTGCGCGACCTGGAGCACATCGAGCTGCTGGCGAGGGAAGTACTGCCGCGCGTCTCGTAGGCGGGCCCGTCGGCGCGACGGGACGCAGGGACAGAGAGGACGACACCATGACCATCACGAGCCGGGGGGCGGTCGCACCGACGGGTGATCGGGGCGGGACGGGCGGGGGCGGATCGCCCGAGACGCTGGCTCCGTCCGACACCGCCGCCATCGATGCGCTCGTCGACGAGGTGGCGGACCACGCCGCGGCCTGGGCCGCCACGGACGCCGCGGCACGCTCCGACCTCCTTCAGCAGGTGATCAACGACACCATGGCGGCCCAGGATGCCTGGCTGGCCGCCGCCTGTGCCGCCAAGGGCCTCACGCCCGGCTCGACCGAGGCGGGTGAGGAGCTCTTCGCCGGCTTCGGGACGTTCGTGCGCATGGCGCGCCTGCTTCGCGACGCGTTGCGCGACATCGCCAAGGACGGCGCGCCCTCCTTCGCCGGTCCCGTGCGCGAGGCGGCGGACGGCCGATTGCGCGTCCAGGTCTTTCCCGATGGTGCCTTCGACCGGATCACGTTCCCGCAGACCACCGCCGAGGTCTGGATGCAGCCCGGCGTGACCAGGGAGGCTCTCGGCCCGGGCCAGGCCCGCGCCTATGCCGACCCGGCCGCCCACGCCGGCACGGCGCTGGTGCTGGCCGCCGGCAACGTGGCGTCGCTCGGCCCCCGCGACGTCCTCTCGAAGCTGTTCGTGGAGGGCAAGGTCGTCGTGATGAAGGCCAACCCGGTCAACGACTACCTCGTCCCGCACTGGAGCCACGCCCTGGCGCCGCTGATCGGCGCCGGTGTGCTGCGCATCGTGGAAGGCGGTCCCGCGGTCGGGCAGCACCTGACCGGGCATGACCGCATCGACGAGGTGCACATCACCGGCTCGGACAAGACGTATGACGCCGTCGTGTTCGGCACCGGGCCCGAGGGGGAACGGCGCAAGGCGGCCGACGAGCCTGTGCTCGACAAGCCGGTGACCGCCGAGCTGGGCAACGTCTCGCCCGTGATCGTGGTGCCGGGCAAGTGGTCGATACCCGAGCTGCTCTACCAGGCCGAGCACGTGGCGACCATGCTGGTGAACAACGCGGGCTTCAACTGCATCTCGGCCCGTGTGGTGGTGACCCATGCCGCCTGGCCCCAGCGCGACGCGTTCCTGGGCGCGCTGACGCAGGCGCTGTCGCGGATCACCACCCGGCGGGCGTACTACCCGGGTGCCGCCGGGCGCCGCGATGCCTTCGTGGCTCTCCACCCCGAAGCGGAGGAGATCGGCACCGGCCCCGACGACGCCCTGCCGTGGACGTTCATCCGCGGCGTGCCGCCCGGCCGCACCGACGACATCTGCTTCAATGTCGAGTCCTTCTGCGGGGAGCTGGCCGAGACGGCCCTGACCGCTCCCTCGGTGGCGGCCTTCGTCGACGCCGCCACCGCCTTCTGCAACGACGTCGTCTGGGGCACGCTGGGTGCCACCCTGATCGTCAGCCCCTCCTCCATGAAGGAGGACGACGTCGGTGCCGCGGTCGAGCGGGCGGTCGCGGACCTGCGCTACGGATCGATCGGTGTCAACGTCTGGCACGGTCTCTCGTTCGCCATGGGCTCCACCACGTGGGGTGCCTACCCCGGACACGAGCGCACCGACATCCAGTCGGGCACCGGTGTGGTGGGCAACGCCGCCATGTTCGACCGCCCGCAGAAGTCGGTCGTGCGCGGGCCGTTCCGCTCACGGCCAAAGCCGCCATGGTTCGCCACCGCGCCCGAGTCCTACGACGTCATGCGCCGTTTCGTCGCGTTCGAGGCCGAGCCGTCGGCGGCCAAGATCCCGGGCCTGCTACTCGCCGCCATGCGGCATTAGCAACGAGCCCGGCAGAGAGATTCAGCTCATCGTCTTTGCACGGAGCTGCGGAACGGCGTAGGGCGCCGCCGCCACGATGGCGGCGATGAGGCCGACGAACGCGCCGAACTCCCACCCGACGCCCGATCCACCCGGCTTGAAGATGAAGCCGATGAAGACGAGCACGAGGTTGACCAGGGTGGCCGTCATCATCACCGTGAGGTGCGGGACATTGGCGGCAATCGGGAGCTCGTCCCACCCCGCACGCAGTGCGAGGTACGCGACGATGAGGATGCACAGGATCAGCACGATGTAGAGGTAGCCGTGGGCCGAGAGCCCGCTTGCCGTCACCGTGATGCCGATCACGCTCACCCCGAACCAGGACAAGAACAGCGAAATGAACAGGACGACCGAGGCGATCCCCGCGATCCGGTCGGCCAGCGACCAGCGGGCGGCATCGAACTTGTAGGCCGGGACGGAGGATCCGGTGGACGCCCGGGCCGCCGGTGCGTCGGCGGGTGCTCCCACCGCTGGGCCGGTGGCGGCTGCGGCCGGCCTGGGAGCGGCCGTCGAGCCGGCGCCCAGCTGGGCGCCGCAACTCGGGCAGAAGGTGGCGTCCTCGGCGGCTTCGCTCTGGCACTGAGCGCACGTCTGCGGCATGACGATCCTCCATCTCTCAGGTGACGGGAGTCCCGCCCCCGCCACACTCCCGTGACTGCTTGGGTGCGGCACGTCAGATTCTACGGGGGTGTGTCGCTCCTGCCCAGGGATCCTCGGCCGTGGGTGGCTCCCAACAGCGCACGTCAGGGACTAATTCGGAGGTCCAGACACGCTAGGGGTGCCCTGAGCCGTGCGTCCGGCTCGGGGTCGGGGCCGGTTTCGGAGCGATCAGGGTGAGCCGGGCCACCGTGTTCCCGCCCACCGCGACACACGACGACGTGGTCGGACAGGACAGCGCCGTCAGGGAGATGGGCACGTAGGCCGAGGTGGACGCGCGGAACGAGAGCCCGCCATCGAGGCTCTGGGCGACCGCACCGGTGCCGACGGCGGGAAAGCCCACCCACTTCGTGCCGACCATGGCGCACTGGCGGGCCGACGGGCACGCGACGCCGTAGACGTCGTCGACCGGTGGTGCTCCCGCCGTGGCGAGCCAGGTGTGCCCCCCGTCGCTGCTGCGCAGCAGCTCTCCCTTGGCCGGTACCACGTCACTCACGGTCGTCGCTGTGGTCCCGGCGGCGATGCACGTCGACGTGCTCACGCAGACGGCACTCTGCAGCACGCCGACACTCGCGGGGACCGTGGCCAGCGACCAGGTCTGCCCACCGTCCGCGCTCACTGCGATCGCGCCGGTCCCGTGGCCGTTGCTCGTGGGCACGTAGCCCGCGACGAGACACGAGCCTCCGGCGGTGCACGAGAGGTCGTCGCCGGGGAGGAACGGGGAAGGGAGGTCGCCTTCCTGCTGCCAGCTCTGCCCGAAATCGTCGCTGTGGGCGGACCACGTCGAGATGCCGTCACTGACGACGGCCGTGCAGTCGGAGGTGCTGGCGCACTCCACGCTGGTCACCGTGAGCGCGTTCGGGGGCGCCGTGACCGGCGACCAGGTCGTGCCGGCGTCGTTGGTCGTCACCACGACGCCGCTTCCCGGGAGCGATGCCCCGTTGGAGCCGACAGCCATGCACTCGGTCGAGGTGGGGCACGAGATACCGCTCAATTGCGGGGTGCTCCCGCCGGCCAACCGCTGCGCCCTCCACTTCGTGCCGCCATCGGTCGTGGCGACGATCACCTCCGCCCCCGTCGCGGGAGGGTTCGGCCCGGCGACCCCGACCGCCCAGCAGCGCCTGGAGGTCGGGCACGACACCGCACCGAGCTCGCCGGTGCCGTCCGGTGCCGGCTGCCCGACCACGAGGGGGGTGCCCTTCGGCTCACCGAGCACGCGGGCGGCCCGGGGCGAGCCCGGGTGTCCGGTCAGCGCACAGCCCGACGCGGTGGCCGCCAGGGCGGTGAGGAGCACAGTCAGGCCGCCACCGCGTCGCCAGGCACGCCGGTGTCGAGGCACGGAGCGGGGAAGCACGGCAGGACGACAATAGCGGTGGGGGGCGCAAATTCCGGTGCACCGTTGGGTACCCTCGCACGGTGGATTGGGTGGACCTGTTGATCATCGGGCTGATGCTGCTGGCCGCCGTCCACGGGTTGCGGCTCGGTGCGATCGTGCAGCTCCTCACCTTCGGCGGCTTCGTCCTCGGGTTCCTGCTGGGAACGGTGGTGTGGGTGCCCCTGCTCAGCACCGGTCATGACGACGTGACCCGCTCGGTCGTCGTGGTGTCCCTCGTGATCCTCACGGCCTGCACCCTCGGCTATGCGGGCCGCGTGCTGGGTACGTGGACCAACGTCACCGTGCGCCGGCACAATCTGGGCACCGTCGACGCGGTGCTCGGGGTCGGGGTCGCGGTCATCGCCGTCCTGCTCTCCGTCTGGCTGGTTGCTGCCGTTGTCTCGTCCCCCAACAGCCGCCTGACCTCCCTGGACGCGGCGGTGGCCAAGTCCGACATCCTCCACTCCATCGACAACGTGCTGCCCCAGGCACCTTCGATCTTCAACGACCTGCAGACCTTCTTGAACAACCAGGGGTTCCCCCAGGTGTTCTCGACGCTCACCCCGCCCTCGACCCCCTCGGTCTCGACACCATCGAACGCGGAGACCCGGGCTCTCGCGGACCCGGCGGTCTTCTCGACCGTCAAGATCCTGGGCACGGCGTGCAACAACGAGCAGGAGGGTTCGGGCTTCGTCGTCGCTCCCGGACTCGTGGCCACCAATGCCCACGTCGTCGCGGGGGAGGGCAGTGGCAACACGGAGGTCGTCGTGGGCAACAACACCTATGCCGCGACGCCCGTCCTGTTCGACCCGTCGTTCGACCTGGCGGTGCTGCGCACCAACGCCCCCCTGGGCCCGGCGCTGTCCATCAGCCCGAACCTCGTCGCCCGGGGCACACAGGCGGCGCTGCTCGGCTATCCCGAGGACGGACCGCTCGCCATCGACCCCGCTGGTGTGACCGAGGAGGTCACCGCCATCGGCAAGGACATCTACAACAACGGGTCCGTGACCCGGGGTGTCTACGCCCTCGACGCCAACGTCGAGCCGGGGAACTCCGGCGGCCCGCTGTTGGCTCCCGGCGGCCAGGTCATCGGCGTCGTCTTCTCCCGCTCCACCGTCTACCAGGACGTCGGCTACGCCCTGACCTCTCCGGGGGTCCTGGCCCGCGTGCAGGCGGCCGAGCACCATCGCTCGGCGGTGGGCACTGGTCCCTGCATCAGCAGCTGAGCAGGCAAGAATGAGGTCATGAGCCAGCCGATCGAGGACTACGCCGTCATCGGGGACCTGCACACAGCGGCCCTCGTCGGGTTGGACGGCTCGGTCGACTGGCTGTGCCTCCCGCACTTCGACTCGGCGTCGTGCTTCGCCCGGCTGCTGGGCGATGACTCGCACGGCTTCTGGAAGATCGCCCCGGTCGGAGCACCGGAGTCGATCCTGGCCACCCGCCGGTGGTACCGAGCCAACTCACTCGTGCTCGAGACCGAGTTCGACACCCCCACCGGCACGGTGCGTGTCACCGACTGCATGCCGGTGCGGGACAACCACCCGCACCTCGTGCGCTCCGTCGAGGGCGTCAGCGGCACGGTCGACATGCACATGGATCTCGGCGTCCGTTTCGACTACGGCGAGGTCGTTCCCTGGGTCACCTCGCACGAAGGCCTGGTGCGCTTCACCGCCGGTCCCGACTCGCTCGCGCTGTGGCACCGGGTCGAGACCGTCGGCAAGGACCTGCACACGGTGGCGGACTTCACGGTGAGCGAGAAGCAACGCTACCCCTTCACCCTGGTGTGGCACGCCTCGCCCGAGGAGCCGCCGCCGCCGCTCGACAGCTACTACGCCGTCCACTTGACCGAGGCCTACTGGACCGAGTGGGCGGAGCAGTGCTGCTACCAGGGCCCGTACCAGGAGGCGGTGGTGCGCTCGCTGATCACTCTCAAGGCGCTGACCTACGAGCCGACGGGCGGCATCGTGGCGGCGGCCACCACCTCGCTGCCCGAGGCGCTGGGCGGCAACCGGAACTGGGATTACCGCTACTGCTGGTTGCGCGACGCCACGCTCACCTTGGAGTCGCTGATGCGGGGCGGCTACTACACCGAGGCCATGGCATGGCGCGACTGGCTGCTGCGGGCCGTCGCGGGCGACGTGTCGAGGCTGCAGATCATGTACGGGCCCGGAGGGGAGCGGCGGCTCGACGAGTGGGAGGCGTCCTGGCTCCCCGGCTACGAGCACTCGGCCCCGGTGCGGATCGGGAATGCCGCGTCGGAGCAGTACCAGCTCGATGTGTACGGCGAGGTCATGTCGGCCCTGTACGAATCGGCCAAGAGCGACGGCGTGCACAGCCGTGCGGCCTGGGCCCTGCAGGTCCAGCTGATCAAATTCCTGGAGAAGGGGTGGGTCGAGCCGGACGACGGGATCTGGGAGGTGCGCGGCCCTCGCCGCCATTTCACGCACTCCAAGGTCATGGCGTGGGTCGCCGTGGATCGCGCCGTCCGCACTCTCGAGGAGTGGCCGGAGCTCGAGGGGCCGACCGAGCAATGGCGCACGCTGCGCAACGACATCTTCACCGAGGTCTGCGAGAAGGGCTACAACTCCGACATCGGTGCCTTCACGCAGTACTACGGCTCGGACCTGCTCGACGCCAGCGTCCTCATGATCCCGCTCGTGGGGTTCCTCCCGCCGAGCGACCCGCGGGTGGTGAGCACCGTCGACGCCGTGCAGCACGATCTCATGGACCACGGGTTCGTGTTGCGGTACCGCACCGCCGACGACGGTGCGGTCGACGGGCTGACGGGGAAGGAGGGAGCGTTCTTGGCCTGCTCGTTCTGGCTGGTGGACTGCTTGCACATGATCGGTCGGGAGGGTGACGCCCAGGAGCTCTTCGAACGGCTCCTGGCCCTGCGCAACGACCTCGGCCTGCTCTCCGAGGAGTACGACCCGCTGGCGGGGCGACTGGTGGGCAACTTCCCCCAGGCCTTCTCCCACGTCTCGTTGATCAACTCCGCCTTCCGGTTGAGCGGGTCCGATCCACTCGCTACCCCGATGTATTCGGACACCGTTGTGTCGGACACCACGTTGCTGCACCGATCGCAGCGGAAGAAGAAGCTCGGGTGGGTGGCCGCGCAACGCCGGAAGGGCGCGTCGCGGTGACGATACGGCGGCCCCCCCGCGGGGAAGCGGGAGGGTGACGGGCGCATGAAGGCTCTGACCGTCGTCCCGTTGCAGGCCGGGACCGCTGCGCTCTCGGACATGCCGGAGCCGCCCGAGTCCGACGGCCCCGTGCTCGTCGAGACGCTGGCCGTCGGTGTGTGCGGCACCGACATCGAGATCCTCTCCGGCGAGTACGGATGGGCTCCGCCGGGCGAGGAACGCCTGGTGCTCGGCCATGAATCCCTGGGGCGGGTGCTCGAGGCCCCGTCGGGAGCGGGGCTGGCCGAGGGGGATCTGGTCGTCGGCATCGTCCGAAGGCCCGACCCCGTGCCGTGCCCGAGTTGCAGCGTGCTGGAGTGGGACTTCTGCCGCAACGGGCAGTACACCGAGCGGGGGATCAAGGAGCACCACGGCTACTGCTCGGAGCGCTACCGGATCACGCCGGACTTCGCCGTCAAGGTCGACCAGGACCTGGGCCTCCTCGGCGTCCTCCTCGAGCCCATCAGCGTGGTCGCCAAGGCCTGGGAGCAGGTGGACCGGGTGGGCGGGCGCGCCCATTGGGCGCCCGAGACGGTGCTCGTCACGGGCGCGGGCCCCATCGGGCTGCTGGCCGCGCTGATCGGGGTCCAACGCGGCCTCGAGGTGCACGTCCTCGACCAGGTGACCGAGGGCGTGAAGCCCGACCTCGTGCGCGATCTCGGCGCCAGCTACCACACGGGCAAGGTGCTCGACGCGTGCCCTGATCCCGATGTGGTCATCGAGTGCACCGGTGTCCCGGCGCTCGTGTTCGACGCCATGACCAACGTCGGCACCGGAGGAGTCGTCTGCCTCACCGGTGTCTCTTCGGGCGGGCACGTGCTCGATGTCGACGAGGGCCTCCTCAACCGGTCCATGGTGTTGGAGAACGTCGCCGTCGTCGGATCCGTCAATGCCAACCGCCGGCACTACGAAGCGGCAGCCGATGCGCTGGCCAGGGCCGACCGGGCCTGGCTCGAGCGGCTGGTGACCCGCCGTGTCCCGCTCGATCGCTGGCCGGACGCGCTGGAACGCCAGCCCGACGACGTGAAGGTCGTGATCGAGGTCAACGCTTCGTGAGGGGACGGCACTCGCACGGTGGGCACTCGCACCGACATCCCGCTGCGGGCCTGCACGTGCACGACCCGGAAAGCGGCGACGCCATTCCGGCTGTCCCGCCACCACGACGGATCGCCGCCGGCGTCCTCGAGATCGACACCATGCTCGGCGGCTGGGAGAGGGTGACCGCCGGCTACCTGATCGAAGGGCCGGCACCGGTGCTCATTGAGACAGGAAGTCAGACCTCGGTGCCGGTGCTGCTCGCCGCACTGGGCCAGATCGGGGTCGGCCCCAAGGAATTGGCCGGGGTGGCGGTCACCCACATCCATCTCGACCATGCGGGGGGCGTCGGTGACGTGGCCCGTGCCTTTCCCTCGGCCACGGTCTACGTGCACGAGAAGGGGGCGCGGCATCTGGCCGACCCGACCCGCCTCATCGACTCGGCAGCGCGCGTCTACGGCCCGTTGCTCGACTCCCTCTACGGCCGCCTCGATCCCACGCCGCCCGAGCGTCTCCACGTGCTCGCCGACGGCGAGGAGATCGAGGTCGGCCCGGGGCGGACCCTGGTGGCCGTGGACTCACCCGGCCACGCCAAGCACCACGTCGGGCTGCATGACTCTCTCAGCGGGGTGCTGTTCGCGGGTGACGCCGTCGGCGTGAAGCTGCCCGACGGAGGGGTGTTGCGCCCCTCGACCCCGCCGCCGGACTTCGACCTGGACCAGGCCATCACCTCGCTGGGCAAGTTCGCGGCGCGCCATCCATCTGGCATCGCGCTGGCCCATTACGGACTGCTCGAGCAGCCCGAGGAGCTCCTGGCCGAGGCGGAGGAGACGTTGCGGCTCTGGGCCGAGACGGCGGAGCAGGCCTACCGCGAGGGCGCCGACATAGCGGATGCCCTGGCGACCCGCTTCGACCCGCTGCTGGGCGACATCGACGCCGCCCACAAGAAGAAGCTCGACATCATGAACGGCGTCCATTCGAACGCGGCCGGCTTCCAGCGCTGGCTCGAAGGACGCGACGCCGCCAAGAGCTGAGGGAGTCGGCAGGTCAGGCGGGCCGGGCGGGCGCTCAGACGACGAGTTTGGCGCGCAGCTCTTCCTGACGGATCTCGAAGTCGTCCAGGGTGATCCGCCCCTCGGCCAGGTCCTCGTGCAGGGCGGCGAACTGCTCGAGCAGCTGCGTCTGGTCCACCTCGTCGGCCGAGGGGGTCGAGGAGGGCTGGCCGCCCGCGGCGGCCTTATCCTCTCGGCGCGAGAGGCGATCGTCCATCTTCGCCTTGGCCCTGTCCTTCTTGGCCTGGTCGCGCTGCAATTTTCCGAATGTCGAACGTGCGCGTGCCACAGTTCACTCCTTTCCGGTCGCCGGGGAACGACCAGGTGCTGCCGGCAAGGCGCCTGCCCTGCCGCTGTTCAGCCGCATCTCGCCCATGCGACGGGCCTTCATGGGCCCCGAGCGGAGGAGGTGGGATTTGAACCCACGGTACCCATGAGGCACAACGGTTTTCGAGACCGTCCGATTCGGCCGCTCTCGCACTCCTCCGGGGGGCATGTTAGTCGCTCTGACCTGGTCCGGAGGCTCGGGCGAGTTGACTCAGCTAAAACCTCCGCCTGACCCCATACGTTGCCTCATCTGGGAATCTCCGCTTCGCGCTGAGATCGACAGCTGGTTGGCCCGGGGGATAAGGCCTGAGCGATGGAGCTCT
>Ga0181538_10000009_pt1 | contig 173175 bp, 143 predicted proteins | sample PEATcosm2014_Bin_40_FD_119773 | JGI IMG/M metagenome (GOLD analysis project Ga0181538, IMG submission 119773) | Peatland microbial communities from MTU Mesocosm Facility, Houghton, MI, USA - PEATcosm2014_Bin23_30_metaG | ecosystem: Environmental > Terrestrial > Soil > Wetlands > Peat | place... | reverse complement strand
TTCGCTACTCCTTTCTTGTGGGGCTCTTTCATCCCCGACTACACGCCGGTTTATCCCGACGCTTGCACTCCCTCGCGGTCGTGGCTCATCAATTCTTCACAGCTTCCGAGGGAGCGGTGCTTTAACAAGGCGCCGATTAACGAGTGGATTGACGATGGCGCTGGCTGCCCTCGGCGCCGTCAGCGCGCGGGCACAAGAGCAAAAGCGGGCACTTCGCTGCATCAGGAGGTCGATTTCAAAGCCCCCGCCGCTCGCATCTATACCATCCTGCTGGATGCCAGGGAATTCGCCGCCTTCAGCCAGGACACGGCCGACATCCGGCCGGAAGCCGGCGCGCCTTTCAAACTCTTCGGCGGACGAATTGAGGGGCGCAACGTGGAATTGGTTCCCAACCAAAGGATCGTCCAGGCCTGGCGTCCGGCATCCTGGCCCGCGGGAGTTTATTCCATCGCGCGCTTCGAACTCGTGGCAAAGGGCTCGGGAACGCAGCTCGTTTTGGATCACACCGGCTTCACCGAAGACAACTGGGAGCATTTTCGCACCGGCTGGCCGGACAATTATTGGGACCCGATGCCAAGTATCTGAAGGAGTGACCGGCGCTCCTATTGCATTCCGATGCACAAGTATCTGAAAGAGTGACCGGCGCTCCTATTGCATTCCTATATATCCCGTACCATCATTATATAGGAATCCAATAGGAGGTCCCGCGTGAGCGAGAATACCGGCGTCTGGCAGGGAACCCTGGCTCTCATGGTGCTGCGGACGCTCGAAACCATGGGCCCGCTGCACGGATATGGCGTCGCGCGCCGCATCGAGCAGGTGAGCGGCGGCATGGTTTCCGTCAAATATGGCACGCTCTATCCGGCCCTGATCAAGCTCGAGCAGGAAGGCTACATCGCCGCCGAATGGGGCGTTTCCGACCACAACCGCCGGGCGAAAATCTATAAGCTGACGCGCGCCGGTGGAAAGAAACTCGCCCGCGAGGCGCGCCAATGGGAGCGCACCACCACCGCTATCGCGCGCATTTTCGCTCCCCCTGAGGAGGCGCTATGAGACTTCTACGGACATGGCTTGCGCGGCTGGCCGGACTCGGGAAGCGCGACCGCGCCGAACAGGATCTCGCCGAGGAAATGCGCGCCCATCTCGAAATGCGCATCGCGGACCACTTGCGCGCCGGCATGAGCCAGGAAGAAGCTCGCCGCGCCGCCCTCATGGAATCGGGAGGCCTGCAACTCGCCGCCGATGCCTGCCGCGAGCGCCGTGCGTTGCCCTGGGCCACCAACCTTTTGCAGGACGTCCGCTTTGCGTTTCGCACGCTGCGCCGAAGCCCCGGTTTCACGACGGTCGCGGCGCTCACCCTGGCGCTCGGCATCGGCGCCAGCACCGCCATTTTCAGCGTGGTCAACGCGGCCATGCTCCAGCGCCTGCCGTTTCTGGACCCCGATCGCCTGGTGATGGTTTTTGAACGCAGCCCCAACACCCCCAAACCGAACGTCGTCAATCCGCGGAACTTTCTGGAATGGCGCGACCGCAATCGCTCCTTCCAGACGATTGCCGCATCGGTGGAAACGGGTTCGTCTCTGACGGGCGATGGCGAGCCGGAACAAATCGACCGCCTGATTGTTTCCGATTCGTTTTTCCCCTTGCTCGGCATCAAGCCGATCCTGGGGCGCTGGTTCACGCCGCAGGAGGGACAAGCCGGCGGCGAACACGCGGCCATCCTGAGCGCGGAGTTATGGCGCCGCCGCTACGGCGGCGATCCTCATATCCTTGGCCGCAGAATTGACGTGGACCACATCCCGCGCACCATCGTCGGAATCATGCCGCCCGGTTTCCGCTTCCCGCAGACCAGCGCTGATATCTGGACGCCGCTCATTCTGGATCGCTCTGACACAGCCGGGCGTTATCTTCGCACGCTCGCGCGGCTGCGCCCCGGCGTATCGATGGCGAGCGCGCAGGCGGATATGAACGTGCTGGCGTCGCAGTTGCAAAAGGAGCGTCCGGACTTCGACGGCAAGTGGGGCATTACCGTGGTTCCGCTGCGCGAGCAGATCGTCGGCGACATGCGCACGCCGCTCGCGATTTTACTCGGCGCAGTCGGGCTGCTGCTGCTGATTGCCTGCGCCAATGTTGCCAATCTGACGCTGATGCGCGGCGGGGCCGCGGACGTGAGATTGCGATTCGCGGCGCGCTCGGCGCCGGCGCCGGGCGCATCGCCCGCCAATTGCTGGTAGAGAGCCTGCTGGTGAGTGCGTTAGCCGGCACGGTGGGGCTGCTGATTGGCCTGTGGACGATGCACGTACTGACAGCGGCGCTGCCCGACACCATCGCGTATTCGACCATCCGGCAGATTCGCGTCGATTCCACGGTGCTGCTCTTCGCCATCGGTTTATCCGCCGCCACCGGAACTCTGTTCGGACTCGCGCCCGCGATCAAGGCGGCGCGCAGCGATTTGCAGCCGGCGCTCCGGGATGGCGGCCGCGGCGTCGCCGGAAGCCGCAGCGCAATGCGGAATGGGCTGGTGGTGGCCGAGGTTGCCCTGTCCATGATGCTGCTCGCCGGCGCCGGCCTCCTGATTCGCAGTTTCGCGAACCTCGTCCGCGTCGCGCCCGGGTTCGACGCGCGCCACGTGCTCTCCATGCAACTCTCCGAAGACGGTTTGTTCAAGGCCGACGCGGACATGCTGAATTTCAACCTCGAAATGCTGGATCGCGTGCGGCGAGTGCCCGGCGTCGAGGCCGCTGGAACCAGCTATTTCCTGCCGTTCGGGCGCAGTATTCCGGGCACCGGATTCTGGCGCGCCGATCGTCCGCGTCCCCATCCCAGCGAGGAGCCGATGACTGAAGTACTCTGTATCCTGCCGGGATACTTCGCGGCCATGAGTATTCCGCTCGAGCGCGGACGCGTGTTCGCTGAGCGAGATCGCGCGGGCGCTCCGTTCACCGTGGTGGTGAATGCGGCCCTGGCCCGCCAATTCTTCCCCGGCGAAGACGCCCTAGGCAAGAGCCTGTATATCGAGTGGGGGCATCCCGACAATCCTTACGAGATCGTCGGCGTGGTTGGAGATGTGCACCAGCAGTCGCTCAACCAGGCAGCCAGTCCCGGCATGTATCTCTCCACCTTGCAGGAGCCCACCACGCCGGTTTACCTCGTGACGCGCACGCTTGGCGATCCCAGGCAACTGGCGCGAACCATCCAATCCGAAATCCACGCCATGAACCGGGCCATCCCGGTTTCCGATGTGCGCACCATGGACGAGTACGTGGCCGATTCCGTCTCCGCGCCGCGCTTCCACGCCATCCTCCTGGGCAGCTTTTCCGCGCTGGCGCTACTACTCGCGGCCATCGGCATCTTCGGTGTGATCTCTTACGGTGTGGCGCAGCGCACCAAGGAAATCGGCGTTCGCCGCGCGCTCGGGGCGGGCACCGCGGGAGTGATGCGGCTGGTCCTGGTGCAGGCGCTGCGGCTCGCGGCAACCGGAGTGGCGATCGGCCTGGCGGGGACGTTTGCGGGCGCGCGCGTCCTGCGCAGCATGCTATTCGGCATCGCCCCAAACGACACCCTGACGTTTGCCGGCGTGGCCGCCGGACTGCTCATCGTGGCGCTGCTCGCGGGCTACCTGCCGGCGCGCCGCGCTGCCCGCGTCGACCCATTGCGGGCCCTTCGCTTCGAGTAGCTGGTTTAATCCCAATACTGTTCACTTAACGGGTTGAGCGGGCCAGTGGCTCTTTCCGAGTAGCGTCATCCGGCCGGAATGGCGTAGCAGGCCCGGCCTGGCTCGTGGCGTGCGCCTGCCGTTTGGGATGCTCGTGATCGCCAACCGCTATTTTCCGGCAATCGCTCTGCGCAGGGACAGGCGATCCGGCCTGTCTGAGCTCGCGTGGCGCCCCCTGCGCCGGCTCCAGGACAACGCGGACGAATGTGGACTCTCCCGCCATGCGGGGTCAAATCCGGAAGGCTCCTCCCGATTGCGCCCCTCTCCTCCCGGCAGTACACTCAGATCAGACCCGGATATCCTCTTTCAGGAGGCCTCCAGCCCGTGGTCGGAACGACGATTGCGCATTACCATTTGATCGCGAAGCTCGGAGCCGGCGGGATGGGCGTCGTCTACAAGGCCCGTGACAGCCGCCTCAACCGCTTCGTCGCCATCAAGGTCCTCCCTCCCGAACTGGTTGCCGACCCCGAACGCAAACGCCGCTTCATCCATGAAGCCCGCTCCACCTCCGCCCTGAACCATCCCCACATCGTCACCATTCACGACATCGGCACCGACGACGGCACCGACTTCATCGTGATGGAGTACGTCGATGGCAAAGACCTCAGCCAGATTATTCCGCCGCAAGGCCTCCCTCCCCGCGAAGCCCTGAATTACGCCGCCCAGATTGCCGCCGCGCTTGCCGCCGCCCACGCCCACGGCATTGTCCACCGCGACGTCAAACCCGGCAACATAATGGTCACCCACGGCGGCGTAGCCAAGGTGCTCGATTTCGGCCTCGCCAAGCTGACCGAATGGACCGCCGGTGACGACGTCTCCACCCGCACCATCTTCGAAGGGACCTCCGAAGACGTGCTCATCGGCACCGTCCCCTATATGTCGCCCGAACAGGTCAAGGACCATCGCGCCGACACCCGCTCCGACATCTTCTCCTTCGGAGTCCTGCTCTACGAAATGCTAACCGGACGGCGGCCCTTCCAAGCCGCAAACTCGATGCTGACGATTGCGTCCATCCTGCGGGACGAGCCGCCGACACCGGCCAGCATCAATCCCCAGGTCTGCCCCGAGCTTGACCGCGTGGTCGCCCGGTGCCTCGAGAAGGAACCGGAGCGCCGGTTTCAAAATGCAGCCGACCTGCAGATCGTCCTGGAGTGGCTCACCCGCGATACCGGAAGCGGAAAGCTCGCTTCGTCCGGCCCGCCCACCTCGTCCAGCCGCTGGAAGTTCGCCCCGCGCGCATCCCTGACAATCGTGGTCGCTGCCGCCGCCATTGCCGCGGCCATCTATGGACTGCGGCCGCGGTCGGTGCCGCCTCCTTTCAAGGTCACGCGAGTGACCACCAGTCTCGGCTACACCTGTAACCCGGCCCTGTCAGGCGATGGCCGGCTGTTCGCCTACGCTTCCGACCGCGACGGCGGCAAACTCCACATCTGGGTCCAGCAGTTCCCAGGCGGCCAGCCCATCCAGAAGACGCGCGGCGAGGCCGAGGAATCATCGCCGCGTTTCTCTCCCGATGGCGCCACCATAATGTTCGAGCGCGCCGGCGCCGGAATCTTCACGGTCCCCGTCTTCGGCGATGCCGAAAGACTCATCGCTCCACGCGGCCACGATCCGCAGTTCTCCCCCGACGGCACACGCATCGCCTACTGGATTGGCGATCCCGACAGCTCCGCAACCTCGGGCGCGGTCTTTGTCACACCCTTCGCGCGGTACGCGCCCCGGCAGCTCGCCGAAGCCTTCGCTGGCGCGCGATTCCCGGTCTGGGCGCCCGACGGAGCGCATATCCTCTTTGAGGGCGTCCCATCCCCCGGCGCACAGCCGGAATGGTGGGTGGCCGCAACGGACGGCGGAGCCCCGGTCAGCACCGGCATTTTCGATGTCTTGCGCAACCGGCACGTGGCGCCAGTTTCCGCGCCCGGGGATTGGAAGGGAAACGACTTCGTGTTCTCAGCCGTGGATAGCCGGGCGAGGCACATCTGGCACGCGACGCTGAAAGTCCCTGGCTGGCACCTCGCCCGCCCAGCCGAACAGGTGACGTTCGGACCGGGTGAAGACGCCGATCCCTCCTTAGGTCCCGGCGGGCGGCTCGCCTTTTCCACGTGGACCTACCACAATAGCCTCTGGCGGCTCCCCTTGCACAACGGAGGACCCACCCAACCCAATCTGGAGCGACTGTCTCAAAGCGGCGAGTTGCAGTCGCGCCCCTCCATCTCCGACGACGCCCGCACTCTGGCCTTTCTCTCGTCCGGCGCCTCCGGCTATCGCCAGGTCTTCACCCGCGACATGAAGAGCGGCGTCGAGAAGCAACTCACCTTCGGGCCGGAAAACAAGTCGGCGCCCATCATCACAGGAGACGGTTCGCGGGTGGCTTACGCAGTGGTCGAAAACAACCGGTGGTCCATCTATGTGGTCGCCTTGGCCCCTGCCGATTCCGCCTTTCCGACGAAGGTCTGCGACGACTGCGGTGAGCCATCCGGCTGGACGCATACGGGCGGCATATTGTCCTCCAGTGGCCACCCGCGGTGCATATCCCTTCTCGATCCGGGCTCGGGATCCCGCTCCCCATTCCTCTGCCACTCGGTCTACGACCTGGATCAAGCCCAGCTCTCGCCCGACGGGAGCTGGATCGCCTTTGTGGCTCGCGCCAGCTCGGACTCCACCCGCATCTACGTCGCCCCGTTCCGTAACGGATCCCCGTCCAGCCCGGCCCTATGGATCCCAGTTACCGACGGCACCGCCCGGGATGACAAGCCGCGCTGGCTCGATGGCGATCTCCTCTATTTCTCGAACCGCGATGGCTTCGGCTGCATCTGGAAGCAGGAGCTGCGGCCGGACACCATGCAGCCTGCCGGTGCCCCCACCCCCGTGCATCACTTCCACAACATTGCGCAGTCGCCCCGCACTCTTTTCCGCAGCGGCTTCCAGATCGCGGTTACCCGGACGATGTTGATCCTCAACCTCGTGGATATAACCGGCGATGTCTGGCTTGTCGATCTGCCTTGAAAATCGGACACACACATCTTATACTTGATTGGATTTTTACGGGGGACAGAATGGAAGAGAAAGAGAAAAAAACTGGATACCTGGTCACTTTTCCGGAGCACCTCACGAGCCAGCAAGTCGAGGAACTCAAGGCGGCGCTCCGGTCTGCCGTCGTTTCCGTTATGAAGAAGACCAACGCGGATGACGTCAACGTTCAGGACAGAGTCGACGACGTGGACTGGTGCGGGAAGGAGTAACGCGGGACTCCTGGTCCGCGTCCAGGGAGCGAAAATCGCTCCTCAAACCCGGCCATGATCTGCTTCGTTGCGGCCCCTAGTATTCCCGAGTTCGAAGGCACGATAAAGACGCGGGATCAGGCCGCCTGCCTGACTCCACCCACGGCGCCCCTGGGCATCCTCAGCCTCGCCGCGATACTCGAGGAGAAACAATTCCCGATTCGCCTCGTCGACCTCAACCGCCTCTTCTTAGACTGGCTCAGTAAAGACGGCTCCGCTCCCGAAAGTCCGTTCTTCCCATCCGCCGTAGACGAGCTTGTTGGGGTCCACGCCGATGTCTACGGCTTTGGAAGCATCTCCAGCACCTATCCCCTTACGGTGCGCCTGGCGCGCGAAGTCCGGCGCGCCCACCCGCGTGCCTTGATCCTGTTCGGCGGCCCGCAGGCGTCGTCGGTGGACGTAGATACCTTGGAAGCGTTCCCCTTTGTCGATGCGGTGGTCCGCGGAGAGGCCGAAGAGAGCCTGCCGCAACTGCTGGGGGGCGGCCTGGATGGGGTTCCGGGCGTCACCTTCCGCCGCAACGGCCGCGTGGTACGCAGCCCCGACCCGCAATCCCTTCCCGATCCCGACCGGCTCCCGATGCCGGCGTATCACCTCTGGCCGGGGATCGAAGAGAGCGCGCTTATCCCCCTCGAAGCCGGCCGCGGCTGTCCCTTCGCATGCACCTTCTGCTCCACCAGCCGGTTCTTTCGCCGCCGCTATCGGCCCAAGTCTCCCGGCCGCATGATCGAACAGATGAAGCACCTCCAGCGTGCCTACGGCGCCACCACCTTCCGCCTGGTTCACGACACATTCACAGCCGTTCGCGCGCAAGCCGTCGAATTCTGCGAGGCTCTTCTCGAGTGCGGCGCCGGATACCAGTGGTCCTGCAGCAGCCGCACCGATTGCGTTGACGAGGAACTGCTGGACCTGATGGCCCGGGCCGGCTGCAAGGGCATTTTCTTCGGTGTCGAAACCGGATCGCCCCGCATGCAGCATGTAATAGGCAAGGACCTCGATCTCGACCATGCCGCCGCTGTTCTGCGACGCGCCGAGACTCTTAAGATGCGCACCACTGTTTCGCTGATTGCCGGCTTCCCGGACGAGACGCCGGACGACCTGCGCGGCTCGGTGGAATTCATCCTGGATTCCATGCGCTTGGATCGCGTCGAACCGCAGTTCCATCTTTTGGCGCCGCTCGCCGGCACCGCGATCCAACGCGAATTCCAGAATCGTCTCGAATGGGACGGCATCTTCTCCGACATCGCTTTCCAAGGCTGGCGCCAGGACCCGGAGGACTGTACGCTCATTCGCGAATATCCGCGGATCTTCGCAAACTTCTACGCCGTCCCTACCACCCACCTCGACCGCGCCCACCTGATGGAGTTGCGCGATTTCCTCATCTATGGCATGACGTGTTATCGCTGGCTGCTGGTGGCCCTGCACCGGCACAGTGGAATCCTGGCAGTATTCGATCGCTGGCGCGCCTGGCGCGCCACACACCGCCCCGCTGTCCACCCGGACGGACCGTACCACGCGAGCGATGGCTTCCGCACCGACTTCCTCGACTTTCTGGCTTCCGAATATGCCGCCGCGGATGACCCGGAATTAGTGGCCGTGGCGACGCTGCTCGAATACCAAACGCAGGCCCGCCGGCCTCCCCCGCCCGTTGCGGAATCGCCGGCAGTCCCCCACCTCGCTCCCGGCGTCCGACTGCTTTACCTAGGTGTAGACTACAATGGCGTCATCGGCGCGCTTCGCAACAATCTCCCGCTCCGCGACGTGCCTCGGCGCCCGGTCGTACTTGCGGAGCGTCAACTGCCCGGCGATCGCGTCGAGACGCTCCAGCTCAGCCAACTGTCCGCGGCGCTAGTCCAACTGTGCGATGGTACCCGAACCATCCCTGACATCGTCGTTTTGTTCCCCACGTTGGCCAAAGGCCTCGAGACCTTCCCGCCCGACGCAGCCTGCCGCTTCGCCTTAGATGAACTCCGCGAGCAGGGCCTGCTTGCGGCGGCCACCTGATTCTCCGCCGGCGTCTTCTACACGTGGCCCACCACGATCATCGCCGTCGGCGCCTTGCCCTGGTGCCCCGCCCTCCCTTTCGGATCGTCCGCCACTCGGAGACAGATCGTTCCGCGTGACATGGACCCATACCCCCCACCGACCCGGGGCAGAAGCCGGAGAGAGCGACCCGGGGGCCCAGGCTTAAGTGAACCGTATTGCAGCTAAACCCCTTGCGAGCTGATCGCTGATGGCTGGCCGCTGTCAGCTTGCTCCCGCTTTTCCCGCACCAACTCGGCGTATCCTTCCACCAGCTTGCGCGTGATCGCCGCCATGTCCCAATGCGCTTCCACTTCGGCGCGCGCGCGGACCGCCATCGCGGCGGCCATCTCAGGATCGCCGAGCAGCTTCACCACGCGGTCCGCGAAGCCGGCGGGCGTGTCGGCGAGCGCGCAGAATTCGCCGTCTTTCCCGGCGAGACCCTCGGCGCCAATGGCCGTGGAGACCACCGGGATCCCCGCGGCGAATGCCTCGAGCAGCTTCACCCGCACGCCCGACCCGCTCAGCACCGGACACACAAAAATCGCGTATCGCGCCAGCGGCTCGCGGATATCGTCCACGAAGCCCAGCATCTCGAGGTGGCCTTCGGCATCGGCGTAGGTGTGGGCGGGCGGCGGTTCGGAGCCGGCAATTGTGAGGCGAGCCTCGGGCTCGCGCGCCAGAATGAGCGGCAGCACCTCGCGCACGAACCAATCCACCGCCACGCGGTTGGGATCGTGGCGGAAGCTGCCCAGGAAGAGCATGGTCGCCGGCTCGCGGCCGGTGGGCCGGAATTCATAATGCGACGAGTCGATGCCCGCGCGCAGGCCGTCGCGCACTTTCGGCGCCAGACGGGGCAGGAATTCGAGCAGATACCGCCGGTTCTGGGGCGTGCAGACCTGCACCTGGTCGAATTTCGGAAGCGCGCGCAGTTCGTACCGCAGCGCGCGCAGGTACTCGATGCGCGCCTTCGCTTCACCGGCGAGCCCGATCATGTGGCCCAGCCCGCGGCCGATCGACTGGAAGTACACATCGTGCTCGAAGAGCGCCGCCGGAATGCGCCGGAAGGCGCCGCCATACTGCGCCATCGAGGTGTACTCCAGTTGCAGCATGTCGATCTGCTTCAGAAAAAGCTGGCGATGGATGAGCCACTCGAAATCCTCGTTGGCGAACTCGCGCACGGCGTAAGGCAGCAGCGAACCGCTGCCCTTGGGATGGCCGTTCGGCCGCACGATCCACTCGGCCGAAGCGCAAAACCTTCGCAGCTCTTCATTGGTCTGGTCCTGCCACGGCCAATCGAGCATTTCCACCACGTGGACTTCTGCCAGCCGCGACATTGCGCGCAAGGTCTGGTACATGAACACGCCGCCGCCATGCGTGGGCGGGCAGATGGGGTAGGGAGACACGAACAGCACGCGCAGCCGCTCGGGCGCGCGCTCCATGGCGGCGAACCGGTCGCGGTAATAGCCGCCCAGCGGGCGGCGGAACGCTTCGGTATCGTCGATTTGCGCCAGCGATCGCGCGCGCCAGCGCGATCGCGCGGTTTGCGGCAATTGCACGAACGCGCGCCACAGCGAGTACGGCGTGGGACGTCCCGGAATTTCGCCGAAGATCACGCTCAGCAGCGAACCGGCCCACGCGAAAAAGAAATGCGACGTGAGGCGCGGCCACTGGTGAATGTTCTTCCACGAGAAGAGCAGGTAATTCTTCTTCAGCACGGTCTGAATGTGCTCTTCGCTGAAGCGTTTGCCGATGGTGCCGCGATGCTCGTGGTAAACCACGCTGCGCGGCTGGTAGAGCACCTTCCATCCGCGCTTCCACGCGAGATAACCGAGGTCGGTATCTTCCAGGTAGAACGGCGCGAGCAGGTGGTCGAATCCGCCGAGTTCGAGAAACTTGCGCCGGTCGAATGCGCACGACCCGCCGCCGCCGTAGAAGCACGGAAAAAGGCCATCGATAGCGGGATCGATGCGATGCCGCACGCGCAATCCGCCATCCTGCCACCAGCCTTGCGTGAGTCCCGTTTCTTCGCGGGGCTTGCGCGGATCGCTAAAGAAAATCTGGCAAGCGACGGCGAAAACCTGCGGATCGGCGAAGCCTTCGAGGAGCGGCGCGAGAAAATCCGGCGCGACCCGCATGTCGCTATTCAGCAGTACCACAATGTCGTTCGCCGCTGCCTGGAATCCCGCATTCGATCCGCCGCCGAACCCGAGGTTTTCGTTGAGCGCCACCAATTTCACCTGCGGGAACGCGGCGCGGACGAACTCCGCGCTGCCGTCGGACGATCCGTTATCGACGACGACGATCTCGTTGGCCGGATTGCCGGCCAGCGCGGCGACTACCGTAGGCAGATATTTGGCCAGCAGGTCTTTGCCGTTCCAGTTGGGGATCACCACCGAGGCCGCCCGCGCCGATGCTGCCTCATCGCGCGGCGGAATCTTCCGGCCGAAGAGCTTCCAGAAAAAGTCGCTAACGGCGAGCGAGAGAAAGCTGACCGCCATTAGCGCGGGCGAGAGCAGCAGGAGGGGCAGCGCGCGCAACAGGCGTTTCAAAAAGGCCATGTCAGCTCGCCGGAATTTCCGGGCCTAACCCCACCTTGCGGCCCAGCCTCACCCAGCGCGACGCCCGGTAGAGCGCCACCTGCCGCGCCAGCTCTGCGGACTCCTTGTCCAGCCGCAACGCCCACTCGGTACGCTCCGCGAGTTCCTTTTCCGTGTTCCGGAGCACTTCCTCGGTTTGATGGAGCGCATCCACCGCCTTCACTAATGCGGCGGTCTGCTTGTCGATGTCGGCGGTGAGCGCGGCTTCCACATCGCGCGCCCATTTGATCTTGGACTGGATGTCGGCCTCGAGCTCCTGGATTTTGGCCTCGTACTCGAGCACGGTCTGCCGCGCGCGTTCCTCTTCCTCGGCGAGTTCCGTCTGTAATGCGTCGACGCGCGCCCGTCGTTCTTCCAACTGGCTGTTCAACTCCCCGGCCCAGCGATTGCTCTCCTCCAGCTCGCTCTCGATCTTGGCGTAGTGCCGCGTCATCTCGCCAAGATCGCGCTGTGCCTCCCCCAGCCACTGGTTTTTCTCATCCAGCTCTTTTTCCAGAAGCGCGATATGCCGCTCGCGCTCGCGGAGCACGTTGGCCGCGCGCGGAACGTAGACGTACGTCGGGTTGCCGACCTGCGGCCGGTTGGCGCATACCGCCACGAAGAAATGCGATTCGTCGGGCGCGGGATCGCCGGCATCCACGCGGACTTCGGCCGTCGATCCGCTATCGTGCGGCTGGAACGTGAAGCCTTCCACGTGATTTTCGAGAAACAGCGAAACGTGCGGAAAGATCGCGGTCAGCTCGGCGCGGAATTCCGCGAAATCGAATTCGTGTACGTGAAACGGATTGGCCCCGTCCCGCCCGCGCGATTCGGTGTAGTAGAGCTTGTTGGGCGTCGAAATCACCAACTGCCCGTTGGGCACGAGTACGCGATGCGCTTCGCGCAAAAAACCGCGCCAGTCGTGCAAATGCTCGATCACCTCAAATGCCACCACCAGTTCGAAGCTGGAATTGGCGTGCGGCAGCGCTTCGCAGGTTGCCTCTTCGAAGCTGAGATTGTGCGCGGCGTAGTGCGCGCGCGCGAATTCGATGGCCGCCGGCGCGCGGTCCACCCCCACCACGTGTTCCGCCGCGCGTGCCAGCTCGGCCGACCCGTAACCCGCGCCGCAGCCGGCATCGAGCACGCGTTTTCCGCGCGCCAGCCGCGCGGCGAACGTATAGCGCGCCATGTGCTCGTTGAGCAGATCGACGTCCACCTCGCCGGGGATGACGCGTTCGCCGGTAAATTCAGCCAAGTTTGTTCTCCACGACGGGCGCCGGCCGGCCTTCGCCCAGCCGCGCGTTCACTTCCACGCGGCACGGCATATGGATATATCCATAGATCTCATTTTCCGTCCGCGACATCTGCAGCACCAGGGCATTATCGATCCAGTCGCACATCTGATACCCCGTCAGATCGCCGTCGGCGATGGCCGGTGAAAAAGAGAACGAGGCCGGATACAGTTCGGGAAGCTGCAGGTGAAAATCGACGGTGTAGATGTCGCCGGCCTGCATTGGCTCGAGCCGGTAGCCCTCGCGGATGGTGTTGGTGCCCGAGAAATCCACACCCAACTGATTGCGCAGCATGAATCCCACGTTGGGCACCGCGACGTGTTCTTCGGCGCGCACGCTGATGCGCACCACGATGCGGCTCGCCGGCTCGATCTGGTGAAGCGGCGCGCCCTGCTCGTCGAGAATCGCGATGCCGATCACGCGCGCGCGGCCATCGCCGTAGCGGTGATCGATATTAGGGATGGTCTCGACGATTTCCGGCGCGCGCACGAGTTGGCGGCCGGCGCGGTCTTCCTCCTGGCGCGCCTGGTAGCGCAGGTAACGGGAATCCTTCTGCACCATGGCGGCGAGGTACTTCGAAATGACGCGATCGGGATTGCCAATGTCCACCAGGCGGCCTTTATCGAGCCATAGGACGCGATCGCCAACCGCCTTCACGTCGGCCGTGGCGTGCGAGACGAACAGGATGGTCACACCGCGCGCTCGCAGTTCGTGGACCTTGCGCATGCAGCGCTGGCGAAAGTAGATGTCGCCGACCGCCAGCGCTTCGTCCACGAGCAGGATTTCGGGATCGACATTGATCGCGACCGCGAAAGCCAGCCGAACCACCATGCCGCTCGAATAAGTCTTCACCGGCTGATCGATGAAATCGCCGATTTCGGCGAAAGCAGCGATATCGGCGTAGCGTGCGTCGATTTGGCGCGTGGTGAGCCCCAGAATCGAGCCGTTGAGATACACGTTATCGTGCCCGCTGAACTCGGGGTTGAACCCGGCGCCGAGTTCGAGCAGCGCCGAAACACGCCCGTTGACGGCGACTGTCCCCGTGGTGGGCTGGAGGATGCCGGCCACCATCTGCAACAAGGTGCTCTTGCCGGAGCCGTTTTCCCCCACGATGCAAAAAGTCTCGCCGCGCTTGACCTCGAAGGTCAGATCCTCGATCGCCAGAAAATCGCGATGGCGCCGGAGGCGATTCAGGGTGAGCAATTCCCTCAGCCGGTCGCCCGGCGATTCGTAGATGGCGTAGGTCTTGGAGACTCCTTGAAACTCAACGGCGTTCACGGCAGAGGAAGAAGACCAGTGTAACGAAAGTCGGCGCTGACCGTGTGCGACAATCGTCCTGACGCCCGCCGCATGTCGCCGACGCCGATTTTAGATCGCCACGAGGCGCCGCCCGTTCCGCGCGGCCACCCCGGCGGTTGCTTTGGTGGGCGGTCGGTGTGGCAGTCGGAGTGCCAATCGGACTGTGGAGCGCCCGGCGCGATTGTCGATTACTGAACCGGCCCCATCCACGCATCCGCCAGCCCGCGGATAACGCGCAGTTCTTCCGGGGAGAAGCGCGCCTGGAATGCGGGACGTGCGAGCATTACCTCGCGTTCAAGGTCGTTCATTTGCTGTAGGCGGTAGAGTGCTTGGCGCACCGCTGTCGCTCGAGGGGGCGGCAGATTATTAACCTCCGCCATCAGCCCCATCACTTCGGCTCTCTTTTCGGGAGGGAGTTGGGCAAAGCGGTCCAGCCGGCGGAGTTGCATTTCCTGCTGCTCCTTGGGCAGGCTGTCGAACCACGCCAGTTGCTTTCGGGCCCTCTCGCGAGCCTGCTCATTCGGCAGCCTCGCGATCGCGCGTTCCCGGTCTTCGGGACTCATACGGTACAACCTCGCGGCGATACTCGCGGGATTTACCAGCCGCGCGGCGCCCTTGGGAATCGGCTGCTGCTTGGGATTGCCGCCCTTGCCCGCAGGTTTGGCGGGAGCGGCCTTGGGCGGCGGGGCGTCTTTCGCCTGCGAATCGCTGCCATAAGTCACTCCAACCCCCACCAGCAGCAGCATGCTGCCGATCTGGAGAATGCGATTCATGGCATCTTACATTTTGGGGGCGGATGCATCGGGCACCAGTTGATTGAACTGGTGCAGCATCTCCATATCTTCGAGAGCGCTCTGCAACTGGTCGGGCTGGAGGCTCTCCACCTGCGCGGATTTCGGCGCCGGAGCGATTGCCGCCGGACGATATAACAGCAGCCCGGCCATGATAAGCACGCCGGCGGCCGCGGCAACCGGTATGGAGTGGCGAAAAACCGGATTCAGCGGCCGCATGAGGCGCTTCCACCAGGAAACATCCTGTTCGATGCGGGCGTACAAGCGGCGGTCGAAATCCATCGAAACCTCCGCCGGCTCCCAATCCTCCAGCGCCTGCCAGACGTTCTGCTGCGCGCCCGCAAATTCGCTGCATGCGCGGCAGATTGCCAAATGCCGGTCCATCTGCGCGCGCGCGTCGGCATTCAGCTTGCCGGCGGCATAGTCCAGCAGCAGATCCGGACTCCCTCCCGCTTCCATTGGGCAATTCATAGCGATCTCTTTCTTCCCTAGGCCATATGGGCCAAGCGGGCGCGCAATGTCTCGTACGCCCGAAACAGCAAGGATTTTATCGCAGATTCCGAGCAGTTCAGCACTTTGGCGATCTGCGAGTATTCCATTTCCTCGTACTTATGCATCAGTACGGCGGCGCGCTGCTTCTCCGGCAACGTCGCCACCGCCCGCCGGATTTCCTCCAGGCGGGCCTGATGCAACATCCTCTGTTCCACGCTCGGCCGCTGGTCCGACAATTGTCGAGCCGGCGCCTCGGCCGAATCGTCATCCAAATGTTCCTCGAGCCGCTGGTACTTCCCATCGCGCAGCGAATTCAGCGCCAGATGGGTGGCAATCCGAAACAGCCAGGTTGTGAACTTGGCCGTTGGCTCATAACTTCCCCGTGATCGATACACGCGCAGAAACACTTCCTGCGCCAATTCTTCCGCGACGGCCTGGTTCTGCACCATCCGGTAAAGAAAGTGAATCACCGGTAAACGATGCTTTTCCAAAAGGATAGCAAAGCTTGCTCCGTCGCCATCCTTGACGCGAAGCATTAATTCCGCGTCGAAATCGAGCGTCGCCGCCAAACCCCCCATATCCTTATTCAACCCGTTCGTCCATCCGAGGTTGCGTTTCCAGGGGTAAATTATTCCCCCTTTAGTGAGCGCTCCATCAATCGCTGGATCGCTTCGCGCGGTGATACCCCGAAGTTTAGCATTTGAAACATCTGTGCGGCGATCGGCATTTCCACGGAATAACGTTTGGCAAGGTCAACTGCTGCATTTGTCGTTTTAATACCTTCGGCAACCATCTTCATGGAACCGACGATCTCTTCCAGTTTCCGGCCATGCGCCAACTCCACCCCTACGGTCCGGTTCCGGCTCAATTCTCCGTTGCAGGTGAGGACCAGATCGCCTAAACCGGCCAGCCCCGCCAAAGTGAGCGGCTGTCCACCCATAGCGACCGCCAGGCGAGTTATTTCCGCCAACCCACGAGTAATGAGAGCGGCCATGGGGTTGTGGCCTAAGCCCATGCCGTGCAACACGCCGGCACCGATGGCGACCACATTCTTGATGGAACCGCCAATTTCTACTCCTATAGTATCTAAGCTCGAATACAAGCGGAAGGTCGGACCGGAGAACGCCGCCTGAACATGATCGGCAACCGTCCGGTCCGATGAAGCTACTACAAGTGCCGTAGGTTCGAATCGCGCCACCTCCTTGGCAAATGTCGGGCCGGAGATAACGGCGATCCTCGGCGCCATCTTGGCCGATAACACATCGCAAATCACCTCGGATGTCCGCAAAAGAGTGCCGTTTTCCAGTCCCTTGCTAGCGCTGACGAACAGCATCGACTCGTCCAGGTGCGGGAGCATTTGTTGGTAGAGGGGCCGCGCGAGGTGCGAGGGCATGACGCTCAGAACGATCTCGGCGTCCTCCAAAGCAGCAGGCAATTCAGTGGTGACTTCGACATGATCGGGCAGGAGGGCGCCGGGAAGGTACACGTCGTTCTCCCGCGAAGTCCGCATGCGCGCCGCCAAGTCTGTTTCATAGACCCACAGACGAATTGTCGGAAAGCGCGGTGCGAGCACGATGGCGAGCGCCGTCCCCCAACCTCCGGCCCCTATAATCGACAGATTTTTCAAGACTTCCGTGCTCCGAAGGTGAACGCGCTTTCGGTGCCGGCGTGCAACCGGCGGATATTACTACTATGTTTGTAGATAATGAATCCGCCCGCGACGATTGCCGTCGCCAGCATGACTATATCCTTCTCGAACAGCCACACAGCCAGTGGAAAGGTCGCCGCGCTGACCACCGACCCCATCGAGATATAGCGCGTCCAGGCCACCACTACCACGAAGACGATCAGGACCGCTGCCAGCGGGAGAGGAGTGAGGCACAGGAACGCGCCCACGAAGCTGGCCACCGCCTTGCCGCCCGCGAAGTGAAGGAACACCGGATAGGCATGTCCCGCCATCACCGCCAGGGCAGCCACGCACATCGCCACTACCTCCTGGTTCGACAGCCGGCCGGCGATCCACACCGCCAGATAGCCTTTGCCGATGTCGAGCAGGAGCGTGGCGATGCCGGCGGCCCGGCCGGTGGTCCGCAGGACGTTGGTCGCCCCGATGTTACCGCTGCCCCCGGCGCGAACATCGCGGCCGGTTGTCCACCTCACCAGCAGATATCCGAATGGGATCGCACCCAGCACGTAGGCTATGGCCGCCGCCAGAAGAATGGTCATCGGTTTGAGAAGGGGAACTCCGCAAGTTTAGTGTACACGGAACCGCCGGGACGCAATTGGCTTCGATACAAAAAGAAAGACCGCGCCGTGAAGCGCCCGAAATCGAGCGTGTGCGCGGTCGCGATAGCGTCGAACAGCGGGCGCAAATCGAGCCGTTCCTTGATGCGCGCCAGTGTCAGATGGGGCGAAAACGGCCGATTCTCGACCGCCACGCCGACCGAGGCGGTTGCCGATTCGGTGTCGGCCGCCAGCGAATCCAGCCCCGGCGCGTCGATCCCGCACCAGAAAACCCGCGGCGCGCGCTCATTGGGAAAGAAGCCGACCTTGGCGATCGCGACCTCGATCGGCGGCCGTTGAGGCACGGCGGCGAGAGCGGATTGGAGCGCCCGAAGTTCGCCTTCCGGATATTCGCCGATGAATTTGGTGGTGATGTGCAGATTGGCCGGCGGGCTCCAGGAAATGCGCGCGGCAGGCTTCAAACGCGCAACGAAAGACTCCAGATTGCGCACTACTTCACTCGGGAGATCGAGAGCGATGAACAGCCGCACAGCGACAATTGTACTGCGCTGGAACTCGCGAGAATGTGGAAGCGCCTATTTCGCGGTCTTCGCCTTCTTGATCGCCGCCTGGATGTCGCTCTTCAGTTCCTTGATCTCCTTGGTCTCCGGCAGACCGGTCAGGGCAGTCTGCGCGCGCTGAATGAGGGCATCCATCTTTTGCGGTTCGTCGAGCTTATCCCGCGCGTAGAGCTGCGAGAAGCGGAACAGGCTATCGGCCATGGCTGCCATGAAGGTGGCGCGCGGCACGCTGGCCGTGCCGGCCTTGAACAGGTCTTCGGTCTTCGCCGGGTCGTTGGTGGCGTCCACGGCGCGGCACGTGGCTAACACCACTCCGCGCTCGATCGAATGCTGCTGCGCGGCCTCGGTTTCGGCGGCGGAAAGCGCAATTCCCGTGGCTACTCTAGTGAATTGCGATACCGGCGCGGCACTGCCCTTGGGATAGGAGAATTCGAGCGCGATCGTGTCGCCCTTCACCTTGTCGATCTTGGCAAAGTCATCGGCGAATTGCAGCGCTAACTGGCTGGCCGAATCGCGATCCGTCGAGACCTGCCGGCGAAACGCCGCGGGCTCGCGCGAATTGTGCGCTCCCAGATCGTAGTTTGCCGCCGCGTCCATGTAGCCCTGGGCTACTCCCGACCGCAATACCAGCGCCCACGGAAGGGCGCGCGCGACGTACTCGTTATCCGTGGCGAGCACATTGTCCAGGTTTTGCAGGGTCTTCATGTAGTCGCCCGCTTTATATACCTCGCGGGCCCCCTGCCAGTAGAATCCCGGCGACCCCATGGCCGGCTGTGACGGTTGGTTGGAACAAGATATTAGGGTCACTAAGCCCGAAACAAGGGCCAGGACCAATACTTTGCGCTTGGTACTCATGGGCATTCGAACGCCTCCGCAACCGTAGGTAAGCATAGCGTGCCGCCGAATGCAAGGGAGTCCGGGCGCGACGCCGGCCCGCGCGCTGTTGAAAATATGGACACCGGCAGGAAAATCGGATAGAATCGGGACCCGGAGGAAAACCCTTGAAAAAAACTCTGATCATCGCCGCCTTCTGTCTCACCTTCGTCGCCGGGATCGCTTTCTCTTATGTTCGCGACTGGCACGACCTGGATGAGGTCCACAAACACATCGTCGAAGCTATCCATGAAATGGACCACGCGCGCGCCGCCAATCATTTCGACATGGCCGGACACGGCGCCAAGGCTGTGGAACATTTGCGCGACGCCGAGCGCGAACTGGGGTTAGCGGTCGAATCGGCCAGAAAGGAATAACATTTCGATCACGGCGGCCGGTTCGGTCGAGTCGCGTGACTTCCAGCGCCGATCAGGCGAAAATCGAAGTTCATGGCCGCCACTTCCCTCGCCAAGAGCAAGATCAAGATTGTTCTTCTCGAAAACATCCATCCCAGCGCGGGCGAGATGCTGCGGCGCGAAGGATATAGCAATATCGTTTCGCACCCCAAGTCGCTTTCGGGAGATGCGCTCGCCGAGGCGCTCAAGGGCGCGTACTTGGTGGGAATCCGGTCGGCCACGCACTTGACAGCGGACGTTTTGAGCCGCGCGCCCAGGCTGATCGGCATCGGCTGTTTCTGCATCGGCACCAACCAGGTGGATTTCGATTGCGCCCGCAGCCAGGGCATCCCTGTGTTCAACGCGCCGTTTTCCAATACCCGGAGCGTCGCCGAACTGGTGCTGGCGGAGATTGTCTTCCTGCTGCGCGGCATCCCCGAAAGGAACGCGGCGGCTCATCGCGGCCAGTGGCTCAAGACCGCGGAGGGCGCGCGCGAGGTCCGCGGCAAGAAACTCGGGATTGTCGGGTACGGTCACATCGGTACGCAGATCGGCTTGCTGGCCGAATCCCTGGGCATGCAGGCCGCCTATTACGACATCGAGACGAAGCTGTCGCTCGGAAATGCGCGCGCGGTGGCGTCGCTCGACGAACTCCTGGCCGATTCTGACGCGATCACGCTGCATGTGCCCGAAACGCCCGAGACCGAGAACATGATCGGCGAGGCGCAATTCGCGCGCATGAAACCGGGCGCCAAGCTGATTAACGCATCGCGCGGAAAAGTGGTTGATATCGAGGCGTTGACGTTGGCGCTCGGCAGCAGACATATCGGCGGCGCGGCGCTCGACGTTTTCCCATGCGAGCCGAAGGGAGCGGGCGACCCTTTTGTCTCCCCGCTGCGCGAATTCGACAACGTGATCCTCACGCCCCACGTCGGCGGCAGCACGGAGGAGGCGCAGGCGAATATCGGAACGGAGGTGGCCGGGAAACTGATCAAGTACAGCGATAACGGATCTTCGCTGACGGCGGTCAATTTTCCGCAGGTTTCCCTGCCGGAACATCCCGGCAAGCACCGCCTGCTGCATATCCATCGCAATCAGCCGGGCGTGCTGTCCGAGATTAACGCGGTCTTCTCCCGGCACGCCGTGAATATTGCCGGCCAGTATCTGCAAACCGATGCCGCCATCGGCTATGTGGTAATCGACGTCGATCCCCGGGGCCCATCGGCCACCAAGGGACTGAAAGCGGAATTAGACCGCGTACCTGGGACGATCCGGTCGCGGGTGCTGTATTAGACCGGTTCCCGCGCCTGGCCTACCAGGCCGTACGCCTGCATGTGCTCGAGCAACCGGGCCAAATCGATCGGTTTCACGAGATAGGCGTCGCAGAGGCCGTGGAAGCACCGGCTCACTTCCGAAAGGCTGTTGAGCGCGGTAGTCATGACGATCTTGGCGCTGTGTTGCGAAAAAATGCCTCGCGCCTCTTCCAACGCCCGGATCTCGCGAACGGCTTGCTCGCCGTCCATTTCGGGCATCATGATGTCCATACAGACCAAGTCGTAACCTGTGCCGCCATCGAGAGCGCTGTGGAACGCCTCAACCGCCTCCCGGCCATTCACCGCGACGTGACATTCGCCGTAACGGGAGAGGAACGTCTGCAGCACCAGACGGCCGGCAAAATCGTCCTCCACCACCAGCGCCCGCAAGCGCCAGTCGGCTCCGCGATGCGGCCCTGCATGCCTGGCGGCCACCAGCGTGGCGAGCGCCCGCATGATCTCCGAAATGTCCGCCCCTTCACCGGCATCGGGATCGTCCAGCATGGCCCGAAGGGTGTCGACAGCGCGCAAGAGCAGCGTCACCCATTCCGGCGCCGGCGCCGCGCGATCGAGACTGATCGGGACGAGAGCGCGCTCCGTGCGCTCGGCTAATGCGCGCACCTTGGCCAGACGGCAGCGGACCGCGCCGGCCAACACCGAGCGCGTCGCCCCCAGCAGGCGATTCACCGCCGCTCCATCCGCTTCCGCTCCGCCCGCTTCGAGCGAGATGAGGCTTTGCTCCATGACGGCCAGATGCTCCGCGCACGCGCACGCCTCGTTTCCTGCCAGTTCGTCGTTGATCATAGCTATTTCCCGTCCTGTCTGGTTATCCAACCGGCGCTGCCTAAAGTATTCCGGAAGCGCTCGAATTCCTCCACCACGCGCGGCATCAACTCTTCGCAGCGCTCCACCTGGCCGTCTTTTCCAGCTTCCTCGACCGCCTTCGCCAGGGCGGAGAGCGATTCCGCCGCAACCGTGGCCGCCGCTCCCTTTAGCCCGTGAGCCTGCTGCCGGGCGCCGGCGGCATCGTCCGCTCGAATCCGTTGGCGCAGGCCGTCGAGCCGCGCTGGACAATCGGCCACGAACGACCGCAGAATGGCGCCGGCGAGACGCTGGTCGCCGAGGAGCCGGCGCATGAGGGCGGGTTCGTTAAAAACCATCGCCGATGGCGGCGTATTGCTGTGCTCAGGCTTCTTGCCGGAAGCGCACGAGTGCGCCGGCAGCCACCGTGCCAAAGTATCGGAGAGCCTTCGGAGCTCGACCGGCTTGGCGATGTAATCGTTCATTCCGGCGCGCAGGCACCGGTCGCGATCCGCCGGCATCGCGTCGGCCGTCACCGCCACGATGGGAATGTCCGACCGGTGGAGTTCCCGAATATGGAGTGTCGCTTCGAATCCGTCCATTACCGGCATCTGGCAATCCATCAACACCAGGTCGTATTTCTCTGCGGCGACAGCCTCCACCGCTTCGGCGCCGTTTTCGACCGCGAAGGCCTGACAACCCAGCATCGATAATTGCGCCACTAATACTTCGCGATTCACCGGATTGTCCTCCACCACCAGGATTCGGGCGCGCCGGGGGCGACCTATGTTCCGCTCGTCCGCCTTTATCGCGGCCGGTTCCGCAACCTCCGGTTCGGCGATCTCGAGCGAAACCGTGAACCAAAACGTCGAACCCAGATTCTCGATGCTCTGCACGCCGATGGTTCCGCCCATCAGCTCAACCAGTTGTTTACTGATCGCCAGACCGAGACCCGTGCCGCCATACTTGCGGGTGCGGGACGCGTCGACCTGGGAGAATGGCTGAAACAGCCGGGAGATCTCCTCCGGCCGCAGCCCGATTCCGGTATCGATGATGCGAAACGCGATCGTGACCTGGCGGTTATCCTGTTTCTCCAGCTCTGCTTCCAGCACTACTTCGCCGCGTTCCGTGAACTTGACGGCGTTGGTGGCTAGGTTGGTCACAACCTGGCGCAAACGGTGGGGGTCGCCACGCAGCAACTCCGGAATATCCTGCGAAATCCGTGCCAGGAATTTCAGACCCTTGGCTTTGGCCTGAATTCCGAGGATTTGGACCACACCGTCCAGCATTTGGCGCAGGTTGAAGGTGCAACTCTCCAACGTCACCTTGCGCGCTTCGATTTTCGAAAGATCCAGAATGCTATCGATGAGCGCTAACAGCACCTGTCCGCTGGTCTGCGCCACGCTGGCGTAGCGCCGCTGCCCCACCGAGAGGTCGGTTTCGAGCAGCAGTTGCATCATGCCGATCACGCCGTTCATGGGGGTCCGGATTTCGTGGCTCATGTTGGCCAAAAAACGGCTCTTGGCAACGTTGGCGGCGTCGGCGGCCTCGCGGGCGCGAATGAGCTCTTCCCGGTAGCGTTTCTGTTCGCTGATGTCTTCCGCGATGCCCACTACGCGGATCAGTTGCCCATCGCCCGCCCGCACCGGAAACGCGCGGTCGCGAACCCACTTTTCCCGCCCGTCCGGCGTGCGAATGCGATATTCCAAATCGGTCGATGCTCCCTCGCGCAGCCCGGCAGTCTCCGCCCGCACGCGGGGAGCATCGTCGGGGTGGATCGCTTCGGTCCATGACAACGGCGACCGGTACAGGCTTTCGCAGGTTCGTCCCCATATTTGCTCGTACGCCGAGCTTACATAGAGGACTTCGCGCGTAGGAAGCTTCATCATCCAGAAAACTTCACGAATATTCTCGGCGAGCTGGCGGAATTTTTCTTCGCTCGCTTGCAGCCCCTGCTCGGCGCGTCTCCGTTCGGTGATATCGCGCACGAACCAGACGCGCCCTTCGTAGTCCAGCCGTTGACTGCGCAGGCAGGTGGAAAAACGCTCGATCGTGCGTCCGTCCTTGAGTGCAATCTCGCAGTGATCGTCCAGATCCGGGTGACCGTAGAGTTCCTGAACACGCGCCAGGAACCCGGCGGGATCGGCCACGCGTTCGCATACGGCAGCCAGGATAGGCGCATCTTCCTGTCCATCGAGATGGCGGTGCGAAATTCCCCAGACGTCCAGAAACCTGCTGTTGTGCGACACGATATTTCCCAACCCGTCAACGGCCAAAATGCCGGAGGGGGAACCTTCGTGGATGGCGCGAATGAGAGCGTGCTGAAATTCGTGATGCCGGGCAGCTACCTCGGCCGCCTCCCGCGCCGCTTGTAAGGCCTCCTCCGCCAATTTTCGATCGGTGATGTCGGGACTGATGCCGACATGTCCCAGGAAGGCGCCGGCCGGCGAAAAACGAGGCTTGGCATAAGTAGCCGCCCACCTCCATTGGCCGTCAGAGATCCGATAGCGCACCTCGGCCTGGAAAGGAGCGCGTTCGGCCACCGAACGGGCGAACGCCGCCACGTAGGCAGGGGCATCGTCGGGATGAAACCCTGCGGACCATCTGTCGCCTGCCATGTCTTCCGAGACGATGCCGAGCACCTCCCGGCTTGCCCGGTTGGCGAAGCGAAGCCCGCCAGTCTCATCGCTGACCCAAATCGCCGCGGGGCAACTATCGGCCATGATCCGGAATCGCTCCTCACTTTCCCGCAGGGCCTCCTCGGCGCGTTTGCGCCCGGAGATATCTTCCACGTGAGCGATAAAACGGGTCACGTCCCCGGCGGCATCGCGGACCGCGGAAATCCTGACGCGAACCCATACCGGATTGCCATTCTTGTGGACGTAACGTTTCTCCGCCTCCCAGTAGCCTTCCGAAGTACGGAGTTGCTCGGCGACGCGCAACTGCGAGGCCACCAAATCTTCGGGATACGTCAAATCCATCCACGTTTTTTGCGACAATTCTGCCGCCGAGTACCCAAGCATGGTGCAGATTGCCGCATTGGCTTGCAGGATTTTGCCGTCCCAGGCAGCCAACGTCATCCCGAAGGGAGCATGCTCGAACAACGAGCGGAACTGTTGCTCGCTTTCGCGAATTCGCCGCTCGGCTTCCCGGCGTTTCCGCATGTCGCGCACGATGGCGGACGCGCCTACCACCTTTCCGTCGGAATCGCGAACCGGCGATACGGTGACGGATACTTCGATCGGCGCTCCGCTCTTGGTTTTCAACCGGGTATCGTAAGGGCCGACGGCGCGCCCTTCGCCGATCGAGCGGATGATATCGTGCGTGGCTTCCAGACGGCTCTCCAAGACGATCCGGAGGAATGACTCGCCGATCATCTCGCCGGCGGAATATCCCAATAGAGCTTCCGCTCCCCGGTTCCAGCTCGCCACGGTGGTATCCAGCCTGAAGCTGAAGATCGCGTCGTCCGAGGAATCCACGATGGATGCCATCAGAGCGCGATCCCGTTCGGCCTCCTTCAGGGCGCTGATATCGCGAAAAATCAATGAAATGGCGATCAATTCGCCGGCCTCATTGCGAACCGGGATGCCACTCCTCCATATCGGGATTCGCCGGCCGTCCCGGTGCAGCGCGACGCCTTCGCGATAGGATACGCATGTGCCGGCTAGTGCGTGCTCGCAAAGGTCCTTGACAACGTGGTGCCGCTCGGGCGGCACCAGCATCGATACCGGCTTGCCGATAGCCTCCGCGGGAGTGTATCCCAGCATCCTCTCCGCGCCGTAATTCCAGGTGAGGATTGAGCCTCCCGGAGAATAAGCGATCAGCCCGTCCTCGGAATTCTGCGCGATGGTAGCCAGGAAAGCCTGCGCGTCCCTCTCGGCCCGCAACCGCGTGACGTCCCTTTTCACGGCGATGTAGCTGACGATTCTGCCGGAAGAACCCTCCACCGGGGTGATCCGCATGTCCTCGCGGTACAGCGTTCCATCCTTGCGACGATTAGTGACTTCGCCGTGCCAAACTGTTCCCGAGGTGATGGTGGCCCAGAGTTCCTGGTATACGGCTGCCGGTGTTTGCCCCGACTTCAGGAGCCGTGAGTTTCGCCCCACTGCTTCCTTCTGGTCATACCCCGTCAAAGCGGTGAACGCGGGGTTGGCGTACTGGATGGTGCCGGCCGCGTCGGTAATGACGATGGCGTCCGCCGCCTGCTCCACCGCCGCCACCAGACCGGCAGTTTCGATCGCGCTGTTCCCGGAAGATACCATAATGTGTTCGGCGGGGCGTTGCCCCTCATCACTCTATCGGCAGGCCCGCCTAATTACTTGAATTGCCCGTGGCCGGGCCGAACTTTGGAGGGACTTGCAAAATTCCGGCAAATTGCAAAGCACCGCTCCTTCGCAGTCGCGGCTCTTAAGTCATGCGTTGAACCGGCGGCGCTTGATGAGCCGGGCCCAGAGGGCATCCCGCCAGGAAGCGGTGCCTTTCGTGCGGAACGACTAATTTTGCAAGCCGATTCCGCCGATCTGTTATCTTGAGGATTAGCCGCTTGGTATGCCTTTTTACATCCAGCCGCTCAGGGAGTTCCTGGTTCGCCCCGCGGTGCCGGAGCCGCTTTCGCGCCTGACCGAGTTGGCATACAACCTGTTGTGGAGTTGGGAGCCGATTGAGCGTTCGCTATTTCGCCGCCTGGACCCGGCACTTTGGCGGGAGTGCGGCTACAACCCCGTGCTGATGCTCGGCCGCGTCTCGCAGGCAACCCTGGCAAAAGCCGCCGGCGATCCCCGATACCTGGCGCTTTATCGCACCGCCTGCGAAACGTACGACCTCCGCACCCGGAAGGGCCACCCGCCCGCGGACGGGAAGCTGATCGCCTATTTTTCGGCCGAATACGGGCTCACCGAATGCCTCCCGGTCTATTCCGGCGGCCTGGGGATTCTCTCCGGCGACCATTTGAAATCCTCGAGCGATCAAGACTATCCCCTGATCGGTCTCGGCCTGCTTTACCAGCAGGGTTACTTCCGGCAACTGCTTAACCCCGACGGCTGGCAGCAGGAACGCTATCCAATGAACGATTTCTATACCCTGCCGCTCACGCCCGTCAGAGATGCGGACGGACGCGACCTGAAAGTGACGGTCAAACTCCCCACGGGAAACGTTTTCATCCAGGTGTGGAAGCTGTTCGTCGGCCGTATCACGTTATACCTGCTCGACACCAACATTCCCGATAACGTTCTACCCCAGGACCGCGACATCACCGACTCTCTCTACGGAGGCGATATCGATACCCGCATCCGCCAGGAGATCGTGCTGGGAATCGGCGGGATGCGCGCACTGCAGGCGATGGGGTTGAAACCCACGGTCTACCACATGAACGAAGGCCATTCGGCCTTTCTCGCGCTGGAACAGGTCCGCTGGTTGATGCGCGACGAGAACCTGAGTTTCGAAGAAGCCCTGGAAGCCGCGCGCGCGAGCAACGTTTTCACCACGCATACGCCCGTCCCCGCCGGCATCGATATTTTCGACGCCGGCCTCATGTATCACTACTTCGCCGACTACTGTCACGACGTCCAGGTCGATTTTCAGCAGTTGATGGCGCTCGGGCGGCGCAACGTATTCAACCGCGACGAGCCGTTCTCCATGGCCGTCCTGGCCCTGCACACTTCGGCTTTCCGCAACGCCGTCAGCCGGCTCCATCGCGAAGTCTCGCAGGAGATGTTCCACGACCTCTGGCCGCAACTCCCGCTTTGGGAAGTCCCCATAACCTCTATCACTAACGGAGTCCATCTGCCGAGCTGGCTGAACGGCGACCTGGCCATGCTCTACGATCAATACCTGGAACCGGACTGGCGCGACCGCTTCAACGACCCGACCATCTGGGAGCACCTGTACGAGATTCCGGACGAAGAGCTGATCGAAGTGCATCGCCGGCGGAAACGCCGCCTGGTGAGTTTCGTGCGCGCGCGCCAGCATTCCTCGGCGGTTCGGCGGCAGGTCTCGGCGGCGGAAGTGCGGCGCTCCGGGGAAGTGCTCGATCCCAACGCATTCACCATCGGGTTCGCCCGCCGGTTCGCCACCTATAAGCGCGCCACCCTGTTGTTCCGCGACGTGGAACGGCTCAAGCAGATCCTGCTGAACAAGGAAATGCCGGTGCAGATCGTGATCGCCGGCAAAGCCCACCCCAAAGACCAGCCGGGCAAGAGTTACATCCGCGAAGTGGTACAACTCTCCCGCGATCCCGACCTGTGGAAACACGTAGTCTTCGTGGAAGATTACGACATGAAGGTAGGGCGCGAAATGATCCAGGGTGTCGACCTGTGGCTGAATAACCCGCGGCGCGGCGAGGAAGCCTGCGGCACCAGCGGGATGAAAGCCGCGGTCAACGGCGTGCTCAATTTGAGTATCCTGGATGGCTGGTTCGACGAGGCGTATGAAACCTCGGGCGGTTGGGCCATCGGCGACCGGGAACCGTATTCGGACGATCAGGATGCCCTGCACGCCAGCGCCATCTATTATTTGCTCGAGAACGAGATCGTACCCATGTTCTACGAGCGCCGCGAGACCACGCCGCGGGAGTGGATTCGCCGCATGAAGCAGTCGCTGGCCTCCATCAGTCCGGCCTTCGATTGCCGCCGGATGGTGGCCAATTATATGTCGGAGCTGTATGATCCGGCGAACCAACAACACCAACGGCTGCGCGGCGGGTATGGGAAAATTCGCGAAAAAGTGCGCTGGAATGCGCGGATTCGGGAAGTGTGGGATCGGGTTCGTTTCCTCGATTCCGGCGCGGCGCCCTCATTGGCGGTGACCAGCGGGGCGCCGGTAAGCGTGCGGACCAGTATCGATCTGGCCGGTCTTTCGGCAGCCGACGTGCGTGTGGAATTGGTGGTGGGGCGAGTGGATTCCAACGGACACCTGGAGGAAACGGAAGTGCAGGTGCTGCCGTCCATTGAACAGCAGGGGTCGGTGGCTGTTTTCGGTAAAGATGTAGTGCCGGAACGGACCGGCCGGCTCGGATACGCGTTGCGCGTGAGCCCCAATCATTTCGACGATCCGTTGACCCGGCCTTGTGGCAGTCTCCTAAAGTGGAGTTCCGCAGGATAATCGAAAGTTGGGCGTGCAAACTGTTCCAATCCGTGGTAAATATGGGTTTGACACTTAAGCGGGTCCCGGATCAGAGGGAGTAGGGTGCCACGGGAGCTCCGCGGAATCCCTTCCGGTAATTCCACGCGTAGTATTACCGCCTTGAACTGCGCGGGTTCGCGTGGGACTGATCGGTTCTTTGCTCGCGCCAGCGCCTGAAAGTTAACTAAATCGAGTTCTTCGAATAACGTTTTTACGTCCAGTAATCTACGGAGCAACCTTCCCATGGACAGCGACCGCAAGTATCGTCAACCGGGATACATGGATACCGACCGCGACGGGCGAGGTCCGCGCCCGGAGGCGCCTAAACCTCAGGGCCCCCGCCCCCCGATCGACATAACCGGCCCGCGACTGCCGCGCCTGGTTCAACACGTCGCAGCCGCCCGTTGTTTCAATTGCGCTACTGCGTTACCGCCGGGAACGGACTTTTCCGGCAACTGCCCGAAATGCAACGCGGAGTTGCACTGCTGCAAACAGTGTTCGCATTTCGAACCCTCCACGCGTTTCCAGTGCCTGAAACCGATCCCTGTCCGAATTCCCTACAAGGACAAGGCCAACGAGTGCACGCTGTTCGCCCCGCGCGTCACCGTCGCCCGGGAAGGCACCAATAATACCCCGCCTCCGCCGGTTCTGACGAATGGCAACAGCGGTCCGCCGGCGCCTAAGAATGCAGACGATGCGAGGAGCGCGTTCGATAAGCTCTTCAAGAAGATCTGACCTCGACCGGATAACCCTTATCCGCGCCGATTGTTAACCCGCGATTACTCCCTTCCGGCATACAACTCCGCGATATCTTCCCGGCAATTCTCCAGCGCGCGGCTCCGTCTGAGCTTCATGGTGGCCGTCAATTCGCCGTTTTCAATGGAGAACTCGCGCGCCAGAACGCGGTATTTGCGCACCTGCTCGAAGGGTGCGAGCTGTTTGTTCACGCGGGAGATGGCCTTTTGGATCTCGGCGACGACTGGCGGCGCGGCGGCCATTTCCGCGGCCGGCCGTCCCTTCCACTGCTCCATGCCCTTGAGCGATTCGGCCACCGTCAAATTGAGAGTGAAGATGGCGGTCAGAAACGGCAAGCGGTCGCCGATGAGCAGCACCTGGCTGATCAGCGGCTCCATCTTGAAAAGCGCCTCGACCCGCGAGGGGTAAATTTTCTTGCCGGTGGAGAAAACGATCAGTTCCTTTTTGCGGCCGGTAATGAATATGAAACCTTCGTCGTCGGCGTAGGCCACGTCGCCGGTGTGCAGCCAACCGTCGCGCAGCACTTCCGCGGTGGTCGCGGGATCGTGATAATAGCCCGAAAACAGGCAGGGAGTTTTCAGCAGCATCTCGCCGTCTTCGGCGAACCGCACCTCGACGCCGGGCAGCGGTTTGCCGATACTGCCGGCTTTGGGACGGTCGAGCGGATTGAGCGTGGCCACGCCGCCTTCCGTTAACCCATATCCTTCCACCAGCGGCATGCCGACGGCTTCGTAGAAGTCGGCCAGATCCTTACTCAGCGGAGCCGCGCCGGAAGCGGCGATGCGGAGCCGCCCGCCGAATCGCGTGCGGACTTTGTGAAACAGCACGCGATCGGCGATTTTGAGGGGAAGCCGGATGCGTAACGGAATCGGCTTGCTTTGGCGCCGGTAGCGCGCGGCCGCCAATCCCAGCGCGAGGCCGCCCCAGAAGGCCTTCTGCGCGGCCGCCGGCCGCTTGCGCAGTTCCGTGCAGATGGTGGAATAGATCCGTTCCCACATGCGCGGGGGAGCCAGCAGGATGGTGGGCCGAACTTTGCGAATTTCCCCCGGCAGCTTCAGCAAGCTTTCGGAAAATGTCACCGGCATTCCACAGCCGATGGGCAGCATCTCGATCACCACGCGTTGCGCGATATGCGCCGAGGGCAGGAATGCGATCGTGGAATCGTGCGGCCCAAGAGGCAATGCGATGGGCGCCATATCGAGGTTCGAAACGATGGCCTGATGCGTGACCAGCGCCATTTTGGGCTCGCCCGTGGCGCCGGAAGTGAGGTACAGAATCGCTGGGTCGGAGGGCGCCAATTCGGCGTTCAGGCGCGATTCCAGTTGCGGATCGGCGGCCATGGCTTCCCGTCCCCGGGCGCGCAACTGGTCGAGCGTGAGCGCGCCCTCAGCCGTTCCGGTGAGCAGGAACCAGTAGCGCACCGGCGCGCTGCGCAGCGCGGCCAACATATCGGGGTGCTCCACGAACATGGCGCCAGCCCCGGACTGTTCGATGTGATGGAGCAAGTCCTTGGGCGGATAGCTGGGATAGAGCGCCGCCGCAATCGAGCCATTGGCCATGGTGCCGAGGTCGGCCAGGTAAAACTCGAGGCGGGTTTCCGAGTTCAATGCCACTACGTCGCCCTTAACGATGCCGAGCGACCGTAGTCCGGCGGCGATTTCGGTGACTGCCGTCAGGTATTGCTTCCACGACAGCGTGAAATAGCCATCGCCGGCGGGTTGGCGGAGCGCCGCGGCATCGCCATGCACGCGCGCGGCATCCTGCAGCACCTGAAGGAGGGTTCGGGTGGGCACTCAAGCAATGTAACACGGGGGATTGTTCACCGCAGAGACGCTGAGACGCCGAGAAAAGCAAAAGAGGCAAAATCGGAGAGCGCGGAGGGGGCAGAGGTAACGGAGAAATGAATGAGCCGCGACTGCAAAGGAGCGGTTGGCGGGAAAGGCACCGCTTCCTCCCAGTCGTGGCTTCCATGAGAAGGCCGGCCTCTGTCAAGGGAGAATTGTCTAGGTGAGGGAGGCCTCCGGCGTGGTGGCTTACTGCACCGTAATCACCGCCGTGGTCTGGGTCGATACACCGTTGTACATCGCCACGATCGGAAGATCACCCGACGGAGCGCTGGAGGGGACTGTCATGTTGATCTGATACAATCCCGGGCCTACCAGGCCGGCGAACGATACCACGGCGGGCAGATTGCCGATCGTCACCGAAGGCAGCCCGGGCAGATTGATCGGATACGGCCCCTGGTACGCCAGTTGACCGGTAAATACGGGGGTGGTCTGGCCGAAACCGGTGGCGTAAACCGTGATCGACTCGCCCGGCGAAGCGGGGGTGAAAGTGTAACCGGGGGCGTCGAGCGAAGTGGGCCCCAACAGGCTGTACGACGGCACGTGTTCCGCCGCCACATGACCCTTGGGGTCCACCACCAGCAGCGCCGGCTCCGCCTGCACCTCGGTGACCGGCGTCATGGCGGTTGTGCCGTTGGGGGTGCTCAGTTGCACCGACACGCTTCCGGTGGCGCTATCGAGCGGGGTCAGAATGTTTACCTGCGTGGGGCTAACGTAAAAAATCGCCGCGGGCTTGCCATCTACCGTGGCGCTGACATTGCCGACGCTGGTGGGCAGTCCGTTGCTGGCGAAGTTCCACCCTATCGTGCTCCAGGTAGTGGTCGTGTTCGCGAGATTCGTGCCGTGAACTTCGATCCACGAGTTCTGGGCAAGCTGGTTCGCGCCGCTTGAAGTGGTGACGATATTCGAAATCGCCGCGCCATTCGGGGTAACGCTCGTCGACGCCGTGAAGTTGAAGGCGGTCGATTGCATGGTACCGTCGTCCAGCACGGCGCTCCAGGTTCCCGCCGTGGGGACGGTGATTTGCGCGGTGAACTGGGTCGAACTGATGAAGGTGATATTCGATGCCGGGATTGCTTGCGTAGAGGGCGGCGGCGGCTCGATGGTCAGAGTGACGTTCTGATCGAATCCCGTGCCGGTGACGGTCACGGTCTGCGGACTGGAAGAAACGCCTACCGGGTTGGGGCTGATCGAGGTAATCGAGAGGGGCGCGGCCGCGACCAAGAGGTTCACCGAGTTGCTGGCCGTGCCGCCGACTGTTACCACCATTGGATAGGTTCCGGCCGCCAGTCCGGACGGCGCGGTGAACGTTACTTCGTCGTACCCGATGACCGCGCCGGATTGATTTCCGGATTCGAGACCGGCGTAGGTCACGGGCACCGATTGATTGTTGATAGTAAGCGTAACCGAAGCCGTTGCCGCGGCTCCCGAATTGCCCGCCAGCGCGCCGGTCGCAACCGCGGGATTGGTCGCGCCGAAGCCGGTGGCAAACAGCACGATCGTGTCGCCGGGCTGGACTTTTGTTTCGTACTCGGGGAATAAACCGCTGCTATCGAGATAGTAACCGGTGCCGGAACCGGTCCCGCCGGCGCTGAAGAGACCGGGGTCGACGGCGGCAACAGGAACCGTCACCGCGCTGGAGGATAGCGAGCGGCCGCTCAGCGTAGACGTCACCTGAACGGTTGCCGTGGTTCCCGATAGATTGAAGGGCGCCTCGAACGTCACTTCGTTGGCCGAGTCGAAAATCTTGGGAACCGGCGATCCATTGACAAGAACCGAGACCGCGGTGCACGTGGCAGGCACGGGAGGCTGGCCCAGGCAGTTCCCGCCGAACGTCGCGTCTCCCAGGTTCGATCCCGTAATGGCGACTACCATTCCCGGGGCTATCGGGCCCGCAGCCATGGAAGCAGCGTTCAGAACCGAACTGGCCGTGAACGTGGGAGTCTGCGCCTGCGCCGAGAGCGCCAAAACGGAGAATGAAATCGCAATGCCGAATGATGTCGAGCGCAACGTTTACTCCATTTCAGACGAAACCATGTCGAAATATAACTTCAGTGTAGCGAACCTAGGTGCGCCGTAAGTGTACGATTGCTTCCAGATGGTAAGTCTGCGGAAACAGATCCACCATCGCCACCCGCACAATGCCATAGCCACTCGCTACCAGCACACCGAGGTCGCGCGCCAGGGTCGCGGGATCGCAGGCCACCATGGCCACCTGCAGCGGCTGTAATTCGGCCAGCCGGCGCACCGCGGCCTGGCCCAGACCCGCGCGCGGCGGGTCCACCAGGACAAAGTCCACTGGACGCTGCTGCTCTTGCAAGAACTCTTCCACCATCCGCGCTTCCACCCGAACGTTGGCCAGAGAGGCGCGTTCCGCGTTGAACTGCAAGTCCCGCGCCGCTCCCGCGCCGGACTCCACGGCTGTCACGCGGCCGAATCGGGAGGCCAGAGCCGGGGCAAAAAGTCCCACCCCTGCGTACAAATCGAACGCCGAATCGCCTTCGACGCCTGCGATTGCCTCTTCCACCAGTTGCTGCAAAAGAAAACGATTCACCTGAAAGAAAGATCCACGGCTGACACGATATTTGCCGTTGTAATCCAGCGCCCCTTCCACCATGCCGGGAATGTTCTCGGCGCACCATTCGAAGAATCGCCGGGCCACCGGGCGATCGGTTTCGATGACGTTGAGTTGAAGGCCGGCCTCGTCGGAAAAGAGCTCGATCGCGCGCACCATGCGCGGCCATTTCGGATCGGGGAGCATGCGGTTCAAAGTTTCGATCGCCTGGTTCAATTTGGGTGACGCGATGGGACAGCCGGCGATCGGGCACAGCTTGTGCGAGCGAATTTCGAGATATCCGAGCCGTCCGTTTTCAACGCGCAACTGGACGCGATTGCGATACCCCCACGGATCACCAGCGATAACTGTAATGGCTTCGGGCGGCGTGATTTTGCCCAGCCGGCGCAATTCTTCCTCGAGAATGGCGCGCTTGAACGCCAGTTGATCGGCGTATGGAGCGTGCTGGTAATGGCAGCCGCCGCAGCGTCCGAACACCGGGCATGGCGCCGCGACGCGGCTGGCGGACGGTTCGAGGATTTTCACGGTGCTGGCGTGGATGAGACCCGGCTTTTCGCGCCCGGCCTGGACGCGAACGCGCTCTCCCGGCAGCACGAACGGCGCGAAGACCACGCGGCCATCCAGGCGCGCCAAACCGTCGCCGCCATAGACCAGCTTTTCCACGGTCACGTCGAAATTGCTTACGATAAGAGTTTCTCCGTTCTCTTACCATGAAAACACGAGTCTTCTCCGGCATGCAGCCGACGGGAAATCTGCACATTGGCAATTATCTGGGCGCGCTCAAGAACTGGGTGCGCATTCAGCATGATTACGAATGCATATTTTGTATCGTCGATCTGCACGCCATCACCATGTTTCAGGAGCCGTCGCAGTTGCAGGCCAAAATCGCGGAGATCGCGGCCGTTTATCTGGCCGCCGGCATCGACCCGAAAGTGTGCGCCATCATGGTGCAATCCTCCGTGCCCGCCCACGCCGAGCTCGCGTGGATGCTGACCTGCGTCACGCCGGTGGGCTGGCTGGAGCGCATGACGCAGTACAAAATGAAGGCCGCCAAGCAGGAATCAGTCGGCGACGGGATTCTGCAATACCCCGTGCTGATGGCGGCCGATATCATGCTCTACCAGGCCGGAATCGTGCCGGTGGGCGAGGACCAGGCGCAGCATCTCGAACTGACGCGCGATATCGCGCAGCGCTTCAATTCGCTCTACGGCGATACCTTCGTGGTTCCGGATACGGCGCTGCCGACCGTGGGCGCGCGCATCATGGGGCTCGACGATCCCACGGTGAAAATGAGCAAGTCCGAAACTGGCGCGAACCATGCCGTCGCACTGCTCGACGCGCCCGACAAGATCCGCAAGACGATCATGCGCGCTACTACCGATTCCAATCCCGGTGTGGACCTCGACGCCGCCGGAGCCGGAGTGCTCAATCTGCTTACGATCTATCAGGGTTTCTCCGGCGCCACGGACGAGGAGATCCGCAAAGAGTTCACCGGCATGCGCTACGGCGATCTGAAGAAGCGCGTGGCGGACATGGTGATCGCGCATCTCGAACCGTTTCAGGAGCGGTATCGGCAGATTGTGTCGGAGCCGGGCTATCTGGAGGGCGTTCTGCGCGAGGGGGCGGAACGGATAGCGCCCATCGCCAACGATACCGTCCGCCTGGTGAAGACTCGCATGGGGCTGGGGTAGGTGGGGCTCACGCGGAAAACACATTTTCTCACACAGAGGCACAGAGTACACAGAGAATGAAACCTAGCCGTTCTCTGCGTACTCTGCCCCTCTGCGTGAAATGCTTTTTTATTTTGCGCCGCGCCGTGCTTCATTAGCGGCAGGTTCTCCGCCTGGTCGAGACGCGGATGGGGTCACGCGGAGGATGCAGGAAATATTAAGTTGTCCTCTCCGTGGTGCCTACGTCTTGGCGAGGACGTTGCTTACTCCGAGGGGAAAGCACATTTTTCACGCAGAGGCGCAGAGTACGCAGAGAATGAAACCTAGCTTTTCTCCGTGTACTCTGTGCCTCTGTGTGAAATGCTTTTTTTTCAGGCCGCGCCGTGCTTCATCACCGGCAGGGACGGCTCGAGGTCGCGCAGGACGCGCTCGAGCTCGGGTTCCTGGACGGGCTTCGCCAGCACATAGCGATTGTAGCCTTCGAAGTTGGACGCGAGTTCGGCGTCGTAGCCGTCGGAAAGGAGGATAAAGCCTCCCACCCGGCTTTGCATCCGTTCGGACAACTCCACCCAATTCAGACCGGCGGCGTGCAGGGAGCAGAACGCGGCGTCGATTTTGATGCGTTGCGCCAGTTCCAGGCCGATGTCGGCGTTGGAAACGGGAACTACGCGGTAGCCGCGGGCCGCCAGCAGCGCCATCAATTGTCTTTGCGCGGCGTCGTCCGGTTCGATGACCAGGGCTGTCATCCCGCGAGCGAAATCGTTGGTGCCCACTGGCGACTGCGCGAAGGGAGTCCGTTCGCGGGCGGTGGTCAGCGGCAACTCCACTTCAAAGCGTGGGTCGGCATGGCTCTTTTCGATCAGCCGCACTTCCCCGCCATGGCCGGCCACCACGCTGCGAGTTACTCCCAAGACCGCCGCGGTTTCCTCCGGCTTGCGCGATGCCGCTTGTCCGGTATACGCCACTTCCACCACCAGCCGTTTGGCCAGGACACTGGTGCGCACGGTGATCACCTTGTGGGGGGCACTCGCCAACGATTGTTCGGCATGCACCAGCAAATTGAGGAATACCTGCTCCAATTGCCCTTGCGAACCCAACACGTACAGCGGTTCCCGCGCGGTCAGGTCGCGGACCTTGATTCCGGAGGCCTTGTGGTCGCCCTCGCGGAATTCAATCAGGTTATGGAGCAACGCCGTGACGGAAACGGGGCGAGCTTCCACCTGTTCGGCGGCGAAGGAAACCAGACGCGCAACCATGGCGGCGGCGCGCTGGGCCTCGGCGGCGATCGCCGCGACTTCTCGCTCGGCGCCGAATCCGCGAGCCTTATCGAGCGCGCGCCGGGCCAAGTCGGAAATCGATGCCAAGGGCGTTTGCAGTTCGTTGACCACGCCGGAAATCAAGCGGCCCACGGCTGCCAGTTTTTCGGTGCGGAATAACTGCTCCTGCACGGAGCGCTGATCGAGCAGCCGGAAGGCCACGCCGACCTGGTTGGCTACCTGCTGCGCCAGAGCCTGTTCGTCCACCGTGAAATCGTGGGGGCGATCCTGGCTCAGTTCCAGCACACCCGTCACCTCGCCCTGCGTCAAAAGGGGGACGAACAGCAGGCTCTTGGGCGCCCGTTCGCCGTTTCTGGGAGCCATGGGAAACGGACTACGTTCGATATCGGGGATTACCAGCAGAGTGCGGTAGTGGAAGCAGGCGACGGCTCCGGCTTCGGTGCCGCCCGGCGGTGAAGTGAGGGAAATGGATGCCGCTTCCGAGTTTTCCGCGGCCACGGAATCGAGCGTCTTTGTAGTGCGGTTAAATACATAGAGATGAACGCGGGTGACGCCAAGGACCGCGGTGAGGGAAGCACTTACTCGCTTGAGAACGGTTTCCGCGGAGGAAGCGCTCAGGATTTCCTCGCCCAAACTGTAGGTATTTCGCAAGCGCTCGCGCTGCCGGCGCAGGCGCCGCTCGCGGCTCCACAGAAAAAAGCTGATACACAGCAACACGATGAGGCCGAAAGCCAACATCAGCGGCTGCAAAAGCCATTCAGCATTTTGTGGGAACACAGATCGGCCCCCGGCATGTGCCGGCAGACCCAAAATCGCCACAAGCAATGCACCCAAACAGACGTTGCTCATCGCGCCCGTTGTTGGGCCTTTAACCATGCTTCTAAAATTCCGTTGCAAAAATTATCCGCCATAACGTCCGCACCGGGCAAGTTAACATAAGTAGTAGCTATTCCGGCGACGCGCATTCCGGCGGCCCGGGCCGCGGCGACTCCGGTGTGCGAATCTTCGAACACGATGCAATCCGCCGGCGCGGTTTGGAGTAAATCCGCCGCACGTAAATAGACTTCCGGGTGAGGTTTGGGATGGCTTACCTGGTGGCCGTCCACGACCACCCGGAAATAGGCTCGCAAGCCCGCCCGGTCCAACACGAAGTTTACATTCTCGGGCTCGGCATTGGTAGCCAGCGCCATGGGAACGCCGCGATAGCGATCGAGAAACGGCCGCAATCCCGGGACCAGCACTTCTTCGATCCGGCTGGCCAGCATTTCACGATAGAGTTCCTCCTTGACGGCGCCGCGGGCCGCGATCTCGGTCTTGGTAAGGCCTTCGCCAAAAAAATCGCGGATAATCTGGTCGTTGCGCCGGCCATACATGCGTTCGAGCATCGCTGGAGTGGTTTCCACGCCATAGCGGCGGCTGAATGCGGTCCAGGATTCGCGATGCAGCGGATTAGAATCCAGGATGACGCCATCCATGTCGAAAATCAGGGCGAGGCCATCCGCGAGGGGAGCGGGGGTTGTTTGGGGATCGTACACTAGTCAGCAGCCGGTCCTTCCTGTAGATTGGCGTCGAGCCATCCGAGATATGGAGCAGCGCCATCCACCACGGTGAACGCGAGTATCTCGGGCACCTGGTAGGAATGCGCGCTCTCGATTGCCGCGCGGAGTTCGTCGAACAGCGGGCGCGACGACTTGATCAGCAGCAGCCATTCCTCCGACGATTCCACGGCTCCGTTCCATCGGTAAATGCTCCGCACTCGCGGGACGATACTGACGCAAGCCGCCAGGCGGCGCTCGACGAGCAGGCGCGCCAGCCGCTCGGCTTCATCCTCGCCGCCGCAGGTGCTCAGTACAACAATCTTGTCTGTCATTTTTCTCGCAAGCGATGGTACTATTATCTTCCAGGCTGTCTTTGCGACAAAAAGGTGCGATGAAAAAGAGGTTCCGCCGATGGGCATTCGGGGTGGCTTGCATGGGAGTTGTGATTTATGCCGCGATCACGCTCACCGGTCCTCATGGCGTCCATGCATGGAAGGAAAAAGAGCACCTCATCCAGGAGATGCGGAAGAAAAACGCCGATGAGGCGCGCCAGATCGAGCGCATCAAGGAGCACATCAAGCGCCTGGACGGCAATCCCGAGGAACAGGAGCGGGAAATCCGCGAGCGCAATAAGCTGGTGCGCCCCGACGAAACGGTATTCATCACCGGCGATCCTGCAAAACAGAAGTAACAGCGTTCCGAGCGAAAAGGCACCTCCCTTACTGAGCCGCGACCGCAAGGGAGCGGTGCTTTTTGGTGTCTGGTCGATGAAAAGGCACCACTCCCTTGCTCGCCAAAGCACGAGTGCGGTCGTGGCTCATCAATTTTTCACAGCTTCCGAGGGAGAAGTGCGTTTCGGGCGGAATGAGGAGTTACAGCACTTCTTCCGACCAGTTCTCCAGCACCTGTTTCACCTTGGTCATGAATTGATCGGCGAGCGCGCCGTCGATCAGGCGATGGTCGAAGCTGAGCGAGAGGTGGCAGATAGAGCGGATGGCGATGGCGTCATCGATCACCACGGGCGTCTTGTCCACCGTGCCCACGCCCATGATGGCCACTTGCGGCTGATTGATTACCGGCGTGCCGATCAGGCTGCCGAAACTGCCGAAATTGGTGATGGAGAACGTTCCGCCCACCACTTCGTCGGGCTTGAGCTGGCGGGAGCGGGCGCGGGTCGCGAGGTCGACCACCGCTCGCTGCAGGCCGAGGATGTTTTTCTCGTCGGCGTTGCGGACGACGGGAACGATCAGGCCGTTTTCGAGCGCGACGGCGATTCCGATATTAATCTCGTTATGGTAGACGATGTTGTTGCCGTCGAGCGAGGCGTTGAGGAGCGGGAACTGGCGTAGCGCGGCGACGGAAGCGCGCGCGATGAACGGCAGGTAGGTGAGCGAGAATCCGTAGTTGCTCTGGAACTGCTCCTTAAATCTCTCGCGCAATTTGGCGACTTTGGTCATGTCGACGCGATGGACGGTGGTGACGTGCGGCGAAGTTCGCTTCGACAGCACCATGTGTTCGGCGATCTTGATGCGCATGGTGCTCATGGGTTCGATGCGCGTCTTCGCCTGGCCGGACGGAGCCTGGTAGGGGATGGACGGCGCAACGGGCGGAGGAGCCTGCAAAGGCGGAGCGGGTTGTGCGACAGGCGTGGGACCGGGAGCAGGCGCGGCTGTCTGAGCGATGTAAGCTTCCACATCCTGCTTGGAGATGCGCCCTCCGGCGCCGGTGCCGCGGACTTTGCTGAGATCGATATTGTTCTCGCGCGCCATCTTGCGGACAAGCGGCGAAAGCGGTCCGGTGGGTTCGGCGGGCGGCTGTTCGACCGGAAGAGCGGCGGCAGGAGGCGGAGCGGAGACCGGTGCGGGCGCTGGTGCTTCGGGCGCTGGCGCCGCGGCGGCGGCAGTCACGGACAAGCCGGCGGGTTTGGCCGCCGCCCCGGTTCCGGCGCCATCGATGCGCGCCACCACGGTATTAATGCCGACGGTCTTGCCTTCTTCCACCAGCACTTCGGTCAAGGTTCCGGCGGCGGGCGAAGGAATTTCGGTATCGACTTTATCGGTGGAGATTTCGAACAACGGTTCGTCGCGTTCCACGTGCTCGCCGGGCTTCTTGAGCCACTTGGTGAGCGTGCCTTCGACAATGCTTTCGCCCATCTGGGGCATCACTACTTCGGTCATGTATCAGTTCTCTCTTTCGGCTGCAAGGACGGGAGCCTCATACAGCATCTCGCAATCAAAGACGCGGCCGAAGTGCGCGGCCAGCGATCGGGAAACTTCTTCCAGCGTAGCGCGGACGCCGAGCTGCGCCATGGAGGTCACGGGCTTGGTTAATCCGCAGGGAACGATGTATTGAAAATAGCTCAGATCGGTGGAGACATTTAGCGCCAGGCCGTGCGAAGTGACCCAGCGGCTGATGTGCACTCCGATGGCGGCGATTTTGCGATCCCCCACCCAGACGCCGGTCAGCTTGGGAATGCGGCCGGCCTCGATGCCGTAATCGGCCAGAGTATCGATGATGGTCTGCTCGATGGCGCGGACGAAAGCGCCCACGTCACGTTTCCACTCGCGGAGGTCGAGAATGGGGTAGGCGACGAGCTGCCCGGGGCCGTGATAGGTGACGTCGCCGCCGCGATCGGTGGGGAAGAACGAAATTCCCGCGCGCTCCATGATTTCCGAACTGGCGAGCAGGTGTTCGTGCCGTCCGTTGCGGCCGAGGGTGATGACGTGAGGGTGTTCGAGCAGCAGAAGGTGGTCGGGAGCCGTGCCCGCTTTTCGGGCGGCGATCAACTGCTGCTGCAATTCGAGAGCCGGGCCGTAGGCGATGCGTCCGAGTTCGCGGACCTGGCACTTACGCATTGATGGACAGCCCGTAGACGGCGTTGAACGCCTCGCCCATGGCTTCGTAAAGCGTGGGGTGGGCGTGGATAGTCTGCATCATCAGCTCGACGGTGGCTTCCGCTTCCATGGCGGTGACAGCCTCGCCGATCAGCTCGAATGCTTCCGGCCCGATGATGTGGACGCCGAGAATCTCGCCGTATTTCTCGTCGGCAACCACTTTGATGAAGCCTTCGTGGCGGCCGAGAATGGTGGCGCGGCTGTCGCCCGCGAAGGGGAACCGGCCGATTTTCACCTGGTAGCCAGCCGCCCGCGCCTGCGCTTCCGTGAGCCCCACGCTGGCCACGCCCGGCTCGGTATAGGTGCAGCCGGGGATGCGATTCTTGTTGATCGGCATGGCCGGTTTGCCGGCGATGTGCGCCACGGCGATCATGCCTTCGCGTGTCGCCACGTGGGCGAGTTGCGGCGTGCCGGCCACCACGTCGCCAATGGCGTAAACTCCGGGTTCGGCGGTTTGCTGGTTTTGATCGACCTTGATAAAGCCGCGGTCGAGCTCGACTTTGGTGTTTTCCAGGCCGATATTTTCGGAGTTCGGCTTGCGGCCGACCGCGATCAGCAGCTTCTCCACCTCGATTTCTTCTTCCTTGCCATCTTTGGTGGTGAGGCTGAGCTTGACGCTGGTTCCGGTCTTGCGGATGTTCGCGGCTTTGGCGCCGGTTTCCACGCGGATTTTCTGTTTGCGGAAATTGCGCTCGAGCTCCTTGGAGATATCCTCGTCCTCGACAGGCACGATGCGCGGGAGCATCTCGATGACCGTCACGTCCGTGCCGAAGCGCTTGAAGATCGACGCAAATTCCACCCCAACCGCGCCCGCGCCGATGATGCCAAGGCTCTTGGGCACCGCGGTAAGGTTGAGAATTTCGATGTTGGTGAGGATGAACTCGGGGTCGGGCTCGAGCCCGGGAAGCATGCGGGCTTCCGAACCGGTGGCGATGATGACGTTCTTGGCTTCGAGCGTCTGCACGCCGGAATCGGACTTCACTTCCACTTTTCCGCCGCCCTTGAGCGTGGCGTAACCCGTGACCCGCTCCACTTTGGCGCGTTTGAGCAGGAACTCCACGCCCTTGGAATGCTTGGTGACGATGCCGTCTTTGCGGTCTTTCACCTTGGGATAATCCAGGCGGGGATTCTCGCACTGGATGCCCTCGGCATCGGAATGCACGAAGCGCTCCCACACATCGGCGGTCTGCAGCAGGCTTTTGGTGGGAATGCACCCGACCAGAAGGCAGGTGCCGCCCAACCGGGCTTGTTTCTCGATGAGCGCGGTTTTCAATCCGTACTGGCCGGCGCGTATGGCTGCGGAGTAGCCGCCGGGACCACTCCCGATCACAATCAAGTCGTAAGGCACTTTTTTCATTCTAGCGAAAGCTAGCGAGGTCTTCGACCTCAAACCGACAAGGCCGAATCCCGTCGCTTTACTGGTGTTCTTGGCGTCGTTGCGACTTGGCGTGAGAGTCTTCCTCCAGCCCATTGACGATAAGGGAAATAGTTCGCTGTTTCACGATAAAGAACTCACTGCGTCTCGGAGGCTGCCTTTAAACTCACAACCAAGTCAGGCGATATCGTGTGGGCATACGCAGCGACCAGAGGTTTACTGAGTAAGGGCGGGAAACAATCGGTTGCGGAATCGTGAGCCAGGCACCTAAAAGAACTCTGCGCTAAGAAGTAGCTGTCCATTTTAGACGAACGGCGTTGCTACCAAATAGAGCAGACGCGCTCCCGCGAAGGTTTCCGCTCGATACCCAAGACCTCAGATCCAATTCGGGAGTACAATCGACGCGATGAATCAAGGCCCGACCATGACCGAGGCGTTCCGGACGGCCGCACAGGTCCGGCATCCGAGACTCTATCACTACCAGAGATTCCATCCCGAATGGCTCGCTTCCACACTGCGCGATCAAAGGATTTATCTTTCTGACCCAGCCCGCCTGAACGATCCTTGGGACTGCAAGCCGACCTTTGATCCCGCGCATGTTCAGGAGCCGCAAGAAATTGAACAGTTCATAATGTGGCTTCGCTCTGTTGCCAAAGAACGTCCCGAGGCGCAGATAGAAGCGGCATTTGAGCGCCGGCTACGGCTCGATGTCGCTTACCGGAATGACATCATCCGCGGTTTTTCCACCTCCAACCAATTCATGATCGGACGACGCCGAATCTATTGCCTGACGCCAGACCCTTTCTCCACGCTCATGTGGTCGCACTACGGCGACAACCATCGCGGCGTCTGCCTTGAATTCCATCTCGGCAACCCAGTGTTCCTCAACGCATGGGAAATCAAATATGCCTCGCAATACCCGGCATGGGTTCCGCACAAAATGCTCGACCATGCCCTCGCTATGCTTCTCACCAAATCAGACGTATGGGTATATGAGCGGGAGTTTCGTGTGGTTGCGAGCCCTGATTATCCCGATGGGCACCCAATGAAGCTCGATGGCGAATTCTTAAAACTACCCCCGCGATCACTCGTGGGCATCATCGTCGGCTGTAGGGGCAACTACGCCGAGGTAATGCAGATCGTCAATCAACATGCGCCTGGACTGCCCCTAAAATGCATGCTTCTGGATCCCAGCCATTACCGCCTTACCATCGAGGGCCAAGCGGGAACCGAAACCCCCTGACGGAGTTTCCCCCATCCGGACGAGATCGCCAGCCTTAGACGTTGTAGACGGTCCTAGACGAACGGCGTTGCTACCAGGGTTGCTGCGCCGTCACTGGCTGTCCCCTTCCGTGAAGGTGCTAATTGAGAGGATCTCGTCCCGCGCATTTCCTTCGCGATCCATCTCCCAATTAGTTGTTCTCGCCGAGGATGCTGAAAGGCCCTGTTTACAGGGGTCCGGGGCGCATCCCCGATTACTGCGGTTCGCTGCCCATTTTCTACCGGGGGTCCTTTGCTTTCCCTTTGACCCTCCGGCGCTTATTTCGAGGGTCCCAGACGAACGGCGTTGCTACCACCGGTTGGTACCAGCGAAATTAAACAGCATGCGAATCTTCTTTAGATCGAACACGAGCCTTTCCCATAGCCGTAGCCAGCGGTAGCACGATTGGTGGGATCTGCATTTGGCTCGTCATGTCTGTCACAAAGTATCGGGCATACGGCAGAAGAACGAATCGAAGATCGGACTCGGCAAAGCGCTTCGCCATTTCGGGCTTTACGGGCGCTTGGACGTGCATATGAACATCGAACGTGCATTCGATTTTGAGCGCTAAACGCTCGCCATCCGCGATTGTTACTCCATATTGTCCTTCAGCCTCAAAAAAGTCCTCCCCGATTGTTGTGTGCTTATACTCCTCCGAGAAGTTGCATCGGGGCTTGTCTTTATCGCTTAGCTGCCAGAGCACCTCTCGATCCAGTACAGCTGAGCTGGTCTTCAATCCCATCCCCGCCAGCTTTAGCGATGAGAGGAACTCCAGGTACTGGCTATCGTCGGTACGCGAAGGCGCCTTCGGGATTCTTTTCGGTGGCATTTTCAACTTTCACTTCAAGCTTTGATGGTATGAGGCTGCCCATCGTACGCCAGTGGTGAACGGCGTAATTCGGATGAGGACCCTGCGTTGTTAGACAATCAGTAGACGTTCCGAAATCCCAAGAGTGTTTTGTGCTTTCCGCAGAAAGGGCGACATTCCAGAGCGATTTCCTATTGGTTTGAACTTGGGCCGAAATATAATCGGCCATCATTCGCTCAATTGATTTTTCAATTGCACGCGCGCCGAACCGCTCCGATAGTATTGAGGTGACGAGCTGGTTAAGACTGACACCCTCCTGTTTAGCGGCGCCGGTGAGTTTCGCATGCAGGCTCCGGGGAACTCGTTGAACCCACTTGCCGCTCGGAAGCGGCTCCTCAACCTGTGGCTCAGGAACCTCTTGGCCACTGCCGAGGCAATCCTCGATCCATAATCTCTTCATGGATTCGAGTTCGCTAAGGGCCTCTGCATTGTCTTTTCCGTGAGCAATGCATCCCGGCAGCTCGTCCACACGAGCCACAACGTCGCCCTCAGCATCCCTTCGCAACACGGTGGTATACGGTAAAGAGAGGTAGTAGTTAAGGTCTTTGATGGCTTCAATCGTATTCATACAATTCCAATTCAATCATCGCGTTAAGGAATGAGTCAACGTAGCAGGCTTTGACTTGCGGCTGCCAGGATTGTGGCTGCAGACACCAAACCGTTGCGAGTCCACTGAAAAGATCGTCTGATGTCCGGCATTTCGGGCATTCGTAACGAATCCATTTAAGCCAAGCTGCGTGACCACCCACGCGATTTCAGACAGTTTGACGTTTCGTCTGCGGCCAGCTAATTTCCTAATCCGCTCTCGAATCTTTTGGAGATCTGCCATCGTGCACTCAATTTTCTCGTTGCCATAAGTTGCGCTCTCCTGTATGATACTACGTATAGTATCAGGTAGAAGTTGCGAAATTGCAAGGAAGATCTGTGGTTGAGCCCACGATGTGGTATCGCCGTGATCCTTCGGTACTACACATTGTGGGCGTCCAGGAATCTAGCCCGTATGTAGTGCTTCCATCGTAGATTCCGACCGACCCACTGGCGTTGAACCTTGGAGTTTGGCTTTGCCCTTCGTCAGCGTCCTGTGAGGATGCGGTTTATCACTACGCCACGCCAAGGTCTGCCGGTACGAGTCGGAATGCCCTCTCGGTTCAGTCGCGCAGCGATGCGGTCAAACCCCAAACCTTCCGCCCGCAACGCCTCCCGCCGTTCGAGCGCGGCCTCCGTAAGGCTTCCGGCCTTCCGCAACGGCCTTCCTTCGCGCGCTTGCGGAGCCGTGCACCGCGGAGCTTCAGGACGATCTGGGACTTCTCATATTGGCAACCGCGCCCATCATCTGGCGAACTAAGATCCGGCTGGGATCGTTCGCCATGAGGTCGGGCTCAGCAGCGCTCACCAGTGCGAAGCCATACCTCCTCAGATCGGCGACGATGGTTTCCTGCACCATCAAATCGTGCGCCAGCCGGTCCAACTTTTCCACGATGACGATTTTCACGCCATTGGAGTGAAGGGCGGTCATGAGGTCCGACCATGCCGGCCGGTCCGCGGATTCCTTGGTTCCGCTCATGCCTTCCTCGCGGTAGACGTTGATGATTTTGGTATCGTGGGCCGCGGCGTACTCGCGGATGGCCTTCAGTTGGCGAGGGAAGCCGTCCCCGTCTACTTGGCCTTTTCCGCTGACTCTGAGGTATGCGTGATTTTCTTTCTATTCCGGGGATGGGTTTTCATAGTTCGGCCACCATTATCGACGATTTCAGAAATCCGGCAACGGGCCGGTGCGTCTACCATAAAGATATGAAACGGTTGCTATTAGTTCTGATGCTGGCGGCGAGTGCGGGATTCGCGCAGACGTCCCAGCCGGCTCAGAAAAAGCCGGCGCGAGGCCCGGTGGATGGGCGCTGGCCGATCGAAAGCCTGAAAGTGGAGGGCAACCACAACTACACCGTCCAACAGGTGCTGGCGATTGCGGGTCTGAAGGTGGGGCAGGTAGTGGGGCGGACGGAGTTCGACGCCGCGCGCGACCGGATCCTGGCTTCGGGCGCGTTCGACACGGTGAGCTACACCTTCGCGCCGGAAGCCGGCACCAGCGGGTTCGTGGCCACGTTCCAAGTGACGGAAATCGAACAGGTTTACCCGGTCCAGTTCGACGAGCTGCATGTTTCCGAGCGCGATTTGACCGCTACTTTGAAGGCCAAGGACCCGATTTTTGCGAACGGCAAACTTCCGGCCTCGCAGCCGGTGTTCAAGCGCTATCAGAAGTGGGTGGAGGAATATCTGGCCGCCAAAGGGATTACCGAAAAGATCATTGGCGGAGTGATTCCCGGCCGGCCGGGCGAATTCGTGATCAGTTTCCACCCGGATCGTCCGCTGCCGGCCGTGGCATTGATTTTTTTCAAGGGCAACCAGGTGGTTCAACAATCGAAACTGCAGGACGCGATGCAGCCCGCTATCGGCATGCCCTATACCGAAGACCGGTTCCGCGAGGCGCTGACCGCGGCGGTGCGGCCGGTCTATGAAGCACGTGGCCGCGTGCGGGTGGCGTTCCCCTCGATCAAGACGACGCCGGACAAAGACGTCAAGGGATTGAATGTGACGGTGACGGTGGACGAGGGCGAACCTTACAACCTCGGCAAGGTGAGCATCGACGGACCGACCCCGTTGAAGCCCGAGGAACTGCTTGAGGCGGGCGAGTTCAAGAAGGAGGAGGTCGCCAATTTCGACAAGATCGGCGACGGCATCGACCGCATGAAAAAGATGCTGAAGCACGCCGGCTACATGAATGCCGAAATCACCATGCGGCGGTCGATCAATGACGATAAGCGGATTGTCGATTTGACGCTGTGGGTGGAGGCCGGCACGCAGTTCACCATGCGCAAGCTGACGATCGTCGGGCTGGATCTCGAGGGCGAGGCCGAAATCAATCGCATCTGGACGATGAAACCGGGCAAGCCGTTCAATCCGGATTATCCCGATCTTTTCCTGAAGACGGTGAAAGAGGAAGGCCTGTTCGACAATCTGGGCAAAACGAAGGCGGACGTGAAAATCAACGATCAGGATCATACCGCGGATGTGACGCTGACGTTCAACGGCGGGACCCAGCCGGCCGGGCGCGGGCGCGGCGGACGCGGTCGCGGGGGATATTAGTGGATCCGCTCGCGGGGGCGGTCTTCGCGAAGATCGAGGAGCAGATCGAGCGTACGATTCACCTGATTGGGTTCGTTGCGGACCCTGGGTGGGCGCCGCCGATTCATGCAGCGTGGACATTCGGGCAGTTGCTGGGGCACCTTTTGGATTGTCTGGCTGGGGTATGCGCCGTGCTCCATGCGGCACTCCCGCGAGAACTTGCGCACTTCGCGGAATTGCACGCGCTGCCGGTAAATTTCGCCTGCGGAGTGGAGGAAGCGCGGGAGCGGATCGAGGCTTATCGCGCGCGAATTGCCGAGGGTTTCGCGGTGCTTCGCGACGGCGATCTGGACCGCCGGCTGGCGACCGTGTTCGTTCCCGAAGGCGAATCCACTCTCACCCTGCTGCTCGGCAACCTGGAACACATGGTCAATCACAAGCACCAGCTTTTCGTGTACCTCAAGTTAGCGGGCGCGAGCGTGGGTACGGCGGATTTGTACCAGTTTCGCCACCAGCAGGGCTAGCGCGACGCTCACCGGAATCACGGCCGTGTGCCACACGGCGACGTGCGAGGTCTGGAAATTCGCGCAATGCAATTCGAGCATGGCAACGCCGGCAAGCCCGGCGAGCGTGCCCGCGGCGAGCGCGGCGCGTTCCGGGTTGACTACGAATCCGCGATGGAGGAGCCACCATGCGGCGAGCCCTACGGGAACGGCGGTGAACACTCCCGCAATCAGGCAAGCCATGCCCTGCTGGACGAAATGGCCGCCCGGAGGGTCGCGGAAGAGGATCGCGAACAGGGCCACGAGCGATGCGCAGGCGATGACGAAGAGGGTTACAGGCGCTTCGCGGGGTTTGCTTCCGGGCGTCATCGCGGCGATGGTCAACACCGTGGCGCGCGCGATGAGGATGGGGATGGCGGCGAGGATCAGAATCTGCGGTCCGCTCATCGCCGCGAACCCGTGAAGACCCAGCCGGGCTGCCACGATCACGGAAATCGCCAGAGCGACGAGGTAGAGAAGCAGTTCCAGCGCGCGCGCCGAAGGAAGTGGCCGGACGGGACGCATACCGGGCCGGATCGCCCCTGCGATTTCGTCGATCAGGGCGGGATCGGGGCCGGGATGGGCCTCGCCGGCTTTTTTCAGGATGTCGTCGATCTCGCCGTCTCTCACGACTGACCTCCCATTTTGCCGAGGCGCTCGCGCAACTTCTCGTATGCGCGGAAGGCCTTCTGCTTCACCGACCCGATGCTCGAAGACGTAGCGCGCGCGACCTCTTCGAGCGACATCCCGGCGATTTTCAACATCTCGACGACTTCGCGCTGGCTTGGCGGCAGCGGCGCGAGCAATTCCTCCATGGTGAGCGCCGCGGCCTGCGTGCCTGGCGGCGCGGGCATTTCCGACGTTTCGTCGAAGCTCAGCTCGCGGGCCGAGGTGCGGCCGGTCTTGCGATAGTGATCCACGCGGATGTGGCGTGCGATGGCGTAGAGCCAGGGTAACACCGGCTCGCCCGGCCGGTAGGTGTGGCGCACTTCATGGATGCGGAGCCAGGTTTCCTGCAGCAGGTCGTCGGCGGATGCGCGGCTGGTGAACTGCACGGCGAAAAAGCGGTGAATGCGCGGGCTCAGGCGATGGATCAGGGCTGTGGCAGCGGCGAAATCACCTTCTTGATATCGAACCATCAGCGCTTCCAGTTCGCCGTCGGGGTGCATAAAGGGAAAGCTGCTCACCCAATTATTACCATCATCGGCTCTGCCGGCTCCTTTTTATGATTTTGTAACACCTTCTGAAAGAGCGTACGGTTTGCCACACGAAAAAGTTACGGGCGGCGCCGTAACTTCCAGGCGGTGGGCGGCGAAGACACTGGCAACGGCGATTCGCGGCTTTCGCGCGCGCCGAATTCACAGCTCAGGAGAACAGGATGCAGTTACGCAGCTTTTTCAGAATACTCGCGCCGCTGGTGGGCGCGGCCGGCGCCGCTTTTGCGGCGATGGATACCAACGCTCTGGTGGTTACGGCCTCGAATGCGGCCAGCAATCAGCTACTGGTGTACAACACCGCTGGAAAATTAATGCAGACGCTTTCGACCCAGGGGCAGGGAGGCGTCAGCGGCAACGCCGGCGGAATCGAGGTGGAGGGAGGCCTGGTCGCCGTGGTGAATTACGGTTCGAACAACGTATCGTTATTCCAACGCGGCGGCGACGGATTGCATTTGGTACAGGTGGTGTCGACGGTGGCCAAGCCTGTGAGCGTGGCATTCGGCCCGGCTCACCTTTATGTGCTGGGCGCCACCGAAGTGGAATCGCACTGGATGTTCGGACCGTTTGTGAACTCGGGCGCCGATGGATCGGCGAAGCTCCTGGTGGCAGATGGGTCGGCGGCGCAGGTAGTGGTGGCGGACGGGCAGCTTTTGGTTACCGAGAAGAGCAACGAAATCGAGACGGTGGCTCTCGGTTCCGAGGGCGCGATCGATGGGATGGCGACGGCGGTGAAGAATATTCCCGCGAATGTCAACACGCCGTTCGGCAGTGTCGCGCGCGGAAATGACGTTTACGTCACCATTGCGCACGCCAACGAGATCAGCCTGGTCCGCGACGGCGCTGTGCTCACCACCACTTCTTCCGGGACGCAGATGGCGCCGTGCTGGCTGACGCTGGAAGGTCCGTTTTTGTTTTCGAGCAATTCGCCGAGCATGAGCATTTCGCGCTACGCGGTCTATGGGCAGAAGATCGTGCAGGACGCGGCGGTGGCGGCGATGTTGAACGGCGCGCCGACGGACATCGCGTTTGCCGGCGGAATGATCGCGGTAATCGACGGCAACGGGCCGGTGACGCACCTGTCGATGTTCTCGGTGGATGAGGACGGCAATCTGACGCTGCTGCAGGCGGCGGACACGATCACTGGCGCCGCGAACGGGGTGGGAATCGTGCGCAGTGCGGAGCAGTTTTAGCGGCGGGCGTGCGTCTCGACGAACGTACGGACCCGCGCCTGGATCAGTGCCCGGTGCGTGAAGAGGCTGGTGTGCATTCCGCCGGGGATTGGCGAGCAATTCCGCATGGGGCTAAAACCGGAAGCGCGCGGCGAGCTGGATTTCCCGCGGCGGCTGCGCGCTGACGATCTGGCCGAAGGAAGCGCTGCTGATGTTGCCATTGACGGAGGCCGGGCCGAAGAACTGCGCGTGATTGAGGGCGTTGAATGCTTCGACGCGCAGTTCGAGGGCGCGTGATTCGGCCAGTTGCACGGTCTTGTGCAGAGCCATGTCGAAATTCGCCATGCCGGGGCCATAGAAGAAGCGGCGGTCGGCTGTTCCGGTCTGGCCAAGGGAGGGCAGACTGAAGAGCGAAGTATTGAATGCCGGCCGGCCATTGCGCGGGTTGGTATTGACGGCGAGGTTGCCGGGTGTGTAGTCCAGAGTATCGACGCCGTTGTTGTTGATGCCGTTGGGAATGGTACCGAGCAGCGAAGTATCGTTGTTGTTGAAGAGCGTGACGGGGAGGCCGGTGGTGAAGCGCGCGACGCCGGAGAGCGACCATCCTTTCAGCTGGCCGAGCGGCAGTTTCCAATCGTAGCTGGCCACCAGGTTCTGGCGCATATCGAAGGCGGAGGGGGCGCGGCTGAGGCTGGGGTTGAGGGGATTGACGGCTTCCGCGAGGCTCGAAGATTCGTCGATCGATTTGCCGAGGCTGTAAGCCAGTTGCAGGTCGAGCGAGCGGCCGGTGTGGCGGAGAGAGAGGTCGAACGCGTTGTAAGCGGAGTTGCCGATGGTCTTCTGGTAGGTGACGGCGGCAAAATCCGGACCGAAGGGGCCGCGCGTGCCTTGGATGGTCTGGCCGGTAGGAGTGACGTAGGTGCCGCTCTCGCCGAACGGCCCACAAGTGGAAGTGCCGGGCATCACGTCCCACGGTTGGCTCAAGCTGAGGCAGTGAGCGGGATTGCCGGGGTTCGCCGAAATCAGCACCAGCAGGTGATGCGCCTGGGCGCCGGCGTAACTGGCGGTGACGATGGTATCGCGGGCAATCTGGTGCTCGAGAGCGATGGTGTAGCTCTCCGTGTACGGAGTGACGTTGCCGTGATAGAACGACGGCACACCGGTGATCGGCAAGTATTGCGGCCAATCGACCGAAGAGTTCGGGTGGGACGATGACGCGCCGAATGCGGGGATGGGTGAAGGAAAGGGTTGGCCGGCAGTCTGGCCGCTGGAGGCGGTGACAAATGGATCGGCGAACAGCGGCGGTCCGGTGCTGGCGTAGGAATATCCATAGGGCGGATTGGCGCTCATGATGCCCGCCGAAAGACCTTCGAACGCGGTGTAGAACACACCGTAGCTCGCGCGGATAGCGGCCTTGGTAGCGGGCGACCAGGCGATTCCAGCACGCGGCGCGAAATTGGTGTAACGGGCAGGGGCGAGCGTGTTGGGGACTCCGGGATCGCCGGGGAATACCAGACCGGTAGGTGCGCCGGGATAAACCACCGACTGCCGGCCGGGAATCAACGTTTGCATCTGGTTGTATTTCTCGCTCCACGGCGGAAGCAGATCCCAGCGCAGGCCGTAGTTGAACGTCAGCTTGGGAGCGATCTGCCAGCTATCCTGCGCGAAGACGCCGACGTAATGATTGCGCAGATAGAACGCGCGCGAATCGGCCTGAAGGTAGCTGCTGCCAATGCCGAGCAGGAAGTCGGCGAAATCCGAGCCGGTCTCGGTGCCCTGAAAGAGGAACGAGCCGTTGTATTGGGCGTCGGGATTGATATTGACCTGGTCGAGGTGCGTGCTCGCGCCGAATTTCATGGTGTGCCGGCCGATCGCTTTCGAAAAATTGTCCGACCACTGATAGGTGTTGTTGGCCTGCGCGGCGCCGGTGGTGTCGACTCCGATGGTGAAATCGTTGAAAGCGACGTTCTCGATGCCTTCAATGCGCGGGTCTAGCGCGATGATGGAGGGCTGGCCGGACGAATTGACGAAGCCTTGCGAGGCGAGCGACGGTCCGACGCCGCCGACCGGCTGGCCGACGCTGTTGGCCGTGCGCAAGTATCCCAGTCGCAACTCATTTACAGAAGTTGGGCCGAACGCCGTGGTGAGCGAAAGAGTGGCAAGCTGTGCGCGGCCCGTCGAGAGGGCGTTGAAACCGGGAACGTTGGCGCCGCCTTGGGCCGTCGGGTAAGGGTTATTGAGGTAGTAGTCGTCGGCGAAGTAATATCCCGCGAGAGCGCCGAAGCGCGTGGCATCGTCTATGCGGATGGCGGCTTTGTCGTCGCGCAGTGCCTCGTTTTCAGCGGATGTGGAGAAGATATCGGCGCCGCGATTCGGCGCGGGGATGTACGGCAGGAGCGCTTTCGAGGGCGCCGACCATGCGCGCGGCGGGATCTGCGCGCCGGGCAATACGCACTGCGCGGAAGTCACGCAGGTAGCGGTGTAATAGGGCTCCCCGGGGCTCACGGCATAGCCGAGTCTTTGCGAGAGTTGGCCGGCCCAATACTGGCCATTGACTGTTCCGGTGAGGGAGCTGGCGAGATCGGCGAGGTTGCCGGCGCGGTCCGCGAGAGACGGCACTGCGATCAGGCCGGTGTCGACGCCTTGGGTCATGCGCGTTCCCTGGTAATCAGCGAAGTAGAACAGCTTGTCTTTGCGGATGGCGCCGCCGAGCGTCCCGCCGAACTGGTTGCGGATATACTCCGCGCGGCTGGGGGCGAAGAAATTGCGGGCGTCGAGCGATGTGTTGCGCAGGTACTCGAAGACGCTGCCATGCAACTGATTTGCACCTGAGCGGGTGGTAACCAGGACCTGAGCGCCGCTGAAATTGCCATATTCGGCGTTGAAATTGCCGGTGAGTACGCGCAGGTCCTGGATGGACTCGAGGTTGGGCACGACGGCCGCGCCCATGTTGAAATCCTCCTGCGCGGAGGCGCCGTTCACGCTGAACCCATTCGCCGTCTCGCGCTGGCCGCTCACCGAGAGATTGCCGGGGTCGAGATCGCCCGAGGGCGGCGCGCTGGTGCACCCAGCCATCACCACGGCGTTGGGCTGTTGCGAACTGGCGGGAATCACGCCGGGCTGAAGCGCGAGGAGATCGGTGAAACTGCGCCCGTTGACCGGAATCGACGCCATCTTGGCCGCACTGAGCGTACCGCCGGATTGCGTATCGACGGTCTGCACCTGGTTGGGAGAATCCGTGACCGTGACGGTCTCGCTGTGCAATTCGACGGTCATGGCGATGTCGAGCCGCTGGGTGCTACCGGCCGCGATTTCGAAGGCGGGCTTAGTGTACGGGTTGAATCCGGGATGCTCGGCCTCGACGCTGTAGCGGCCGGCGGGGAGATCGGTGAAAGAGTAGCTTCCATCCGCGGAGGATGACGTCCGCCGGATGGCGCCGGTATCGGCGTTGCGCAGCGTAATGGCCGTCGCGGGGATGGCGGCGCCGGTGGGGTCGGACACGGCGCCAGCGAGGTTTGCGCCGCTCGCGGTGAACAGCGGAGCGGTCAGGAGGAGAGCAAGGAGAACGCGACTCACGATGAAATCCTCAAAAGCTAATTTAATCCTACTTGCAACTGAGTGTCAACTGATAATAGGAAATCAGCTCTAAAAACCTGAGTTAAGTCAATTATCCAGGTGTTGCCTGCCTGGGGATTGAGGGGCCTTGCGCTAGAAACTGCAAGTGACTTACAATCCGGCCATGCGTGGAAATCCCAAAGTCATTGTCGAACTGAATGCTGCTCTGAAAGAGGAATTAACGGCGATCAGCCAGTACTTCCTTCATGCGGAGATGTGCGAGAACTGGAAATACGAGAAGCTGGCGAGCTACATCAAGAAGCAGTCCATCGACGAGATGAAACACGCGGAGGTTCTGATCGAGCGAATCCTGTTCCTGGACGGGACTCCGAACATGACGGAGCTGTTGCACCTCACAGTCGGCCAGAACGTGCGGGAGCAGATCGAAAACGACCTCAAGCTCGAGCTGAACGCGGTGGAGATGTACAACAACTCCATCCGGATTGCGCGCGAGGAGGGCGACAACGCATCGCGAGAGCTGTTCGAAAAACTGCTGGCTGACGAAGAGATGCACGTGGATTGGCTGGAGGCGCAGGTCCACCAGATGAAAGAGATTGGGTATGAGCGGTATTTGAGCCAGCAGATCCGCGAGGAGAAGTAGGTTCGCATTCGCGGACGGCTTGCGTTGCCCTTGGCTAGGCCTTACTCTTTGGTTAGTTCATACGGCGAACGAGCATGGTCGAAAGCAGTCTCGAACTTCCGCAGGGCACACTGGATCTTCTGATACTCAAGACATTGGCCCTTTGTCCTCTGCACGGGTGGGGAATCACGCTACGGATTCAACAGACGTCGCACGACGCGGTGCAGGTGCCGCAGGGCAGCCTGTATCCAGCGCTGCACCGCCTGGAACGCCGCGGGTTAGTGAAAAGCCAATGGGGCGCGTCGGAAAACAACCGGCGGGCCCGGTACTACGAATTGACATCCGCGGGCAGGAAGCGCCTGGCGGCAGAAGAGGTGAACTGGGAAAGACTCGTGGCAGCCGTTTCCGAAGTCCTCGGCACTACGTAGCGGCGCCATGGTCAGCGATGTCGCCTATCGCATTCGCGCCGTTCTCTTCCGCGGGCGGATGGAGAGCGAACTCGCGGAGGAGCTCGAGTTCCACTTCCAGCAGCAGGTGGAGCAACTGATCGCCCAGGGCTGTCCGCCCGCGGAGGCTCGCCGGCGCGCGCGTCTGCTGTTCGGCGGATTGGATGAGGTGAAAGAGGAATGCCGCGATGCCCGCGGTATCTCCGTGATCGAGGCTCTCTGGCAAAATCTGCACTCTGCGGCGCGCAGGATGGGGCGCAGTCCGGGGTTTTCGGCAGTCGCGGTCGTCTCCCTCGCAATCGCTTTCGCTGGCGGCGCCGTAGTCTCCTCTTTGCTCGCACGGGAGTTGCACCGGCTGGCGGTCGCGGCGCCCGACCAACTCGTATCCTTCCGCAGCGCCGGAGCGCACCTCGGCCCCTGCTGGGGCGCCGGTGGTCCCGATTCCGCCTGCTTTTCGTGGCCGATGTACCTGGATTTCGCGGAGCGTAGCGCAGTGTTCAGCGGAGTGATCGCACGGACCACCGTGCCGGCCGACCTTACGTGGCGCGACGAGATCGATCGCGTGTCGGTCGAGCTCGTGTCGACGAACTACTTCGCTGTGCTGGGAGTCTCCGCCGCGGCAGGGAGGCTGTTCGATGCACAATCCGCCAACCAGACCGTCCTCAGCTATTCGTACTGGTCGCGCCGCTTTCAAAAGGACCCGCGCATAGTCGGCCAAAGCATAGTCTTGAACCAGGTTCCGGTGCGGATCGTAGGCGTGTCTTCGTACGGATTGCACAGCCTTATGCCGGGAGTGTCTGCGGATGTATTGGTGCCGATGGAAGTGGCGCCGTCGCTGGCGCCGGCTTCTCCGGAGTTATTGGCGCGAGAGTGGGCCTGGATGAATATCGTCGGCCGCCTCAAACCAGGCATGACGCGGCAGGGGGCGGAGGCGGAACTCGCGCCACGATATCGGCGGATTATCGAGGAGGAAGCACGGACAGTGTCGCCCTCCTGGACTCAGCGAAGCCAGTTCCTGGCGAAGCGGCTGGAACTGATTCCCGCCGGCCGCGGAATCGAACGAAACATCGACCAACAGATGGCAATCCTGATCGCCATCGTAGCTTGTGTCCTGATTACGGCCTATGCGAACCTCGCGGGGCTTTGCCTGGCTCGCGTCGCTGCACGCCAGCGGGAGCTCGCGATTCGCGCCGCCCTCGGCGCCGGGCGGTCCCGAATTGCGGGACAAATCTTCGCGGAATTCCTCCTGCCCGTGGCGTTGGGCGGAGTCCCGGGTTCACTCGCGGGCCTTCTCCTTGCCGGCGGTGTTCCCGGATTTCTGTTCGATCCCGAACGGGCCAGAAGTCTCGCCGGTCCCGGCATTGGCATCCTTTTGCTGGCGTTCGCGATCATGGCGGCGGCCGCGGTTGGCTTCGGGGCCATTCCCGCACTCGCGTCGGTAAGGGGCAAGAACATCAACATCCTGGCCACCGGCAACATCGTACCCGGCGGGTTGCGCCGCGGCAGGTTCTGGAGGGTGCTGGTCACCGCGCAGGTAACCGTCGCGGCCATGTTCATGTATGGAGCTTTCACGTTTTCGAGCTACTGGCTGAAGAAAACCACGGTCGATCGCGGACCGGGACACCTGGTATCCTTCACCATCGATACCAGTTCGAAAGGGTACTCGGGAGCGCAGTCGGGCTCTCTGTTCCAGCGCCTGGAAGAACGGCTGTCCTCCATGCCGGGTATTCGCGGAGCCGGATTTGCGGTGGCAAGCATGTCTGAGTTCCAGATCGAAGGCCGCGCGGCGGCACGGCCGGAGGCCAATCGGTTCCTATGGATGGCCGTTACGCCGGGGTACTTCAACGCCGCCGGGTTTTCGTTCGTCGAGGGCGAAAGCTTCGATGCGGCCGGCAGATCGCAAGCGCTGCCGCACGTGTGCATCAACGAGGCTTTTCGGCGGCGCATTTTTGGAAACCGCAATGCGTCGGGAAAGCGCATCAGAGCGGCGGGCGATTCGACGTGGTCCGTAGTGAGCGGCGTGGTGCGCGACTTCGAATCGAATGAGGGCAAACCGCTGGTCTACTACCCGTATTACGGCGGCGCTGCTGCCGTCGCATTCGTGGTCCGTGGAGATGCCGCGCCGGAGCCACTCTGCCGCGCAGTGAGAGCTCTTGCCGGACGGGAAGCGCCCGGATTGCGGATAGACGGGCCGAAGACCATCGATAGCCTGGTCGCCGAAAGCAACCGCGGGAATGCCGTAATGGCTGGAATTCTTGTGGTCTTTGGGCTTCTGACCATGGCGCTCGCCGCCATCGGAGTGTATGGAGTGACCGCGTATCTGGTGGCCCGGCGCACGTCCGAGATCGGCGTGCGGATGGCGTTGGGGGCGTCGGTCCGGGCGGTGGTCGCAATGGTGATGAAAGAAGTGGTCTGGATGGGCATCACCGGCGCGGTTGGCGGATCCGCGCTGGTAGTGGTTGCCAGCCGCGTGCTGGTTCCCCTGGACGGGCCCGACTTCCACTACGAATATCCGCTCCTCTTGAGCGGTGCGGCAGTGGCAGCGCTGGCGGCGATGGCGGCCGGATTTTTGGCCTCGCGGCGGGCCGCTCGCATCGAGCCCACGCTGGCATTGCGCTCGGAATAACGGGCATCCGAAATAGCTACCGGCTACCCCTTGCACTTCTACAAGAAGGAGCCTATAATTGCTCCTGTAGAAGTAAATTGGGTCTTAATATCCTTTAAAGGAGGCCGCCGTCGAGGTGCGTTACCCATGAACAAACGGCTGATTCTTTTGGTATTCTGCTCCGCCGCGCTGGTGCTTGCGGAACAGAACAGCGCTCCTGCCCAGGAGGCTTCCGTAAAGCCCGCCGCCGACACCGTGCGCGGGCGAGTGATCGATTTCAAAACCGGCGAACCGATCGCCAAAGCCCTGGTTTGGATCCGCAACCGGGAAACCCGCGCGGTTACCGACGAGAACGGCCGGTTCGAGATCCCGAACGTGGCCTCCGGAGAAGCCGATGTCTACGTCAGCACGGTCGATTACGGCCTGCTGAAACAGAAGATCCAGATTGCCGCGGATGGGCCCCGCGAATTCGAATTCCTGCTGGGCCAGGAATCTTTGAAGCACAGCGACCGCATCACGGCCGTGGCGGAGCCGTTCACCCCCATCCGGACCGAAGATCCGGTGGAGCAGACCATCGACAACACGGAACTCAAGAACCTGTCCGGCGTGATCGAGGACGATCCCATCCGCGCGATCCAATCCATGCCCGGCGTGGCCGCCAATAACGATCTGTACGCCCAGTTTACGCTTCGTGGGTCGGCGCCGGCCGACGTCGGAATTTTCGTGAACGGCGCGCTGATGACCGCGCCTTACCGCGGCATCATCGATGACCGCAACAATGCCCTCTCGTTCAGCCTTTTCAGCAACTCGTTCGTGGATTCCATGACGTTGCTCAGCGACAACTTTCCGGCCCGTTACGGCGATTTCACGGGGTCCGTTCTGGACGTCGAGACGCGCGAAGGAAGCGGCGAACGTACTTCCTACCGCGTCGACGTGAGCATGCTCGCGGCCTCATTCACGGCGGAAGGGCCGCTGGGCGATTCGAAAAAACTCAGCTGGCTGGTCTTCGGACAAAAGGACTACCTCAGCGTAATCACGCCGCTGGTCGGCGGGTCGGTGCCCAGCCTGAGCATGTACGACGTATATGGAGATCTGGCCTACAGCCCCACGGCGCAAAACCGCATCTCGCTCACCGCGCTCGGCGGCGGTATCGGCTACGATCTGACCAATTCAAATGTGTCCGGCGTGGACGGTTTCCGCAGCGGGAACGGCCGCAGCGGGTTGGCCAGCGTGCGATGGACCTGGTCGAACTCGACCGCTATTTCGCAAGCCCAGGTGTATATGTCGGGCGATTCCGGCTGGGCCAAAGATCCCACGGGAGATCCGCTGGAGCGATCGAGCGGCAAAGAGATTGGCTTCCGCGAGGATATAACGGATCAAATCGGCTGGAACACCATCCAGGCGGGAGTGGATTACCGCCGGCTCAGTCGCGACTTCCTCGAAAACGAGCCGTGGAACTACGCGACGGAGCAGTTCTCCAGCACGCTGATTCAATCGGCGCAATTCTCCCGAAGCGTGTCGCAACCCGGAGCATATTTTCAGGACACAATTTCGTCGCGCAAGAAGCGCGTGACCCTGGTTCTGGGCGGACGGTGGGACCATTTCAGCGCCAACGGCCAGAATGCATTCCTGCCGAGAGCCAGCCTTTCGGCATCGCTCTTCCGCAACACCACGCTCACCGCCGCCGCGGGCCAATACGCCCGCTTTCCGGACCTCGTCGATCTGTGCGGCGAGTTCGGAACGCCCGCGCTTCGTGCGCTGCGCTCCACGCAGTACTCGCTCGCGCTGGAACGGCTGATCACCCCGAAAACGCGCCTGCGCGTCGAGGCGTACGACCGGCAGATCCGGGACGGCATCTATTCGGCGGCAAGCCAATTCCGGGCAGACGCGGACGGGACGATTCTGTACCCGCAACTGGGTCCCGTGCTGGCCAATTCGCTCCGCGGCTACTCGCGCGGAATCGAGTTCACCCTTCAAAGACGCAGCGCCAACCGGCTCACGGGGTGGATTTCATATACGCTCGGCTATGCCCGCTCGCTCGACACCACGACGAACACTCATTTCTGGAGCGATTTCGACCAACGCCACACCTTGAATATCTTCGGCAGTTACCGCATCAGCCAGACCGTTAATATCAGCACGAATGCGCGCTACGGCAGCGGCTTTCCGGTGATCGGCTATCTCGGGCAGCCACTGATGCCGCAGCGATACCCGCCCAACTTGAATAGCTTCTTCCCGATTGCGAGTGTGCCCAACGGAGTCCGCGTGCCGTATTACTTTCGCATCGATACGCGCGTGAACAAGGCATTCCACCGCAAGCGGACCAAGACCACGTTGTACGCCGAGATCATCGACCTCACGGACCGGACCAATTACGAGTACGTCGGATTTGTGCCCGATTATGTGCGCCCCTACGGATATGTCGCGGCTGACCGAGCGTCGGTCTTTGCGATCCTGCCGAGCGTGGGCGTGAGCGTGGAGTTCTGAGTTCCGCGGCCAAAAGGCAATACCTCCAGGCCAAAAGTCATTCTTTCGCAGGCCGTGCCCTGGGGGGAAATTCGGTAATGTCGCCGAGCGCGAATCGTCACTTTCAGACAGCCGTCGCAATCAACCCGGTCGGGGGCTTGGTAGTGAGTCAGTCTGAAATGCGGGGGCCGCCGGGTTGGCGGACACACGCCGACTTATCGTTCCTAAATGCACAGCCACCACTTCTCACCGTAGGCGACTACGCGTCCAAATGATCGGGCCCCGTTGCTCGAACTGGCATGAGCGGCGCTCACTACGAACCATTGCGGACAGTGCCCAGCCGATAGCGACCGCGGGACTTCGCGATCAGATCTGCCTCACGTAACCCCTGCCGCAACGAGTAACGCCTGCCAGGCGCCCACCTCGTTAGCGTTTAGGTCTGCTGTTCGCTGCCGTGCATTCATGAAGCGCTGGCGCACGTCTTCGTCCTGCGTCAGTTGCTTCTCAAAGTCGGTTATCTTGGCGCACAAGCCTTCTGCGAGCACGCCAATGCCGATCCGAAGCCCAATACCACGATTGTTCTTTTGAATTGCTATTTCTTGGGCCCCCAGCGATGCAAGGTAGATCTGATGTTCCACGCCGTCCACCCGAAGATGTTTCGTATCGAAGCCATGTGCCAGGCCGTCCCTGAGGGCCGAATAAAGCCGATCTGCAAGTGCCTGCAGCTCCTTGGTGGCTGGCAACAACTCCGCGAATACCTTCTCTCCGTGTCGCTTCTTATCACCGCCACACGCAGCGAGCATCTCGCAGCCACACCCAATCAATAACGCGATTGTGTAATTCAGACTGGACTTTTTCTCAAGTCGCCATTGGAGGTCCTGTCTAATATAGCCAAGCGTCTCCGCGAATTCTTGCTTAACGACTGCCAAGTCTGTCATTCCTCGCTCCCAATTAAAGAGTTTAGCGCAATCGTCTCCCTTAGTTTCGACGCTGACCACTGAACCCGATTCTTCCCGATAGGCCCGGTCAAGCCACGATAGCGACCGACGGCTCCCTGTGAGGACTGGCAGCGCCGTCGTTCCAAAACCGGTCTTGGCTACGCGGCGATGTGGACAAGTCCGAGCTGCGCGGCTGCCCCGCGCAGCTTTATAAGTGTAATTCGAATGCACGATGTCCCCGCATCGCGCCATCCTTGAAAAGGTCCCGCTTCAAGATTGTTTCTTGTCCGAGGTGAGCACGAATGGGCAGATCGCTTTTCGCTTGAGACTCGCTACGCATATACTAAGAAATGGTGGTGAAGTTAATCATGGAATCGCTGATTTCGATTACGTTTGACGATGGGCTAAGGTGCCAATTTGAAAAGGCCGTTTCCATTCTCAATGGTTACGGCATGCCGGCTACGTTTTTCTTGATTGCCAATCAGGAATTAACTCATGAATCTTGGTACGGTCGCAGCGACGATTGGTGTAAAGTTGATTGGCGCGAGGGTGACATCGCAATCTTGAGAAGCTTGATCAACGACGGTCATGAGATTGGCAGCCACAGTCTTACTCATCGCATAGAAACAATGCAGGGCGACCCGAGAGCCGAGGCCTGGCAGTCCAAGGAACTGATCGAGGGCTGGCTTGGGACAAGAATCACATCCTTTTGCTATCCGTACTACAGCTCTCATGTCTACCTTGCTGATGCCGTGAGAAATGCTGGATATCAGCAAGCGCGGGGAGGTGCCCGGGCTTCCTACTACACTGTCGGCGCCGGGCGATCCTTTGACAGATCTAACGTAGACTGCCGCCAGGTTTCGCCTAACGAGAAGGTTTCCGAATGGCTACAACCCGGATGTTGGCACGTCTTGACGTTTCACGCGATCGGAGGTCGGCAAGACGGATGGGAGCCGATTAGCGAACGGCAATTCGCTACGCTGATAGCCGAGCTCGCGAGATATCGAGACCATGGTGCTGTAGAAATCCTGCCTTTCAACCGCGCGGTAGCCCGTTTAGAATCACGAGAGCCAAGGAGCGAAAGGTGACGCCACCGGGAGCTTACCACTTTGACGTAAACGCCCATGCCGCTGATGTGCCGGGATTTCCGGTTCGTCGCGGCAATTCAGGTCGCGTCCTCGGCGCAATGCTCGTGGGCTGACGTCCGGGAGTGCGCACGTTGCCACCTGTAACCATATAGGTTACACTTGTAGGCGTGGCGATCAAGGGGTTTCGACACAAAGGAATCGAGCGGTTCTTCGCCACCGGAAGCAAGTCGGGGATTCAGGCAAAACACGCCGACCGGCTCCGCCTCATTCTCGGCCGTTTGAGCGTCTCAACCGGCGCACCCGACATGAACCTGCCCGGCCTCGATCTTCATGAACTCCGTGGCTCCCGAAAAAGGCACGTGGGCCGTGACGGTAAGCGGCAACTGGCGCGTAACATTCACTTGGGTAGGGAAGGACGTGGACCGCGTAGACTACGAGGATTACCATTGAGGTGAATATGAAGATGCATAATCCGCCACACCCCGGCGAGGTGCTCAGGCAACTGTGCCTGGAACCCCTCAACTTGACGGTCACCGACGCCGCGCGGTCGCTTGGCGTGAGCCGGAAAGCGTTGTCGAGCATTCTTAACGGGCGCGCAGGCATCAGCCCGGAGATGGCGGTCCGTCTCTCGATGGCCTTCAACACCACTCCTGAAAGTTGGCTTAATCAGCAGGTTCAGTATGACCTCTGGCACGCCGAGAAGAATCGGAAATCGCTCCGCGTCGAGAAGCTGTCTGCTGCTTGATGGTTATTTTTCCGGCTGCGGTCGATATGTTCCATTTGAGCGGATCACGCCTGATGCCTCATTGCAGATCATGTCTGGTAGAACTTTTGCACCGCCGGCTCGCAGCGTCGGCGCTCGCCACAATTGTTAAATGAGCCAGCACCCGCCGATGCCAGGGAGTAACATGTGCTTTCACGCGGCTCCAGGAGAGCCGAAGCATGAAACTCCATCGCGTTCTGCCGTTCGTAGTGCTCATCGCCCTGATGGGCCAGGAACAGACTCCCAAGTACCGCAATCCGAATCTCGCTATTGAAGATCGCGTCGCCGATCTCCTTTCCCGCATGACGCTCGAGGAGAAAGTCCACGAGCTCATGGGCGGCAGCGAAGCCCAGTCCGAGGTGATCGACTCCACAGGCACCTACACCACCGAAACCGCGCGTGCGGCGTTCCGGCAATTTGACGGCCCCGATTTTGCGCTGACCCCGAGGCAATCGGCCATCCTGCGCAACGGTGTGCAACGCTACCTGCGCGAAAAGACGCGGCTCGGTATTCCGGCGCTGTTCATGGGCGAAGCGCTGCACGGCTTCATGGAATATCACAGCACCAGTTTTCCGCAGGCATTGGGACTGGCGAGCACGTGGGACCCCGACCTGGTCCACCAGGTCTTCACCGCCGCGGGCGATGAGGCCGGTTCGCGCGGCGCAGGCCAGGTATTTACGCCCGTGCTCGATATCGCGCGCGATCCGCGCTGGGGCCGCACCGAGGAAACCTACGGCGAAGATCCTTACCTGGCGTCGCGCATGGGCGTGGCGGCGATCACCGGATTGCAGGGCGATGCCTGGCTGATCGACCGGCATCACGTGATGGCCACCGCCAAGCATTTCGCGGTGCATGGCCAACCGGAAGGCGGCACCAATACCGCGCCGGGCAATTATTCCGAGCGCATCATCCGCGAGAATTTCCTGGTGCCGTTCCAGGCGGCCGTCCAGGAAGCTCGCGTCGGAAGCGTGATGGCGTCGTACAACGAGATCGATGGCGTTCCCTCGCACGTTAATCCCTGGCTGCTCGATAAGGTGCTGCGCCAGGAGTGGGGCTATCGCGGGTACGTCACGTCCGATGGCGATGGCCTCCAGATGCTGGTCAACACCCATCACGTGGCGGCCAATAAAGCCGAAGCTGCACGGCGGGCGCTCGCGGCGGGTGTCGATTACGACCTCTCCGATGGCTCCGTCTATCGAACGTTGATCCAGCAGGTGCAGCAGGGGACGGTGCCGCTCTCGGAAGTGGACCGCGCCACCACCCGCGTGCTCACGGCGAAGTTTCGCCTCGGGCTCTTCGACAATCCTTATGTCGATCCCGACAAGGCCGAGCAGATCACCGGCAGCGAGGAGCATCGAAAGTTGGCCGAAAAGGCTGCCGAAGAAGTGATGGTGCTGCTCAAAAACGAAAAGAACACCCTACCCCTCGATTTGGACAAACTAAAAACCATCGCTGTGATCGGGCCGAACGCCGGCGACGTCCATCTGGGCGGTTACAGCCGCGAACCGGCACACGGCGTGAGTGTGCTCGATGGTATTCGCGCCCGCGTCGGCACGAAGGCCAACGTAGTCTACGCGGAGGGTTGCAAGATCACCACCGCGCGGCCGGGATTCCGCGGCTGGTTCGACGATAACGTCAAATTGGCCGATCCCAAGGCGCAGGAGGAATCGGTGCGCGCCGCCGCGGACGCCGCCAAAAAGGCGGATGTCGCGATTGTAGTGGTCGGCGAAAACGAAAGCACCAATCGCGAAGCATGGTCGGAAGGCCACCTCGGAGACCGCGATTCGCTCGATCTGCTGGGCGCGCAGAATAGTCTCGTGCAGGCGGTGGTGGAGACGGGAACGCCAACCGTGGTCTTCCTGCTCAACGGCCGGCCGCTCTCCATCAATTACATTGCCGAGCACGTTCCGGCGATCGTCGAGGGATGGTATCTCGGCGAGGAAGGCGGAACGGCGGCGGCGCGGGTGCTTTTCGGCGATGTCAATCCCGGCGGAAAGTTGCCCATCTCATTCCCGCATTCGGTGGGCGATCTGCCCGATTTCTACAATCGGAAGCCATCCACCGATCGCAGCTACGCGTTCGGGAACAAAAAGCCGCTCTATGCGTTCGGTTATGGCCTCAGCTACACGACGTTCAAATTCGACAATCTGAAAATCGAGCCGTCTACCATCGTGACGGGCGGTACGGCGAAAGTCACGGTCGATATTGCCAACACCGGATCTCGCGAGGGCGATGAAGTGCCCCAGTTGTACGTTCATCAGCGAATAGCGTCGGTGACACGGCCGTTGATGCAACTGCGGGCATTCCAGCGGATCACGTTGAAAGCCGGTGAGAAGCGGACGGTGGAATTCACGGTAACGCCGGCGATGCTTTCCATGCTCGATATGGACATGCACAAGGTGGTCGAACCGGGGAACTTCGACATCATGGTGGGGCCGGGCTCGGATCAGACGACGACGGTGAAACTGGCCGTGACCGGCGTCCACGGCGAAACCGGAATACCGCTGCCGCCGCCGCCGCCCAAAGGATCGGAGAGCGGCATGGTCAGCAATTTCGACGATTTGAAGGTGAGCGCGAATTACGGGTCGTGGATGGGCGCGTCGGACGGATTGAACGGCGGCAAATCGACGGTTGCCATCGCGGCGGTCGAGCCCGGCGCGAACGGCACCAAGGGCGCGCTGAAGGTCAGCGGAGAGCTCATTCCCGGCGCGGGATTCCTATTCGGCGGAGTGATATTCTCGCCGGGAGTCGGAGACGGCTTCTCGTCCGAGCCGGCGAATTTGTCGGCCAAGAAGACCATCAGTTTCTGGGCCAAAGGGGATGGCAAACCCTGCATTGTGGCGCTGGCCACCGAGTCCAACTCCGGCAGCATGCCCAAGATGCAGTTCTTCACGCCTGCCGCGGAATGGAAGCAGTACAGCTTTCCGTTTTCGGCCTTCGGCACCGATGGTTCCGATATCAACCAAGTGATTTTCGCGCGCGGGCAGTCGCCGGGAAAATTCGAATTCCAGATTGACGAAGTGGAGATCAAGTAACGCGCCACGTGGGCAGCGACCTATTTTTTCCGAGCCGCGACCGCGAGGGAGCGGTGCCGTATCTGTGTGCATCCGTGTTCATCCGTGGCCGAAAAATCACTGTTTCAGGAGCTTGCGATACCTCGGATTCAGTCGAAGTTTGGGGCCCGGAAATTTGGCCACGGATGAACACGGATGCACACAGATAACACCATTTAAACGGGTGCCGGCAATCGCGCTCTTCCCAGGGCCTCGGGGAGCGGCATCGAGATTATTTCAACACCCCGCGAGGGACCGGTGCGCTTGTCGTCATGTCATCATGGAGATTAGTTTCATTCCATGCCCGAACCCATCGCATTATCCGCTCCCGTACTCGTTCATATCGCCCGACAGGTCAACGTTCCGCTCAAAGGCGCGCACGCCGTCATCGAACTGCTCGATGGCGGCGCCACCGTGCCGTTCATCGCGCGCTATCGCAAGGAAGTCACCGGCAATCTGGACGAAGTGAAGATCCGCGACCTGCAAGAGAAGCTCGAATACTTCCGCGAACTCGAAGAGCGGCGGAAAACCGTCCTCGATACCGTCGCCGAGCAGGGCAAATTGACTCCGGAACTCGCGGCGCGTATCAACGCCGTGCTGGAAAAGAACGAGCTCGAAGATCTCTATCTGCCGTACAAGCCGAAGCGCCGCACCAAGGCATCGATCGCCCGCGAAAAAGGGCTCGAACCGCTGGCACAATACCTCTGGGACCAAACCGGCACGGCATCGCTCGCCGAATTTGCCGCCACTTTCGTGAACGCGGAAAAAGGCGTGGCGTCAGCCGAGGAGGCGCTCGCGGGCGCGCGCCACATCGTGGCCGAGATGGTGAGCGAGAACGCGGCTTTCCGCAAGGAGGTTCGCGCCATGATGATGGCCGAAGGCTTGGTGGTGAGCCGCGCCATCGAAGGCGTGCCCGATCCCGAGGGCAAATTCCAGATGTACGCGGAGTTCAGCGAGCCGGCCAACAAGATTCCTTCGCACCGCATGCTGGCCATCCGGCGCGGCGCCAAGGAAGGCATTCTGAGCTTCGAAATCCAGATGGACCGTGTCAAGCCGCTCGCGTGGCTGCGCTCGCAGGTGGTGCGCGCGCCCGGTGACTGGGTCCCGCATCTCGAAGAGGCTATCGAAGACTCCTACGATCGCTTGCTCGATCCTTCCATTCAGACCGAAGTGCGGCTGGAATTGAAAGACCGCTCCGACGAAGAGGCCATCAAAGTTTTCCGCGAGAATCTGGGAAATCTGCTGCTCTCGCCGCCGGCCGGTATGCTGACGGTCCTCGCGATCGACCCCGGCATTCGCACGGGATGCAAGATCGCGGTAGTCGACGATACCGGCCGCTTCCTCGAAAACTCGGTAATCTATCCCTTCGAACCGAAGAACGATGTGGCGGGCGCGCGCAAAACGCTGGCGTCGCTCATCGCGCGGCACAACGTGCAGGCCATCGCCATCGGCAACGGCACGGCGTCGCGCGAATCGGCGGCGTTCGTGCAGGATTTCCTGCGCGAGTCCAATCTCGCCAGGATTTTCAGCGTTACGGTGAGCGAATCGGGCGCGTCCGTCTATTCCGCGTCGGAAATCGCGCGCCAGGAATTTCCAGACCTCGATCTTACCGTTCGCGGCGCCATTTCCATCGCACGCCGTTTGCAGGATCCGCTCGCCGAACTGGTCAAGGTCGATCCCAAATCCATCGGTGTGGGCCAATATCAGCACGATGTCGATCAGCGGCGCCTGAAGCAGAGCCTGGAAGCTACGGTGGAATCGTGCGTCAATCGCGTGGGCGTGGATTTGAACACGGCATCGTGGGCGTTGCTGCGGTATGTGGCGGGGATTTCGGAGCGCGTCGCGCAGAAAGTGGTGGCGCATCGCGATGAGAAGGGCCGTTTCCGTTCGCGCACGGAGTTGCGCGATGTCTCGGGGTTCGGGCCAAAGACCTTCGAGCAGGCGGCGGGATTCCTGCGCATTCGCGGCGGCGAAAACCCGCTCGACGTGACCGCTGTGCATCCCGAATCGTACCCGGTTGTGGAAAAAATCGCGGCGTCTCTGGGGGTCACGGTAAAGGACCTCATCGGCCAACCCGATCTCATCGAAAAGGTGAAGCTGGAAGGCTTCCAGACCGAGACCGTCGGGATGTACACATTGGGCGATATTCGCGAGGAATTGAGGAAGCCTGGACGCGATCCGCGCCAGCAGTTCGTGGCGCCGAAATGGCGCGAAGATGTGCGCGAGATCGCCGATTTGCAACCGGGGATGAAACTCGAGGGCGTGGTGACGAACGTCACGCGTTTCGGCGCGTTCGTCGATGTCGGCGTGCATCAGGATGGCCTGGTGCACGTGAGCCAGCTCGCCAACCGCTTCGTGAAGGAACCGGGCGATATCGTCAAGGTGGGGCAGATCGTGAAGGTGCAGGTGATCAGCGCCGACCCGAAGGCCAAGCGCATCGCGCTCTCCATGAAAGCTGTGGAAGCAGCGCCGCCCGAACCCAAGCGCAAGAACTTCCGCCCGGCGCCTCCGGCGAAGCCCAGTTTCGAGGATTCGGTGGCGGCGCTCACGGATAAGTTCAAGAAGCGGTAAAGCTGACCGCTTATAATGGGACCGTGCGGCCGGACGCCAGCGCGCGCCTACCCCTCCCGGTGGAGCGCTTCTTCCAGTTCTCCCTGCTCGGCCTGCTGGCCAGCGGCTATCTGGCGGTAGCGGGCTCGGCTTACCTTGATCTCCCGACCGTCGTCCTCACGGGCGGCGGAATTCTGCTGCGCGCCCTGATGGTGGCGGGCATGGTGCGGCTGAACATCTCCGAGCGCGCCGCGACGTTCGCGGCGCTGGTGTACGCCGCATTTTTCCCCCTCGATTACTTCCTCCTGTCGCGCGATCTACTTACTGCCGCCGTTCACCTGGTTTTTTTCCTGGCCGTCCTGCGAATCCTTACCGCCAGCAGCAATCGCGACAACCTCTATATCGCCGTGATTGCGTTTCTGGAACTGCTGGCGGCCTCCATCCTCTCCATCAATTTCAATTTCTTCCTTTGCCTGAACCTGTTTCTGCTGTTCGCCATTGCGGCACTTTCGAGCGGCGAGATTCGCCGCTCCATGCGCAGAGCTGCCACCACGTCGCGCGCCGGAATGAAGCATTTTCATTCGCGCCTCGCCTTGCTCGCGGTGTGGATCGCGCTCGGCATCCTGACGCTCACCGCCGGCATGTTTTTCCTGCTGCCGCGCACCGCGGACGCTGCGCTGTCCACGCTGACTTCGCGCCACATTCGCGTACCGGGCTATTCGGAACACGTGACACTGGGCGATATCGGGGAATTCAAGATCAGCTCGCGCGCCGTCATGCACGTGGCGATTTACGGCAATCAGTCGATGGGGCCGGCCAAGTGGCGCGGCGACGTGTTGAGCGATTTCGACGGGTGGACGTGGTCGCGTGGGGTTCTTCCGAGCGACCATGCCATCCTGTCCAAAAAAGGCCACATCTCGCTCGGCGTCCGTGCGGGCCAGCAGCGTAGCTACCGCGTGGAATTTACCGATCTCGACTCGCGGAACTTGTTCTTCGCGGGCACGCCGGAAACGGTCGAAGGCCTGCTGGATGGAACCGAGGTGGAACCGGGTACGGGATGCTTCCGCCTGCCGCAGACGCCGCCATCGGACTTCCGCTATGACGTGTTCGCCGTGCTCGAGGACCCGCCGGAGACCGCTGCCCTCGTCTATCCCACGCCGATTCTCGATTTACGGCGCCGCGAGTTGTACCTGCGATTGCCGGCCCTCGATCCGCGGATCGCCGAACTCGCGCGATCGATGACCGCGGGCGCGGCCAACGATCTGGCGCGCGCTCGCGCCATCGAACAAGGGCTGCGCACGGGCTACGGGTACACGCTCGAACTGCCGCGGAGACAAGTGAAAGATCCGCTGGCCGATTTTCTGTTTGTGCGCCGCAAGGGCCACTGCGAATATTTCGCGTCGGCAATGGCCGTAATGTTGCGAACGCTGGGAATACCCTCGCGGCTGGCCACGGGCTTCCAGTTGGGCCAGTACAATCCCATTTCCGACCTCTGGGTGGTGCGCGCTTCCGACGCCCACAGTTGGGTGGAGGCCTGGATTCCGGGCCACGGTTGGACCACGTTCGATCCCACGCCGCCCGATTTTTCGTCGCACTCGCTTTCAGTGTTTTCGAAATTCGGTTTGTATCTGGACGCGGCGGAGACGTTCTGGCAGCAGTGGGTGGTGGGTTACGATCCCCATCACCAGGGAACCCTGGCGGATCGCATCCAGCAGGCAGTGCGGCGGTTGGGGATCGGCTGGTCCAACTCGCTGGCGGGCGCCGGGTCGAAGTGGGCGGCGCGAGGCAAGGTGTGGCTGCGGCAGTTCGGTCCGGCAGCGCTGGCGGGCCTGCTGATGGTCTGTTCGATCTGGGCGCGCGGGCCCAGGCTCTGGCGCGCACTGCGCGTGCGCCGGCGCGTGGAGCGGGTGCGGCGCGGCGAGGCGAGCGGCGCCGACGCCACGCTGCTGTATGAGCGCATGCTGCAGGTGCTTCGGCGGCAGGGCTACCAGAAGCCGGTCTGGTTCACTCCCCTGGAGTTCGCACGCTCTCTGCCGGCCACGCCTCTGGGCCAGCGAGTGGAGCAATTCACCGCGGCGTATAACGACGTGCGCTATGGGGGACGCACCGAAGCGGCGCCGCGGATGTCGCGGCTGCTGGACGAGTTGGAACGGCCGCCGAAGAAGTCGTAGCCTGCACCGGCTCACCCCGCCCGCACTTCGCTCATCAGGGCCAGCAGATTGCGGTCGGGATCGCGGAAGAAGGCCATCCACAGTTCGTGATCGGGCATGCGGGCAGTCAGATGCGGTTCGCCTTCGAACACCGCCCCGCGCTCCGAAAGTGTCTCGTACGCCCGCCGGATGTCCGGCACCTTGAAATAGAGGACCGAGCCGTAGTGCTCGTCCGGTTTTTCCGCTGCGCTCAGCATCAGGCGAATGCCGTCGCAGGCGAAAAACCCCATGTTGGGCACCTGAAACAGCAATTTCATGCCGAGAACGTCGCGATAAAAATCGATCGCGCGCTCCACGTCGGTGACGGTCAGGCCGATCTGGCCAATGGTGGACAAACCAAACGGTGCGGCCGCGGCGGTGGGTTCCATGTGGCTCCTTTCTTGGAACTCCATGATACCCCCAAAGGAGTATGCAGCCACAGGCATTGGCCCCAGTCTAAGGACATAGGCTAATCGGGCCGATAAGTACCCAGAAGGCTTCATGATCCGGCTCACGCGCCTTAACCATGTACCGATGGTGCTGAACTCCGACCTGATCGAGCACATTGACGTCACGCCGGACACGGTTATCACATTGACTACCGGGCAGATTCTGCGGGTTCGCGAGACTGCTGAAGAAGTCGTCGAGCGCATCGTGGAATTCCGCCGGAGGATTCTCGCCGGCCCGGCGGAGACGGCGGTGCACCCCGGGTCGCTGCAGGAAGGGTCGCTGGAGGAGTTGGACTGATACCACATGGCTGATGCGCCTCCCAAAACCGACCCGAAATCCGCCTCAGCCGGCTCCAAGCAGCCGAAACCACCGGGTAACAGGCCGGATTTCGCCACCATCGGCGGGATCGCCTTAGCGCTCGCCGGCATCCTGGGAGGGTTGCTGCTCGAGAAGGGAAGCTTGCAGGATGTGGCGCAGATGACCGCCGCCATGATCGTGCTCGGCGGCACGCTGGGCGCGGTCCTGGTAACCACCCCGCTCCCCGTGTTTCTCCGCGCGTGCAAAGGTCTGGGCGGGGTTTTCTTCGAAAAGGGTGACTCCACTGCGGCTATCGTGGGTTCGTTGATCCGCTATGCCACTTTGGCGCGCAAAAACGGGATCGTAAGCCTGGAGACGGAAGCCGCGGCGATTCAGGATCCATTCCTGCGCAAGGCCTTGAGCCTGGCGGTGGATGGCACGGACCTTCAGGAGCTTCGCAAGATGATGGAGCTGGACATCAGCCTGAGCGAGATCGCCAGCGAGGCCGAGGCCCGGGTGTGGGAAGCTGCCGGCGGATACGCACCTACTATCGGGATCATCGGCGCGGTTTTGGGGCTGATCCAGGTGATGAAGAACCTCGAAGATATCAGGGCCGTCGGTCATGGCATTGCGGTGGCGTTCGTGGCAACGGTGTACGGGGTCGCATCGGCGAACATCTTTTTTCTGCCGGTGGCTAACAAGCTGAGGGGCCGCACGCGTGCAGCGGCCATGATGCGGGATTTGGCTCTCGAGGGGGTGGTGGGCATTGTGGAGGGTTTGAACCCCACGCTGTTGCGCACGAAACTGGAGGCTTACAACCAGGAGTCTCACAAGCCGGTCAAAGGCAAATCCGCCAGAACCACCGCCAAACCGGCGCCATCCGGCCAACCGGCGCCAGGGGGAGGTTAGATCCGCGATGCGACGCAAACCGAGTGCCACCCACGAAAATCACGAGCGTTGGCTGGTGTCATACGCCGATTTCATTACCTTGCTGTTCGCTTTTTTCGTGGTCATGTTCGCTTCCACGCAGTCCGATAAAAGCAAAGCCCGGGCGGTATCGGAGTCGGTGAAGGAGGCTCTGGAACACGGTCAGTTCAGCAGCACGCTGTCGACGGTTTTGGGTCGCGGCAAACATGAAAATAGCAAACCGCCCGCCAATCCCGAGCGGGTGAAACTTTCGGAGAACCTGCCGCCGCAGAAGGCGCCCCCGCCGCCGCCTGCCGATCTGGCGAAATCGCTGGTAACGCTTCAGCACGGGTTGGAATCAGAACTGAAGGCCGGCAAGATCGGGCTGAAACTCGAAGGGCGTGGACTCGTGGTCAGTCTGCGGGAAGCCACGTTCTTCGCTTCGGGAGATGACACCATTTCGCCCGGCAGCGAACCGATTCTGGCCAAGATCGCGGCCGAAATCCAGGGGTTCGGTAATGCCATACGGCTGGAAGGCCATACCGATTCGCAGCCTATCCACAATTCCCGTTTTCGCAGTAATTGGGAGCTGTCGGTCGCGCGCAGCATTGCCATGCTGGAACTCCTGGAGCGGAAGTTCGGCATTGGCCCGGACCGGCTGTCGGTGGCGGGCTATGCGGAGAACGCTCCGGTGGAGAGCAACGATACCGAAGAGGGGCGGGCTCGCAACCGGCGCGTGGATCTGGTCATTCTTTCCGACGACGCGATGAAGTCGGAGCCGGCCGGCGAGAGCGTGCACGCGGCGAAATAGCTACAAGCTGGTGTGAACAGAAGGGCGCGGCGGAGCAGGTCGTGAGTCGTACTGCGTGGCCGCATGGATTCGATCGAGCCGGGTTTGCGCGTGTGCGCGCGCGCATAATGCCACCCGTTTTGCCCAATCCAGAAACGCCCCTGCTTCCGCCATGCGCGCGCGTGTGCAGGTCCCGCGCCCGATCTCGTCCAGGATTCCAGCGGCGTAAGATTCCCAGAGCCGCAGCACAGCGGGCCAATCGCCCGCCGCCACGGCTTTTCGCATTTCGTCGATGTGCCCGGCGCCCATATTTACTCACCGTTGGCGTACATCTGGTCGGCCGTCTGTTCGGCCTGGAACACGCTCGTCATGTAGGAGTATTGCTGCTGCATGGCTTCGATCGCCGCATCCGATTGCGCCATCTGGTTGGTGAGGTTGGTCTGCAGTTGATTGACGGCGTCCTGCTTTTGCGTAATGGTGTTGCCCAGGGTAGTAATCTGCGACTGGAGGGACGACTCGGCGGTCTTCAGCAACCCCGTGCCCGTGGTTTCGACGCTGTTCATGGCATTGGTGGCCGCCTGCAGGAAGCCGCCCCCGGTTGCCGAACCGAGGAACGCCATCACGCCGGCCGAATTCCCAAGGTCCGTAGACATCATGGTCAGCGGGCTATACGTCAGCGTTCCGTCATTGTTCAGTGTGAACCCCAGATCGGTCATGCCGATGGAACCGGAGGCCGAACTGTAGTAGGTGGACATCTGCGCCAGCGCCTGCGAAAGGCTGTAGGCGATACTCTGGCCCTGCAACGGGCCGCCCGACTGACCGTATTGCTTGGCCAATTCCGCCACCGCCGCGTTATAGGCGTCCGCGAACCCGGAGATAGCCGTATTGAGGGTGGATACCGATTGCGTCACCGTGACGTTCGTGCTACCAGTGCCCGTCAGCGTAAGGGTGGTGCCGGTGGCGATCTGAACCTGCTGGGAATCGCTCGAAACCGTCACGCCGGAGTTATCGACCTCGTATTCGGCCAAAGATCCCGTTGGCCCCTGATTTTGCAGACTGAAGGGAGTGCTGCACGTGAGCTGCGGAGTATCCCCGCTTCCAGTGTTGTCGGTCAGTTGAATCTGATAATCCGGGGAACTGGCGGTGCCCACGTCTACTACGGTAGCGGTCACCGGACTTCCCGACAGTGCGTTGATGGCGGCGGCTACTCCGGTAGCGCTGTTGTCCGTCGCGGAAAAGGTTTGCGTCGTGGTCCCAACCGTCAGGGTGTATTGCGTGGGATTTCCCGAAGGGTCTGGCGTGGGATCCCAGGTCCCGGAGGTCTGGCTCACCGCCGATCCGGCAGTGGCGGGGGTTTCCTGGGTCTGAAGACTGTCGCCGTTCGAGTCCTGCAGGTCGACGGTCGATACACTCCCGCTGGTGGCTTGCAACTGGATGCGCTCGTCGGGACTGTCTGCTGTGCCTTCGTTCACCACCGTGGCCTGAACCGGATTTCCGGACAAACCATTAATGGCTGCCGACACGCTGGCCGCGCTGTTGTCGGTCGGGCTGATGGTGTAATTGGTCCCGTCCACAACCAAGGTATAGGTGGAAGCGCTGCCCGACGAGTCCCAGGTGTTGGCACTGAGGCTGGTGGCGTAACCGGTTGTAGCAGTTTGCGCGGTTTGCAGATTGGCGCCGGATTGGGCCTGAATGTCCAGATCCGTGGGGCCCAGATTGTTGCTCTGGAGCGAGATGCGATAATCCGGGCTGGCAGCCGAACCGACGTTCACAGCCGTGGCCTGTACCAGATTGCCGTATTGAGAATTGATAGTGGCTGCTACCGTGGCGGCGCTGTTATCGGATGGAGTAAAGCTGTAGGTATTTCCTCCGACCACGAGGTTGTAGCTGGTATTCCCACTGGAAGGTTCGGCAGCGTCCACCCAAGTGCCGCTGGTCAGGCTGGTGGCATACGTTCCGATGTTCGATACATTCACGGAATAGGAGCCCTGCAAAGCGCCGTCGCCGAGCGTGGCGCTGGCAACCGATGGATCGGAAACATCGCTGTTCATACCCGATCCGCCCAAAGCACTTGAAATATTCTGGATGGCGGTCTGGATGGCGGTGAAATCGGTGTCGAGGGTGGTCAGTTCGGTCGCCTGGTTGTTGAGTGTGGTTTGTTGGCTCGTGAGGATGTCGATGGGGAGCGAGGCGATGGAAACGGCACGGCCAATCACCTCTTGCAGTTGCTGCGAATAGGTGCTGAGGCCTGCAAAGTAGTCCGTGCTTCCCGTGCTGCTGCTGGTGTCACCGGTACTGCCGGTGCCGTTGCTGTTACTGCCGCTCGAGGTGAGCGGCGCGCTCGTCAAGCTGTTGGCGCTGGATATAATGCTGTTGATACTTCCCATAATCCGCCAAGTGGACTATCGTCCGATCCGGATCGAAGCTTTATACCGGCGGCGCGCCCGTTTGCACGAGCGCGCCGCCGGATTGCGAGTTTCGAGTTAGCTCTTCAGCAGCGAGAGGACTGCCTGAGGAGCGGAATTGGCCTGCGCCATGGCGGCGATGGACGCCTGCTGCAGCGTTTGGGCCTTGGTGAGGTTGGCCGCTTGCTGCGCGATGTCGGCATCGCGAATTTGCGATTCGGCGGACGAGAAGTTGGTGATCTGCGAGGTTGCCAGGTTGATGGCGTAATTCAACTGGTCTTCACCATTACCGATAGCGGCTTGCGCGACGCCCAGCGCCTTCACCGCGCTGGCAACCGCGGAAACCGCGCTGGTAGCCCCCGCCTGCGTGCTGATATCGGAGTTGCCGCCGGTTCCCACCTGCGAAGCTTGAAGGGATTGGGGCGTGTTGGCCACCGCCGTCGCGATGCCGTCGCCGACGCCGGTTGCATCCGCGCCCACGTTGACCGTGAAGTTCTTCAAGGTGCTGACGAAGTTAATCGTGCTCGCTGTGGTGCTGCCGGTTTGAACCGCGGCGATCTGCTGGAGCGTCGAATCGTTGGATGCCTGCAACGCAGCATTGATCTGGGTCAACGCTTGAGCTTGAGTCGTGGTCGCGGCCAGGTTCACCGAGAGACTATGCTGACCGCCGCCCGAGTCGAGAGCGTTGATTGAGATCGTCTGGGTGCCCGCCATCGCCGTGGCGTAGGGCGAGCCATTCATGAATGTCAAAGCGCTCGCGAGTTGGGTCGAACCGCCCGCAACCACCGTGTCGGTAACCGCATTGCCCATAAGGGAACCGGCCGTGGCATCGCCGGATGTTACCGAGAATGCGGCGTTGCTCGAATTGAAGGCCAGTTGCTGGTCGCCGTTGGTAGCGGTGACCATTGAGGCCGTGATATTCGCGCCCTTGAATGCCGCGGCAGTAGCTGTGTTTCCATTGGCCGCCGTCTGAATGGCCGCGTTAATGTTATTCACCAACTGGGTAGTGTCCGTCACGCCCTGCAGGTTCACGCTGATGCTGGTGCCGCTGGCGAACCCGGGACCGTTGAAGGTAAACGTGGTGGAACCGGCGACGTCAGCGCCGACAATCGTTTGCAGGGCCGACGCGCTCAGATCGGCACCTGAATTGGTGGCTTGCACGCCACTCAGCCCCAGGCTTCCCGCATCTACGGTGGAAGCGGCCAGATTGACATTTACCGTCCCATTACTGAGGGTTGCCGCGGACGAAGTCCCTGCACCGCCGCCCAGATAGACAGCCATATTCTGGGCAAACGTGCCGCCTACGTTCAGGCCGATTGCCTGCGCCTGCCGGTTAATTTCAGAAATGTCCGTCTGAAATTCGTTGTTCAGCACGGTGCGATTTCCGGTAAAGGACGACGACGCCGATTCCGTCGCCAGGGTCTGCATGCCGTCGAGAATCTGCGAAATGTTGCTGATGCCGCCGTCCATGATCTGGAGCTGCGCCACGCCATCGTTGCCGTTGGCCACGCCTTGCGTCACCTGCGAGATGTTATCCCGGATCCCGTTGGCGACGGCCAGGCCGGCCGCGTCGTCGCCCGACGAATTGATGCGATAGCCAGAGGTCAACTGCCCGATGGTCTGGCTCATGAATTGATTGTTCACGTTCAGGTTCGCCTGAGCGGTGAGGGAGTTTACGTTGGTTTGGATGGAAAGCATTTTGAATTCCTTTCAGTTTTTGTCTCCGGCATCTTGCCGGACATCTCCCTCATCGTCTGCGGCAGGAAAAGTGTGAGCCTCGGGCAGCAATTGCGATAGCAGGATCTGCAAAACTGCCGGCGACGGAGCTTGCGCGGCGGCGCGATTCTCTTCTCCCACCATCTTTACTTCCTGCGCCACCACCATCGTTTCCCGTGGCGCGCGAATTCCCACCTTTACGCGGGAACGGCCGATGTGCGCGATCACGATTTCGATATCGTTGCCGATCAGGATGGTTTCACCCTGCCGCCGCGACATGATCAGCATGCCGCCGCCCCTTCCGGAAACAATGGGTGCTGGTGGGAATAATCCGATTCCGGCGACACTGCCTGCACGGCCTTATAGGTCTTCAGGTTCACCACCACGGGCGCCAGCAGATTGGCCGTCGTGCCGGAAGGCCGGATGGATAGCACCGCGAGACACAATACCTCGCTCCCAATGCGCGGCTGGCGGTTTGCAGGAAATCCCAGGATTTCCAGGTCCTGCTCGGTGATGCGTAGCCGGTACTGCGGATCTACTACCCAGATGGGGAGAGTGGTAAAACATAGCCCTGGGTCCTCCAGGCTTTGCAGAAACAATATCGGCGCCGCGCTCGGATTTTGCACCGGCAGGAATCGGCGCCGCTCCTCGAAGCCGGGGAGCCCGTCGGGAAATTCGAAGATGGATTCAGGGGCATAGGAGATGCTTCCAAAGTTTTTGGTCTCGATTTCAGGCATCTAGGGTCACCGCCGGAGTGATCGGCGGATGGGCGGCGGAAGTTTAGCTGGATTGGGTTCTGCGCTAGAATCAACTTCGGATGCGCTCACGGCGAATTGCGTGCCTTCTGCTGGGATTATGGATGGGGGCGGGCCTGTGGATGTTGTGGGTGGCGGCGGACAACATGGCATCGGCGAATCGCTTGCTGCTGGCCCCCAACGCGTATGCCGCGGAGTACCTCAAAACCTTGGGGCGCGCGCAACTTGGTCCCCTGACACACTACCTGGCGGTGGAACAGAATCGCTCCCTGTTCGAGACCTGGGGCGTGCTTCAGATCGTGTTCGGCAGCCTGTTGTTCGCCTTGCTGCTGTTCGGCACGCGCCTGGGCAAGTTTGCGCTGGCGGTGGCGCTGGTCATGCTTCTGATCGTAATCGGTGAGCGCGTGGCGATTGCTCCCGGCATGGAACTGGTGGCGCGGCACACCGATTTCAACCCGGCTCCGTCCGGGCGGGCGCAGTTCGCCAACGAGGCCCTCGATTTCGGGTACAAGATGGCCGAATGGGCGAAATTCCTATTGGGCGCGGTGATGGCGGTGGTGCTTATCTGGCAGGAACGCCGGCGGTCACTCGACGCCCGGAAGCAGGTCGATCTGATCGATAAAGCCGATTACCGCCATATCGATCGGTGATTGCGGGCGGCCTACCGCGGTCATCGCGCTGAAGCCTTCGGTGACTAGCAGCACACGGTCTCCCACCCCGGCATCCACGGCGTCGAGCGCCACCACGGCATCGCCGCGGTCGCTGCCATCCAGATTGAGGGGCTGCACCAGCAGCACTTTCCGGCCTTCGTGGCTGGCGTGCTTCTGCGTCGCCACCAGTTCGCCGATTACCCGCGCGATCAGCATTGCCACGCCTTCATTTGCGGCCCTTCTTGTGCATCGGATTGCGCGCGCCCGCGGCCTTCGGAGGCCGTTTCAAGTGGATGGAATCCACGATTCCCACCACCGTGGTATCGGCCGGGACCTCCGCCGGCAGGAAAGGAAAACTGGCCTCCCGCCCGCGCACGCAGTAAACCATTTCGCCCGCACCCGCGCCGGTAGCATCGAGGCATACCACGCGTTTTCCGGTGGGCTGCATTTCGGGAGTCAGCGGCTGAACGATCAGCATCCTCTGTCCCACCATCGAGGGATTCTTCACGGTCGCCCAGACGCGGCCGACTACGCGCCCCAGGTACATAACTTAATCCAGTTGGATTTCGTCGACGATGCCGACGATGGCGTTATCGACCGGCGTGTCCTTGCATCCCTCGGCCATGCGCGCCGAACTTCCGGCGACAGCGATTACACGCTCGCGGTATCCCGCGCTCACGGTGTCGACGGACACCACATACCCGGCTTCATCCTTGCCGTCCGCGGAGATGGGTTTGAGGATTAGCAGTTTCTTGCCCTCCAGGCGAGGATCTTTCCGGGTAGCGACAACCGTGCCCACCACGCGCGCCAGGATCATGACAGCCCCGCGTCCGGCTACTTGCCGGCGGCCTGCGCCTGCGACTTGCCGATGGGCAGAACGTCTTCCAGACTCTGATGCGGCCGCGGGATCACGTGCACCGCGATCAGTTCGCCCACGCGGCGCGCGGCGGCGGCGCCGGCATCGGTGGCCGCGCGGACCGCGGCCACATCGCCGCGCACCATCGCGGTCACGTAGCCCGACCCGATCTTCTCCCAGCCGACCAGATTCACTTTGGCGGCCTTCACCATGGCGTCGGCAGCCTCGATCATGGCCACCAGTCCGCGTGTTTCAATCATTCCTAGCGCTTCACCCATCTTGTGCTCTCCCAGCTAATGTCATCCGCGCGCTTTCAGGGCCTCGTCCACCAAGCCGATCAATTCCGAGCGCGTTACCAAAAACCGTTCTTCGCCGCCGCCCGCTTCTTCCGCCGCTACCGGGCAGCCGGGCTCGCCGCTGCTTCTCGCCTTCACGCCATAGCGGGTCCGCGAATCCAGCAGCTTGTCCACTTCCCCGCGGGGCAGCACCTTGGGCCCGCCTAATAACTCTGCCACCAGTTGAATGCGGGCGAAGTGTTCCATGGTCTCCATGCGGAAGTACGCCTTGAAGACGTCCTCACCGTAGCAGACGGCGCCGTGATTCGCCATTAGGATGGCGTCGTACTTGGGAATCAGCGGCAGCATGGGTTCGGTGAGCGCGGGCGTGCCCGGCAAACCGTAGTCCGCCAGCGGAACGCAGCCTAGCCCGATCACCACTTCCGGCAGCAGCGCCAGATTGAGCTCGCGCCCGGCGGTGGCGAAACCCGTCGCCACCGGAGGGTGAGCATGCACCACGGCCCGGATGTCCGGGCGCATCTCATAAATCTTGGCGTGCATGGCGAATTCCGTGGTGCGCTCGGCCCGTCCGGAAATCTTGTTGCCTTTCATATCGACGATGATGAGATCGTCGACGTGCATCATTCCCTTGGAAACGCCCGTCGGCGTCGCTAGAATGCGGTCGGTATCCAGCCGGATGGTGATATTGCCGTCGTTAGCCGCTACCCAGCCCTTCTGGAAGACCAGCCGGCCGATCTGGCAAATGTCCTCGCGATATTCGCGCTCCGTTTTCACCATTGCGGGATCTTCGATTGTAGCAAACATGCCGCCCATCACTCGGGATTGGTGGCGTGAAAGGCCCTTGCGAAGCGGTCGATCAGATCGTCCGCCGATTCCGAGCAGGCGGTGATCAGGATTTTGGAGTCGGCCAGCAGAACGCTCTCCACTTCCCAGGTTTGGGTGGAAGTTCGAAGGTCGTGATTGCGCGAAAGCAGCACCGGCTGGTAAAGACCCACCGTCATGGAGAGCGCAAACGGCCCGCGTCCGGAGCGGACAGCCGTGATGCGCAGGCCGAGGAACTCCATGGCGCCGGGATCGACCTTGATGCGATCGCTCGAAAGGCGCGACAGCAGGCGCGTCAGCATCAGATCGCGCGTGACGCCGGCCTTTTCGACTTCCGGATCGATGACGTCGATCACCACCCCGACCGCCTTCAAGCCCTTAAGCGTGGTGCGGTCGATGGGCGCATCTCCGGCGGCGTGTGTGAACGGCGGCACAAGGGCGAGGGCGAGCAGGAGGATTCGGCGATCCATATATATTTGGATGGTACTGCCGAAAGCGCCGAAAGGTGCGGCGGCCGGCAAAAGGGCATCCAGCCGAGGGCTCGGCGTCCCCGCGCCATTGACGATCATCTGGGGGGCAGACTTCAGTCTGCGGAGGGCTTCAGCCCGACCTCTCGCGAACCATGAGAAAGGCGGACTGAAGAGGGAGTTGCAAGATTCAAGCAAGTCGCCAAGGCACCGCTCCCTCAAAAGCCGTGAAAGATTACTGAGCCACGACCGCAAGGGAGTGGTGCCTTTCTTCGAACAGTACAGCCAAGGCACCGCTCCACCGCGGTCGCCTCATTAGGCGGTGCCGTTTCAGCACGCGACGAATAACGTGCGCGCGCAGGCAAGCAGATTGCTGCTGATTTTGAAACGGCCAGGATTGGCCGCCCCACAAATCTATTTCGGAGCGTAGAAGAGATAGGTGGCTGAGTAGGGGACGCGCTCCTGATCGCCGGCGTGCTGCGCGTCACACGGTTTGGCGGAGGGCGGGAGTCCGCCGCTGGTGTCGATGCGGTGAATGAAGGTCACTTTGGCGAACTGCTTCGCCCCGTCTTTAGCCGGCAGTTCGAGCCAATGCACCGCGTTGGGGGCAGCCGGCAAATAATGTCTGGCGAGCGGGCCTTCGCTGCGCACGATGCTGCCATCGGTGGCCTGCCAGGTGGGTCCCTTGTAATGATGCACGGTCAGTTTGTGGGCGGAATCCACCAGGATGGCGTCGGGGTCGGGACCGGCCCAGGCGAAGTTCTGCGCCCCGGGTTTGCAGGTGTAAATCTGGACGCTATCGGGCAGGGTCTGGAAGCGGAACACGACCTTCTGGCCCGCGGGGTCTTGCATTTCGGAGTTCGGTTGCGGGCCCGGCGCAGTCTGGGCGAGGGCGAGGGCGAGGGCCGCGAGGAGCGGCAGAGGGAAAGCGCGGCGCGGCATCGCTTGCGATTCTAGCAGAGGCGTTCGGGGTATCGTGAAAGCATGGACGCGCGCCAGTGGAGCAGAGCGGCGTGGGCGCTGGCGGTGCTCTTCGGCAGCTTGCCCGTGGCGGGGCGCGTAGTCTTTGGCAGTTGGGAATTCACCAGCGCGATGGGTATCGCTTGCCTGCTGGCGCTGGCCGGCGCGTATTTCCACGTGCGCAGCCGCCGGTATCGGACCAAGCCCGACCCCGCAACGCTGCTCGACCAGGCTCACCGGCTGGCCGCGAGCGGACGTGCGGATCGCGCCCTGGCTCTATTGACCAGGACGATCCGGCAGAGTCCGAGATTATGGCAGGCCTACCAATACCGCGGCGAACTGCGTCTTCATCTGGGTGAATTCGCGCTGGCGGCGGAGGATTTCTCCGAGGCGGTCCGGCTTGCACCCGACGAGCCGCATTTGCGGGTCTTACTGGAAGCTGCAAAAAACTCTTGACGGCCGCGCGGATTTTCTCTAGTATGTAGAAATCATGCCGAAAGGCGAGGCACTCGGGGAATTCGAATACCTGGTGATGCTGGCGGTGCTGCGATTGGGCGCCGAAGCTTATGGCATGCGCGTGCGCCAGGAGATCTCCGTGCGGACCGGCCGCGATGTCACCATCGGCGCGGTGTATGCGACGCTGGAACGGCTGGCTGACAAGGGATTGCTGCGGGCGTCGATGAGCCAGCCGACTCCGGAGCGCGGCGGGCGCGCCAAGCGGTCGTTCCAATTGACCGGCGCGGGGATGGAGGCGGCGAATCGCGCGCGCCAGGACTTGGTGAACATGCTGGAGGGCCTCGAATTCCCGCTGCCTGGAGGAACGCCATGAATCCGCCGGCGTGGGCGCAATTCGTACTGTGGGCGGTGGCCGGCGAAAACCAGGCCGAATTCGTGGCCGGCGATCTGCACGAGGAGTTCCTGTTGCTGTGCGCGGAGCGCGGTCCCTCGGCCGGCTCGCGGTGGTACGCGCGGCAGGTGTTGCGGTCGGCGGCCGCGCTGGTGGGTCTGCGCTTCCGTTCCGGCGAAGCGGCGCACCTGGCGGCCGCGGCGCTGGTAGCGGTGGCGATGCCGCTGGTGCTGCTCGACCGGTTGTGGAGCTTCGTCTATTCGCACATTCCTTTGAAGGATGGATTGGCGCGCGCGCCCGGATTCCTGGTGGCGAACGTAGTGTGCGTGTGCGCGTGCGCGGCGGTGTGCGGATCGCTGGCGCACACGCGCGGGAGGGCCGCGGGAGTGGCGGTTGCGGCAGCGGTTGGCGCGGCGTGCGCGCTATGGTGCAGCACCGCGACCGCGCCATGGCTTTATGCGGGCCTGCTGATTGTGGCGGCGCCCGTGAGTTCAATGGCAGTTTTTGCGTGGAGGGGATGGCGATGAAATGGGTGAAACGAATTGCGATCGTGTTGGCGGTGTTGCTGATCGTGCCGATGGCGACGCTGCTGGTTCTGGGACATAGGAAAAACGCGGGGCTCTCGCAGACTTCGGTGGAGATCAGCGCGGCGCCCGATCAGGTTTGGGCCTGGCTCGACGATAACGGCAGACTGAAGCAGTGGGTGAGTTGGATGGTGGACGCGAGGGATTCCGACCCCGGGGAACCGCACGGCATCGGGACCAAACGCATCTGGACGATGAAGGACGAGAACAACGGCGGAGCGGAGATGGAGATTGCCGGCACCTACAGCGAGTACGCGCCGCCTTCGCGCATGACACTGCAAATTGCGGATAAAGACGGCATGTTTAACGGCGAGACATCGTACCGTCTGGTGGATCTTGGCGGCGGGCGGACGCGTATGGAGGTTAGGCTGCGGGCGCACTACACGGAGTGGTTCGCGAACTTGATGGAGCCGGTGATCACTCCGGCGGCGGAAAAGAAGCTGGCGATGGATGTCGGGCGCCTGAAGAGACTGGTGGAAGCGCGGGCGGCGGCGCGGTAGCTGGCGAAAAGGCACCACTCCCTTGCGGTCGTGGCTCTTCAGTCACGCATTGAAACAGCAGCCGTTACTGAGCCGCGACTGCAAGGGAGCGGTGCCTTTCGTGCGGAAACGACTAATATGCAGCTACCTCTTTAGTCTGCGGCGGACTTCGGCCCGCCCACTCGCGAGTTACCGGACTGTCGGGTACTTAATGCCGAGCTGCTCCAGGTAAGTATCGTACTTACTTGGATCGTAGTAATACTTCTTCATTTCCGGACGGTACTTATCCATGGTGGCTTTGTTCATCCAGATGGCCGGCTTGTCGTCGGGGCGGAGGAAGCTTTTGTACTTGACGTCCTTAGTCTGGACGTTGTTGAAGTAATCCCACGCCTTGGTGACGAGATCGGGGTGCACCAGAATGTCAATCATGGTCATGGCCTGCACTTTGGCGCCGGCGATGACGCCCTTGTGCGCGATGGGCGTGGCCATGGAGATGCCGTTCGCCCAGTTGTGGCCCGGTCCTCCGGGAATATTGGAGGGGAAACGAAGCGTGACGGTGGGGACGTTCCAGCTCACGTCGCCGATATCGTCGCTGCCTCCGCCGGTGGGTTGCGGACCCATGCCTTCGCCCATTTCGTCGCCGCCGCCGCGAGCTTGCTGCTGTTGCGGCGCGCGGAATGGCGGGATACGGGTGGCGAGGCCGCTGACTCGCTGCTTCAATTCCGCCTGCATTCCCTTGGCTAGCTTCTGATCGTCATCGCTCCACTGCGGAAGTCCGACCTTATCGATATTCGCCTGCATGTCCTCGGCGATAGGACGGTTGAAATAGCCGGGCCACGCGCTGCCGAGCAGGCGCGAAGTGTAAGTGGTGTCGGTCATCAGCGTAGCGGCCTTCGCCATGTTATCGCCGATGCGCCACATGTCCATGATGTGGTCGTAATCGGCCTCGCGGAAGTAATACCAGACGGCGGCGGTGGGCGGCACGACGTTGGGCTGATCGCCGCCATCGGTGATAACGCGGTGGGAGCGCTGGGCGAGGCGCAGATGCTCGCGGCGGAAGTTCCAACCCACGTCCATGAGTTCGACGGCGTCGAGCGCGCTGCGCCCGCGCCAGGGAGCGGCGGCGGCGTGGGCGCTTTCGCCCTTGAACATATACTCTACGCTGACGAGGCCATTCTGATTGAGTGAAGGCCCCCAGGAAACGCCGAAGTTGGCGGCCACGTGCGTGAACAGGCAGATGTCGACGTCCTTAAGCATGCCGGCGCGCACGTAGTAAGCTTTGCCGCCCAGGAGTTCCTCGGCAACTCCCGGCCAGAGGCGGATGGTGCCCGGGAGGTGCTCGCGTTCCATGACCTTCTTCACCGCCAGCGCCGCGATGATATTGAGCGGCACGCCCGAATTGTGGCCCTCGCCGTGGCCGGGAGCGCCTTCGACGATGGGATCGTGATACGCCACGCCGGGCTTTTGCGACGCCTGCGGGATATCGTCGATATCGCTGCCGAGGGAGATGACCGGCTTGCCCGATCCCCAGCTCGCCACCCAAGCAGTGGGGATGCCGGCGTAATTTCGCTCGATAGTGAACCCTTCTTTTTCGAGGATGCCGGAGAGGTATTTGGTGGTTTCGAACTCCTGAAATCCAAGCTCTCCGAAGCTGAAGACGCTATCCACCATTACTTGCGCCTGTTTCTTCATGGCGTCGATCTGGCCGATGAGGTCGGCCTTGATGGAGGCTTCTTTTTCGGCGGAGATGGCGGGCTGCGCGAATGCGGGCGCCGCCAGGGCGAGAAGCACGAGGAGTTTTCGCATTGAGCTAGTGTACTAGAAAGGCGCCAGAACGAGGAGCGCGGCGATGCCGGGCGAGAGCTCACCCGAAAGCAGTTTCAGTCAAGTACATTATTAGAGATGCGCGCACTCCTACTGTTTTTCCTTGCCGCGGCCGCTTATGCCGCGGGTCCCTGCACCACGGCGATTCCGGCCTGCACGGAATTCGTGACGCTCGGCGCCGGACCAGCCCGGACGATGATCTATCGCACCTACCCGCTGACGGCAAAGAACGAAAAGATCACGCGGGCCCTGATCGTGATCCACGGGACGAATCGCGATGCCGACAATTATTTCCGCTCGACGCTGGCGGCGGCGTTTCTGGCCGATGCGCTCGACGATACGGTGCTGATTGTCCCGCACTTTGCGTCGGCCGCCGCAAGCTGCAAAGACACGCTGGCGCCGAACGAAGTGAGCTGGAACTGCGCGTCGTGGCGGACCGGCGGTGCTTCCGTGGCGGACGAGAAGCTGACGACGTTCGACATGCTGGACGACATTCTGCGCCTGCTCGCCGGCAAAACGTCGTTTCCCAATCTGAAGGGCATTGTGGTGGCGGGCCATTCCGCCGGCGGGCAGTTCGTGAATCGCTACGAGATGTCGAACCGCATTCACGAGACGCTAGGCGTGCCGGTGCGGTACGTTGTGGCCAACCCCTCGAGCTACGCGTGGATCGATTCCACCAGGCCGGCGGAGGTGAAGGAACTGTGCGCGAACTACGATCATTGGCCGTACGGCTTCGAGAACCGTTCGGGGTACGCCGCGCGGGTGAGCGACGAGGATTTGAAGAAGCAGCTCGCCTCACGCCCAACGACGTATTTGCTGGGCGAGATCGACATTCTGCCGCTGGGAGGATTCGACCAGTCGTGCTCGGCGATGCGGCAAGGGCCGACGCGGCTGGCGCGCGGCCAGGCGTTCGGCAAGTATGTGGACGAGCAACTCGGGGCGAAGCACGAGATCGTGGTGGTGCCGCTCTGCGGCCACAACGCGCGCTGCATGTTCACGGCGGACATCGCGCTGCCGCTGCTGTTTCCAAAGTGGTAGGGGGACCATTCACCGCAGAGGCGCAGAAACGCTGAGAAAAAACGGGAAAACAGTTTTCACCACAGAGCCCACGGAGGCACGGAGAAAAACAAAATCAACACCGGAGAGCGCAGAGGTGGCAGAGGTAACAGAGGTGAATGCCCTCGGGCTCCGGTCCATTTTGGGGGCCAAGGCAAAATCAGAGAACACGGAGGTGGCGGAGGTCACCGAGACGTGCTATCGCGCCAAGTGGGCCTTCTGCATCTGCGATTCAAGGGATTTGAGGAGATCGGGTGCGTTCATCTGGGCTAGCTTGTCGCGGGTGGCGATGGCTTCCTCCTTGCGCCGGAGCTTGAGGTAGGTGAGCGCCAGGTTGTAGACCGCGGTGGCGTCGGTGGGGTTCAGTTCGACCGCCTTGAGCTGATTGGCGAGGGCGTCTTCGTATTTCCCCTGGGAAAGAAGCAGGAGACCGAGACTGTTGTATGCCCACGACATGCGCGCCGGCGGATTGGGGGGCATTTTGCCGAAGCCGCGGTTGAAATAATCGTACGCGGCGGCGGCATCGCCCTTGCGGCGGTAAAGATTGGCGAGCAGCAGGTAGCCCTCGTAATCGTCGGGGTAGAGGCCGACGTATTCGTTCATCAGATCGAAGGCGCGCGGAAGGCGATCGAGAGAATCGTCATTGGTGTAGAGGGTGACGAGCTCGAAACGCAAGTCGCGATCCTTTTCGTTGGCGGCTTCGGCGCGCTCCAGATAGTCGGCCGCGGCAGTGGAGTTGTTGTGGCGGAGCGCGTCTTCGGCCAGCAGGCGCAGGAGCATGATGTTTTTGGGGTCACCGGGCAGAAGTTCATTGGCGTAGCGGGCCGCGTCGTCGGGGCGATCGGTCTTCACGGCCGCCTGCATGAGCATGGTTTTGATCTCGCGATTCTCGGGATCGGCCTGGAGCACGGCTTCGAGAGCGGTGCGGGCGTTGGCAAGGTCGCCGGTGCGGAAGTAGAGACGCGCCAGGCGCGCTTTCATGGCGGTGGTGGCATTCGGGGAAGCGCAGGCATGCGCGTAATACTGAATCGCTTCGGGGAGATTCTCTTCCTGCTCGGCGATCTGGCCCACGCGGTCGCTGATGTCGTAGAGCTGCGGCCTGGCTTTCAAAACCAGAATGTACTGTTCCTTGGCTTCCTTGCGGCGATCGGTCTGGTAGAGCAGGTCGCCGAGCGAAAGACGGGCGGGGAAATTGTTGGCGGCATGCTGGAGGACGGCGCGGTAGTATTGCTCGGCCTGGGCCGTGTTGCCGGTGTGGCCGAATGCCTGCGCCATCCAGCCGGTGACTTCTTCGTCGGAGGCATTCTCCACGGAATCGTATTCCATCACCTGGATGGCGTCTTTCCACATGGCGGCCTTGATATAGCAATTGGCGAGGGCTTTGGCGATGACGAAATCGCCGGGGCGGAGGCGCGTAGCGCGCAGCAGATAGGGAATGGCGGCGTCGGCGTGCCCGAGTTGCAACTCCGCTCTGCCGACGCCGGCGTTGGCAGCGGCGTTGTCGGGCGATAATGCCAGAAGTTTCTTGTACTGTTCGGAGGCCGATTGCCATTGAGACGAGGCGAAGGCGATCTCGGCGAGGCCGGCCAGGGCGCCGATATCGCCGGCCTCGACGGCCAACACCGCGCGGTAGAGGGGCGTGGCCTGCTCGGGCTTTCCCGATTGCGCGTAGGCCTCGGCCAGTGCGTCCTGGATCGCGAGGCTGCCGGGCTTTTGCTTGCGGAACTCTTCCAGCGCGGAGACGGCCTGCTGCGCGTTCCCGGCGCCTTCGGCCGCGCGAGCGATCAGGATTGCGACCTCTTCGTCGCCGGGAGACGTCTGGTTATAATGCTGGAGCGCGGTCTGGGCCTTCGCGAAATCGCCCATGTCCAGATAGCAGCGCCCCATCAGGAGAGACGCGCGCGGTGTCTGGGAGGGCGCGAGCTGTCGAACGGCCTCGGGACAATTGCCGGCGCGGTAGGTGTCGGATCCCTGACGATACGCCTGATCGGCGGGCAGCGCCTGCGCGTGCAGAACGGCGCACGCCGCCGCGAAGAGCGACGCCGGCAGGGTGAAATTGAGGCCCACGGACCAATGATCGCGCATTTTGGCGGAACTTGGCTTAAGGAGTTCGGCGCGGCGGCGTTATATCATCGAATTTGGTCCTGGTACAGAACGTTTCCAAGCTCTATCGACTTTACCGGCGCCCGGTGGACCGGCTGCATGAAATGCTGCCGCGCGCGAGGCCCCGCCATGCCGATTTCTGGGCGCTCCAGGACATCAGTTTCGAAGTCGGGAGCGGCGAGATGCTCGGCCTGGTGGGGCCGAACGGATGCGGCAAGAGCACGCTGCTGCAAATTGTGAGCGGAATCCTGCAACCGACCACGGGCCGCGTGGTGACGCGCGGACGCATCGCGGCATTACTTGAACTGGGCGCCGGATTCAACCCCGAATTCACGGGGCGCGAGAACGTTTATTTGAACGGCGAACTGCTGGGCTTGAGCCGCGCGGAAATCGACAAATCGATGCCCTCGATCGAGGCTTTCGCGGAGATCGGCGAGTTCATCGAGCGGCCGGTGAAGGAATATTCGAGCGGCATGTACGTGCGGCTGGCGTTTTCGACCGCGATCCATGTCGACCCCGAGATTCTAATCGTGGACGAAGCGCTGGCGGTGGGCGACGCGGTCTTCGCTAATCGCTGTGTACGCAAATTCCAGGAACTGCGCGAGCGGAAAGTCACGGTCCTGTTCGTCTCGCACGATCTCGGCCTCGTAAAACAGCTTTCGGACCGCGCGATTCTGCTGTATCGCGGCCGCATCGAGGCGCAGGGCCGGCCGAGCGACGTGATTAATCGCTATATCGGACTGGTGCTCGAGAAGCAGGACCCGGGCGAGCGGAAGGAGGACCGCATTCGCTCCAGTTTCCGGCACGGCGATGGCGCGAGCGAGATCCTCGACGTGAAGCTGCTCAATTCGCGCGGGGAGCCGGCGCTATCGGTGGCGAGCGGCGAACCCGTCACCGTGCGCGTTCGCTCGCGATTCCATCAACCGCGCACCGATCCGATGGTCGGGATCCTGATCCGAACGCGGATCGGGATGGATGTTTACGGCACCAATACAAGCATCGAGCATGCCGCGCTCGGCGATTTTCAGCCGGGTGACGAACTCGAGGTGGATTTCGCGATCGAATGCTGGCTGACCCCGCAGGCGTACACTCTCACGGTGGCGACGCAGAACGCCGATGGATCGAGCCACGACTGGCTGGACGACGCCATTGCATTCGACGTGGTGGACACGCGCGTGGCGGCGGGGGTGGCGAACTTGAGGGCAAAGGTCCAATGGCGCGTGTCACGGTGAAGGTGCATCCGCGAGCCAGACGGTCGGGGATTTCCGGCAGGTTGGGCGAGGCGTGGAAGCTCGGTCTGGCGGCCCCACAGGTAGACGGCAAGGCTAATGATGAATGCGTGCGGTTTTTTGCGGAACTGGCGGATGTGCCGCGGTCGCGCGTGCGGATCGTGACGGGAGCGACTTCGCGGACGAAGGTGGTGGAGATAGAGGGCATAGAGCAGGCGGAGATGGAGAGGCGGATGGCGCAATAGCGCGATGCGATATCCTGGGTAGGACGATGACGGTCCCGCTGGCAATCGCGCGGCAGAAGGAAATCGCCCAGATCGTTTCTGAGGCGGAGGCGGAACTGCGCCCGAACGTGGAGCGCATTCGCTGGGAAATCGGCCAGGATTGGACGGGCGACTGGGCGATCTTTCTGCGGGTGGTATTGTCCGATGCGGTGGCCCGGCGAACTCGGCGTGATTCCATATGTAAGTTTTCGGAGTCAGGCTGAGACGGTGGAGACGCCGGAAAAAGCCTGGACGCAGGGGCAATGGCCTACGGAGTGCAGTACGCTATGGGAAGGGGGCTGGTATGAGCCGCGCTGAACTGCATGACCTAGTCGACCGTATTCCGGAAGACGAATTACCCGCGGCTCAGCGCTTCCTGGCGTACCTGGCAACAAGCCCCGCGTACCGAGCGGCGCTTACGGCGCCCGTGGATGATGAGCCCGTCACTGAATCGGACGCTGCTGCCATCGAGACGGCGCGTGAGGAGATCGGCTGCGGCCAGGTGGCTTCGCACGCAGAGTTGCTTCGAGAGTTCGGCTTGTAATGACGTTTATCTGGCCGAAATCGGCACAAGCCGAATTGAGAGGCATCGATCGTGAAAGCGCGCAGCAAATCCTGATGGCGCTCACGGATTATGGGCGATCCGGCGAGGGCGATGTCAGAGCACTAACAGGTGCATGGCGGGGCCATTTCCGGTTGCGGGTCGGCGACCACCGCGTCATCTTTACAATCAAACCAGATGAAATAACGGTGGTCCGCGTACGTCATCGCTCCGATGTATACCGCTGAGGGAATGCGATCCTCTCGCCTACAGTCCCAGCCATTTCACCGGCAGCAGCGTCAACTGCGGCACGTAAGTAATCAGAAGGACGCCCAGCAGCAGAATCAGGTAGACGGGAAGCGTGGCGCGATAAACCGTCGTCATGGGCTGCTTGAAGCGATAAGCCGAGAGGCAGAGATTCATTCCGATGGGCGGCGTCAGATAGCCCAACTCCAGGTTGGCCAGGAAAATGATGCCAAGTTGCACGGGGTCTATGTTGTAACGCTGGGCGAACGGCGTAATCAGCGGCACGAGGACAATGATCGCGGAAAAGATATCCATGAACGTGCCGCTTACTAAGAGCGCCAGATTGAGCAGCAGCAGGAAAACGTACTTAGAGTGAATGTGCACGTCGACCCAGCTAAACAGCATGGTCGGAACGTCGGCGGTGACTAAGTAGCTGGTCAATCCTATTGCGACCCCGATGATCATGAGGACGCCGCCGACGACCGTGACGCATTCCAGGGTGACGCGCGGGAAATCGCGGCCGATTTTGAATTCCGGGGATATCAGCCACTCCACCACAAAGATGTAGATCACCGTGATGGCGCCCGCCTCCACCAGCGTACCGAACCCGCCGAACAGTCCGAAAAGGACGATGAAGGGAACGGCGAGCTCCCATTTGGCGTCCCAGATCGCCTTGCGGGCTTCGGCGAATGAGAACTTCGCGCGTTCCGCGCCGCAGCGCACGGCTCGGACGGCACCCCAGGCGCAAACCATCGTCACCATCATGAGCCCGGGGACGAATCCGGCGACGAATAGCGTGCTGATGGCGGTTTGGGCGTAGATTCCGTAGAGAATCACGGGGAGGCTGGGCGGAAAGAGCAATCCCAGAGAGCCCGACCCGTTGATCAGCCCGATGGAGAATTTCTCGCCGTAGCGCGCTTTGACGAGCATGGGAAGCAGCAAGCCGCCCATGGAAAGAATCGTGACGCCCGACCCTGCCCACGTGAAGATGGCGCAGCCGACGGCGGTAGTGATGGCGAGTCCGCCGGGCAGCCATCCGAATAGCGCGCTGTAGACGCGCAGCAATCGCGCCGCGGCGCCGCCTTCGACCAGTAGATAGCCAGCCAACGTGAACAGCGGCAGAGAGGGTAGCACCGGCGAGGCGACGAGACGGTACGTTTCCACCGGCACCGAAGCTACGGGCAAGCCGGCATTCCAGAACAGGAGAAGGGCAATGCCTCCCAGAGTGGCGAAGATTGGGAGGCCGAGGACCGCTCCGGCGAGAATGACGGGGATGCCGATCCATAGGAGCATGGGACCCTGCGGCTGCGGCGCGAAATAGAGCGCCAGAGGAATCAGCAGGAAGAGAGCCGCGATAGCGCGCTGAGCCATGCGAGGTCCCGCGCCCCAAATGGCGCGCAGCGCGATCATCAGGAAGCCGTACGGCATGACGATCTGCGCCACCCATTTGGCGATGCCGAGTGCGAGAATCCCGCCGCCATCGCGCTGCGAGAGCACGAACTGATAGCTGGCCCAACAGAGGCTGGCGGCGATAGCGGCGGTGAGGCCGGAGCCGAGAACGCGAACCGGCGCGGCCCATTTTTCCGGCAGAAAAGTGTTGGCCGAAATCGCGAGCAGCCGGTCGGACGCAGCGGCGAGCGCGGCGCCGAGAAATGCCACCCAAAGAGTAAGATGCTGGACGAAGACTGTGGAACCCGGGACCCCGTTCAGACCGGTGTGCCGCGCCACCAATTCGGCGACGGGCAGGAGGGCCATCAAAGACATGGCCGCTACCGCGACGCCGCTTTCGGCGATGCGGAACGCGCGAACCAACTTCACTTATGCACGCCCTTTTTGGCGCGATATTCGTCGTGCAAGCGGCGAGCTTCGTCAAACAGATCGGCGGGGATGATTTTGCCGCGCATGGCGGGGTATGCGGCTTCGGTTTGCCGGCGCCAGTCGGCGAGCGTGGCATCGTCGGCATGAACGATGGTGAGCTTGTCCATCTTCTTCCCGTGGAGGCCGCCGGTCATCACGCCGATGGCCTTATCACCCATGTCGCGGATGCTGCTGCGCAGTTGCTGGCCGGAGTCGTGAGCAGCTTGCAGCATGGGGTCGCGCTGCGCTTCCGGAATCTTGTCCCATGTCTCCTTGGAAATCAGCGTAGCGCCCACGAGCGGCGCCCATTTGACGTCGGTCATATACTTGGCGAGGGTGAAACACTGGTTCCAGAGAGCGTACAGCGGGGTGGTCGGGATGACGTCGATGAGACCGGTTTTGAGCCCCATCAGAATATCGGTGGCGGCCAGCGCCTGGGGGCGAAAACCGTTGGCCTTCCACAGCTCGAGCTCATCGTTGGAACCTTCCCAACTGAACATTTTGAGTTTGCGCAGATCGGAAAGGCGCGGCATAGGTTTATCGGCGAAGAAATAGACCCAGCCCGCGTCGCCCCAATTGAGCACTACGAAGCCATCGGCTTCGATGCGCTTTTCGAGCTGCGGCGCGAGGCGGTCGCGCACGTAGTCCAACTCCTCGTAGGAATCGAACATCATGGGGATCTGCAAGGCGGCGACGCCTTTTTCGATTTCGCCCATGCCCGCGCCGGTGAGCGCCACGGCCTGAATGAGCCTCACGCGGAGCTTGTTGACGGTGTCGGGCTCGTCGCCCATCACACCGCCGGCGTAGAGCGTGAGCTTGACGTTGCCGTTGCTGATGTTCTTCCAGCGTTCGCCCATGTGGACGAGCACATCGCACCACGGCGAATCTTTGGGCGCGAGCGTGGCCATTTTGATCTCGATAACTCTCTTGGCCAGCTGGGTGGGCTTCGGCTGGGCGTCCGCGCCCATCGCCAGGCCGCAGAGCAGGATCGCAAAGGAAGCAATTCCGGATTTCACTTGTCTTGTCCTTTCGGTGCGGCTTCCAGAAACAGGTCGCTCTGGTGAGCGAGGAGCCAGCGCGCGCGCCGCTGCGCGATGACGTTGGCGAGGCGAGTGGTGGGATCGGCATCCACGTCGATGGCCAGCGCTTTTTCGAGCATGGATTTGAATTCGGCAGCGTTTTGCGCGGGCTCGTCGGCGTTCTCGGCGAAGGAAACGTAGGTGCCGGCGCGCTTGCCTTTGGAGATCTCGATGGCGCGATCGAAGTGCTTGCGCATGGCGGCCTCCATATCTTCGAGCTTGACGCCGCTCTTGGCGCCTTCGAGGGTGATCTGGAATTCCGGGACCGCGCCGTTATCGAAGGTCTCGTCGAGCGCCACGATGCGGTTGACGATCATCTCCACCAGCGGCAACTGGCCGATCATTTCGGGGTTGCCCTTGGAGGTGGAGATGGCCAGCCCCAGCGAAGCCGCGGTCCAATAAAGGAAGGGGACGTCAGCTTTTCGGACGCGCTTGAGCGCGGTTTCCGCGTCGTTATCGAGGGCGGCGCCGAAGCCGGGATATTTGACTTCGAGCCCGCGCATGGCGTAGCCGTGAGCTCGTAGATACAGCTTGCGAGCCCGCTCTTCGAGTGCGTTGGCCTTATCGACGCTTTCTTCCTTGACCTGCTCTGACGGCAAATCGACGAATGCGTAGGAGTATTCGGTGAATCCGGATGCGGCGGCGAGCAGCAGTCCCGTATGCTTGGGTGTTTCGGCGAGCAGACCTTCGTAGAGTTTGAGGCCGAAGGGAATGGCGGCGGCCACGAGATCGGGATCTTCGTCGCTTTCGAAAGTGGAACCGCTCGACGAGAGCATGTCGCCCACCTTGTTCACCGCCATTTTCTTGATGGAGCAGCCGGTCGAAAGAACCAACAGACAGACTGCGGCGCTGAATCGGTGGGCGGCGGTCATGGCCCTACTATTTTATGCGGTTCCGGAACAGAAAAGGGTCCGCGACCGCGCGGGGCGGTCGCGGTCTATCGAGAAATGTCGCGGCGCGATGTTCAAAATGTGGGGAAGAGAGAGGGCGGAAGCGTCACCACACGCACGCCGGTGCTGTTGATGGACGCCACGAACGGCGGCGTGTTTGGCGACCCGGAGACCGCCGTGTGGATTTGCGCGCCGCTCTGCGAGATGACAAAGAAAACCGTCAGCGCGGGTCCGTTATCGGCGGGATTCGTAGGCGCAGGCGTGAATGTGAAGGTGCCCGTGCAGTCGGAATTTACCGAGTAAGTTCCAGTTGCCGGTCTCCAAGCCTCCACCGGAAGCACGCCGTTGTGCGTCACATGGTCCACCTGAATCAGGTTTCCATATCCGTCGAAAGTAGTGAGCGCCACGCCGGCGACTGGCCCGGCCACGGGCGCGGGAGCGAGTATCGAGCCCGTAATGGTGAACGCGTACCGGCCGGCAATAGTCATGTCGGTACATCCCTGGGCGTGCAGACCGCCGATAGCGGCCAACCCGAAAAATGCGAGCCGGATTGCGGCTCCATGTGCGTTTGTTCGAAGCATAGTTCCTCCGCGTGAGTGCATTGCGGGTGTTTTGACCCGCGTCACGGGTTCCAGATTACGGCACGCGGGTGCTCGGTTCCTATGGAGAGCGGGTGAAGATTTGCTGAATTTCTGATGTACAAGCCCTTCAGCTATACTGGCCGGGAGGAATCCGTTTGCGGGGTAACGCGATGCGTTTTGGGGATTTCGAGTTCGACGTAAACGCGTGGGCACTGCGGCGGCGCGGAGCGATCGTCAAGATCGAACGCATTCCGATGGAGTTGCTGTCCCTTCTCACGCGGAATCCTGGACGGCTGGTTCAGCGTGAGGAAGTGGTGGAACATATCTGGGGCAAGGACCACTTCCTCGACGATAGCTCGGTGAACACGGCGGTTCGCAAACTTCGTGTGGCGCTGGAAGATAACGCCGACCGGCCAAAGTTCATCGAGACGGTGACCGGCAAGGGTTATCGCTTTATCGGCTCGCTCGACGCCGGGACCCTGCCGGCCGCAACACCTGTAAACACTCGCAGCGTACTGGTGGCGCTTCCTCTCGATGATTTATCCCAACCGGTGGGAGACGGTTCCCTGAGCGAAGGAGTTACCGAGGAACTGATTACTTGTCTCGGCAGCCTCTCGCCACGGCAGTTAGCGATTATCGGACGGACGAGCGCGGTCGAGTGCCGGCGAAGAGGTCTAACGGTGCAGGACATCGCGGGCGAATTGGGCGCCGATTTCGTGATCGAAGGAAGTGTGAGGCGAATCGGGCAGACGGTCCGCGTGAGTGTGCGCCTCTTGCGGACGAACGACCACGCGCAGGTGTGGGCAAAAAGCTACAGCCGCCAGCCAGAGGACCTGGCCGACTGGCAGTATGACGTAGCTTTGGAAATCGCCCGCGAGGTACTGGGCGTAGTGCCGTCTGCGCCGCCAGTCCGGCCGCTCGCCCGGCAGGTACAACGCGAGGCTTTTGAGTGCTATTTGAAGGGCCGCCATCTGTGGAACAAGAAGACTCCGCAGGGGTATGTGGAAGCGATCCCCCTGTTTCAGCAGGCAATCGACCTCGATCCCAGCTATGCGCTGCCCTATGTGGGTCTGGCAGACACGTGGATCATGATGGGGATTCATGGGCTGCGTCCATCGGAAGAGGTTTATCCGCGAGCGAGAGCCGCGGCGGGAAAAGCGCTGGAGATTGACGCCGGAATGGCGTCCGCCCACACCGCTCTGGCGGAAGTGTGCAAGGGATACGATCGGGACTGGGAGCAGGCCGAGCGGGAATTTCAGGAGGCGCTGCGCCTGAATCCGAATTACGCCCTGGCGCACCAGTGGTTGGCGCATCTGCACTCGCTTTTGGAGCGGCATCCGGAAGCCATCTCGGAAGTGGAGGAGGCGCGCCGTCTCGATCCGCTTTCGCCGGCAATCGCTGGGTTCGTGGGTTTCATCTATTACCGCGCGCGCCTGTATGACGAAGCTTTGCGCGAAGCGCGGAAGGCTCTGGAATTGGGCCGGCCGGCGCCAATCGTGAATTTCTTCCTGGGTTTCATTCACACGGCGCGCGAGGAACACGCACTGGCGCGAGCCGCGCTGGAATCCGCTGTGGAGCACACTGGCGGCGGGCCAATCTATCTGGCGATGCTGGGGTACGTGTGCGGCCGCGCGGGCGATGGCCAAAAAGCCTTGGAGGTACTGGCGTGCCTCCGGCGGATGGCGCAGGAGACGTACGTGTCGCCGTATGACTTTTGCGTGGCGCACATGGGTACGGGCGATATTGGCGGCGCGCTCGATTGGTTAGAGAAGGCCGTCGATCAGCGGGTCATGCGCGTCACGGAAATACCGATGCCCCTTTTCGATGCGCTGCGCGGCGAGGCGCGATTCGCCGAACTGGCCGAACGGGCCGGCTTTGGAACCCGGAAGAAAAGTATTGCGCCGTAGCTTTCCATACGCGATAAGCTGGTTCAACGAGAAAACGCCATGCTCCGCAACTGCTTCGCTCTTCCCTTGTTCGCCGTGCTTGCTGTGGCCCAGCCTATCATTGTCAAAACCGGCACGCTGATCGACGGCAAAGGCCGCGTGCTGAAGAATCAGGAAATCGTGATCGAGGCCGGCAAGATCACCAGCATCGGCCCGGCCAAACAGAAGCCGACCGTGGACCTGAGCGGTATGACCGTGATGCCGGGCTGGATCGACACGCATGTCCACATCACCTGGTACTTCAATACAGACGGCCGTTTCGAATCGGGACCGGGACGCGGAGGGACGACCACGCCGGCGCAGGCGACCCTGTACGCTGAGGGCAACGCGTACGCCACGCTAATGGGCGGCTTCACGACCATACAGTGCCCCGGCGCGCCCCAGGATAAGGATCTGCGCGACATGATCGCGGCCGGCACCATTCCGGGTCCGCGCATTCTGACATCGCTGCACCAGATCACCGAGAATTCCGGAATGCCCGAGCACATCCGTTCACTGGTCGATCAATACAAGGCCGAGGGCGCGGATCTGGTGAAACTCTTCGCCACGGCAAGTATTCGCGACGGCGGCAAAATGACGGCCACGGTAGATCAGATCAACGCCGCGTGCGGCGAGGCGAAGGCGCAAGGACTGCGGACCATCGTGCACGCGCACGCCTCGGATGGCGCGCGGGCGGCGGTGATGGCGGGCTGCACCTCGATCGAACACGGCACGTTCCTGGACGATGCGACGCTTCAATTGATGAAGGACCACGGGGTGTATTTCGACCCGAATTTCCTGGTGCTGCACAACTACCTCGATAACAAGGCGAAATTTCTCGGCATCGGAAATTACAACGAGGAGGGCTTCACCTACATGGAGAAGGGGTTGCCGCTGGTGGCCGACGTCTACAAACGCGCCCGCAAGCTCGGCCTGAAGATCATACTGGGCACCGACGCCGTTGCTGGCGCTCATGGGCGTAACGCTGAGGAGTTCATCTATCGCGTGAAAGACGGCGGTGACACTCCCATGAACGCGCTCATCAGCGGCACTTCGATGGCTGCGGAGTCGCTCGGCCTGGCGGACCAGATCGGATCGCTCGCGCCAGGAATGGAAGCGGACCTGGTGGCGACCGAAGGCAATCCGCTCGACGACATCACGGCCGTCCGCAATGTGGTGTTTGTGATGAAGCACGGACGGATTTTCCGGAACGACAGGTAGGTCGAGCAAAGGCACCGCTCCCTCGCGGTCGCGGCTCATCAAACTGGTCCTTCCGGCCGTCGAAAAAAGCGGGCGGCTCATCAAAAAACATTTTTTGAACGGATTACCCTCCACGGGACATTCCCCTATGCGAAGTTTGTAACCGGCCATCGGACCGGCGCGTCTGACAAGCCAATTGGGGGTTAGTCTATGCAGAGGTTTGGGCTAGCTTTGCTCGCCTTAAGCGGCACGGCTTTACTAAGTTCGTTGTCCGCACAGGATTCCACCCATTCTTCCTCGGGGTGGATCGTGATTCCCGCAACTGAATACGCCACGCTGCGCGCGCGGGCTTTCCCCGCGGCCGGCGAACCGGAACCTTCCACGGCTGTGGAAGCAACGCTGACGCGCGTCGATTACGATCTGAAAGTCGAGGGTCAACTGGCTTCCGGTAGGGCAAACCTGACCGTCGATGTCCTGAAAGACGGTTGGGTTCGCGTGCCCATTCCTACCGGCCTGCTGGTCCGCGATGCCAGCCTTAACGGCAAGCTGGTTTCGCTTATTCCTACCGACGACTCGCGCGCTGCCGGCCACCTCGCCGCCCTTCTCGACAGGCGCGGGCGGGCCGTATTAGCGCTGGATGTCGCAATGCCGGTGACGTCCGCCTCCGGAAGCGAGAAACTCGCGCTCCCCGCCAGCGCCTCCGGGGTGACGCGCGCTTCGGTGACGCTCACCCGAGTCGACATGGACATCAAAGTGAGCGGCGGATTCCTGGCCGAACGCGCCGAATCGAGCGGAGAAAGTAAGTGGCTGGCTTACGGACGCGGCAATGAGGCGCTGACCTTCACGTGGCGGCGTAAGACGGAAGACCACAAGATCGAGTTGCCCCTGCGCATGCGCGGATCGCTCACCGAACTGCTCGGTTTAGGTGAAGATTCGAGCTCACTCTATGCCGAAGTGAGCGCGGAAGTCATACAGGGGGCCGCGCGGCAGGTGCGGATCGAACTGCCCGACACGGTCAACGTCAACCAGGTGCTGGGCGCGACGGTCGGCGAATGGGAAGATCGTCACGGCGAACTATTGGTTCGTTTTCTCGAGCCCGTGGAGAACGAGGCGCGATTCGTCATCACCGGCGATACGCGCCTGGCGCGCGATGGCGCCATCGTAATTCCGCTGCTGCACCTGTCGGATGTAGAGCGCGAATCGGGCGGCGTTGCCGTGGAAGTGCTGGGCGCGGGCGAAATCAAAGATTTCAAGCCGCAAGGACTCGAATCGGCCGAGGCAAGCGAACTTGGCACCGCCGTTGCCAGCCGCCAATCGCCTTCGCTCGCGGCATTCCGGTTCCGACCGGGTGCCGCGCCCGGAGCGAGGTCGCTTTCCGTTCAGGTGGTGCGGTATGAACAGCAGGCGGTGCTCACCGCGAACGTGGAAGAGGCCCGCTACCGCGTGCTGGTGACCAGGGCAGGGAAGATCCTGGTGGAGGCGCGCTACTCTGTGCGCAACAATCAGCGCAATTTCGCGAAAATCGCTCTTCCCCAAGGCGCGGTCGTGTGGAGCGCATCGCTGGAGGGCCGCCCGGGCCGCCCGGGCCAGGCGCCCGATGGCAGCCTGCTGTTTCCGCTGAGCAAATCGCGGGCAGGCGAGGATGCCGCGCCATTCACCATCGAAGTGGTGTACCAGACCCCAGGCGAGCGATGGGAGGAGAAAGCGCGCGCGACACTTTCGCTTCCCGCGCTCGATCTGCCCATTTCGCGGACCGGCGTGGTGGTGTACCATCCGCCGGGGTACGCGGTAAACGTGGAGCCGGGAACGTTCCGTCTGGGCAGCTACCGGCAGACCGCGTCGAACGTGTCGGCCGGCGAGCCGTTTGTGCCGGCCAACAACAACGCGGCGCAGCAATCGGACCTTATGCAGCAGCTCAACAACAATGCGGCGCAAGCTGCCACGCAGGCGCTCGTCGATCGCTTCCGCGCCGCCAACGAGGCGCGCAAGCCGCAGCCCAATTCGACGCTGGCGTTGGCGTTCCCCGCCGTGGGGCCCTCGCTGTTCCTGGTCTCCGAACTCACCAGCGAGAATCAAGCGCCCAGCATGCAATTCAGCTATCAACGCCAGAGCAAGGGAGGTGTGAAATGAAAACCGCACCGTGGTATCTCATGGTGGCTTTCTCGGCCGTCGCATACGGTCAGGACAAAGCCGCGCTGCCGCTCCCGGCATCGGGCAACGTCACCCTGCCGATTGACGATTACAATCGCCTCGCCGATCTCGCCAGCAAGCCGGTGAAGAAGCCCGACGCGGCGCCCGTCCCATTCACCATCCAGAGCGCCGACCTGAAGTTCCAGGCGGTCGGCGAGGCTGCCACGGGTACGATCCAATTTGAGGGCGAAATTTTCCGCACGGGCGCCACGCTCGTCCCGCTGGCCTCCGGTTTGACTGTGCTCGATGCCCGCCAGAAGAATTCGGAACTGCCGCTGCAGCAGGCCGGCGGAACAGATAGCGCGGTGCTGTCCGGACCGGGAGTATTCTCCGTCACGCTCAATGGGGGAGTGCCGATCACCGTCGAGCCCGGCCTGGCTTCGCTGAAGCTTCCGGTGCCTATGGCGGGCGCCGCGCGGCTCACGCTCACCATTCCCGGCGATCGCACTATTGTCAACCTCGACCCGGGCCTGATTACCGCGCGCCGCTCGTCCAACGGTGAGACCACGGTGGAAGCCACCCTCGTTCCCGGCGCGACCGCTAGTATCTGGTGGGGCGTGCGGCAAACCGCGCCGCAGCCGGCCGCGCCTCGCGAGGTCCGCTTTCTTTCGGACGTGAAGACGCTGGTGTCGGTGAGCGAGGCTGACTTGTCCCTCACCGTACTGGCCGATGTCACCGTGGTGCAGGGCGATCCATCGCGGTTCGAAATCGCGCTGCCCGCGGGGTACGAAGTCACGGGCGTCACCGGCAGCACCCTCGCCACCAGCGATGCGGAAGCCGGGCTGCTGACTCTGCAGGTGCAGAATGCGGCGCAGCGGAGTCACCAGTTCCTCATTTCGCTCACCAAGGCCAGCGCCGAAGCGAAAACCGAGGTCCCCATTCTGACTCTGAAGAACACGCAGCGCGAAACCGGCGAAATCCTGGTGGAAGGCGAAGGCACGATGGAACTGACCGCCACGGAATCGGGCAGCCTGAAACGCATGGACGTGAAGGAAGGGAGCAGCTACCTGCGGGACCTGGCGCGCAGTTCCCTTCACGCGGCATTCCGCTATCATCGGCAGGCCGGTGAGGCTCCCGGGCTGTCGCTCGCGTGGGTCCGATTCCCGGATAGCAGCGTTCTGGGCGCCGTCGCGCAGGACGCCGAAGTAACGACGATGGTGACCTCCGACGGGAAATCGCTCACCGAAGTGAAGCTGACGGTGCGCAATCAATCGCAGCCGTTCCTCAAGGTCGCGCTGCCGGCGGGCGCGACCATCGTCTCCGCGGAAGTCGCGGGCGGGCGCGTCAAACCGGCACAAGGAACGGATGGGAGTCGCGTGCCGCTGCTGCGCACGGGATTCCGGCCGTCAGGACCGTACACCGTGTCGTACGTCTACATGGATTCCGGCGCGCCGTTCGCTAAGAAAGGCGGGTCGGAACTCGATCTGCCGAAAATGGACGTGCCGATCGGAGTGGTGCACTGGGAAGTGTTCCTGCCGGAGCGCTACAAAGTGACGAATTTCGGAGGCGATGTAGTGGCTGCCGAATTGATGCCCGTAGACGCCGGCCTGCGAGAGACGGCGGAGGAAATCGCGCCGCACAGGCTCGATGTCGGGCCGCTGTTCACGGGTCAACTCGGCGGCGTGGTTACGGATTCCAGCGGCGCGGTTGTGCCGCATGCGCATGTGACGGTGACCGACATCGCGAGCGGTGCAGCCAGGAAGACAGAAACGGATCTCTTTGGCCGCTGGGTGGTATCCAACGTTACATCGGGCAAGGTGCGCATAAGGGTGGAATCGTTAGGTTTCAAAACGGCCGAGGTGAATGTCGACTACGCCAGTTACCACCCGGGATGGATTCCGACGGTTCTGCAAGTGGGGAATGTTTCTATGTCCGTAGAAGTGACGACCGCCGAGACGGTGATGAGAACCGCTCCGCCACCGCCGCCGAAGCAGGAACCAACGAGCGCTCCGGCGTCAGCCAACGTCGTCAATTTGCAGAAGCGCGTCGCCGGAGTGCTGCCCATCGCCATCGATGTGCCGCACGCCGGTACGTCATTCCGCTTCGTGCGCCCGCTGGTGGTCGACGAAGAAACCAAGGTGACGTTCAGTTACAAGACGAAGTGACGGATCACCGATAATGAGAACGTGCCATTGGCGTCGTTCCTGGCCGCTTTTTTCGCCGCCGCTCGCGGCGTGCCTACATTCACGCACGATGTGGCGCCCATCCTGTACCGCCAGTGCGCGGCCTGTCATCGCCCCGGCGGCGTCGCGCCGTTCAGCCTGCTCACTTACCAGGACGCCTCGAAGCGCGCGCAGTTGATCGCCACCATTACCGGAAAGCGCGTGATGCCTCCCTGGCTGCCGTCAGCTCCGCGTTTCCGCGGCGAGCGCCGCCTGAGCGACGCCGAAATCGCCACGATTGTGAAATGGGCAGCCGAGGGTGCTCCCGCCGGCGATCTCTCGACTGCGCCCGCACCGCCGCATTTTCCGGACGGCTGGCAGCTCGGCAAACCCGATCTCGAAGCGAAAATGGCGATCGATTTCGCCGTGCCGGCGGACGGCAACGATCTCTATCGCTGCTTCGTGGTCCCCGCGAATATCGCGCAGGATCACTGGATCCGCGCCGTCGATATGCGGCCTGGGAATCCGCAAGTGGTCCACCATGCCATTCTCTTCGAGGACATCAGCGGCACGGCTCGCAAGCGCGATACCGGCTCGGGGTACGATTGCTTCGGCACTCCGGGATTCCTGCCCGCCCGAGGGCTTTCGGGTTGGACACCGGGGTCGTTGCCGTATCAGGCGCCATCCGACATGCCGGAACTCCTGCATGCGCGCGCCGATCTCGTCCTCCAGGTCCACTACCATCCCAACGGGCGCGCCGTCCCTGACCGCACCAGCGTCGCGCTGTACTTCACCAATCGCAAACCCACGCGCCACGCGCAGGACATCCCGCTCGGTTCGAACCGAATCGACATTCCGGCGGGCGACCGCGCTTATAAAGTCACGGACCACTTCACGCTTCCCGTGGACGTCGACGCCATCGGGATCAATCCGCACGCCCACTATGTGTGCAAGGAGATGTACGCGTACGCCGTGCTGCCCGACGGCACGCGCCGTACCCTCATCCGCATTCCGGGCTGGAACTTCAACTGGCAGCAGCAGTACACGTATGCGACGCCCATCCGCCTGCCTGCCGGCGCCGACGTGATGATGGAGTTCACCTACGACAACTCGGCCGACAACCCGCGCAATCCGTCGCACCCGCCCAGACGCGTGGTTTGGGGACCGTCGTCCACCGACGAGATGGCCGGCCTGCACATCTCAGTTGTCCCGGTCGACCCCGATGACGCCGACGATCTATCTGCGGCTTTGTGGGGCAAGATGATCCGCGCCACACAAGGCGGGGGATTGCGCAGGCAGTAGCTCGTCAACCGTCGAGCAGTCCGCGCGATGCCAGCCACTCCAGCCGCGAAGCCGCCGAGTCCCGGTCGAGCCCCAGAGCCGCTGCGATCTCCTCATGCGTGCGCGTCCCGTCGAGCAATGGCATCAGTTGGCAGCCGACATCGTCGAGTTCCACGTTGATGTGGCACGCGCTCGTCACTTCATTCGATCGCGCCGCCTGATAGCGCGCCTGACGGCTGGCTCGCGGACGTTCCGTGACGCTTTCCTCGCACGGAAAATCGTACACGTGCAGATCGAGAAAGCCGATCATGGTCATCCCGTAGAGCATCGGAGCGAGCGCTTCCGTGCCGCCGGCGTAAGGTACGAGATCCTCGAATGGGAGCGGTAGCGGGTAAACTTCGCCCAGCGCCATCGCCACGGCTACAGCCGCCTCGTTCTCGGTCCCGATGCGCACTCCGCGCGAGCTCGCGGAAAACAGAAACTCCGCCATTTGTTCGGCCGAGGTCTCCCGCAGCAACGGCCTTTCCGCGCGGCAGAGAAGCGTCTGCCGGAATCGCCGTCCATTCAGAAAATCCAGGTACTGTTCGCGCTCGATGACGTCTCCCGCGAAATCAGCCAGCGCCCCGGTGGGGTCGAACATCTGGTGCGGTTCGGCTTCGCCCAAGTACTGCAAACCGTGCCGCCGCGCCGCCGCGGCGAATTCGTGGAAGTAGAAGCGGTCGTTGCAGGCGGCCAGTTCATCGTGATACAGCGCGCCATCCTCGCGGTCGAGCAGCAGCTTCGCCTCTTCGGAAAGCAGCGCGTGCCAGGCGGGCGCAATCGCCCGGGAGCGCTCGAGACGCCGCAGAAAATCCCGCGCGTCCGCGATCTTCTGCCGCGCGTCCGGCACGTCTCGCGTCCGATGGAGCATCATTTCGCGCAGCATCTGCCGCGCATAGCCTCCCGGATAGGCGTTGTAGCTGACAAACGCGATCCCCTCATCCGCCAAACGCTCGCGGCATACCGCCAGCAGGCTCTCGCGGACATCCGCCGGCACCCAGGAGTACAAGCCGTGCGCCACGATGTAATCGAACTCGCCCCAGCTTCGATCGATTTCGCGCAGATCGCACGCGTGCAACTCCAAGTTGGCGAGTTCGAGATCGTCAGCAATCCGCCGCGCCGAGGCGATCGCGCTCGCCGCGAGATCTACGCCCACGAAGCGGCTCTCCGCGAGAGCGTAAGCCATCGGGACCAGATTGCCGCCGTCGCCGCACCCGATTTCCAGCAACGTGCATCGCTCCACCGGCGCAGGCTTCATTCCGAGAAGTTTGCCCACGGCCGCCAGCCGGTCGGGATGCGTCTGCTGCTGCGGCGCCGTGGGATAGGGAATCAGATCGTATTCCGTCAACCCGCGATCTCTTGCGATGTGATTTCGTATCGGAACGCGTCCGCATCGAGGCTGTCGACCCGTCCGTCGGCCGTCTCCGCCTGGGGGTACATCAGGAACGGAATCGCGCGCCCGTTCGACCCCGGCAGCGCCACGTCATGCGCGAAGTTGTACGCCATCCAATTCATCTCCCACGAGCCGAACAAACGCGCGCGCGCGCTCCGCACCAATTCGTCGTCGAGGACGCGGCCTCCGGGCGGCTCTTCCAGCATTACCTTGCGCACATCCGCCGGATCGGCGGGCACCCACCCATATTCGGCGAGGTACACCTCCGCGCGGCAATGCTGCGCCTTGGTGACATTCTCCGATGACGCGCCCAGGCTTTTATACCCGAGCTGTGATTTCGCCGTGCGAATGCCGTAAACGTCGCGCGCGGGAACTCCGGCGGCCCGCGCCAAGCCGACGAAAAGCGCATTCAGGTCGGCGCATTTCCCACCGAGATCCTTCGACTCCAGCATGAACCGGATATCGCCGATCCCGCATCCGTGCGTTTTCGGATCGCGATGCGTGTTCTCCACGATCCACTCATAGACGGCGCGGGCCTTCTCGAGATCGGTTGCCGCGCGTTTCGTGATCTCGGCTGCGGTCTCCTTCACGATTCCGTCAGTGGGCAGGTATTTGGTCGCGCGCAGATAATATTGCAGTTCACCGGAACTGACTCTCCCGCCCGCGCCCGGGGCGGAAAAATTCACGGCCCAATCCTTCGTTGCCACGCGGCTCACGACCGTGAGGAGCGGCCTGGTGCCCGCTGGAAAATCCGCGGAGACGATTCCCAGTCCGTCCATCTGGCTCTCCACCATGGTTGCGCTGCCGCCGTCGCACCGGAATGTGTTCGTGAGCGTCTTCTGGTATGGCGTGCTCGTGGTCAGCGCCGCGGGGACCCATATGTGCGTGAACCCTGAGGGCTTCAGAACCTCCACGCGCGTGGTTACTTCGAATGTGCGCCATTCGCTGCCGCTCTGCGCAAAAAGCGTCCTCGCACCGGCCGCTGCTACACCTGCCCGCAGAAAATCGCGCCGATTCATGGTCTATAACTCCGCCAGCGCGCGATGCACCAGCGAAATACTGATGGCGCCTTCTCCGACCGCCGACGCCACGCGCTTTACGTTGTTGGCTCGTACGTCGCCGACCGCGAAAACGCGGGGCAAGCTGGTTTCCAGCATGAACGGACCGCGTTTGAGCGGCCAACGAACATCGTCCGGCAGATTCGCCCCTTCCAGATCGCGTCCGGTCAGGATAAATCCACGGTCGTCCAGCGCCAGACATCCGCGCAGCCAATCGGTCCGCGGCGAGGCTCCGGTCATCACGAATACGTGGCCTACGTCCCGCGTTTCGCTTTCGCCGGTTTTCTTGTTCCGCCACGTCGTGCGCTCCAGGCACTCCCCGCCTTCGAGCGCGGTGATCTCGGTATTCCAATGGATTTCGATTTGGGAATTCTCCGTCAGCCGCTGGATGAGATAGCGCGACATGGTGCTGGCGAGCTCGCCGGAGCGCACCAGCATGTGCACCTTCTTCGCGTTCTGGGCCAGGAATACCGCGGCCTGTCCGGCGGAATTGCCGCCTCCCACAACCGCGACTTCCATGCCGCCGCATAACTGCGATTCGATGTGCGTCGCGCCGTAATAAATCCCTTTACCTTCGAATTGCGCCAGGTTATCGAGCTGCAGCTTGGTATATTGCGCGCCCGTGGCGATCACGATCGCATTTGCGGTCAACGATTCGTCACCGTCGAGCATGACTTGGTACGGCTCGCGGTCGCAATGGAGCCGCACCACCGTGCGCGCGATCATCATGTTGGCGCCGAACTTCTGCGCCTGCGTGGTGGCGCGCGCGGCCAGTTCCATTCCCGAGACGCCGGTCGGAAATCCCAGGTAGTTCTCGATTTTGGAACTCGAGCCCGCTTGTCCACCGGGAGCCGTGGTTTCGATTACGAGCACGTTCAGCCCCTCGGATGCCCCATAAACCGCGGCCGCCAAACCCGCCGGTCCCGCGCCGACAATAATCAAATCGCGTACCTGCGATTTATCGATGGAGCTGTTAAACCCGAGGCATCCCGCCAATTGCTGGATGGACGGATTGCGGAGCACGCCGCGAGTGTTGCAGATGACTACCGGCACTTCCGACAGCTTTACATGAAACCGGTCGAGCAGCGCCTGCGAATCGCTGTCTGTGTCGAGATCGATATAGGTGTAGGGATGCCCGTTCCGGCTGAGAAATTCGCGCAGATCCAGAGTGCCGGCGGAGTGGCGCGAGCCCAGCAGAATCACATTGCCCAGCCCCATATTCACCAGCGCCAGCCGCCGCAGAATGAACGCGCGCATGAGGGTTTCGCTCAACTCCGCGTCCTTCGCCACCAGTGACCGAAGCGCCTCGCCGCTCAGTTCAAGAAACTCGCCCGGTTCGGTGACGCGCCCGAGCACCAGGCACCGCCGGCCCGTGATCATGGTCAATTCTCCGGTGAAGTGGCCGGGGCCGTGGTTCGCCACCGTGCGTTCGCCGCCATCGAAATCCGGCTGGACGATCTCCATGCCGCCACTGAGCAGCACAAAGAACGAAATGCCGGTCTGATTCGGCCGGAAAAGAACGTCGCCGCGATCCACCCGGCGAACCGCGCCATACGGCCGTATGCGATCGATCTGCGCGGCTGTCAGCGATGGAAAAGTCTGAGTGCGGGCGTCCAAAGCGCTCGGAGGAGAAGCCATGATCTATTCTCGCATTGCTCCGGCCTCGCAAGCCGTAAACTGTACAGAAGGAGCTATGCTTATGCCCGTGCAGAATTATGACAATCACATCCGACTCTCCACCGCGTTTCATAAAGTGCTGGCGCCGATCCTGTTCCTCACATTCATCGGCTCTGTCGTGAACCTCGTGCTTTCATGGGGGGACCACCAGCGCATCTATAGCGCTTCGCTGATTGTCGTACTGACAGCATGTCTGTTGCTCGAGGCGGTAGTCGCACGCACGGCCGCCCTGAAAGCGCAGGATCGTGCGATCCGCGCGGAGGAAAACCTGCGCCATTTCGTTATGACGGGAAAACTTCTCGACCCGCGCCTGACCCCGAAGCAGATTATCGCGGTAAGGTTCGCCTCCGACGAGGAGTTCGTCGCGCTCGCGCGGAAAGCCGCCGATGAGAACCTTGCGCCGGACGCCATCAAACGCGCCGTGAAGAACTGGCGCGCGGACACGTACCGGGCGTAGGGACTGCGGGAGAGCGCCTTATCGGGTACGCGGTTCGGCGGCCGATACCACCTCGGGTACTTCCACCGCGATGGTTGTCCCTTCTCCTGGAGAGCTGCGGATTACCGCTTTGCCCCCCACCAGTCGTGCGCGCTCGCGTATGTTCAACAGTCCCAAGCCGGCCTTACCGGCGGCGGCGCTGGCTTCCATTCCCACTCCGGGATCGGAAACCACCAGGCTCAACACTCCCTCCGCGCGCCGCAACCGCACCGAGGCTTTCGATACCCGTGAGTGCTTCACCACATTGCGCAAAGCTTCCTGCGCCACGCGAAACAGGCACAGCGCCGCATCCGACGCCACGCCTTCAAATGAACCGTCGATCTCCAGCGCGATTTGGAGACCGTTCAATGCCCCGAATTCCTCGCAGTAGGAGCGCAGCGCCGCCGCCAGCCCCGAATATTGCAGTACCGCCGGGTGCAGTTCGTGGGAGATCCGCCGGACACCTTCCGCCAGTTGCACCAGTTCGGTGTGGATGGCATCCGCTTGTGCTCGCGCCTCTCCGCAATCCTCCGGAATCTGCCGCTTCAGGCGGCCGGTAGCGAGACTGAGCGCGGCGATCTGCTGGCTGAGATCGTCATGCAGTTCGCGCGCTAATCGCTTCCGTTCCTCTTCCTGCGCACCGATCAACTTGGAACTCAGTTTCTGCAGGCTTTCATTCGCTTCCCGCAATTTGCGCTCGGCCATGCGGCGGCCCGTAACATCGAGAATGGAACCGGCAAACCCGAGGAAAACTCCCTCCGGAGAGAAGCGTGGCACCGCTTTGCTCACGACCAACCGGTATTCCCCGTCGAAGCGCCGGATACGATACTCGTGCGTGTAGCCGGCCTGCGCTTTCATATGTGCGCGAAACGTGGTTCGGGCGCGCTCGGCGTCTTCCGGATGGATGGCTTCGATCCAGGCGTCGCGCAATTGCGTCTTCTGGGTCCCTAAGAATTTGGCGAGGGGAGCGTTGATGAACGAATTCTCCGGAGTGGGATCGGCCATCCAGATATAGGCGGGTGTATCGTTGGCGGCCGCGTAGAACCAGGCGGTTTTCTCCTCCTGGATCCGCGCGTTCCGGCCGCGCAAAATAACCGCGGCTCCGCTGAGGTTCACCAGCCCGATCAAACCCGTAATGATCGCCATTTCCCAACCCAAACGCCGCTCCGGCGCGTCGGCCTCGGCAGAATCGATCTTGACGGTGACAAACCAGGGCGAATCGGGAACATGGCGGAGAATCGCGATAACCGGCGCGCCGTGATAATCGACGCCCCGGAAGACCCGCGCTGTCTCCAGTGCGGAATCGGGCGGCAGCCCCAGGCCGGTTATATCGCGGCGAAATTGTAGCGGCCCCTCCGGACGATGACGGAGATGGTTCAGATACACTGCGTACTCTCCGTCGCGCCGCATGAGCAGCGTCTCGGCAGATCGACTGTGTCCCGACCAAGCCTGCAGATAAGGGTAGAGAAACCGCTCCGGGTCGATGTCGAGAATCAGGGCCCCTTCTTGCGCCACGGGCACAATGAGCGCCATCAAGGGACGCCCACTGTGCGAATCGAGTCGCAGGTCCGAAAGCCGGGCGTCTCGGGCGGCTGTTGCCTCACGAGTCAAATCCCGCAGTCGGCCCGCATCCGTCGCCGGCTCACCGACAGCCATGCGGATCTGTCCGTCCATGTCGGACAGCACCGCGCCACTATACAAAAACGCATCTTGCAAGCGCCGCAGAACTTCCGCCAGGCCGCTGACGTCTTCCGGCGAGCCGGCGCCGGCAAGAATTTTCGACGCGATGCTGATGACGGACGCCGACAGCAGAACGTGGCCATCCCCCAGGCGTTCCGCTCGCCAGTTGGCGATTTGCTTCGTCTTGTTGTCGCTCACTGCCCGCAGTTCCTGGATGACCTGCTCTTCCATGGCGGTTAGCTGGCGGTGGTAATACCACCACACGGCGCCCGCCATGGCCACCGAACCGAGCGTGAGTGAAAGGATGAGATTTCGCCCGTGTATTCGCGCACCCGCGCTCAGTGCGCGCTCGGTCATTCGCCGACCAGTCTCATGCGCACAGCGCACTGGACCAGTTCGGCGGTAGTCTGCACGCTGAGGGCTTGCATGATGTCGTATTTGTGCGACTCGGCCGTCCTCGGTGAAATATTGAGGACGGTCGCCACTTCCTTCATCGTGCGGCCTTCGGCGATCAGTTGCAAGACCTCGCGCTGGCGCGGAGTCAGCGGCGATTGGTTCTCGCGCGCCGCGCCCGTGTCCATCAAAAGGTTGATGAGGTCTTTGGCCAGCAACGTGGTCACATAGGAACGCCCTTGCGCTACTTCTCGGATGGCGTTCATTAATTCTTCAGCCGGAGATACTTTCAACAAGTACCCGGAAACGCCCGCCCGAAACGCGGATGCCGCCAGGTGCGTGTCGCGATGCATGGTGAGGATAATGATCCGCGTCTCCGGACGTTCCGCGCGAATCTGCCGTACCGCGTCAATCCCATTGAGCAGGGGCATGGAAATGTCGGTAACAATCACGTCCGGGCGAAGCTTGGCGGCCATCTCCAAAAGCTCGCGGCCGTCATGCGCCACGCCCACCAGGTCGAAGGAATCTTTGAGCAGAGATCTCAGACCTTCCGCCACCAGCGTGTGATCGTCCGCGAGGAGTACTCTAATTCTCGGCATAACTGCCCGATTAGGGCCAACTATAGCAGACGTTGCGGCCGGAGTCATTGGTTACTACGGCCCGCGTTACTTCGGTCGCGGACGCCCGCCGAGAGGTAGCGTTCCCCTCGCAAGGCTGCGTAGACGGCTGGAATCAGCTCCTCGCTCGCATCCAGCTTCAGGACGTAGCCCAGGATTCCGGCCTGCAAGACGGTTTCCACCAGATAACGATCGGGATACATCGACAGGACAACGATAGCTTCACACAGCCCGCGTCCCAGTACGCGGCAACTGGCTTCGATGCCATCTAGTCCCGGCATCTGAATATCGGAAATTACAGCGTCGGGTCTCACTTCCCGCGCGGCTTCTATTAGCGCCGCTCCATCTCCCACCGCGCGCACGACTTCGAACTCGCGATTGAGAAGTTCCCCAACTTCACGCCGCATTTCCGGATGGTCATCGGCGATGACAAGCCGGTAGCGCCGGTCTCCCTTCCGCGTGAGTTGAGACCCGCCGGCCCCGGCCATATTGTGAGTTAAGCCTGTTACCACGCAACCCGCCATCCGTAATTTTACGGAGTCCGTGCTACGAAATGGCCGTACGAAGCCGGCGGAATTCGAAATAATACGGGTGGTCAATAGCTACGCTTGGCTGCACAATAGTTGTCGAACCGAACAAGCCAGGGAGACTTTGTGGCACTTATATAGGCGTCCCTTTCCAGCGCATTCGGTTTGATTGCTTGAAATGCCAGCACCGTCGAATTCTCAGGACCGCGATCGAAAAATGGAGGCCGCTCGATATCTCCCGGCCGGCATGGTCCACGATCTGAATAATCTGTTGACGGTGATCAACGGCTACAACGAGATACTCCTCGCCTCGTGCGAGCTTCCGGAAAAGGCTCGCCATTGCGTCGCCGCCGCGTGTGCCGCCGGTCAGCGCGCCGCCACGCTGGCGCACGCCCTGATGACCGCCGGCCCCGCGATTCCGCTCGATCCCCGTCAACTCGACGTCAATCTCTGCGTATCCGAGCTTGTCACCCTGGTGCGCCAGTTGCTGCCGGCCAATATCGAGATTTCGGCAGTCCTGGCCCCCGATCTTCCCTCCGTCCTCGCCGACCCCTGCGCGATTCCCCAGGTACTTCTGAACCTGGTCATGAATTCCCGCGACGCCATGCCTGGCGGCGGAAAGCTGGAGATCGAGACCGCACGCGCATCTTCCGCTTTCACCACTGCCAGCCCTAGCCCGCCGCGCGGGAATTACGTATTGCTGAGCGTCAAAGACAACGGCGCCGGTATGGATCAAGCTACCCGCCAGCGGATATTCGAGCCGTTTTACACTACCCACCCCCGATCCGGCTCCGGTCTCGGTCTGCCGATGGTGCGGCACGTCGTCAACGAAAGCGGCGGCTTTCTGTCCGTCGAGAGCGCCGAAGGCGAGGGGACGACGGTCCGGATTTACCTGCCCGCAACGCAAGCCGGCGCCGTACCTCTCGAGCCGCAAACCGTGCCCACCAGGATTATTCCGGCCGGAAGCCGCGAGAATATTCTGGTGGTGGAAGGCCACGCCGATTTGCGCTGCCTCATCCGCGATGCGCTCGCGCATTTGGGCTACGCGGTCCTGGAAGGCACCTGCGGTACCGAAGCTGAAGAGTTATCGAGGGGTCTTGCAGACAGCCTGGAATTGCTGGTGGTAAATGCATGGCTGCCCGACTCCACCGGCCCGCAGTTGGCTGCCCGGCTGCGCGAGGCCCGTCCCGGTCTGCCCGTGCTCTTTGTTTCCGGCCACGATGCCCAGGCCGACGCCATCGGCGAACTGGCGGCCGACGGGGATGTTCTCACCGCGCCGTTCACGCTCGCCGAACTCGGGGGACGTGTCCGCGCTATTCTCGACCGCCGGAAGCGCAAGCGCGTCCTGTTCGTGGATGATGACGAGCAGGTGCTGATGTTTGCCGGCGAGGTCCTGCGCAATGCCGGATATGAAGTACTCGTCGGCGAGGACGGCAACGTGGCGCTTTCAATTGTCGAAAGAGAACCGCTGGACCTGGTGATTACCGACCTCGTCATGCGCGAGCGCGAGGGTTTGGATACCATGATGCGCCTGCGCGAAACTCATCCCAGCCTTCCCGTAATTGCCATTTCCGGCGCATTCGGCGGAGCTTTTCTCCGCAGCGCGACTATCCTCGGCGCCCGCGCCACGCTGGCTAAGCCATTCAGCGGCGAAGATCTGGTGGATGTCGTTCGGAGAGTCTTGAGAAGCTGAGCCTCCGGGGGCAGTCTACGAGATCCCCGAGACGGGATTGGTCCGGACCCTCCGCCGGACCCTCGACGCTTCGGGATCTCGTAGTCTTCTCCCGGGCTCTCGTTCAGAACCGGTAATACAGGCTGGCCTGGATTAGTCTCGGCCCCACTCCGTCGGCCGCGTAGAACATCGAGGTGATTTTGCCGAAGTTGGTGGAGTTGATATTCTGGTCGGCCACATAGAAATTGGGGTGGTTGAACAGATTGTAGAAGTCGGCTCGGAATTCCAGCGACTGCCTCTCGGTGATATGGATATTCTTGCGTACCGACATGTCGTAGTTTTTGAACCACGGCCCGCTTAACGTGCGCCGCTGCAAGTCGCCGAGCGTTCCGGCGGGCGGGTTGAAAAACACCTGCCCCGGAAACGCCGGCGACCCATCGGGCGCGGTCCCGGTGCCATTCGGGCTGATTGCCGAAGGGCTGATGAAGTACGGCCCATTGCCGGTAATGAAAACGCCGCTCAGCGCATCCAATTGCGCCTGCGTGTCGGTGGTGTCCACCGTGTTCTCGGCTGACCGGGCCGCACGATTCAGCGTCCCGCGTGCGCTGAGGATGGAGACCGGAGCGCCGGATTGAATGGTGACGTACCCGCTGAGCGCCCAATTGCGCAGCAGCCAGTTCAGCCCGTTGAAGTGGACCATGTGCCCGTTTCCGGCGGGAAGCGGAATATAGTGATTCAGCTTGAATGCGTGGGTAAGATCCCACGGCGCGCGCGCCTTTTCGATGGATGGGGAGGCATTATTCAGCAGCGCGTCGAGACCGCGCTCCACGTCGGTGTTCGATAGCGTCTTGCCGTACACGTAGCTGGCCTGGATCTGAATGCCGTGGGCGGTTCGCCGGGTCATCTGCAACTGCAGAGCGTTGTAAGTGGACTGCGAGAAGTTGCTCAGCAGGCTCGAGTACAGAGAGTTGGGGTTGGGAAAGAACGAAAAGTTCGGCTGATTGGTGGGCAAGATGCCGTTTTGCTGATACAACTGGGCCAGATTTCCGATCTGTTGGCTCAGGATATCGCTGCTGACGGTGGTATTCGTGAGGTATCCGCCGCCGGGCAGGCTGTTGAAAAACGGCAATTGCACGCTTCCGGCGACGGAGGGGTTGTAAGCCGGATTGAATCCCTGTCCTGCATTCTGTGACTGGATGCCGTTATTATAAGCGGATTTGAAATCCGGCAGGAAAGTACCCTGGTTAATATTCACCTGATTATAGTCGATCTGGCGCAACAGGCCAACGCCGTGATTCCCCAGGTAAGTACCGTCGAAAATGAAGCCTTTCCACTGTTTTTCCGCGGTGAAATTCCATTGCTGCACATAGGGGGTTCGCAGGTGCGGATCGATTAATCCCTGGACGTTGCTGCCGCCCGTATTGATGTTATTTTGCGTAGTGGTGATCGGGATCTGGTAAACCGGAGGGGTCAGCGCCGGTGGATTCGAGATTACCCCGCTCGCGTTGGTGATGTTCGACGTCCCCACGATGCCGGAGTTGACATCGACCGTGGCGAGAACTGCTTCCAGCATGTCCTCCTGTGCGTAGGTGATGCTGTATCCCCCGCGCAGTACGAAATTCTCCCGAGGACTCCACGCCAGCCCGATATTCGGGGCGAAATTATCCTTCTGGGCATTATACAGATGGTTGCCCGCGAAGTTAAGTGTGGCATTCCCGAGAAGAGTTTGCTGCGGACTGTTGTTAATCAGTTCGGGTTCCAGCAGCAGGCCATTCTGTTCCTGGACGGGCGGGAAGTAATCGTAGCGAACGCCGATAACGGCGGTTAAGTTGCGGCGCAACTTCCAGGTGTCCGAAACGTACAGCGCGTAAGTATTGAATAGGAGGTGCTGTATTTGTGGCGCCCCGGACACGAAGCCGGAAGTTCTGCTGGTGACGTTGTAGGTTTGGGACGCGGACTGCACCAACCCGGCCAGAGTGCCCAGCAATTCATTCGCGGTATTGGTATCCACTGCGTCGGCGCCGGGTATGTCACCGACGTTGTAACCGTAAGGCTGATTGGCGGAGAAAACGCCGAGAGTATAAGAGGGAACAATTCCCCCGTAATTGTACGGGATGATCCGGTCCTGCTGTGTCTGGGCGCCAAACGTGACGGAATGGTTGCCATGCACCCAGGACGCGTTGTCCTCCAGATTATAGGTATGCTCGGTACGGCCTTGCGGCAAAAACGTATTCTCCGGGTCGGTGAACAACGTCCCGCCAACCAGGTAGCTCGGAGTGGTGCCCGCGACGTCGAAGGGCAGATAGGCGAGATTCCCGCCTCCGCGCAGTTGATTGGTCAGGGTCGCGCTCGGCGTCCAGCGCCAGCTTGCCGAGAACAGATTGGCGTGGTTCATGTTGGAGACTACCGGCGCAACGTTGAAGCCGGTGAAGATATCGGGACGGTCGTCGTTGTCGCGATTCCAACGGTACGTGCCGCTGAAGACGTGCCTGGGCGAAAGATTGTAATCGACTTTTCCCAACACGCTGTCGCGCCGGATATTGGAGCGAGCGTTGAATTGGTATCCCGTATAGTTCAGGCCGTCCCCGACCTGCGTGCTGTTGGCGGTTACCGGCACCTCCTTCAGCAAGCCGGCCACTACCGGGTCGATGGTCACCGGCGCCAGGCCAATTCCGGGATTCTGCAATACGTTAAACGTTTCCAGCGGTCCCGCGCCGTTATTGGCCTCGTAAGTGAGGATTCCCTGGCGGGCGGAGGGCGTCAGGACCGTCGTCAAAGTGGGAGAAGTGCTGTGGTAATCGTAGGTCTCATAAGCCCCGTAGAAGAAGAGCTTGTCCTTTTTGATGGGACCGCCCAGTGTTCCACCGAATTGGTTCAGATTCAGGAACGGACGCGACACCCCGTCGGAATTGTTAAACCAGTCGTTGGCGGAAAGGTCGAAGTTGCGGTTTGCCCAGTAACCGCTGCCGTGCAGGGAGTTCGTTCCCGAAGGCGACACCAGCGTGATCGCGCTCGCGTTGCCCCCGAGCGTGGGATCGGCATTGGAAGTGGACAGCGTCAACTCCTGAACCTCGCCGATGGTCAGCTTGTTCGGCAGATAGTCGATCCCGTTAATGCGTATGAAGTTGTCCTGGATGTTCACTCCGTCCAAGGTCAGGTTGGTATCCTGCGCGCGCAAACCGTTAATCACCGTATCGGTGCTTCCATTGTTGTTGACCCCAGCCTGCATGTAGAACAAATTGTTAATCTGGCGATCGAGCACCGGCAGGTTTTCCACCTGGCCCTGGGATACCGTGGTGTTCACCGCCGCACTGCTGGTTTCCACGGTGGCCACCGACCCCACGACCTCGACGGTCTGGGCCGATGCCTGAAGCTTCAACTGCATGGGCGGAAGCGTGGTCTGCCGTGCGGGATCGACTGCGACATCGGTCTGCGAGATGCCGGCAAAGCCATTAGCCGCAACCTCGACGCGATATAAACCGGGCCGGACCGACGTAAAGTCGAAAATGCCGGCCGACGTAGTTTTCGTGGTGAGGATCGGCGTGGCGCCGCCGGGAAGATAAACGTTGACCGTGGCGTCCGGCACAGCCGCCCCCGAAGGATCGACTACCGATCCGGTCAAACGTCCGTCTACCTGTGCCAGACTGAGCGCGGCCCAAGCAGTAAGCGACAGCAATAGTGTGAGTGTCTTAGACATGCAAATCTCCCTCCTCTAACCGGCTTGCTAAATTCGTACAGCGGTTACAACTAACCCCAATACATTGATATTACATGCGAATTGCGCTTACGAAAAGGTTTCGAACGCCGATTAACCTCGTTAAATTGATGCCTAACCGGGTTATAGCGTGAGCGAATTCACAGTTATCAAAATCGATAGCATTCGGCCTGCGGCAATCCGCAAAACGGTATTGGGGTAAACCCTCGCATCCAAGGGTGTAACCATCCCGCAGTTCCGCGGTATACATGAACAATGCTGGCCGATCTCATATTTTCATGTCGTGAACTCCGGAAACAGCCGGGCCTCGCCCGGTTGGCGCCGAGATAGGGGTAGGGATTCACCAGCAAGGCGGATGGTCGAGTTCAACGTCGTCAACGAACGCGACGACAACCGCTGGGTGGGTGTCACCGGGCCTCACATCAAGCTCCTGCGCCAGGCAAAATGCATCGAGGATGCCACCGCCACCCAGGGGCACCTGGAACCTCACCACCACCGACGGGGATCTTCCTGAGGATGTACCCTCCATTCAACTCTCCGGCAATGCCGGCGCCTACTTCGGCGTGCCTGCGCTGTTCGGCCGTGCCACTATTCCCTCCGACGCGCCCGACGGCCAGGACCCGCAATCCGTCGTGCGCCGAACCATTTACAATAGGGAGAGTTGAAACCCGTTCCATTTGTCCTGGCCGCCTCTATTCTGTGCGCATCGATCTTTGCCGCGCTGCTATCCGGCCGGCCCGCCGAGACCGCCAGGCGACCCCATTTCACGGATGCTGCTCCGCGATCGAACATCTCTTATATCAGCAATAACAGCCCCGGCGAACATAAATATTTCCCGCAGCCTATGTGTGGCGGCGTGGCCATTTTCGATTTCGATAACGACGGCCTGCTGGATATCTTCTTCACCAACGGCGCGCAGTTCCCGGAAATGAAGAAGACCAACCCGTCGTATTACAACTGCCTGCTGAGGCAGCGCGCCGACGGCACGTTCGAAGACGTCACGGCCAGGGCGGGGTTGACGGGCAAGGATCTCGATTTCAATTTCGGCGTTGCCGTGGGCGACTATGACAACGACGGCTACGGGGATCTCTTCATCTGCAGCGCCGGCCGCAACGCGCTCTATCACAATAACCGCAACGGCACCTTCACGGATGTGACGGCCGCCTCGGGAATCGGCGGCAAGCCGCCCGATACCTTGAGCGTGGTGGCCGCCTGGTTCGACTACGACAACGACGGACTGCTCGACCTGATCGTCGACAACTACACCGTGTGGACGCCACGGACTGATATTCGCTGCACCATGGGAAGCCGCGAGTTTTACTGCGATCCGCGGCGCTACAGAAGCGTGCCGCCGCGGCTCTATCACAATCTCGGCCACGGCAAGTTCGAAGACGTCACCGACAAGTCGGGCTTGGGCGCGTCACCCGGCAAGGGCATGGGGATCTCCATCGCGGATTTCAATAACGACGGATGGCCCGACATCTTCATCGCCAATGACACCGAACCCAATTCGCTGTTCATCAACAAGAAAAACGGCACATTCGAGGAAAGAGGGCTGGAACTGGGCGTCGCTTATAACGATAGCGGGCACTCGGGATCGTCCATGGGTTCGGACGCCAAGGATTACGATAATGACGGCAACGTGGACATCTTCTATAACAACCTGACCGGCCAGGTGTGGCAGCTCCTGCACAATGATGGAAACCTCTTCCAGCTTGCCTTCGCATCGAAAGTGCAGACTCTGAGCCTGCCGTTTGCCGGTTGGAGCAACGGATTCATCGACTATAACAACGACGGATGGAAGGACATCTACTCCGCGAATGGGGATGTCGACCAGGTGAACGAGAAATCGCCGCAGCATGACACTATGTTTGAGAATGTGGGCGGGAAGACTTTCGCCGATGTCTCGGGCGAGATGGGCAAAGATTTCGAGAGAGTTGGCTACCAGCGCGGCTCGGCGTTCGGCGATTTGAATAACGATGGCGCGATGGATCTCGTCGTGACCTCGCTCAACGATAAGCCGCGGATTCTCATGAATAGCGCGGACAGCGGCAATCACTGGCTGATGCTCAGCCTTACCGGTCACAAGAGCGCGCGCGATGCGATTGGCGCGAAGGTGAAGCTCACCACGGCGTCGGGGCGGGTGCTTTACAATCACGTCGCCATCAGCGTCGGCTTCATGTCGTCGAGCGACAAGCGTGTGCATTTCGGGCTGGGCGGCGAGACGAAGGTCAGTTCGATCGAAATCGACTGGCCGAGTGGGATTCGGCAGGTGCTCAAAGACGTCCGGGCCGATCAGATTCTGAAGATCGACGAGCCGGCCAGCCGCTAACGCTTTCGCGCCAGCATCGCGTTTACAATCGCCTCCGGCACCCCGGCATCGCGCAATTTGGTCAGGTCATCGGGGTTCAGGGCGAAGCGGTTGGGCTGAGTACGAATCATGTTGACGATATCCTCGTCAACCACATTTCCTTGCACCAGCCGGACCACTAGATCGTTGTCAAAGATGATACCCGTCTGCACCTCGACGGTCGTTGTGGCAGTCTTCGGTTCCTCGCGCGTCCAAGACACCAACTGGCGCGGCAGAGCCTCAGCGAGTGCTTTATCCCGCCTGCACTGGTCTACCAGGTCGGCTGTCTCCCGAATCTCGTGCAACTTCCGCGATTTGTCGAACGCGGTAAGCGCGCCGTCGTAATTCTGCACAAGCATGTCGGCGATGCCCAGGTCGTACCATGCCGAGGCCGCTGCCTTGGGTCCGGCGTGACACGATTCAGCGTTCGCCCGGGCGGACCGCAGCAAGCCGGAATAGTCTCCCGCCTTCAGCAGATCCCAGGACTGGCGTAGATTGCACTCCTTGTCGTCCATGAAGACCAGCTCCTGATTCTCCTTCCACTGAGAATACAGGCGGCGTGTTTGCTCGATGGCCTGACGCGTGGCGATGTCGACCAGTTCTGACGGGGCCGGGTACTCCGGCTCGCCGGTCTGAGCTTCATTCTGTTTTGCGGGGTCGGCGCGGAGGGTGAGCGTGGCGACCTCGTCGCCGGTGCCCAGGTCGACCACGTGGAACGTCGCCAGAAAGTGACCTTCGGTTCGCGAAATGTGCGTCGCCGGAAGTCCGGAGCCGAGCATCGGTTCGCGCGGCAATGCCTGGCACCGCGAGATATCCGCGGAAATCAGGTCCGTCGGGCCCAGCGCGCGGGAGAACTCGGCCGATCCGCCGGACGGCGGCAGGTTCACCTCAAGGTGGTGTTCTGCGGCGATGGCGGCCAGTTCCTTCTCTGAAACTACCAGGACGCCGTGCGCGAGCAGATCCTGCCGCAGTAAATCTCCAAATTCACGCGAGCATCTGCCGGTAATCGAACCCAGCAGCACTTTGGCGCCCGCGAAATTGTCGCCCAGGATCGGCGCGTGCAATATTTGTCCCTGCCATTTCTTCTCGGCTGTAGCAGGCCCCGCCGCGACCAGCAGTCCTGCTGCGATCATCAGAGAGCAACTTCGCTTCCGCATCTGAGGCCTCCTTCTGCCTGTTACTACGCGTGCGGCCCGCTATTGGTTCATGCCTCGATGGGGCCAAAGGTGGAATGCCACGACAACTTTGCGATTGGGAGGGTGGCAACCTTGATAACATGAGGGCGAATGAAGCGTTGGGGACTCATCGGAATCGCTGTCTGGGCGCTCCTGGGGGCGCCGGCGGCTGGCGTGATCGCGTTCGAGGAAATCGCGGCGCGTTCGGGCCTGATTTTCACCGCCAATAGCTGTCCCACGCCCAACAAGAACCAGCCCGAGACCATGGTCTCCGGCGTTGCTCTGCTCGACTACGATAACGATGGCTACCTTGACGTCTACCTGGTGAACGGTGCGGCCATCCCCTCGCTCAAAAAGGAGGGCCCGATGTATTGGAATCGGCTCTTCCACAACAATCACGACGGCACCTTCACCGACGTGACGGAGAAAGCCGGAGTCGCGGGCGAGGGTTATGGCATGGGCGTGGCGGTCGGCGATTTCGACAACGACGGCTGGCCGGACATCTATGTGGCGAACGTGACCAAGAATCAGCTTTTCCGCAACAACCACGACGGCACCTTTACCGACGTCGCCGACAAGGCGCACGTGGGCGGCGGCATCCTGAATGGCAAGAAGATGTGGTCGGTCTCGGCCGTGTGGCTCGACTATAACAACGACGGGCTGCTCGACTTATTCGTCTCCAATTACTGCAAGTGGGAAGTGAACAAGGACCCGGTTTGCCGCATCAATAACACCACGCGCGCTTACTGCCATCCGAAGTATTACCAGCCGCTCCCCGATACGCTCTACCGCAATAATGGCGACGGAACTTTCACCGACGTATCGGCTGAGACGGGAATCAGCAAACATCTCGGCAAAGGCATGGGCGCCGTGATCGCCGATTACGATGGCGACGGGTTCATGGACATCTTCGTCCCCAACGACAACATGCCCAATTTTCTTTTTCACAACATCGGCGGAAACCGGTTTGAGGAGGTCGCACTGGAAAGCGGCGTCGCTTACCCCCAGAGCGCCAACGTGGTCTCCGGCATGGGCGCCGATTTCAAGGACGTATTCAACACCGGCAGGCCGGATATCTGGCACACCGCGACCGAAAACGAATCGTTCCCGATGTATCAGAATCGCGGCGGAGGAGTCTTCTTCGAAGTGACGGACCAGAGCCTGCTGGGGTCGACGCGCACCATGTCGGGGTGGTCGAACGGCATTTTTGATTTCGACAATGACGGCTTCAAGGACCTTTTCGTCGCGCGCGGAAACGTGCTCGATAATGTGTCGCTGACGTCGAACCGCACTTATGGGGAACCGAATGCCATCTTTCGCAATCTCGGTAACGGCAAGTTCCGGGATGTCAGCGCCGACGCCGGTCCGGATTTCCAGAAGTCCGCGGCCCACCGTGGCGCGGCGTTCGGCGATATCGATAACGACGGCCGCATCGACGCGGTGGTCACGGTGCTGAACGGACCGGTGAAGTATTTCCACAACGTGACGAAAAACTCCAACCACTGGATTCTGCTGAAGCTTGTGGGAACGAAAAGCAATCGCATGGGCATCGGAGCGCAGATCCGCATTACCGCCGAGGACAATTCCAAGCAGTATAACGAGGTGACAACGGCCTGCGGATACGCCGGCTCCAGTGACTCACGGGTCCACTTCGGGCTCGGAGCGTCCAAAATGATCCGCGAGATCGATATCAAATGGCCGAGCCGGATTCACCAGGTCCTGCACGATATCCCGGCGGACCAGATTCTCGCGGTGAAAGAGCCCGCGCAATAAGTTCCAATAAATTTGACGCCACACGAAACTCCGCGGCAAGCCATTGCGTCGAAGAAGCCAGCAGATAGTTAGAATAGGTGGAATAAATGGACCTGCGACGCGCGATCCTTTTGACGCCTGTCATTCTCTTATTGCTCGATCCGGCCACGGTCCCTGCGCAGCAAACCCCGCCGGTATTCAAATCCGAGACCAACCTGGTGTTGGTGCCGGTGGTGGTACACAACGGCAAGGGCGACGTTGTCGCCAACCTGACGAAAGACCATTTCCGGCTATCCGATAACGGCAAGGAGCAGGCCATCAAGAGCTTTTCCGTGGAAGATAATTCCGGCCGTGTGGCGGAAGACCGCGGCGAGCCGAATGCTTCCGGGGGGCCGGGCGCCAAGCCGGTAGTGATCCCGGGGCGCTTCGTCGCTCTGGTTTTCGACGATCAGCACTTCAAACTGCCAGTATTCGGCGGCGGCCCGCCGCCGGGTTTCATCGGCGACGTGGGCGACCTCTGGTTCTCCCGCGATGCCGCCAAGAAGATGCTCGACACACTGAAACCGGCCGACCGCGTCGCCGTGATTACTTCGTCGGCCAGAGTCCTGCTCGATTTTACAGACGACCGCGCCAAGGTCGTGGACGCGCTGATGCGGCTACGCCCCGGCGATCCTGTCCCTCCCGGTTCGGATTACGATCGTGAAGCCGAAAAGGCGGTCCAGGAGATGCTACGCACGTGCGAGGCTACCGTCCGCCGGATGGCGCACCTGCCAGGAGAGCGGACCCTGGTTTTCATCTCGCCCGGATTATTGTTGAGCGGGCCGGTCGGTGGGCAGAGCGTGGCGGCTTGGACTGAAGTGCCGGAGAGCAATCGGCTGATCGATGAGGCCCTTCACGCGCGCGTAGTCATCAACAGCCTGGACGCCCGCGGCCTCAGTCCTGACGGAGTTCGCGTCAGCGGCCGCTTCCAAGCGTTCCAAATGCGAGTGACCGACGGCACCGGTGGCACATTCGTCCGCGACTCCAACGATCTTAAGGGAGGCATCGAGCGGCTGGCCGACGCGCCGGAGGTCATCTACATTCTGGGTTTTTCCCCGCAAAATCCACGGCTCGACGGCAGCTTCCATCATCTTGCCGTGAAGTTGACCGAAGGCCACGGGTTCGACGTGCAGGCGCGCTCCGGATATTACGATGGCGGCGCGCCAGTCGAGAAAACCGCGGTCCAAGTCACCGCCGCCAAGGCCGGGCCGCCACAATATAGCGAGACGGAAACCAAGGAATTGGCAAAGGCGCTCGACATCCGGCCGCCCGCGCCCGCCGTGACGGAAGTTCCGAAGTCTGTTCCGCCAGCCGCCACTACCGAAACCGTGTCCGCGCCGCCCACAAACGACGAAGTCACCACCACCGAGCAGTCCGTCACTTTCAAGGCGCAGGCCAATCTCGTGGAGGTCCCGGTCATCGTGCGCGACAACTCCGGTCGGGCGCTCGGCAACCTCAAGCAGGAAGACTTCCGCGTCTTCGACAAAGGCAAGCGGCAGGAGATCACCAAATTCGCCGTCGTAGCGGCACCAAGCGCGACCGCGCCCGCACCCGCACCTTCCGCACCGCCGGCTGTCGAATCGGCCCGCGCCATCGCAGCAACTCCTTCCACCAAACCCGTCGCGGCAGCCGCCGCCCCGCCCACTCGCTTCGTGGCCTTCCTGTTCGACGACCTCCACATGCTCACGGCCGATCTCCCGCAGGTCCGCAATGCCGTCCTGAAATATCTGGGCACATCGTTGCGGCCGGGCGACCGCGTCGCGCTCTTCACCACCTCGGGTCGCCAGGGCGTGGATTTTACGAACGACGCCGGGTCGCTAACCGACGCGATCAACAAGATCATGCCGAGTCCAATCGCCGAAAAGAGCCTTAGCGGCTGCGGCGCCACCGTCAGCTACTTTCAGGCCGTGCAGGTCGATCGCGAAGTCGGGCTCCATCCCATGAAGACCGATGTCTCCAAATCTCTGGCCCTGCGCGTGGCCGTCCAGGAGTATCCATCGTTTGACGACGCTGTGCTGGCCATTCGCGACGCCTTCACCAGCGGCCTGCAGGAATCGCGCGCCACGCTTGGGGCGCTACGGGCCGTGGTGCGGCGCATGATCTCATTGCCGGGCCAGCGAAGCCTGGTGCTCGTCTCGCCCGGGTTCTTTGTGTCCGCCGACGTCCAGAATGAAAGCGACGAACTCATGTCGCAGGCGATTCATTCCAAGGTGCTCATCAGCGCCATCGACGCGCGCGGCGTGTGGACCAATCCGGCCTTCGACGCCTGCCGCAATAGCGCATCGCAGGATCTCGTCCGTTTCCGCGATCTCGAAGGGAATGCCAACGCCGACGAACTCATCGCCCTCGCCGAAGACACCGGCGGCACGCTGAATGTGAACAACGATTTCTTCGGCGGCATCGAAAAAGCGGCAGCCGCGCCCGATTATCTGTACATCCTGGGTTTCGTCCCGCAGAATCTGAAACTCGACGGCAGTTTCCATGCGCTGAAGGTCACCGTCGGCGGGGGCGAAAAGCTGAGCCTTCAGGCGCGCCGCGGATACTGGGCGCCGAAACATCCCGAGGATGAAGCATCGGTCTCCAAGCAGGAGATAGAGGACGCCGTTTTTTCGCGCGACGAGACGCACGGCCTCGCCGCGGAAATGCACACTCGCCTGACGAAGACCGGCGATCAGTCGAAGCTCACCGTTCTCACCAGCCTCGACCTCAAGTCCATCCATCTTCGCAAAGCGGACGACCGCAATCGCAACGATCTCACCATCGTCGCGGCGCTCTTCGATACCAACGGCAATTTCCTCCAGGGCACGCAGAAACTGGTCGAACTCCGCCTTCGTGACCAGACCGTTGAGGGCTTGCAGCAGAGGCCTCCGGCGGTGATCGCCACCGATTTCGACGTCAAGCCGGGCGCGTATCTCGTGCGCCTGGTGGTGCGCGACGCCGAAGAGCGCCAGGTGACGGCGGAGAATGCGGCGGTACAGGTACAATAGCACTTGCGCTCCGCCATCCTGTTTGCATTGATCTCGATCTGTGCCGCCGTGGCCCAGGAGCAATCGGGCCCGACGTTCCAATCGGGCGTGACCATGATCCAGGTGCCCGTGGTAGTGCGCGATCGCGAAGGCCATGCCGTGGACGGCCTCAAGAAAGAGGACTTTCAACTTTTCGACAACGGCAAGCGCGTGGAAATCGCCGGTTTTTCTCTGGACAAGCCGGGCGGCCTGAACGCTCCCGACCGCTCGCTGCCCGGTCCCGATTCCGCCGCGAACCCGGCCCCGGTCATGGACGTTCCCGAGCGGTTCGTCGCTCTGGTCTTCGACGATATTTCCATGGGCGACGGCGCGATTCTGCAAAGAGCGCGCGACGCTGCCGTCAAGCAGATCGGCGCCATCGAGCCGGGCGATCGCATTGCAATCGTCACCTCCTCGTGCGCAGTCGCGCAGGATTTCACTAACGACCGGACGAAGTTGCGCGACGCGTTATCGCACATGCAACTCTCTCCCGCACCGCTATGCCGCGTTGCGCGCACCCAGGTCGCGCAGATCGAGGTGTTGAAGAACGTGGTGAAGCGCATCGCCGCTCTGCCGGGACGCCGCGCGATAGTGGTGATTTCACCGGGATTTCAAATTGCGTACGACCGCTCGCGCGAGCCCTTGGATCTGATCGACGCCGCCATCCGGGCCAAAGTGGTCATAAGCGCGCTGGACACGGGGATGGCAGGGATCTCGCGCACCACGGTCAGGAGCGGGGCGAACGCCGACGCCAACACATTCTTCACGAACCCTCTGGTGCTTGCCGATCTCGCGCGCGGCACCGGCGGCCAGTGCCTTACCGGTAGTGACTACGCCGTCAACCTTCGCAAGCTATCCACGCCCGAAAGCTATTACGTGCTCAGCTTTGTTCCCACGGCCAAGGCGGACGGCGCGTTCCATCAGCTAAAAGTGAAACTGGAAACCAAGAGTAAGTTTACGGTCGAGGCGCGAGCCGGATATTACGCCCCCGAACGCGTTAGCCGTTAATCCCCAGTATTTTATCCCTCGATAGGGCTAGCAGCTTCGCGAAACTGCCCTTGTAACACCTGCGTCGTAACAAGCGGGTGACCCGGCAACGGTAACATCCGCCCGGAGATAAGATATTCGGAGGTGGTTTATGGAAAAGCGTGCAGCCGTTGCTATCCTGCTCCTCTGTGCGATCGCGGTCCCGGCGCAGCAAGGAACGCCGGTTTTCAAAGCCGAAACCAACCTCGTATTGGTGCCCGTAGTGGTGCGCAATGCCCGGGGTGAAGCGGTTGGAACGCTCGCCCGGGAGGATTTCCAGCTCTTCGAGGACGGAAAGTCGCGGCCCATTTCCAGCTTCTCGGTGGAGGAAACCTCCGGCCGCGTGGTGCCGGACCGGAGCGTCGACGGCACACCGAAAGCCGCGCCCATGATCATGCCGGAACATTTCGTCGCCCTGGTGTTCGACGATCTCCAATACCGACCGGACAGTTCCGAGGACCTCGCTTACCCGCGCAAGGCCGCGCTGAAGTTTCTGGACACTCTCCAGCCGGCGGATCGCGTCGCGTTCTTCACCACTTCGGGCGCGTACGATGTCGATTTCACCGCGGATCGATCGAAGATCAAGGACGCCCTGATGAAACTCCGGCCTTGGCCCACCCAGCCCGCGAACAATGAGCCGCTGATGCTCGCGACTGGCATCATCCGCATGTTCGACAAGATCGTCGGCCGGATGTCGGTTCTGCCGGGGCAGCGAACCGTGGTCTTTCTTTCATTAGGCTTAAACGTTCAAGGTCGGATTTACGAAGACACCATGCAGTTCGTCGATCACGCTGTCCGCTCGCGCGTGGTGATTAACACCATGGACGTTCGGGGCCTGACGGCCGAAGGCGTGGACGTTCACGGGAGGGCGCTCGGAACCCCGACCAGCCGCCAATTGGGGTTTCAATTGGATGTGAGCTCTGGCACCGGCGGCAAATTCATCCGCGACACTAACGATATGGACGGCGCCATCCAGCAACTCGCCGCCACGCCAAAGTACATTTACGTTTTGGGCTTCACACCCGATTCTCCACCCGCGAAGGACGGATTCCATAAGCTCGAAGTCAAGCTGCGGAACGGCCACGGCCTCGACGTGCAGGCGCGCGCCGGCTATTACGATGTCGGCGCGCCGGTAGTCGCCGAAAAGTCCGCACCGCCGGCGTCGGCCACACCCCCGGCTCAATACAGCGAGGCCGACACCAAGGCGCTGGCGCAGGCGCTCGAGTTGACGCCCGCGCCGCCGGAGCCATCCAATGCGGTGCAGCAAGCAACGCCGGTTTTCAAAGCCGAGACCAACCTCGTATTGGTGCCCGTAGTGGTGCGCAATTCCAAGGGCGAAGCGGTTGGAACGCTCGCCCGGGAGGATTTCCAGCTCTTCGAGGACGGAAAGTCGCGGCCCATTTCCAGCTTCTCGCTAGAGGAGACCTCCGGCCGCGTGGCAGAGGACCGCAACGCGGATGGCGGAGCGAAGGCAGCGCCGATGGTGATGCCGGACCATTTCGTGGCCCTGATGTTCGACGACGCCCATCTGGGCGGCTACGGCGATCTGGTTTACTCGCGCAAAGCAGTGCTGAAATATCTGGACACGCTGCAACCGGCGGATCGCGTGGCGTTCTTCACTGCATCGGGGTTGACCAACGTCGATTTCACGTCGGATCGGGCGAAGATCAAAGATGCGCTGATGAAGCTCGGGCCGGGGCCGTCGGGTCGTGACGGCTCGAAGGGGCCGTCACCTCTCAACAACTTGACACCCGAGCAGGTGACGGGCATTATCATTGGCGAGTGCAACAAGATTGTCAGCCGGATGGCGCTACTGCCCGGCCAGCGTACCTTTGTCTTCATCTCATCCGGCCTGCCGATTGAGGGACCGGGGTGGAGCGCCGTGCCGGAGACGATGAGCCTGGTGGACCGCGCCATTCGATCGCGTGTGGTCATCAGCGGTATGGACACCCGCGGTTTGACGGCAGACGGCGTGGGCGCAAACGGTAGAGCGCTCGGGACCCCGACCAGCCGGGACTGGGGTTTTCAAATGGACGTGAGCGATGGCACCGGCGGCAAGTTCATACGCGACACGAACGACCTGGATGGCGCCATCAAGCAGCTTGCCGCTACACCCAAGTACATTTACGTTTTGGGCTTCACGGCCGATTCCCCACCCGCGAAGGACAAATTCCATAAGCTCGAAGTGAAACTGCGGAACGGCCACGGCCTCGACGTGCAGGCCCGCTCCGGCTATTACGATGCCGGCGCGCCCGCAGCGTCGGAGAAGTCCGCACCTAAAGCGCCGGCCACGCCGCCGGCTCAATACAGCGAGGCCGAGACCAAGGCGCTGGCGGAGGCTCTCCAGATCATGCCAGCGCCACCGGCGGAATCATCCAAAGCGCCGACGCCGGCGACTGCACCACCGGCATCGGCGAAGACGGAAGAAATGACCACCACCGACCGCCCCGCGACTTTCACCGCGCAGTCGAACCTGGTGGAAGTTCCGGTGGTAGTGCACGACAGCGCCGGTCACGCAATCGGCAATCTCAGGCAGGAAGACTTCCGCATTCTGGACAAAGGCAAGCGGCAGGAGATCAGCAAATTCGCCGTTGTGGAGGCCGGCGCCCCGACAACCTCGACGCCTGCCGCGAGCGGACAATCCTCCACGCCGGGCGCGCCTGACGCCGCCGGCGGTCAGACCTCGGTTCCCCCCACGCATTTCGTAGCATTTGTCTTCGACGACCTGCACATACTGTTTGCCGATCTGCCGCAGGTACGCAATGCGGTGCGGCAATACCTCAGCTCGTCAGTCCAGGTGGCGGACCGCGTGGCGCTGTTCACCACTTCGGGCAAGGTTTCCGTGGATTTCACCAGCAAGGCGGGCGATGTGGATGACGCCCTGCTCAAGGTGGTTCCCAATCCGATTACTCCTTCCGCCATGCGCACGTGCCTGAACATCAGCTATTTCGAGGCGTTCGAAATCGCGCAGCAGGTGGGGATGAATGCTTCGATAGACGACCTTCCGCGCTCGGCCGCGCTGAAGACGGCCGTCTTCGATACTCAGCAATGCCTGAGAATTCCCGATCCGAAAGCTGCTGTCAGCACCGCGATGGAGGAAGTTCGGCAGGCATACGGCAACGGCGAGCAGGAATCGCGCGCCGTGCTCGCGAACCTCAAGGCCTTGGTGCGGCGCATGTCGATTCTGCCGGGGCAGCGCACCGTCATTCTGGTATCGCCGGGCTTCTTCCTGACGCCCGAGATGCAGAATCAGAACACCGAACTGGTAACGCTGGCCACTCGTTCCAGAGTGCTCATCAACACCATCGACGCGCGCGGAGTCTGGGTCGATTCTACATTCGATGCCAGCCGAGGAGATCCGCGTGGGCCATCCGGTGGAGGTGGAAGTGCCGGCGCTGGCCGATCTAGCGGTCAGCTTGTAGGTTCTGCGCTCTCGGCGGATGTCATGACGTTCAGGCACCTGGATGCACAGACCAACGACGATGAACTGATTGCGTTAGCGGAGGATACCGGCGGCGCCGTCAATCTGAATAACGATTTCTTCGGCGGCGTCCAAAAGGCCGCGGTCGCGCCCGAATATATGTACGTGCTCGGCTTTGTTCCTTCGAATCTGAAGTTCGATGGCAGCTTCCACACGCTCAAAGTGTCGGTGGCAGGCGCTGAGAAGCTCAGCTTGCAGGCGCGGCGCGGATACTGGGCGCCGAAACACTCGGAGGACGAGGCCGAGGTCTCCAAGCAGGAGATCGAGAACGCCGTGTTCTCGCGCGATGAAGTGCACGATCTTCCGGCGGAGATGCACACGCGCTGGATGACTGACGGACAGCAAGCTAAGTTGACCGTGTTGACGAGCCTCGACCTGAAGTTGATCCACCTCCGCAAAGAGGACGACAGGAACCGCAACGATCTCACGATTGTCGCGGCGGTATTCGATTCCGACGGGAACTTCGTGTCCGGCATTGAAAAAACGGTGCAGTTCCGCCTGCTCGACGAAACCGTCGCCCGGTTGCCGCAGAGGCCGCCGGCGACGATTGCCACCGATTTCGTCGTGAAGCCGGGCCAATACATGGTGCGGCTGGTGGTGCGCGACGCCGAAGGGGGACAAATCACGGCGGAGAACGCGGCGGTCTCGATACAGTAAGCGGCCGGCTAACGTGCCAGCGCCGTTAATTAATGAGCCGCGACCGCGAGGGAGCGGTGCCTTTTCGTACTGGCGCTCGCTAATTCGGGTACGCCTCACCCGCGCGGACGATTCGTATCTGGTGGTCGGTGAACTGGTGGTGCGCGCCCGGCAGATCGATCTTAGGCATGTGGCACGTAACGCAATTCTCTTTCGACACCGGACAGACTTTCGTGTGCAGCGCCGCCGCGTGGCAGGCGGTGCACTTCGAATCGTAGCCCGCGAGATTCGGGTTGAGCTGCTCGTGCGGATCGTGGCAGGCCGTGCAACGAATCCGTTTGTCCTCCACGTCGTAGCATTTGCTGTTGGTCAGCCGGTAAGGCTGGAAGCGCACCGTATTCGGCCCGCGCATGCCCGTCTGCGCCACCTGCGCCCAGGTGCGATGGCACTGCCCGCACAATTCCAGCGTGTCTTCGGCGGCCAGATCGGCCAGGTGCGGCAGTTTCGCGCCTGCCACATCGCCGGCGCGAACCGCGGCAGCGTGCTTTTCCACGTGCCCATGGCAGGATTGGCATCCGACTCCGGGCGTCACCGCCTCGGGATGCAGAATCCCCCCTGCCACCGCGCCATTGGTGTGACATCCGAAGCAATTGGCCGCGTCGGCCGGCGTCAGGCGGCGGCCGGCAGCCTCGACGACGGTTTGCGGCTTTGTGCCCATGTCGCCGATGGTAAGGTCGAGCCCCCCCGCGGCATTGTAGTAACTGGCCCGGCTCTCGTAGAAGGCGCCGTCGTATTGGAACACATAAGTCTGGCCGGCCTTTCCCTGGCCGAGCGCATACAGAATCGGAATACTAAATGTCTCCGTTCCCCGCGTCACGGTAATTGTGCTGCGGTTGCCTTCGGTCTTTATTTCCGTGTGAAACGGACCCTCCTGAAACTGGAGAACGGGGTGTTTTTGAAGAATGTCGCAGCGCTCCACGGTCAGAGCCGCGAGCGCCATCGGGGTGGTTGGAAAATGCAAGGTCTCTTTCGCGTGACAGACAGCGCAGGCGGAATCGCCGGATGCCGCCGCTGCGAGAAACGGCAGGAACACGAGCGCCGCCAAGGCAGATCTCATTTCGATGTTCCCCCGGGTCCGCCTGCCTGCCTTTCCGCATTTAGCTGGAGAACGATAGCCCTCTGCTGGTTCACATCATGCTTGCGCTTCAGCTTGTAGTAGGCCGTGGCGAGCGCGATATGCGCTTCGACGTCCTGCGGATTTTCGTGAGTCAGGCTCTCCAGCGCCGCGCGCGCTTCATCGGCCCGGCCATCCTGGAGATCGAGTAGTGCCAACTGGTAGCGGGTGGCGAAATCGTTGGGGCGCTGGCCGAGCGCGCGCGCAAAACAGCCGCGCGCTTGCGTAGGGTCATCCGGCATCAAGAGCTTTCCGAGCTGAAAATTCGCTGCGTAGTCGGTGGCGTCCAATGCCAGTTCCTTGCGCAACGCCGCCTCGGCCCCCTCGGTATCGCCCAGGTTGGCGAGGGCGGTTCCGTAATAGCCGTTGAGGCTCGGCAGTTGAGGATTGATCGCGAGGGACTTCCGTAACTCCTCGAGCGCCCCGGCGAAATCGTGCGCCCACACTCTCGATTCGCCCAACAACAGGTGCGCTTCCGCGGAATCGCCGTCGCGCAGAATGCGATCCACCAGTAGTTCGCCGCGCGCGGTTTGGCCATCGCGGATGAGCGCGGTTCCCAGCATGTAGTCGATTGCCTTATCGTCGGGAGTCTGCTGCTCGAACGGCGTCAAAAGGTCGATCGCTTTCCGGTTCTCGCCGAGCCGAAGATAACAGTCCGAAAGCAACAGAGCCGGCTGGCGCTCGCCAGGCCGTTCGGTCAACACTCGCTCCAATTCGGCGGCGGCATGCGAGATATCCGCCGACTTGTAGTAAGCCAGCGCCAGATTCATTTGGACCGGAAGGTTGGCCGGTTGTAACTCCAAGGCTTTCTGGTACTCGACAATGGCATCTTTGAACTCTCCGCCGTGCGCCAGCGCCGCCCCAAGATTCGATCGCGCCATCGCATTGTCCGGCACTTGCTTGAGGTAGGCGCGGTATTCCGCAATCGCGCCCGCAAAGTCGCCCGATCGATGCAGTTCGAGGGCATGATGCAGGAGCGTGTCCGGCGACGGATTGTCCTGGCACCGCGCAACTCCCGAAACCGCTAGAATCAGCCCCGCTAACCCAGCTAAGGCTCGACCGCAAACGAGCATCTGCCCCTCTATCCGCCTAGGATCGCATGAAAACCGGCGATTCGGCCAATCGCGCGCCAGCGGCCCCGGCCCTTCAGTCATGCGCTGAGATGACAGCGCCGGTACTGAGCCGTGACCGCACTCGCGCTTTGGCGAGCAAGGGAGCGGTTGCTTTCTGTGCGGAACAACGAACTTTGCAATTCGCTCTGCTGGTCGCCCGGTCAGCCGAACCGGACGAGGCGGGAACCGGTCACGGGCCGCTTACTGCCTGGAGCCGTGGTTTGTGCCACCTATCGTCAGCTCCAGGCCGATTTCCCGATTCGCTGTTCGATCGGCGTTGATCTGCGTTCATCGGCGGCCCATCTCCAGTTTTGATTTTCGCGTTGGGCCACGCCGATGAATCCAAGAGTGCGGCAATCCATCCGCTAAGTCGCATTGCGGAAGCGCCACTTGCGCACCCGCGCCAGCGGACCCGGCTCCCGCCACGGCAATCACCTATAATAGTTTCACAGTCCAGCCTCGGTATTTTTATGGACACGCTGGCCGATCAACTCGCCCGCCAGACCCGCCTCGCCGATCTTTACCGCCCTCTCGACCGCAATCGCGTGGAATGCTTCGCGTGCGGCCATCGCTGTCCCATCACGCCCGGATTTGCGGGCGTTTGCAAAGTGCGCTTCAATCGCGACGGCAAACTCTACGCACCGTACGGGTACGTGAATTCGGCGTTCTGCGATCCCATCGAGAAGAAACCGTTTTTCCACGCGCTTCCCGGCACGCGGGCGCTCAGTTTCGGCATGCTCGGCTGCGATCTCCACTGCGGCTATTGCCAGAACTGGGTCACCTCGCAGGCGCTGCGGGATTTCCGTTCCACGCTCGATTTCGCCGCCGCTTCGCCCGAAGAACTCGTCCGGCTGGCGCTTCGCCTCGGCGCCACGAGTATGGTGAGCACCTACAACGAGCCGCTCATCACGGCTGAATGGGCCGTCGCGGTGTTCCGCGCGGCGCGCCAAGCCGGACTTACCACTGGGTTCGTTTCGAATGGCAACGCCACTCCGGAAGTTCTGGAGTACATCCGGCCGTGGACCGACCTTTACAAGGTAGACCTCAAGAGCTTCGACGCCGGTCATTATCGCGAGCTGGGCGGACGCATCGGGCCGATTCTCGATTCCATCGGCCGCATTCACCAGATGGGGTTCTGGCTCGAGGTTGTGACGCTTGTGGTTCCCGGGTTTAACGATTCCGACGCGGGACTCCGCGGGATGGCGGAGTTCCTGGCCGGCATTTCGCGCGATATTCCCTGGCACGTCACCGCATTCCACAAGGATTACAAGATGCTCGGGCCGGACAATACGCCCGCATCCACGCTGATCCGCGCCGCCGCGATCGGCCGCGCCGCGGGCCTGCGCTACGTCTATGCCGGCAATCTGCCGGGCGAGACGGACGGACTCGAAGACACCCGCTGCCCTTCATGCAGCACCACGCTGATCGCGCGGCGGGGATTCCATGTACTGCGAAACCGCCTGGCAGCGGGAGGGAAATGCCCCGTTTGCGGCGCCTCGATTCCCGGAGTATGGGGCGCGCTGCCGCGCCATCACGAAGAGAACGCCGACCTCTTACATATCCGCTGCGGCTGAACCATGTTGGCCACACACAAATCGCCCTTCAGCGGTTCCTGGTATCCGGGCGACCGCCCGGAGTTGGAGTCTCTGCTCGCCGAACGGTTCGCCGAATCCGAACGGCGCACGGGTTGCTATTTGTTCCCTGGAGCCCTCGGATACGTGGCGCCGCACGCCGGGCCGGCGTATTCCGGAACCGTCGCCGCGGCAGTGTACCGCTCGCTGGCCCGCGAGCGGCCGGAGCGCGTCGTACTGCTGGCGTTTCCCCATCGCGGCGGATTGAGCGGCGTGGCCGCGCCGCAGGTGGAGCGCATCTCCACGTCGCTCGGCGATGTGGAGATCGATAGCGAATTCGCTGGCTTTCCGCACGTGCCCGAATCGCACGTCTGCGATCACTCATTCGAGATCCAATTGCCGTTCCTGCAGATGTCGGTTCCCGAAGCGCGGATCACCCCTCTTTACGTCGGCCGTCTGGATGCCGCCGCCCGTCGGGAAGCAGCCGCCAGAATTGCGGAGGCGTACCGGCCGGGGACCGTCTTCGTGGCGTCGTCCGACTTCACCCACTACGGCCGCAGCTTCGGCCACGTGCCGTTCCCAGTCGACGACGAAGTTGCCGCTCATCTGCGCGAACTCGATTTCGCCTGCATCGACGCCGCCGGCAGCCTGGACTCCGCGCTTTTTCTCGAGACCATCGGCATGCGCAACTCCAACGCCTGCGGTATTGGTCCAATTGCCCTGCTGCTGGATGTTCTACGCAGGCTCGGAGCGGGCAGCATCTACCAATCGATCCTCGACTACCAGACTTCCGGCGAAATCACCGGCGATTATCATCATTCGGTGAGCTATGCTGCACTGGGTTATTTACCCGTGTCGGCGTTCGATCTGAATGAACCGGACCGCGCCGCACTTCTTGACGCCGCCGCGGAAACGCTGCGCCGTTTGCGCCAAACCGGAGAGCGGCATCCGGTCGTCGCCTCGGGATCGGCCGCGCTTTCCGTGCCTCGCGGGGCTTTCGTCAGTCTCCATCAAGGCGAAGAGCTGTTGGGATGTATAGGCAATCGCGCCGGGCGCCACGCTCTCCGCGAGGAGATCGGCGAGCTCACTCTGGCCGCCGCGCTGGACGATCCGCGCTTCCGTCCCGCCGCCACCCAGATGGGCCCCATCGACATCGAGCTTTCCATTCTCACGCCCTTTCGCCAGATTCGCGACACCGCTGATTTCGAGGTCGGGCGCCACGGAGCGATGCTTCGTTTGGGTCGCAACTCCGGACTGCTACTCCCCCAGGTGGCGAAGGAGCATGGCTGGAGCGCCGCGCAATTCTGGCGAGCACTGGCCCGCAAGAGCATGCTGCTTCCTCACGCCTGGAGCGATCCGCACGCCCGCCTCGAGATTTTCGAAGCGCAGATTTTCGGGCGAAAAGAAGCGGCGTAACTGTCCGTTAATGAGCTGCTGGTGCATGCGGCCCTGCAGACTCGTGGGGCAGGCAATCTTGAGGCACTTGCAAAATTAATCGTTCCGCACGAAAGGCACCGCTGTTTCAACGCATAACTGAAGAGCCGCGACCGCCAGGGAGCGGGGCCGTTTTATCTGTGTGCATCCGTGTGCATCCGTGTGCATCCGTGGCCGAAAATCATTATTCCAGGAGTTCGCGATGCTTCGGATGCAGTCGAATTCTGGGGCTCGGAAATTGGCCACGGATGAACACGGATGCACACAGATAACACCATTTACGGTCGCCGACAATCGCGTTTTTTCCGGGGCCTCAGGCAAGCGGACTCGGGTTTTTTCACACTCCCCCAGGGAGCGGTGCTTTTCCGGTGTGGCGCTGACAAAGTTATCGCACCGGAGCCGCACGGTGCGATTATGGAGAGTTGCCCATATTGCCCAACCCTCAGTTCCGCCCGGTGCTCGATCCCGATTTTCAGCCTGCTTCGCTATGGAATCGCGCTTACCGCTCCCTGGTTTCGCAGAGCGGCGGCGGAGTCCCTTTGGCAATCGCCCTCGAACGCGCCGATGGCGGCGTTTCGGTTTTTCGCACGGCAGTTCTGCCGGAACATGACGAGACGAATCGTTACGTCGAGCGCCTGCTGAAATTCCTGCTGTGGCAGAAAGGCGGCTGCCTGATCACCATCGCAGGCGACGGGAAGCTCGCCCGATATCTGAGCGGCGTTTATGCCCCGGGCGGCGAACGCGCCTTCGACTTTGAGTTCATGGGCGAGCGCATCTATGGCAAGCAGTTCAAGATCCTGCGCGGGTCGTACGATGGAGCGCCCGTCGAGCGTGAAGCAGCCGCGCCCCTCGGCCGCCACCTGGAAGGCTGCCGCATCGGGTTCGATCTCGGCGCCAGCGACCGCAAATGCGCCGCCGTGATCGACGGCAAAGTCGTCTTCAGCGAAGAAGTGGGCTGGCAGCCGAGCGTACAATCCGACCCGCAATACCATTTCGACGGCATCCACGATTCGCTTTGGCGCGCCGCGAAGAATCTACCCCGCGTTGACGCTATCGGCGGCAGCGCGGCGGGTGTGTACGTCAATAACGAAGTCCGCGTGGGCTCGCTTTATCGCGGCGTGCCGAAGGAATTGTTCGATAGCCGTGTGCGCCGGCTATTTTTCGAACTGCGGGAAGCTTGGGGCGGCGTGCCGTTCGAGGTGGTGAACGATGGCGAAGTCACGGCGCTCGCCGGCTCGATGGCGCTGCGCGATAACGCCGTGCTCGGAATCGCCATGGGTAGCAGTCTGGCCGCCGGCTATGTCACCCCGCAAGGCAATATCACGCCATGGCTCAACGAGCTCGCCTTCGTGCCGGTGGATTACCGCGAGGACGCGCCCGCCGACGAATGGTCGGGCGATCGCGGCGTGGGCGTGCAATATTTCTCGCAACAGGCCGTGGGACGTCTTCTCGCGCCGGCCGGAATCGGGCTGCCCGCGGACATGCCGCTTCCCGTGAAGCTAGAGCAGGTGCAAACGCTGATGACCGCGGGCGACGAGCGCGCGCGCAAGATCTACCAAACCATCGGCGTCTATTTCGGCTACACCATCGCCACTTATTCCGATTTCTACGATTTCCGCAATCTGCTGGTGTTGGGCCGCGTACTTACCGGTGAAGGCGGGGACCTGATCCTCTCGACGGCGCAGGAAGTACTGCGCGCCGAGTTCCCGGAGATTGCCGAACGCGTCCGTTATCACATTCCCGGCGAGCAGGAAAAGCGGCATGGCCAGGCCATCGCCGCCGCCAGCCTGCCCGCAATTCCCGTTCAGGAGCGCTAATCATGAAATTTCATCATCCAACCGCCGATTTCTTCGTGCCCGATGGCAGAACGCCCGATGAGGCGCTGGCGCGCACCACCCATATGTGCATTTCCGCGCACCAGGACGATATCGAGATCATGGCGTACCATGGCGTGGCCGAATGCTTCGGGCTCCGCGACCGCTGGTTCGCGGGCGTCGTTGTCACCAACGGCGCCGGCAGCCCGCGATCTGGCATCTACGGCGATTACACCGACGCCGAAATGCAGAAAGTGCGCGTAGTCGAGCAGCGCAAGGCCGCCTTCGTCGGCGAATACGGCTGTCAGATCCAACTCGGTTTTACGAGCGCGGAAGTGAAAGATCCAAAGAACCCGGCGGTGGTTGACGATCTGAAGCAGATTCTGCTTGCCGCCAAGCCCCAGTTCGTCTATCTCCACAATCTGGCTGACAAGCACGACACGCACGTCAGCGTGGCGCTGCGCGCCCTCGCGGCTCTCCGCGCGCTGCCCGGGGAAATCCGCCCCAAGAAGGTATACGGCTGCGAAGTCTGGCGCGATCTCGACTGGCTGATGGATGACGATAAGCAGATGATGTCGGCATCGTCGCGCACCAACATCGCCGCATCCCTGGTTGGCGTGTTCGATTCGCAGGTCACCGGTGGCAAACGGTACGACTTAGCCACTGCCGGCCGGCGCCTCGCCAACGCCACCTACTTCGCGCCGCACGGCACTGACGAGGAGAGCGCCCTGAACTGGGGGATGGATCTGACGCCGCTGGTGAACGACCCCTCGCTCGATATCGCCGGCTATGTGCTCTCGTTCGTCGACCGTTTTCGCGCCGACGTGGAAAAGCGCGTTAAGTCCTTTGCGTAATCCGTACTGAGCCGCGACCGCGAGGGAGCGGTGCTTTTGCTTTCTGATTCGAAAGAAAGACACCACTCCCTTGCGGTCGTGGCTCAGTAATCTTTCACGGCTTCCGAGGGAGCGGTGCCTTTCCGCCTACGCCTCGTAATGCGCCCGTACCTTGCGCGCCGCCGCGCGGCCCACAATCGCGGCCAGTTGATCTTCGCTCGCCGCCCGCACCAGCTCCGAGCTGCCCAGTTGCTTCAGCAGTTTCCGCACCGTGACCTCGCCGACTCCGGGAATGGTGTCCAACTCCGATGTCAGTTGCTTGGAATTGCGGCGCGAGCGGTGGAACGTCACCGCGAATCGATGCGCCTCGTCGCGGATCGATTGCACCAGGTGCAGAATCGGCGAAAAGCGATCCAGCGCGTACGGCTCGTCCTCCTGCCCGTACACGTAGATGATCTCTTCGCGCTTGGCGATCGACGCCAGCGGCTGGTCGATAATTCCGATCGCTTCCAGCGCCTCCGCCGCCGCGTGCAACTGCCCGAGGCCGCCATCGATCAGCACCAGCCCCGGCATCGGCGCGCCTTCTTCTTTCAAGCGCGAATAGCGCCGCGTCACCACCTCGCGCATGCTGGCGAAATCGTCATTGCCGATCACCGTTTTGATGATGAACTTGCGATAATCGCTCTTCTTCATCCTGCCGTCTTCCCACACCACCATGCTGGCCACTTTGTCCGTGCCCTGGATGTGCGAGATGTCGAAGCACTCGATGCGCGCCGGCGGCGCGGGCAGGCTCAGCGTCTCCTGCAACGCCTCCTGAATGGCCTTCGAGGACGGCTTCAGCACGCGGAAACGCGCATCGAAGCTGTGCTTGGCGTTGGTCGCGACCAGGTCCATCAACGCCTTTTTCTGCCCGCGCTGCGGGGTACGGATTTCCACCTTCCGCGCGCGCTTCTCCGAGAGCAGTTCTTCCATCACCTCGCGGTCCTCGAATTCCACGGGGACGTGAATCTCGCCGGGAATGTGCTGCTGGTCCATGTAGATTTGCAGCAGCAGCGACGAAAAGAACTCCGGTTCATCGAAGCCTTCCTGGTCTTCCCAGAAAAACTCGCGGCGATCCACAATCTGCCCATGTCGCAGGTGGAACAGGTTCAGCGCCACCATCGGCGGCTCGGCATAGACGCCGAAGATATCGATATCGTCGTCCTTGGCGGCGGCCATTTTCTGCCGCTGCTCGATCTCCTCGACGGTGGTCAGCAAGTCGCGCAGCGACGCTGCCTCTTCGAAGCGCATGTAGTCCGACGCCGTGGCCATCCGCGCTCGAAGATCGCGCGCCAGATCCGTATGGCGGCCCTCCAGGAACTGGCGGACGTCGCGGACCGCTGTGGCGTACGCGTCATCGGTGGTGAGCCCTTCCACGCATGGTCCAAGGCAGCGGTGAATGTGATATTGCAGGCACGGCTTGGGATGAAATCGCGTGAGGTCGATCTTGCAGGACGGCACCAGGAAGTGGCGATGAATGAAGTGCACCAGGCGGTGCGCAAGATTGGCCGGAAAATACGGGCCGAAATACGTCGCGCCATCCTTGCGCAGGCGGCGCGTGACGTACACCCGCGGGTATTTTTCGCTGGTCAGCTTGATGTACGGATAGGTCTTGTCGTCGCGCAGCAGGATGTTGAAGCGCGGCTTATACTGCTTGATGAGATTGTTTTCGAGCGCCAGCGCCTCTTTCTCGTTATCGACTAGGATGTAGTCGATATCGCGGGCCTCGGAAATCAATGTGCCGGTCTTGACGTCGGCCAGCTTGTCTTCCAGAAAGTAGCTGCGGACGCGGTTGCGGAGGCTCTTGGCCTTGCCCACGTAGATCACTTTTCCGGCGGCGTCTTTGTAAAGATACACTCCCGGCGAGAACGGGATTTGAGCTACTTTATCGCGGAGTTCCATCGCCGGAGGGTATAATTCGATTATGTCACGCTGGATTCCGTGGCTGCTGCTGGCCGGCCTGTCGCCGTTGGCCGCTCAGGAGCAGACCACCCCGCAGGATAATCCTAAGCCGCAACTCGAGCAACGGACCCCGCCGAAAACTTCGGGCAAACAGGAAGTGCCGCCCGAGGAGGACAAATCCTTCCTGAGCGAAGCGCACTCCTTCAATCCGCTGCAATCGCAGAAAAGCGTGGAAGTGGGCGATCACTACTTCCGCAACGGCAAACTGCAGGGCGCGATCTATCGCTATCAGGACGCCACGTTGTGGAATGACGGCAACGCCGACGCGTGGCTGAAGCTCGGCAAAGCCGAGGAAAAGGCGAAGGATACGGAGGCCGCGAAGAAGGCTTACACCAAGTATCTCGAGCTCGCCCCCGATGCCAAAGACGCCGCCGCGATTCGCAAAAAGCTGCAATCGATGAAATAATCGCTTCCAATGACCTGGTTCAAGCGCCATTTGCCCGCGCTGGCGGTGCTCGCGGCGTTGAACGCGTGGATTTGCGGCCGTCTCTTCACCGTCGCGTACACGGACCGGTTCAGCTCCGTCGACGGCGCCTTCATTTCCATCGCCCGCTACCTCTCGCGCCACTGGAGCGACCACTCCTGGTGGCCCATCTGGCATTGCGGCATGCCGTATGAGGACACTTACGTCCCTCTGTTGCACCTGATTGTCGCCGCGGTCGCCGCTCTCGGCAGGATTTCCGCCGCGCACGCCTATCACATCGTCGTGGGCATCGCCTACGCTCTCGGCCCGGTGACGTTGTACCTGATGGCCGTCTATCTGGGCGCGGGCCGCGGCGCCGCGTTTCTATCGGCGGTAACATACTCGCTCTTTTCGCCTTCGGCACTACTCATACCCGATGTGGCTTACGATCTGGGAGGTCGGTGGTTCGGCCGCCGTTTGCAGGTGCTGACGGTTTACGGTGAGGGGCCGCACATTTCCGCCATGTCGCTCCTGCCCCTGGCCATCGCCGCGCTCGCATACGCGGTCGAGAAACGCACCGGGCGATCCTTCGCGCTCGCCGCCGTGGCGCTGGCGCTCATCTTCTTGATCAACGTGCCGGGCACCATGGCTCTGGGAGTCGCGGTGTTCTGCTGGCTTGTAGTCCAGCCCGCGGGCAGACGCCGGGGCGCCTGGATGATCGCCGCCGGCGTCGCGGCCATGGCCTACGCGCTCGCCTGCTATGGCATTCCGCCGTCTTCGGAGCTGGTTGTACTCCATAATGTCGGCCCCATGCATCAGGGATTTTCGGCAGCCGCGAAAATCGCACCGTTCCTGCTGATTGTGCTCCTGGGGGCCGTCGCCGCAGCGGGATATCTGCTTTCGCGAACTCGCGTGCCGTTGCTCCTGCGGTTTGCCATCGTGTATTTCGCCATCAACGCCGTTGTAGTGCTGACTGCCAGTCCGAAGAAATTCGAAATGCTGCCGCAGGCCGGACGTCTGCAACTCGAAATGGAAATGGCCGCCTGCCTTATCGCTGGCATCGGACTCTGGTACGTCTACCGGCGCGCGCCGTGGAGTTTGCGACTGATTCTGGCTCTTCTTTTTGCGCTCGGCGCGGGATACCAGGTCAGGAATTATCGCTCGCGGGCCGATATCGATATCCGCCCCGCGAACCTCGCCGCGCGATCCGAATACGCCAGCGCCATGTGGGCGGACTCGCACCTGGCCGGCGAACGCGTCTACGTCACTGGCTCCGATTCCTTCTGGTGGAACACGTTCACCGAGGTCCCGCAGGTGGTCGGCTGCTGCGATCAGGGCGAATCGCTTCCCCTGATCGCCAACGTGCACTACCTGGTCGATCCCGCGACCGGTCCCTATCACGAGATCCTGATCAAGGCATACCTCGAAGCGCTGGGCGCGCAGGCGATCGTGGTCAGCGGCGCCCAAAGCACAGACGAGTACAAAGATATCCAGGCGCCCGAGCGCTTCGACAATATGTTTCCGGTCTTGCACCGCGAATTGGGCGACGCCATTTACGCCGTTCCGCAGCGCAGTCCCTCGCTCGCCCACGTGGTCCGCCCGGGCGAGACGGTGCCCACAAATCTGCCGCCGGACACGTTACCTTACAAAATCTACGCTTACTCCCTGGTTATCGAGGATCCCACCCGCCCCGCTGCAGATTTTCAATGGCTCTCCGGCGGGGTCGCGCGCATCCGCGCCCAATTAACGCGCGACGACATGGTTTCGCTACAGGTGCCCTGGTTCTCCGGCTGGAAAGCTTCTGTCGGCGGCCGCGCGATTCCGATCTCCGCCGACGGCCTCGGCTTTCAGGTGCTCCATCCGGCCTGCGACGGCCCCTGCGAAATTGCGCTTCGCTGGACCGGCCGCCCGGACCGCATTCCCTCGGCTATCCTTTCCCTCGCCGCCATGGCGTTTCTCGCGGTGGTTTGCGCCAAGCGGTAGAATCTGGGTTCGAGGAGGTTCCGAATGCCAGTTGAAACCGCTGCCTCGCGGATGATCTTCCGTAAGACGAATGCCAGCTTCGGCCGCCACGTCGCCGTTACGCCGGCCAACAGCGCCAACCGCCACCTTTCCTACGGCCGCATCATCCTCAACGATCGGCTCCCCCGTGTCAGCTTTCGCAACGGAGACCATGAGACGGGATTCATCGTGCTCTCGGGTGCGGCGAAGGTGTCGGTGGATGGCCGCGAATTCGAACTCGCCCAGTACGACGGCATCTACATCCCCCGTGACTCCTCCATCGACGTGAGCACCGCGGCCAACGTCGATATCGCCGAGTTCTCCTCCGATGTGGCCAACCGCTATCCCCTGCAAGTGGTGCGTTATGCCGAAATCTCGCAGGACCCGGCTCTGAAATTCACCGCCGGCGTTCCCACCCAGCAGCGCCATCTGAATATCGTGCTCGGCAAGAACGTGGAAGCCGGGCGCCTGGTGGCGGGGTTCACCGTGTCGGAGCCGGGCAATTGGTCGAGCTGGCCCCCGCACGAGCACACCGCCATGCTCGAAGAGATGTACGTCTACTTCAACATGCCCGATCCGGCGTTCGCCATCCAAATGGTCTACGAGAACACCGAATATCCGGAGACGGTGACCGTGGTGCGCGACGGCGACGCCGTCCTCATGCCCGCCGGTTATCATCCCAACGTTTCCGTTCCCGGGCATCGCATGTCGTTCCTGTGGGCCATGGCGGCGCACCGCGAAAAGCTCGACCGCCAGTTCGGCGTGGTGAACGTGCAGCCCGGGTTTGGCGCGAGCGGATCCGGCCTGGAAGCCAGCCGAAAATAAATGCCGGCGATTCCGGATTGTTTCAGCCTCAAAGGCAAGAACGCCCTGGTGACCGGCTCGCGCACCGGGTTGGGAGCGGCGATGGCGATCGGCTTGGCGCAGGCGGGCGCCAACGTGGCGGTCAACGGCTCTACCAGTGAGGGCATCGACGAGGTTTGCCGCGCCGTGGCGGATTGCGGCGTGAAGGCCGTGCGCGCGATGGCCGACGTGGCGGACGCCCGCGCTTGCGAGGATCTGATCGAGCTCACTGTGCGCGAACTGGGGTCGATCGACATCCTGATCAATAACGCCGGAATCATCCGCCGGAGCCCGGCGGCGGAGTATTCGGCCGAGGATTGGGCGCGGGTTCTCGAGATCGATCTCAACGCGGTGTTCCGGCTCTGCCAGCTTGCCGGCCGCCGGATGCTGGCCCAGGGCGGCGGCAAAATTGTCAACATCGCTTCCCTGCTCTCGTTTCAGGGCGGAATCCTGGTGCCGGCCTATGCGGCGGCGAAGGGCGCGGTGGCGCAATTGACCAAGGCGCTCGCCAACGAGTGGGCATCGAAGGGTGTGAATGTGAACGCCATCGCCCCCGGCTATATGGAGACCAACAATACCCGTGCTCTGCGCGCCGATCCCGTGCGCAACCGGCAGATCCTGGAACGCATTCCCGCCCGCCGTTGGGGCAAGCCCGAAGATCTCGCCGCGGCCGCCGTTTTTCTATCGTCGCCGGCAAGCGATTACATGCACGGCCACGTCCTGGTAGTCGATGGCGGTTGGATGGCCAGATAAGGTGCGAAGACATCATGTCCCTTGCGATCAAACCGAAAGAAAACTGCCGTTATGACCTGGTAGCACTGGGCGAAATCATGCTGCGGTTCGACCCGCGCGACCGCCGTGTACATACCACCCGCTCGTTCGACGTTTATGAAGGCGGCGGCGAATACAACGTGGCGCGCGGGCTGAAGCGCTGTTTCGGCCTGGACACGGCAGTGGTTACGGCCTTCGCCGATAATCCCGTCGGCCGTTTGCTCCAGGACCTGATTTACCAGGGCGGCGTGGACCAGAAATTCGTACGCTGGGTGGAATACGACGGCGTCGGCCGGTCGGTGCGCAACGGGTTGAATTTCACCGAGCGCGGATTCGGCGTCCGCGGAGCAGTCGGCTGCTCCGATCGCGGGCACACAGCCGCTTCGCAGCTCAAGCCCGGCGATATCGATTGGGACGAGGTGTTTGGCCGAAACGGCGCGCGCTGGTTCCACACCGGTGGAATTTTCTGCGCGCTTTCCGAGACCACTCCGGAAGTGGCGCTGGAAGCCATGGAGGCGGCGCGGCGGCACGGAACGATAGTTTCCTACGATCTCAACTACCGCGCGTCGCTATGGAAGGAGGTCGGCGGCAAGAAGCAGGCGCAGGCCGTGAATCGCCGGTTGGCGCCGCTGGTGGACGTCATGATCGGAAACGAAGAAGACTTTTCGGCCGCACTCGGCTTCGAAGTCGCCGGTCTCGATGAGAACATCACCCAGATCGAGACGGCCGGCTTTCAACGCATGATCGAGGCCGTGGTGAAAGAGTTCCCGTTTGCGGCAGTAGCGACTACCTTGCGCAAAGCCACTACCGCGTCCCACAACGATTGGGGCGCGATGTGCTACGCCGATGGCGCGTTTTATCATGCACCCAATCGGCCGGACCTCGAGATCTATGACCGCGTCGGCGGCGGCGACGGCTTCGCTTCGGGCCTGATCTACGGATTTCTTACCGGCCAGGGCCCGCAGTGGGCGGTGGAATGCGGAGCGGCGCACGGCGCACTGGCCATGACCACCCCCGGAGACACCACCATGGCGACCCTTTCCGAGGTGTTGCAGCTCATGAAAGGGAAATCGGCTCGCATCGAGCGGTAGAGCGGGCAAGCGGGCGCTTGCCCTTCCACGGGGCTATTCGGCTTTGGCGTTGCGGCGCCGCAGAAAAATCAGGACACCGAAAATTACCACGAGGGCACCGGAAATCAAACGAATCATAGTGGAATCCACAACCGTACTCCTTTCCTGGTTAACTTATCGGCGGTTTACATCTTTTCGATCATAGGGAACAGATCGCGCACCAGCCGCGTGATCACCGGACCGATGGTCACCACGAACAACGACGGCAGCACGCAGAAAAAAATTGGGAATACCAGCTTCACCGCCAGCTTGGCGGCCCTTTCTTCAGCCCTCTGCCGGGCCATGACCCGCAAATAGTCGGCGTGACCGCGAAGACTTTGGGCGATGCTCGTGCCAAAGCGATCCGTCTGCACCAACACGGCCACCAGCCGGCGCACGTCCTCCACACCGGTGCGGTCCGCCAGGTTGTGGAGCGCGTCCACGCGCCGTTTGCCCGCGCGTATCTCGAGATTCATCACCGCGAATTCGCCGCACAGCTCGGGATGGGGCGCCCGTAGTTCCTGCGCCACCTGGATAATCGCCTGATCGAGCCCCAACCCGGATTCCACGCACACCACCATCAGATCCAGCACGTTGGGGAGAGCTTTTTCGATTGCGTGCTTGCGCCGCGCAATGCGCCACAGCAGATACTGCATCGGCGCCACGAAACCGGTGGCCACGGCCGCCACCACTAATTCCAGCAAGTGCTCCGTCGTGGCATAGGAACGCAGGCCGATCGCCAGACTACCGGCGCCCAGGATCGTAGTGGAACAGCCACGGGCGCCGTAAAAAAATCGCACCGCCTGCGGATTGCGATAACCGGCGCGCATGAGCCTGCGCTTGAGCAACGGAAGGGTTTTGGGCGTGGCCGGCACGAGCGAACCCACCCAATTCACCAGCTCCTTCCAGATCAAGGCGGGCGAGGGCAGAAACGACGACACTACCGGCCCCGAATGCTGCAATCGGTCGATCGGACGAACCCGCCCGCCGCCAAAGCGCAGGAGCAGGAAAGCCGTCCCTCCCGCTACCGCTACGCACACCCAGATCGCCGCCAGGATCAGCACATCATACCTCGAATGTCACGATTTTCTTGATGATCATGTACCCCACGATTTGCAGCGCGAATGCCCCGGCCAGCATTTCATGTCCCGCCGGGTCGTCGATAAAAAACCGCGCGTACTGAGGATTCACCACGAACATCAGGCAGCCTACCGCCGCCGGGATCGCCGCCAGAATCCGCCCCGACATCAGCCCCTGCGCGCTGATGGCGCGTATGCGGGCGCGCAGCTTGAAACGCTGGCGAATGATATCGGCGAGCTTGTCCAGAAGTTCCGCCAGGTTGCCGCCGGTGCGCTTTTGCAGCAGGACCGCCGAGACGAAGAACTGGGTGTCCAATAACGGCATCCGGTTCGCCATTTTCCGCAGAACGATGTCCAGAGGCTGCCCCAGGTTCTGTTCCTCGAAGGTCCGCCGGAATTCGCCGGCCAGCGGTTCGCTGAACTCCTTGTGCACCATCTCGAGCGCCACCGAAAAGGCGTGCCCCGCCCGCATGGACCGCGAAATGAACTCCAGACACTCCGGAAGCTGCTCCTCGAACTGGCGCAATCTGGCCCGCGCCCGCCGTTGTACCCACTTCGCTGGCGCCACCGCCCCGAGCACTCCCGCCGTCAGCGTCACGAGCGGCATGGAATTGTGCGTCAGCACCAGCACCGCCAGGGAGAATGCCAGTGCGCCCGCCGCGCAGCGGTGAATCAGGCCCACCGCACCCCATTTCACGTCCGCTGTCTCGAGCAGCCGCTCGACGCGCGCGCGTAATTGGAACCGCGCCAGCAGGCTGGCCGCCATGCGGGCATGTTCTACGCCGGGGGATTGCATCAACACCGGACCGGTGGGCGTCCGGGACGGATTTCGCGATGGCGTTTTGCGCCCGGTCAGCCGCCGCAAGCCGCTGGCATGCTCCCGCCGCGTCACCCAAAGCGAGAGCATCGCCATCGTCGCCATGCTGACGCCCGCCGTAATCAGGAAGAGCGGGATCATGACGGCTCCACCATCACCACCTCGTCGAAAAGATCCACCGGCAGTTGAATTCCCGCGGCCACCAGTTTCTCGTTGAACTTAGGCAGAATCCCGGTGGCCGCGAAACGCCCCCTCACTTTGGCCCCCTCGGAGAGCCCCAATTTCTCGAACACGAAGATGTCCTGCAGGGTCACAATGTCTGTTTCCATGCCGGTCACCTCGGTGATGTTCATTACTCTCCGGGTTCCGTCGCTCATCCGCGATATCTGCACCAGGATCTGCACCGCCGAAGCGATCTGCTGGCGGATCGCCGCCAGATGCATATTGGCGTTGGCCAGCGACACCATCACTTCGAGCCTTGAGATGGCGTCGCGCGGGCTGTTGGCGTGCACCGTGGTCAGCGAACCGTCGTGGCCGGTATTCATGGCTTGCAGCATGTCCAGCGCTTCCTCGCCGCGCACCTCGCCCACGATGATGCGGTCCGGCCGCATGCGCAGCGCGTTGATCAGCAATTGCCGTTGGCGGATGCTCCCGTGGCCTTCCACATTCGCCGGGCGGGTTTCGAGGCGCGCCAGATGCGGTTGTTTGAGCTGCAACTCGGCCGCGTCTTCAATCGTCACAATCCGTTCCCGCGGCGAAATGAAGGCCGAAAGGCCATTGAGCAAGGTGGTTTTCCCCGCGCCCGTGCCCCCCGAAACGATAATGTTCAGGCGCGCGCGCACAGCCGCTTCGAGCAGTTTCATCATTCCCGCGGTGAGCGAAAGCCGGTCCACCAGGTCCGCCGGCATCAACCGGTCGGTGCCGAAACGCCGGATCGACAGCAGCGGGCCGTCCACCGCCAGCGGCGGAATGATCGCATTCACGCGCGACCCGTCCAGCAGGCGCGCATCCACCATGGGATTGGACTCATCCACGCGCCGGCCCACCTGCGACACGATCCGGTCGATGATGCGCAGCAGATGCGCATTGTCGTGGAAGCGCACACTCGTGGCCTCCAGGACCCCGCCGCGCTCCACGTAGACCTGGCTGTAACCGTTCACCAGAATGTCGGAGATGCCAGGGTCCTGCAGCAGGGGCTCGAGCGGCCCGAGGCCGAATACCTCGTGCAGGACTTCCTCGCTGATCTCCTCTTTTTCGGCGGCCGTGAGCAGGGTCGGCTCCTGTTCCACGATCGTCAGGGCAGCCTGCTTCACCTCCGCCCGGATGCGGTCGTTCTCGATACCCGCCAATGCGTCGAGGTTGATCTGATCGAGCAGCTTGCGGTGCAGGGTGAATTTGAGTTCCTGGTATTCCGGCCGTGAAGAGCCTTTGCGCGGCGAATTGCGCAGCAAACGCTGTTCCCAACCCGTCTCTACGGCCGTCAACACGCGGTGACCTCCGCGCGAGCGCTATTTGGATCCTGCATGATTCCTCGCTTCCACCGGAAAGGTCTCCACCGTTTTCTGGTTGCCGCGAATGAGGACAATGGTGTCGACCGGCTGTGGCACCGGCGCCGCGGGAGGAGCCGCTGCCGCCACCGGCGGAAGTACGGGCAGCACGATATGGCGCTCCGGCGCCGGCCGTGGCGGCGCCACCGCCGGCTCCGGCGCCGCATCCGCCACGGCCCCGTGAGCGTAGAGCTCGCGCAACTCGCGCCGGGCCGTGTCTTCCACCCGCTGATCGCTGGAATTCCGCAGCACCAGTTGAATGTGGCCTTCATTGGCGGCCAGCGTCAGGCTTTCGGCCTGCAGCGGATCCACCAGCAGCGTGACCACCGGAACGCTCATCGATTGGCTTTTGCCATCGGTCTCGACGGTCTGGCCGGCCGAGAGCACGGTCACGTTCTGAAGGACCGTCGCCGTGAAAGTGTCGTCGGCGCCCGGCGGCCTGCCGGTCACCAGTACATCCACGCGCATACCCGGCAGCACGAATCCCGCGACCCCGGCCACGTCGTTGACCCGCAGGGACACAGCCCGCATCCCCGAGGGAATCATGGGGGCCACGCCAAAACCGCTGCCGCGCGCCGCCAGCCGCCCATCCACCACCGGTTCATCGGCTTCGATGGTGCTGATCACCGGCCGTCCCACAACGTCTTCCAGGCGCGAGTAGCCGCCTTTGGGAAACAGGTTCTCCGGAACGTGCCTGATCCGCAGCGCGCTTGCTGCAATCGAGGCTCCCGGCGAGAGCGGCTCGGCCGCCACCACCAGCGGTTTCTCCGCTATGGGCCGCCGGGTGCCTGCCGCCGTGCGGTAGAACACCAGCGCGACGACCATTCCCCAAAGCAGGCTGCTGCCCACAATAATCAGGAATCTGCGATCGAGATGCATGCCTAACCTCTTCCCAATAACGCCAGCCAGGCTCCCAGCGTGAGCGCTGGGGCGTATGGAATCGCGCGCGCCCCCCGCCAGACCAGGCAGACGCCAGCCATGATGGCTCCGATCGGCGCCGCCAGCAACGCCGCCAGCAAAATCCCCGATGGCCCCAACAACGCGCCAAAAGCCGCCGACAATTTGAGATCTCCCGCGCCCATTCCGCCCAGGCAATAAAAGATCAGAAACAGCGCGAAACCGATCGCCGCTCCGCCCGCCGACCGCGCCAGTCCCGCGAGCCCGCCGGCGGCCGTGTGATAGGCCAGCCCCGCGGCCAGGCCGGCAAGGTTGATCCAGTTGGCGATCTGGCGGCGCCGTAAATCGTCCGCACTCGCGGCGCACCCCAGCACCACGCCGATAACGGTCGGCCCGTTCATTTTGAACCTCCCGCGGCGACCAGCAGCACTGCCTGCCCGTCGCGGTATGCCACCCGCCACACGGGATCGCGCTCCAGGAGTTGCCCCAGCGGCCAATCGAGCGGCAGCAGCGCCGCCGTAAAGCCGTAGCGCGCCATCACCTCGCCGCTGGTCCGGTCGGCCAGCATCAGCACCCGGTAATCGTTCCCGATGGCCTCCCCGTAAAAATCGCTGCGCCCGTCGAAGAACACGCGCGTGCGTGGGTAGAGCCGGTAAATCAGATAATCGCCCCACTGATCCGAAGTGAGGATGCGGGCAGGCGAAGCCAGCAGGCCGGCGTTTTGAGCCACCGCGGTCACGGGAAACGCGCGCGCGGGAAAATCAGAGAGACCGTTTGCCGGAAAGACCGCGAGCAGCGCCAGCCCGCCCAGGATGGGCATCCACGCGGTCAGGCGCCACCCGGCGCCCAGGGACTGCGACGATTCCCAAAGCACCCGCCACGCCCCGCGCGCTTTCGCCCGCAACGCCGACTCTTCCCAGGTTCTCGCGGCGTAGGATGCCAGGAGCGGCGCCGAAACCATCGCGAATAGCGGAACGTAGCGTGCCGAACGCAGCGCCGCGAAGCCAAAGATCGCCACCAGACCCGGCTCAAACCATTGCGACCGCCGGCAAACCTTCGCCGCCACAGCCATTCCCGCCAACAGCAGGAGGGCGAAAACCAGCATATTCTCCGAACGGATCTGCGGCGATTGAAATTCCAATACATGGTCCGCGATCCACCGCGACCCCAGATATTCCAAAATGTGCCGGTGCAACTGCCATCTGTAAGGATTGATCAGAGTAGCCGTCGCGGAAAGCCCCGCGAGCAGGCCGTATCGCCTGGAAGCCGCCCCATTGCGCTCCGCCGCGCTCACCGCCGCCAGGAATACCAGGATCCCGAGCCACGCCGCGAACCCCCCGTGGAGGTTAGCCCATAAGCCCGTGACCGGAACCAGCGTCCAGAGCCATGGTGTGCAAACACGGCGGTCTTCGTCAAGGAGCCACAATCCGGCCACCAGCAGGACCAGCGAAAAAAGATGCGGCCGCGCCAGGTTGTGCACGCTGGCGGCGCTCGTCGCCGCAAGCGTTACCGGCAGGGCAACCCAGGCGCCGGCGCCCCGCCGCAACAGCCAGGCGAACAGCAGCGCCGCAGACAGGCAAACCAGCACCGCGCCCAGTACGGCCAACCCGGGTAGCCCGAACCATCCGTGAATTCGCGCGAAGATCACGTCCGACAGCCACTCCCAGGCGTACCAGGGCTGGCCCGCGCGCGAAAACGAGAACGGATCGCGGGCCGGGACCCCGTGGGCCAGAATGTATTCTCCGGTGCGGATATGCCAACCCGTATCGCCGTCTCCCAACAGCGCCTGCCACTTATCGATCCGTCCGAATTGCGCCACGAGGAGAAGGGCGAAAAACAGATCGGGCAGCGTGGGCGCCAGGCGGAGCGTCCGTTCCGCCGCCGACGCGATCGTGAGTGAACCAGCCACAGCCATAGCCTCATGGAACAGATCGGCAGGTGGCGGAGTTTCCTGCAGGGGTGAGACCGCAAAACTCCGGAGCATCGTTGCGGCGGCGGCCCCGGGCCAACACCTTAGTTGACTGCCCGATCCGCCCCGTCCCGCCTGTAGACTTCCTCCATCTTGGCCGATCTGAACAACAGGAAGAATCGCTTTGCTGGCACCCGTCGCCGAACCCCGGACGCACCAAATCTGGAAACCCCTGGTTGTGTGTCCCCATCGTGATCTCTCCAGCCGCGTTCGTACGGCATTCACGGAACTGGGGATCGCCACACCGGCCAACCTCCCCGAGTATCCGCGAATGGGGTCGATCGCGGCGCTCGCGGCTCAGGGCGGGTGCAATGTCTGCTTTCTGGACGTGGCATCCAACGTGGAACACGCCCTGCTGCTGATCGCCGAAGCGGCGCCGCTGATGCCGGTAGTAGCCCTGAGCGCGCGCAAGGACGCCGACGTGATCCTCCGCTGCCTGCATCGCGGGGCGGGAGAATTCGTCGCCGAGCCGACGGCACAGCAGTTCCGGTTGGCGCTCGACCGGCTGGGGCGCCTGCGCGGGCCGGTCGCCGCTCCCAAACCGTCCACGGTATATTGCGTGGTCCCCGGCAAGCCGGGATGTGGCGCCAGCACCCTGGCCATGCACCTGGCCATCGAACTCAAGCGCGCCGGCGCTTCCCGGGTGCTGCTGGTGGATGCCGACGTGCGCGGCGGCACCATCGCCTTTCTCTTGAAGGTGAAGGCCGATTTCCACCTGGGCGACGCCATACGCGACCGCCAGCGCATGGACTCCGACCTTTGGGCCCGGCTGACCGTCCTCTGTCACGGTGTGGACGTGCTGCTGGCGCCGGACAGCCCGGCCGCGGCTGTGGAAATCGATCGCGTGGTGGCCGCCGATCTGATCCGTTTCTGGCAGTCGCAATACGAAGCCATCGTGGTGGACACCGCCGGCGCGGAGCCGGGAGCTGTAGAATTCGCCCGTCTGGCCGATCAGATACTTTTGGTCGCGACCAATGAGTTAGTGGCGCTGCACGCCACGCGGCGCTCAGTCGAGTATTTGGAGAAGAACGCCATTGACCGCCGGCGCTTGCGGCTGGTGGTGAACCGCTATTCCCCAGCCACCGGGCTCAAGCGCGAAGAAGTCGAGTCCGCCCTGAAATTGGAGCCGTACGTGTTGTTGGCGAACGAATATGAGATTGTCCAGCAGGCGGTGCTGGAGGGCAAGCCGGTCGGACCCGGCACCCGCTTCGAGCGCGGAATGCGGGCTCTTACAGGCCGGCTGACAGGCAAGGAAGCTTCCGAAGTGAAGAAACCGGCGTGGCTCGGCCTGTTACCGCGAAGGAGTTAGCATGCGGCTTCTAAGATATAAAACGCAAGTTACTCATGTAAAGCGCCAATATCCTCGGAATCGTTTGATTGGTAACTTAGATTACGCGGATAGGATGGGCGCTTCCCAGATGAAGGTGGGACGATGAAACGGTCAATTCGAAACTTCTGGCGTGATCGGCAAGGGCAGGATCTTGTGGAATATGCCCTGGCAGCGGGCATGGTGGCCGTGGCGGTGGTGGCGTCGATGCCTCCTCTGAGCGCCATCATGGTCAACGTCTTCAACGCCATTGGTGGACTCATTCAGAATAACGTCCCGTAAGGGCGGCGGGCGCCGGGGCAGTGCCCGGACGTCCGAACTCGCGAAGGACCGGCGGCGTCTTCGCAAACCGTAATGATTCAAGAGACACGCCGGCCTTCGAGCCAGCGCGTCCGTAGAAAAAGGGAGAAATGAAATGAACTGGCTCAGAAACCGTATGCTTCAGCTCCAGGTCTGGAAAGACAGCAGCGGGCAGGACCTGGTGGAGTACGCCCTGGCGGCCGGCATGGTGGCGGTAGCCGCCGTGGCGTGCATGCCTTCGCTCAGCACGACTGTCAACGACGTGTTCACCAGAATCGGCGCTCTGATTAACACCAACGTGCCGTAGAGAGATCCAATTGTGGTCCTCCGCCGCCGTCCGGCCGAGTCTTGCCCCTGGGCGGCGGGGGACCGCCAGTTGGAAATCGCAGCCAAGCCACACCTAAGTACAACGTTTCAGAAGTCGCTCACGTATTTCCATAAGCTCTCAGCTCTCAGCATTCAGCAATCAGCTAACCCCTGGGTGGGCTGAACGCTGATCGCTGATGGCTGACAGCTCGGCTGGATACGGTACGGAAAATCCGAAGTGGACTACCAAGCGGACCCCGCGGTGGCGGGAACGCCAGTGGCTGATGCATGATGGATGGTGAATGAAAGCCTTACTCCTCACTGCCTACATGCATCTCGATCTCTGCGACATGGCGGTGCCGGCGATTGGCCCGCGCGATGTGCTGATCCGTGTCCGCTCCTGCGGCATCTGCGGCAGTGACGTTCACGGCATCGACGGTTCGACGGGCCGGCGCATACCGCCCCTGGTCATGGGGCACGAAGCCGCGGGAATCATAGAACAAGTCGGCAGCGACGCGGGCGAATGGCAGCCGGGCGACCGCGTTACTTTCGATTCCACCATCAGTTGCGGCGAATGCGCATTTTGCCGCGCCGGCCATATCAACCTGTGCGACAACCGCCAGGTGCTCGGCGTCTCCTGCGGCGATTACCGCCGCCACGGTGCTTTCGCCGAATACGTCGCCGTTCCCGCGCGCATTCTCTATCGCTTGCCGGATTCGCTTTCCTTCGATCGCGCAGCCATGATCGAGGCAGTCTCAGTGGCGGTCCACGCCGTGAGCCTCACGCCGCTCCATCCCGGCGACACGGCAGCGGTAATCGGCTGCGGCATGATCGGACAACTCACCATTCAGGCCGCCAAAGCCGCGGGCTTCGCGACCGTTATCGGCGTAGACGTGGACGATGCCCGTCTCGCCTTCGCGCGCCGCGCCGGCGCCGACACGGCGCTGAATTCCCGCACCTGCGATGTCCCCGCGGAAATTCGCGCCCGCACCGATGGCCGCGGCGCCGATGCCGCGCTCGAAGCGGTCGGCATGACTGCCCCGATCCAAACCGCCATCGCCTCGGTCCGCAAGGGCGGCAGCGTCACCCTCATCGGCAATTTCAGTGCCCAGATCGACCTGCCGCTGCAGCAGGTCGTGACGCGGCAAATCCGCCTGCAGGGCTCCTGCGCTTCCGCCGGCGAGTACCCGAAATGTATCGATCTGATGGCCGGCGGCCAGATCCGCGTGGACGACCTGATCAGCGCGTACACACCGCTCGAAGACGCGCCCGCCTGGTTCGATCGCCTCTACCGCCACGAGCCCAACCTCATGAAGGTGATCGTGCGCCCGTAGTTTGAGGCGCCGCGCCCGCCGTGTTAGAGTCATGGATGTAGTTCCCGTACGGATTCCACGGCCCACGGGCGGTTAGCTCAGCCGGTTAGAGCGCCTGCCTTACAAGCAGGAGGTCCGCGGTTCGAGCCCGCGACCGCCCACCATATTGAAAACAAATTACTTAGGTTGATGTTTCGGAACCACTGAAAGGCGGGATTTTCGCCTCACTGTGGGGGGTTTTTGGGGGAGCGGGTTTGCGTTGACCACCTTCGGGAGTGCCAAAGCCTCAACCGCGTTGCGTTTCGCCGCCATGCGAATGTGCGAGTAGCGCTCCAGCATTTTTTGGTGGACGTGCCCGGCGATTGCCTTCATCGTGGAATCCGGTACTCCTTGCTCCGCAAGCTTGGTAATCGCGGTGTGGCGCAGATCGTGAAAACGACACCCTATCCCTGCGACCTTGCGGACCGATTCCCATGCCGTCTTGATCGTCGTCACCGGCCGCGTCGGATCGATCGGGCGCCGCGCCTTATCGTAAAACGGAAACAGATACCAGTGGGGCTGCACGCGTCCAAACTTTTCTCCCAACCACGCCACCTGAGCGGACACCAGTTCGAAGAGGTCGCCGTTCATGGGAATGAGACGCCCGCTGCTGCGTTTTGATTTCGAGACGCCAACCGTCACGGTCCGATCCGAAAAATTAACCCTGCCAACCTGCATCCCGCGAATTTCACCCGACCGCATCACGCTGGTGAGCGCCATGCGAATAATTCGGTCGATGTAGGGCGAGCTGTTAGCTGCTGCGGCTGACAGCAGCGCCGTTTCCTCTTCCGGCGCCAGCGCGCGGCCGATGTCCTCGCGCTCTTCCAATCGTGGCACGCCTGGCCATAGCTCGCGCCACGTGTGCCCAATCGCGCGCGAGAGGCACAGCACCTCCATGTTTACGGTTCTGTTGCTGACCGACTGCGCCAGGCGCGCGCGCATGTATTCCCGGATCTTCGGCTCCGTGAGGTCTGCCACGATCACGCTTCCGAGAAGCCGCTCCACGTGTGCGGTGCGTTCCTTAACCCAGGAGATGGACTTTTCCCGGTGTCCGATGGCGTAGCCTACCTGGTAGGCCTTGAGCGCGTCAGAGACGGTCCTGATGCGCCGGCCGGGCTCTTCGGTAGGCAGACCCGCGTTAGCGCGCTCCAGGCGCCTGCGGTGATCGTTCTCAGCCGCTTGAGCAATCGTCTTAAGCCGCGTCTTGGCAGATTCACGCACCCGCCGGCCGGCGAAAACGAATTCATACCACCAGACCGCCGATTCCTTGCGCTCGCCTGTAGTGAGATCCTTGTACGTTCGTCGAAAGACTGCCATGATCTGAAGCCTCGTTTTGAAATGCGCAGGCGCGCCAGCGCCAAGCATTTCGTTCTACCTTTTCTCTTGCCGCGCCTTCCCGCCGCGCGGATTCTCGAAAATTTTTTATCCCGTCACGTCACTAGCCCGCGCGCACGGCGGGAAACGATAACAACAGCGCCGCCGCCGCATCTGCAACCACCCGGCGATATTTCGCACGCTGTTCCGGCGTTAGGCGCCGAACGTCGACGTATCCAAGATCCTCCAGAACCCTGCACATCTTCTTCGCGGTACGCATATCGGTTCTCACTTCGAGAGCCCGCAGCATCTGATTGACTTCGCTGTCTGTGATTTGTGCCAGCATTTCAGATGTCCATCTCCTCGATACGATCAATGGCCATTTCTGCCGCGACCGCCTGAATCAGGGATTCCGGATAGGTCGGATACCGACCGTCGACAAGCGATGTCGAGAAGTCCTCAAAGGTGTCATGGACAACAAATTCAGTAACCTGCTCGCCCCGCTCATCGTGGCCGAGCACTACCAGCCGGCCTGCCTTCGTCGCTGCTACGGCATAGTATCCGCCGCCGCGAAGGCCGGTGACTTCCTCGTCATACTCAAAACGCTCCGGCTTTTCTGCACTTCCAACCACCCAACGGCCCTCGAATGCTTTCTTCGCGGACCGCTCGGTCCCTGGGTCAACCACCTCAACCACGATACGTCCAGTCTCTGCCTTCAACGCGGCGAGCTCGCGCTCCAAGCACTTAAGAAAAGTTTTCGAGACGGACTCACCGAGTTTTTCCTTGGCCTCGGTGTAGATGCCGGACTGCTCATCGGGTATGTAAATTGTTGCTTTCATCTGCCGTTTTCTCCGGTAGCAGTAGCTACACCGTATAATATACGGCGTATATACGGCTCTGTCAAGGAGCGAATGGCAGTACGGGACCTTTTCCAACGGGAATCGAACCCGCAACGCGGCGTGATAGCAGGTGTCATTAGGTGCTAACTGATTGATTCCACTGAGCCACTACAGGGCGATCTGACATCCCGTATCACCCTGTAGTGGCAATTTGGTTGCACGTTGGCTGCACGCGCCTGCGCTGCGAGGTTATTCCGAAGATCGAGTATATTCGCTTTTCGACAACCTCATTCCCCCTTTCGGCACCGGCTTCTGGCCCAGCGCCCAATCGAGGAGCCATCGTGCAGCTTCTGTACGCGATGGAAACCGATGCTTGAACCGGAAATCATCGAGCCGCTTCAAAACGGCCTTATCCAGCAGCATGTGAATCGGTTGCTTATCTTCGGTTGCTTGCGGCATTCTGACAAGAATTTTACTACGGGTATCACAGGTATTGCAAATACCTCTGCTTCTGAGGTATCGTAGGTACCGTAGGTATTTTCAAAGGAGCAACGATGCCATCGAAACGCACCCCCACCCCGAAAACGGCCGCCGCCAGGCGCGCCAACCCGAAACAAGCCGCCGAGCAACTCGCGCAGGACGTCAGCCACCCGCGCTACGCGATCGGCGACGAAAAGATACATGGCGGAAGTGACATTTTGTCTATCCAGGAGGCAATAGCCGCGCTCGGCGCATGCTGTTCAGCATTCGCGACGTTCCTGCAAGAGGGAGAGCCAGCAGAAATCCGGTGGTTAGCGGAAGTCCTGCAAGAGCGTAACGAAGACCAGCAAAACAGGATTGACGACATCGCCGAAAATCACATTTCTACCGTTCGGCACGTCTACGAACGGTACCACCAGTTGTCAGCCGAAATTCAGGTGCTGAAGTCGAGGCTTATGACGCAGCAGCCCGCGTAAAGCGCTTCCCCACGCTTCCACTCAAACCCCGCCCCGGCAATCCGCGGCGGGGTTTCTTATTTTCGAGAAGGGGCCTGCGCCGCGCGGATCGGCGGCGGGATCCGGCGACGGCGCGGGGGCATGGGATTAGGCCTGCCTGATGAACTTTGCGCCGTCCCAGGTCCAGTTGCCCTCCAGCTTGTTGACGCGGCTGGATGGCCTTCAGGACGCCTTTGAGTTGCGCGGTCAGTTCGTCGATTTCCGCCTGCGTGCCGTCGATCAGCAGACGCTCGGCATCGTTTGGCCGGTACTCAGTGGTTTCTGCGGGCATGATAGTCCTTAAAGATTCCAGTAGGCGACTTTGTACAGCGTCCCCGAAACTGCTACCGCTTGATATCCGGCCGGAGGGCCGGGGAGCGCCGAAGCCGATCCGGCTGTGGCGCTCGCAAACGCGCCGCCGCCGTTAAACTTGAGTTCGCCAAACACCCCGATGTTCGCTGTCACCATTCCCGTGTTAATCGTATTGCCGTTGATGGTCGTGGTAAATCCGCCGGCGCCCACGAACTCCGCATTCCCGGCATTGTCCAACGTGATCTCCGTAGTGGACGGCCCCGCAAGCGTCAGGCTGGTATTGGTGAGCGTCACCATCGCGGCGCTCCCGGCTGGGTTGAAGATTTGGATGCCGCTTGCGAATGTAATCGACAGGACAAGGTTATTACTGAGATACATTCCTAAGCCGGCCGCATTGACGGTGAGCTTTTGACCTAGGGCGCTTTGCTGAATCGTGATTCCGCCCGGCCCTGTGATCGTAATCCCGGTAGAGAGGATCTGGACGGTGTTGGACGGCGAGCTGATGTTGTCGTACAGTTGCACACCACCCCCCGCCGTGAACTTTACCGCGGGGCCGGTGGTGCTCTGCTGAATCTGGATTCCGTTGGTGCCGGGCCCAGTAATCGTGATTCCCGTACTGGAGAGCTGGACCTTATTGGAACCAGCCGCGTCCTGGATTGTCACGCCGCTGCCCGCCCCACCCGTGACATTGATGCCGGACGAATTCACAGTGACGGTATTCGCTGGCGTGCCGTAATTATCCTCAAAGATCGCCCCAGCCGCACCCACAATCACCGCGGGTCCGGTCGGCGAATAGTTCCATGTGTAGGTTCCCGCCGCTGCCACGCCGGGGGTTAGTCCGCTATTGGACATGGACTGCAATTGCTCAAGGACCACGCTGAACGCTGGTCCAATCTGGCTCACCACCACCGCGCCGTCAAAGCACCGCGAGCAAGGGGGGCGGTGAATCCATTGCGCTCCCGCCGGGGAGATGAGAACCATCTGCGTAGCGCCGCCCACGTCCGGGTGCGCGCTACGCAAACCGTCGATGAGTCGTTCAGAGGCTCGAATGGGGCCATCCGCCCACGTCCTCGGGTCGCAGACCAGGGGCTGAATGAACTTCTCGCCGCAAATCAACTGCGCGCGAGATCCCGCCGGCAACTGAAAGGCTGTGCCGTTCATGCCGCCCTCGATCCGGCCGTTTTGCAGATAGAAACTGCGGGTAATGAAACCCGGACACCTACGGCTGATAAAGGCCAAGACATAGGTGTGGAACGCCATGGCTCCGGTTGCCTGTTCCTCAAAATCTGGAACCGACGAACGAAGTTCGGTGATGCGTTCCCGCACGCGTTCCATTGCTGGCTGTGACAGGCGGTCTAACGCGTCCGCGAAATCTTCGGGCTTGTCAAAATCCGCGGTGCGGGCCAGTCGGGCCGCTATTTCGATTTGCTCTTCCGCTAAATCGGTGTGGCCGGACATCGCGTAAAACACGCCGGGCGCGATTTCGAAGATTTTCGGAACAGCATCCGTGAAGCTCCCGGACAGAAACTTCCCGCGGGAGTCTGTCGCCAAAACTGCGGTGCTGCCATCGTTTACTGCGATAACTGTACTCATTTGGTTACCCTCCGTTTTTCCGGCTTTTAATTCCGCGGCGCCAGGATTGCGTACCGTCGCGCGCCCGCGGCGCCTAAGATTGTTTGCGCCCGACAGATCGACCGCACACCGCACGCGCCGCACTGCGGCGCCTCGATCGGTTCATCTGCGTCTCCGTAGAGGTCTACCACCGTTCGCGGCGCCGGCAGAGAGTCCCCCCGGTACAGTGTTTTCATGACGATCCGGCAGACAGCGCACGTGAGCGCAGTCATCGGATGATAAGGGAGCGTCTTGCCCTCATCGCTCCAATTGACCATAAGGGTGAAGCTGTTGACCAGCCGCGCCCCCATCTCCGCCCCGAGCTCGCCTGCCAACCTCACAAAAAGACCCGCCCACTGGTTGTACTGCTGCCGATCTGCGAATTGGATGAAGGCTGCCATTCGACGCGCCTTACTGCGGGCTCACCGTATTGCGGATCGCCGTCGAGAGGCGCGGCGACATATTGCCTTCGAGCGCCGTGGCCGCGACGTTCGCGAAATCCGACGCGCGGTCTATCAGGCTCGCTGCGTCGATGGCGCTGAAGTTCTGTGTAACTTGGACAATCGGCTGGAAGTTGCCCTGCATATTCATCGACACCTGCTGTCCATACACATCGGACATGTAGTGCGTCGGCGTGGGCGCGGTAAAGCGCGCCGCCATGGCAGTATCGGTCTCCGCCGTCTGCCGCTCCTGCTTCGGGTTGCCCATGAACATCGAGGCCAGGCCCAGCGCCAGGCCCACGCCCATGCCGATGGGACCCAGCGTGCTCGACAGCGTGCTACTGAGCTTGCCGAGCTGCGAGGCCACCGCTCCCAGCATGCCGGCCGCGCTGCCCGCCGCCTCCAGATCGCCCTGCGTACCGCCGGCCTTGATCCCCGAGTAGATCCCCATGCCGCCGGCCGCCAGCGCTGCGCCAATGCCGATCACATTGCCGATGCCGAATTTGGCGACCGCGTTTCCCTCGCCCGTGATGGTCGAGTCGAATCCGCTTTCCCCGCCGAGGTCGCTCGTTCCCGAGCTGCTACCGGAAGAGAATAGGCCGGCGCTCGATACGGTGCTGGAACCACCCCACATAGGCGAGTACCCGCCGCCGCCAGTGCCGCTGCCCAGCCCTGCCGTGGCCAGGTTTTGCAGCGCTGTCGTGTTGGCAACCGTGGCCGTCGTGTTGTCCATGGTGGCCAGTTTCAGCGGATCGGGGCCAAATGGCGTTCCCTGGAAGAGCTTGCCGAGCGTGCTATCAGCGTCGCCCACATGGGGAATGAGTTTCGACAGCCCTCCGCTCCAGAGCATGCCGGCGCCCGTCCCCACCACTTTATCCGCCATACCGAGAAATTGATTCTCAAGAAACTTTTCGAGCGCCGGCCCGGCGCCTTCCCTGCCGCGCGCGCCACTCACCAGTGAGGAAAATGCGCCCGTGGCGAACGACTGGAAGCCTTCTTTTTGCCGGTTGGCCAACTCCAGAAGCGCCTCGTCTCGCTGCATGTCAGCGTCGAAAAGCTTCTGGTGGCGGTCCTCTTCCGCACGAGCGAACGCTTCGTCTTTATCTGCGCCTTCCTTCTTGGCCGCGGCGATGGTCAACAGATCCTGGTATTCCTGGTCGGCGAACTGCTTCCGCATGGCGTACTCGGTCGCGATCTGCGTGCCCTGCGACGTGCCCGCGAGCGAGGCCTGCGCGCCGTAGAGCCCGAGCGAGCGCCGCGCCGTGTCGCGGTCCCCACGCAGATTTACCTGGTCGGCGCGATCCTGGAGCATGCCCTGCCACCAGGTGCCGATATCGGCGTCCTGCGCCCACGGGTTGCGCGTGCGCTGGCCGTATTGCATCATCTGCAACGCGGTGTTACGCGCGAGCTGCGGATCGAAGGCGCTCTCGATGTCGTTGGCCGCGAAGGTCGGCAGGCCGCCCGTACTCGCCCAGAGCAGCTTGGTGGCTCCCTCGAATTCTTTGCCCGTGAGCGCCTGACGCTGTTTATCGAGCTGGTCCAAATCCTCGCGGAGCCGATCGTTCCACCGGTTCTGCAATTCAATCGACAGGTTGCGGTTCTTAGTCTCGATTTCCATCCCTTCGACCAGCGCCTTTTGCGCATTGATCTGTTTGATGATGTCCTCGTTTGACGTCATCTTGCCGGATTTTTCATCAAGCCACTGAGCCCCGGGCACCACTCCCGAGCGGAGGCCGCCTTCGAGGTCGGTCAGTTTCTTGCGCGCTTGTTCCAGCAGCCCTGAACTGTCCAGCGGGGTAATCGCGGCGGCGTTCCTGGCGTCACTGGACGCAATCAACGGCGCCAGTCCCGCGGTCTGCGCGGCTGTGAGATTTCGAGCGATCAGCCGCTTAAGCTGGTCGCCGATGAAGTCCGTCTCGATCTCCCCGGAGTCCACACTGCGGCCTCGCGCCATCCCGAGAACGTAGCTCCGATCGTGGGACACGTTGAACTCGCTGCCCTTCTCGATCACGTAAGCCGGCAGCGCCAACAGGACGTCTTTCATCTTTCTGCCAAATTCGTCCCATTTCGTTTCCGCGACCGCAATCGCCGCGTGATACTTTTCCCACTGCGCGATATCGGCGTCAGAAGGCCCGAAGCCCATATCCTTGGCGGTTTGCACCGCCTGCGATAACTTCAGCATCGTAGGCAAGAGCTCGATGCCGGCGCGGCCGAAGATCGCCAGTGATTCAGCATCGCGCCGCGCGGGATCGCTGATTCCCCCCAGGCCCTCGCTGATCTGCATAAAAATATCAGCCATGGGCCGCACTTGCCCCATAGCGTCGTAGGCGGACACACCGAGGTCCGCCAGACCCTGGCGCGCGCGCTTGCCCTGTTCGGTGTTATCGCCGAGCCCTTGGGAGAGCATACGCATCGAGCGTTCGAAGACGGAAACGTCGCTGCCGGCCAGTTTCGCTGCGAAACTGAACTGTCCTACTTCCTTCGTGCTGAGCCCTGTCCGAATCGATACGTTCTCAATTTGGGTCGCATAATCGCCGAGCTCTTTGGCCCATCCAGCCATCGCCGCCGCGCCTGCCGTGAAGATGCCGAAACCGGCCGCCGCCGCCGTGCCCAGCGGCCCCATGCGCTGCAGCAGGCCTTCCACCGCCTCGCCCGCCGCGCCCAGCGGATCTTGAATGCCTTCCTTGACCTTGGCTGCGAAGTCGGAGAAGCCCTTGTGCTCCGCGAGCTGATTGCCTTTTTGCGTCGCGGAATCGATGGAACCACTTAGACGGTCAAAGCTCTGACTGAGCGCATTAATGTCGGCGGTGCCTACAGTGGTCGCCGACACAACCGACGAAAATTGCGTTACTCCCATATCTTTCCCCTTTCAGCGTTCCCGCTTAAACAGTGCGGCCCAGCTCGCCGAAGCTGGGCCGCCCAGCGCTTTCCCGCGCTCCTCCTTTCAAACCGTTTCCCCGATCTCGATCTCTGGCCGGCAGCAAGTTGCGGAGGAAGGAGGCGATGCAATGGCGAGGACCTCCGCAACCTGCTTGCGCGGCGTCACGCGGCTTAAACCGCGATCCCGTTGCGGCGATCGGCCTCCTGAGCCGTCAGCCACCGCCGCATCTTCCCTTTTTGCGCTTTCTGAAGTATGCGCCGGACCTGGCCGCCGGTGAGCGTTCCTTTGAGCCCGAGCTGCCACGCCAATTCTTGAACCAGGGGCCAATGCGTCCGCAATAGATACTGAGCGAAGTCCCAGCTCTTACCCGGATCAAAATCCGGGTGCGACTTTAGATCAGCGAACTGTTCCAAATCATTCCGGCCGCGATCTATTCCATCCGCACGCTGGGCCGCCAATCGGGCTAAGTAAGCCTGCTTGTCGTGGATGAGGCGCCCGGACGAAAACCCGTCATGTACCGCCGAGAGCCCCTGAATGGGCATGCCGACCAGGAAGCTAACGACGGCGTGACAACTCTCATGGATCAATGTTCCCGCGCGGCCGCCGATTTTACTGGTACCATCGGGTCCAAAGTACCCGATCACGCCCGCCACGATAACAGCCCCGACTTGGTTGATAGGGTGAACCTGAGGCCACCCGGCGCTACTGCTCATTGCCGCCTCCACAATTCCCCCCTGGGATCGTCGCGGCGATCGTCCCGGTAGAACGGATCGCGTGAATCAATTGATTTCAGTTGCACGCCAGAGGCGGCCTGATTTTTGTCCACCGAACCGTACGGCGTAGCTGCTCCCGGAATCTCTGGCCCGTACGGCTTTGCGTTGTTCGTAGGCTCGAGCGTCGGCAACTCCGGCGGTGCCGGCAAACCGATTGCCGCCTCGATGAGCTGTGCGTTACTCTCGAGCTCGGTGATCGCAGTACGCAACTGACGCGAGAACGGGACAGCAAAGGGGCGCGAATTGGTAGGCTCGCAGCCGCACTCGCCAGGCCCATGCTCTGGTCCTGCAGGCGCGAGGCTATTCAGAACCACCCAGCCAGACCCCGATCGTTGATACAAAATCACGCTTCGGTCCAGCTCGATTTTTTCGATCTGCGATATCTGCGCAAGCAGCGCATCCGTGCGCCGCTCGATATCTACCAGCACGCGGCGTTTCTCTGCGGCCTGCTTTCTGAGCTCGGCGGCCTCGGCCCGCTTCAGATCGTCCTGGGCTGCGCGTGCGTCGCTCTCCAAAACCAGTAACGCCTCTTCGATGAGGTCTAACTCATCTCGCGCCGCCGCGCGCTCTTTCGCTGGGCTCGTGTCGCCGCCAAGGTAGAGCCTGCCGGCGGCCGGCCCCTCCGATTTCAGTTTTTGCGCCAGCGTATCGCGGCGCTGAATCAAGCGCGCGCGATCCGTTGCAATCTGTTCGATGAAGGCTCGCGCCGCCTCCACTGTCACGACTTCGACTTTCATATCTTGCCTCCTGTTTTGCATACGTCTGCAAACCCTCCCCTGCTTTACTCCACATCGCCGCGCCAGTAGCGGCGCACGTCCTCGCACTCTGCCTTCATTCGCTCCGCGTCGGCCCCGAAGATTGACCAGTCCACCTCTGGGAGCGATGCTCCTTGCAAATAGTCTTCGAGCCAGTTCTCCAGCAAGTACGCGAACAAGGAGATCTCCGTCGCGCGGGCAACCAGGCGTTCTTCCGCCGGCAGCGCGTCGAAGCACGCGGCCGACACATTTGCGATGAACGCCGGCCACTCACGCCGCGCCGCGGTGACGAGCTCTTTCGCCAATGCCTTTTTCCCGCGCAAGTACACAGCTTCTGCTACGCTCTTGTTGAGTTCCAACCCATCTAGCGACGTGCCGCGCGAGGGCACCGCGGCCGGCGCCGACGCCAGCGACGGCGTAACGCAAAGAGCCGGCTTCCCGCCGACACCTCGCTGCTGAAGCGGGTCGGTATTCCGCGCCCACGCCTCGTCTGCGGCCGAGGGCGACAGCCGGCCGTTTGAGAGGGTCACGATCCGGCCCGCCAGGAGCGCCTTTCGAACCGCCTGCGGCGTCTGACCCGTGAGGCCGAGCTGTCGCCGGTGCCGCGCGTATTGAGCCACCGTCAAACCTGCACCTGCACTTGCCATATTCACCTCCAGAAACAACCCGATAAGGAACCCGGATTAAAGGAACCCAATGGAACCGGAACCCGAAGGAACCCGCAAAATGATCCGGAAAATTCCTCCCCGACGGTATCCGTCTACCCGCGCGGGAGGGGGGCCTGGGAAGAACCTAAGAATTTGACGCGCGGCGCTCCGTTAGCGCCGCCAACGCAGAAGTCATTCGGGCCTAGAACGCCGGGTTCAGCCGGACACGGACGGTGGAATCGCTGGAGGCGCCACCGGGCGCGCTGGTCCCATCGGGCTGCATCAGAATCGCCACGCCGATCTTCTTGTTGGCGCCGGCGGTCGAAGTGGCCACATAGTTGGTATTGTCCCAATAGACATAGTCACCCGCGTCGAAGGTGCTGGTGTCTTTGGCCAGGTCGAACACACCTTCAACCTCGATTTCCAGGCTGTCGCCCTGATTTTGCGTAGTGCAGGCTACCCCGAATACGTAACCCGTCCCGTTCACTTCCACCCCGCCGCCGGAGGTTACCGCGTAGGGCGCGCTCACCAGTAAATTCTTTCCTGCTTCGACGTAGTTTCTCATGATTCTTCTCCTCTGTTTTGTGCCTTTTCTCTCTGCTCTCACCACCAACTCTCACCACCAACGGCAGCACACTGGCTTTCCGTCGATCGAGTCCACCAGCAGCCGGAATGGAGTTGACCGCAGGCGATACCGCCGGCCTCGAAACGCGAACACTCGCCGGCCGCACCTGTATGCCCTTTCCGCCGCGCTACAGATCCGGCGGACCGCCGCCTTCTCGCACAGAGTACTCATTTCGTAATCCCACCCCGCGGATTCCTGCTTCCTAACCCGCGCTGGCACTCGCCGCCGCACCACTTGGCGACCTCGATGCGTGCAGGAACTCCATAAAGCGACCAGTACGCTTCATCGAAGGCGGGCCGCACGAATTTGACAACACCGCCAGGAAAAAAATCGGCGAGTGTGACGCTGTGACGCGTGTGCCCCCCGTTTTCCAAAAGTCTCTCCCCACACATGCGCATGTAATATACAAGGCCGTAAAAGCGACACAGCCCGTCACAGCACTTAAGTCCCTTATTCTCTAGAAGACCTTGTGACGAAAAAGAGCTAGTTTGTGACGTACCGGACTAAGCAGTCCGGTAAATGTCCGGTCCAACAAGAGCGATGTAACGCTACGTCGTAACGGCCAACCGGCCAGAAGGCGGACCGGTCTGTCCGGTAGGTCACGCCGACCTCCGAAAATTTAGCACATCTTCGAGTTCCCGAAGACGTGCTTCGACCCGGGCAAGGCGTCTCTCAAAAGCGCTCCCAGTGTCATCGTCCGGCTCCGCCCTGATGGTCGACGATAGGACCATCGCCAGCGCTGGCTGATCTCGGTACGTCATGGAACGGGCCAGTCGGCGCAGGATGGCGATGTTCATTGGCGCACAGCATCGCTCCAATCGGCGGAGATGGCGCGGCGATACCTTCGCTTCGCGAGCTAAGATCTCTTGCGTGAGTCCGGTACGCGCCCGAAATTCGCGGATAGCCGCGGCAACCTCTCGCTGCCGAAGAAGCTCGGTCATAGCGCCTTCGCCTCCAGTTTTCGCACGATTGCGAGCTCCCCGGGCTTTCGAAGGGCGAGTCCATCGACTGTCCGACATTGCCGGCCGCCGACGCGACGCGCACGATTCCGACGGAACCGCGGTCGGCCTTGCTCCGTGAGTATAGTGCCAAGCGCCTGGTACAAGGCATGCCGATCCAATGGACGGGCTCCGCGAGCCCAACACCAGGCTTCGTACGCCCCGTAAAACTCAGCAGCGGGCGTAAACGCCTGGAAGTGCTGCTCACACGCCGCCGCGATAAAGTCCAGGGGCGAATTCTCCGGTGCTAATTTCGGCGCTGGCGGTTCCGGCTCTGATTGTGCCATGCCGGGCAACATGGGTTCCGCCGTCTCCGTCTCCGCCAGCGGGACGGCGCCTGTGCCCCACCCAGGCACGGCGATTACCTGGCTAACCAACTCCGCTACCCGGCACTGAGAACCCCTCAGCACAGCCCGGACGTCGCCGTTATCGATAGTAATCGTCATTCGACCAGACTTCATAGTTCACCCTCGCAATGTGACGAATTTTTTGCACAAGCGCACGGCGAAGAATCAGCGCGGGCCGGCCCACGGAGCGGAATCAAGAGCGTGGCGGAGTGGTGATCGCTCTGGCCGTGCCTGAAGATGAAGTCCGCAGCAACGCCGTCGTACCCCGCGGCCGTCGCCTCTTTTTTGGGGATGCTACTCTTGTCCGCTGAGGTCATCCGAACACAATCCCCAGAAAGCCGCTCTGCTCGGCCAGTATTTACCCAGTGGTCAGCTGTCCGGCGTCGAACGGTATTATTAGGACCGCTCCAGAACGGGTTTATTACTTTGACCCGGCCCGGGTGAATATCTGTGCCCCGAGGGCTACTCTCTGGGGCGTTTTCAGTTCCCGGCCTCGCGGTTGGCGGCGAATGGCTCACCCCCTGCCTCCTAAGCATCGAGACGCCTCAATGATAGAAAGACACTCTGAGAGGTCGTAGACCACCTGGCGACTGACTTTGTAGTGGGGAAATGGGCCGCGCCCCAATAGACGGTCTTTTTGCAATGTCCGCACGGACCGCCCGGTAAGGTCGCTTACGATGCGCTCAGACACAAATCGCTTCTGAACGCTTTGGTTTTCTTGGTTGCGATTCATTGCGCTTCTCACTACCTGAAGCCTATCCCACAAAGATGTGGGAGGTTCAATGTAGGAGAAGTATGGGAGGTCTGGGAGTTGTTTGCAGGTCACTTAGCCTGCGAATTTCGTCCTCGATCCGTTCCTTGTGCCCAGGAGCCCGTAACTCATCTCCACGCTCCCAACGGTAGTAGTCGGCCGAATTGATTTTCAGCTTTCGGTAGAACTCTGCCTTCGTTTTCAGCGAAGAACCCGTTTTCCTTCCTCTTGCGATGCATGCCTGGAGCGCCTCAACAAACTGCGCCCGCGTGGCAGGCACTGGGAGCAGCGGCGTTGTGGCCTTCAGTAATAGTTCGCCCTCGAAATACAGGCGCCGCGGCAGCGTCATCCTGTCTAGGAAGCGGAGGTAAGCGTAAGGCATCCGATTGTGCCCAATCGGCTCGTCGCTCGAAGACCGGCGCCGCGGCCACTCGTCGGGGAATGTCAATCTACTGGAAATTGCTGCGTCCGATACCACTACTTGAATGGGATCGATAGTCACACTGCGCGGCGCCGGCGGGTGCGGAAGGTGCTTGAGCACTGGCTGCGCCGGGAGATGCTGACCCATAATATCCTCCTGGCTCAACAGGGCCGCCCGTAGAAGTTCGCCGGCAATGAGATCGTAGGCGTCCGCGCAAAATTGACCGAGACGCTCTTCTCTCCGACCGCGTTCCGTCGCTATTGCCTCCTCACCCAGGAGATACCGCTTCGGAGAAGCCGGAAGCTTCTCAAAAGCGCTCGCATACGCTTTTAACAGGCCTTTGCTGGCAGCGACCCGGCCGCCGTCTGGCAGTTTTGAAACAAGTGACCACGAGCCCCACCAGTACAGCGGATCGGGAACTTCCGGATTGTCTTGTGACATCGCTCTCCTCTCGCGCGATATCCCCGAACTTCGAGAAGCGGAACCGCCAGCGGGAGGGATAGCCCCGTTTATCGCCTGGCCGGGCTAGGCGGCTCGCTTTCAGTATACGCCTGTCCGAAACCCGAGACAAAGTTTTGTGGGGGAAACTGTGGGGAGGGTACCCGAAAAACTAGCGTAAAATGGAGTAACTGAGAGTAGCGACAATTTCGGCATAAGTCGCTTAGGGAGTTTTACTTGCTCAGAATTTCAATCACTTAAAGGCAGTGTCTTTCCTGCCTTACAAGCAGGAGGTCCGCGGTTCGAGCCCGCGACCGCCCACCACCGAAGGCTTTTTGAATCAGGACTTTGTTTCGCAGATTCAGTTCTAACCTGCCTCAAAACAACAAAACGCGTCGAAACTGTTCGGCCATGATAGAGCCTTATTTCGATGAGATCGCCTAGTTCGAGGTTGCGCAGTCGGCGAATTGGCGCTGGAATGGTGACCCTGCCGCCGTTTTGCATTTTCCCGGTCTGGTATTGGATGGTTTTTGGGAGCTAATTGTAGGTGGTGCTGGTGCGGCGCTTGATTGCCGTCACGTTGGTTTGTCGCTGTTCAGGAAGCAGCTCGTAGAAGGCTCTGTAATTACCAACCCGCCGCCGCCACTCCGGTGGCTGCAAGCGTTTGATGTCGCCGCCGAAAGGGTCTTGCGTCATGGCGTCCAAGACGCGCTCGATGCGGAGCTGGTCCTGGTTAGGCAGTCTTGCGAGCTGTCTTTTTGCGCTTTCGCTTACGAGCAGTTGCCAGTTCATCGTGTAGCTGTTTAAGGGTAACGAATTCTCCGCGACGAATTTCAGCCCGCCCCTTATTTATGGCGGCTCGTTCGGCCTTGGTCGGAGTGTACAGAGAATACCGGCTTTCAAAATATTGGCGCCACGCCTCGCGGAGCAGCTCGCTGCGGGTGCGGTTTTCCTCCTTTTGAACCCTCTCCATCTGTTTGGCCATTGCCGGCGGCAAGGAGATTGTCATTGTGTCGGTGGTTCTCATACGGGAATATCCTCGAGTATTACTTGTTGTGACTGCATCATAGCAGACGCGTGGGGGTGTCAAGCAGGGGGCTTGGCAGGGGGCTTGGCGGGGGTGCACGACATGAAAATGGGGATCGGCGGGATCACTCGGGAAACTCGGTGAATCTGAGCGTACTGGTTACGCAAGGCTGGGCCAGCGTGATGGCGGATGCTGTGCGCTGGAGAATCGGTGCGGCCAATCGCAAGGACACTGGCCGATACCCGAATCCCCGAAAGTCCCCGAAAGTTCGTTCTATCTGCGTTCATCTGCGTTCATCTGCGGCTATTCCCTTTCTTTTGGTGGCGGCAAAATGCAACTCGTTTATGGGCCGCAGATAAACACAGATGAACGCAGATAAAATCGAGTGCTTTACTCTGCCGGCTCAAGTCGTGTTGCGGCGGTTCTCAACTTTTATGTCGCGCACCCGCTTGGCGGGAGCTGATATGAGCTCTGGCGAATTCAAGAATCAGTCATCGGCAGCCAGTCACAGCAACCAGCAGTCAACCGGGCATTCTCGTTTATACGGACAAGATTATCTCAAAAGCGCCTACCGGGTCCTGATGCCAACAGCAGGCGAGGAAGGAACCATCGTTTTACGCCCCCTATTACTTCACCACGAAGTTCACCAGCTTATCCGGCACCACAATCGTTCTTACCACCTGCTTGCCATCCAGCATCGCTTTGACCTTATCATCGGCCCGCGCCCGCGCCTCGAGTTCCTCTTTCGGCGCTCCGAACGCAGCGTAAATGCGCCCCCGCAGCTTGCCGTTCACCTGCACCACGATTTCCGCCTCGTCTTCCTTCGCGAGTTCGGGGTCGAACGAGGGCCACGCATGGCGGAAGACCGGTCCGTCCCTGCCGAGTTCTTCCCAAATCTCCTGCGACAGGTACGGCGCGAAAGGCGCCAGCATCAGCGCCAGCTTTTCCAGGATTTCGGCCATCGCCGCGGCCGAAATGCCCGGCTCCTCGCCGTAGAGCAGGTTCACCAGTTCCATGATCGACGCGATGCACGTGTTGAAGTGCCAGCGTGTCTCGAAATCCTCGGTGATCTTCTTCACCGTCTGGTGCAGCTTGCGCAGAACTTTGCGGTCGGATTCGCCCGAGCCGCCGGCGCTTCCCCAATTGCGCGTGGCGAAGCGATACACGCGGCCCAGGAAGCGATAAATACCCTCCGCGCCCTCGCGGCGCCAGTCCATTTCCTTTTCGGGCGGCGCCGCGAACAGCACGAACATGCGCGCCGAGTCGGTACCCAACTCATCGGCCAATGCTTCGGCAGCCACTACGTTGCCCACCGACTTCGACATCTTCTGCCCCTCGGCGATCACCATCCCCTGCGTGAACATGCGCCGCACGGGTTCATCGTTCGTAATGAGGCCGATATCGCGCATCATCTTGGTGAAGAAGCGCGAATAGATGAGGTGCAGAATGGCGTGCTCCACCCCGCCGATATATTGGTCGATCTCGAACCAGTAGGCGATCTTCGCCGGGTCGAACGGCATTTTGTCGTTGTGCGCATCGCAGTAGCGGTAGAAATACCAGGAGCTGTCGATGAACGTGTCCATGGTATCCGTCTCGCGCCGCGCCGCGCCGCCGCACTTCGGGCAGTTCACGTTCACAAAGTCCGGTACGTGCTCGAGCGGTGAGCGGCCTTCGCCGGTGATCTCGATGCGCGCCGGCAGAATCACCGGAAGCTGATCTTCCGGCACCGGCACGACGCCGCATTTCGGGCAGTGGATCACCGGGATCGGCGTGCCCCAATAGCGCTGCCGCGAGATTCCCCAATCCTTAATGCGGAACGTGACGGCCGCCTCG